>Ga0315336_1000407_pt1 | contig 125578 bp, 108 predicted proteins | sample ASW5metaG_FD_204512 | JGI IMG/M metagenome (GOLD analysis project Ga0315336, IMG submission 204512) | Ammonia-oxidizing marine archaeal communities from Monterey Bay, California, United States - ASW #5 | ecosystem: Environmental > Aquatic > Marine > Intertidal zone | place: USA: California... | reverse complement strand
CCGGAAAAAAAAATTGAAATTTGCTGATATTGGTTTGAGTTCGGAAGTACTCCGGGCTGTTGACGAAGCGGGATACGAAACACCCACCCCTATCCAGGAAAAAGCGATCCCCCATGTCTTGCAAGGACGTGACCTGCTCGGTTGCGCCCAGACAGGCACAGGCAAGACGGCCAGCTTTACGCTGCCGATGATCGATATCCTGGCTTCCGGGCGCGCAAGGGCTCGCATGCCCCGCGCCCTGATCCTTGAACCGACACGGGAACTGGCGTTCCAGGTCGCTGAAAACTTTGATATTTATGGCAAATACCAGCGCCTTTCGATGGCTTTGCTGATCGGTGGCGTTTCTTTCGCCGAACAGGCCAAGAAGATCGATCGCGGCGTTGACGTATTGATCGCCACGCCGGGCCGCCTGCTTGATCATGTCGAGCGCGGCCAGTTGATGTTGACCGGCTCGCAAATCCTCGTCATCGACGAAGCTGATCGCATGCTGGACATGGGTTTCATTCCCGACATCGAACGTATCGTCAAATTATTGCCGCCTTTGCGCCAGACTTTGTTCTTCTCGGCCACCATGCCGCCGGAAATTCGCCGTCTGGCCGACAAATTCCTGAGCAATCCGCGTGAAGTGACCGTGGCACCGCCGGCATCGCCAGCCGAAACCGTGCGTCAGGGTTTGACCGTCGTGCCGAGTGGCCCGGCAAAACGTGAAGCGCTGCGTCAGTTGATGACGTCGGAAAAAGCCGAAGCAGGCCTCATTTTCTGCAACCGTAAACGCGATGTAGATGTGCTGGCCCGCTCGCTCAAAAAACATGGTTATAACGCCGGTGCCCTTCACGGTGACATGAGCCAGCCGGCCCGGATGGAAACGCTGGAGAATTTCAAGAACGGCACGCTGGCTTTTCTGGTCGCAAGTGACGTAGCGGCTCGCGGTCTGGATATTTCAGGCTTGCCCTATGTTTTCAACTTTGATGTCCCGACCCATCCCGAGGATTACGTGCATCGCATCGGACGCACCGGGCGTGCCGGGCAATCAGGTACTGCCTTGACCCTGGCGACATCTGCAGACGGCAAATATATTGGCCTGATCGAAAAACTGATCGGCAAAGCAATTCCACGTATTGACATCGAAGGTCACGCTGATCAAAAACTCGACACCTCGGAAGGTGGACGAGGCAAGGGCCGGACACGTGGCGCAAAATCCGCCAAGCCGTCCAGGCCTGCGAACGCCGACAAGCCTGCAAAATCTGCAAAAACGGAACCGGCGAAAGTCGAAACGCCGACAGTCGAAGCCGTTGTGCCTCAGGTCGACGCGCCTGTGAACGAAATCGTCGCGACACCGGAAGCCGCACCCGCTCCCATGGCCGAGAAAAAATCGAAGGCACCGGCCAGCAAATCACGTCGGAATGCCAAACCTGTTCAGCAACAGGAAGATGAGCCTGCCAGCAAGGCCCTCAAGAACGAGGACGGCAGCGACAATGTCTCGAGCCATCGTCGCCGGGATGTGACCAATTATCGACTGGAAGCCGACAGTCAGCCGAGCCCGCAAAAGAGAAATCGCCACCAGCGCGAAGACAACGGCCCTGTCGTTGTCGGTCTGGGCGATCACATGCCGGCATTTTTGGCCCGCCCCGTGCAATTGCCCAAGAAAACCGCTAAAGAAGGCTAGTGTCCGGGATATCCAGACTGCAGTCAGAGATGAGGGAGTAAGCCATGCAAACGATTTTCATCATGGTGAAGTGTGAACTGGGCGAAACCTACAAGGTCGCCGACAACGCCGCGCAAAATATCGACCAGGTGTCTGAAGTTCACTCGATCTCGGGCGAATACGAATTGCTGATGAAATGTTTTCTCGACGACGGCGTCGATATCGGCCATTTCGTCACAGAAGATATCCAGCGTCTGCCGGGTGTGCGTGACACCTTCACAATGATCACGTTCAAGGCATTCACCTGAGAACTGGCGACGACGATAAGACGGGCGACTACTTTCGTCCGCTCATCAAATCCAGAATTTTCCGCGCGAGCACGCCGTAGGGTGGCCGCAAAAGTCCGGCACCATTGATCCGGCTCTGGAAAAACACGCCCTTGGTATTTGAAAAAGTCTCAAAACCTTCAAAACCGTGATAGTGCCCCATGCCACTGGGACCGACGCCACCAAACGGCAAGTCATCAAGTGCGATGTGCATCAGGGTCTCGTTGATACAGACCCCGCCCGAGGTGGTTTCCGTCAGGACGCGTTCAATTTGTGAAACATCCTTGTCGAAATAATAGAGCGCCAGCGGGCGGTCGTGATCATTGACGTAGTCAATCGCTTCATCAAGGCCACGATAGGTCAGAACCGGCAGGATAGGCCCGAAGATCTCTTCCTGCATCACCGCCATGTCGTCGTTGGTTTGCAAAACCAGCGCCGGCGGCATTTTTCCGATATCGCCATCAAAACTCTCCCCCGCCGGATTGATCGTCACCACTTGTGCGCCCCGCTCCGCCGCGTCCCCGAGATAGCCCTGCAGGCGGCCATGGTGGCGAGAGTTGATGATGGCAGTGTAGTCAGGATTTGCCGCCAGATTGGGATACATCGCGGCGACAGTCTGGCGGGCATGGGCGACGAACAAATCAAGACTGCCGTCCGGTACCATGACGTAATCCGGTGCGATGCAGGTTTGCCCGGCGTTCAGAAGTTTGCCGGTAATGATGCTTTTGACTGCGCGCTCCATCGGAAAGCCCGGGCCAATGATCGCCGGCGACTTGCCACCAAGCTCAAGGGTTACCGGTGTTAAATTCTCCGCTGCCGCGCGCATGACGGACTTGCCGACGTGCGTAGAGCCGGTGAACAGCAGATGATCAAACGGCAGGCGGGCAAAGGATTCTCCGAGGTCCGCCCCCCCGGTCACGACCGTGACTTCCTCCGGGCTGAACGTGTCCGCAATCATTTCGCGCAACAATTCAGATGTTTGCGGCGTAAATTCGGAAGGCTTGATCATCACCCGATTGCCTGCGGCGAGCGCGCCAACAAGTGGGCTGATTGCGAGATAAAACGGATAATTCCATGGGCTGATAATGCCGACCACACCGAGCGGTTGGGCACGAACCTCGGCGCGCGCCGGACGGAAGGCCAGGTTCATCGAGCGTTTTGACGGCCGCATCCAATTGCCAAGTTGTCGCCGGGTATGGCGAATGGTCTGCAAGGACGTAAAAATCTCAGCGAGATAGGTCTCGAAGTCCGAGCGGTGGCCAAAATCGGCCGAGATCGCGGCAGCAATCTGGTGTTCGCGGGCGATCAGGGCTTTCAGCAAGCGGGAAAGGCGTTCGCGCCGCACATAGGCGCTCGGGAAGCCATCATGGCGATACGCACGGCGTTGATCATCCAGCAAGACGCCCAAGCGTTCTGTTGTAATTGGCGAGCGCCAGGCGGTTACCGTCCCCTTTTGGGCAACCGACCTTCGCTTGGCATCAAGGTACGCAACTGTCATGCCGGACCTCCCTCGGAACCCTTATATCACGACATTGCCGGTTGAGATATGACTTGCCGCAACCCTCACATTATTTTAAGCTTAAAATAAATAACCCCATGAACCCTTTGGTGGAGAGTTCAGCCATTTCTTCTTCCCCGGATACTGCCCTTCCCCTTGCCGGACGGCATGCCTTTGTCACCGGCGCATCACGAGGCATTGGTGCGTCCATCGCCTTTGAACTGGCACGATTGGGGGCCAATTTATCCCTGATCGGACGTGACGAGGATGCTTTGGCCTCTCAGGTCACCGCTATCTCGGCGGCCCATGACGTCAAAGTACAGAGCCTCGTTCTCGATGTCACAAATGCCGATCAAATCACGAAGTCAGTTGAGACGGCTGAAGCCCAAACGGGGCCAATTGATATTCTGGTCAATAACGCCGGAGCGGCCACCAGTGCACCCTTCACGCGGACCAGTCTGGACCAGTGGCAGGCACTGCTCGACGTTAATTTGACCGGCCCGTTCCTGCTCACACAAGCCGTACTGCCGGGCATGATGGAGCGCAATTTTGGCCGGGTGATCAATGTCGCCTCGACGGCCGGGCTTAAAGGCTACGGCTACGTAGCACCCTATTGTGCGGCCAAGCACGGCATCATCGGCATGACGCGGTCCCTGGCCATCGAAATTGCCACCAGCGGCGTAACTATTAATGCCGTTTGTCCGGGCTTCACCGAAACCGACATTGCGGCACGCACCATCGACACCATGGTCGAGAAAACCGGTCGCAGCGCGGAAGAGGCCTACAAACAGCTCGCGTCCCTGAACCCGCAAGGCCGTCTGGTTCAGCCTGAAGAAGTGGCGCAGTCCGTCGGCTGGCTGGCACTCGAGACCTCATCCTCAATCAATGGCCAGGCAATTGCCGTCGCCGGCGGAGAAGTTATGTAATGTCAGATGTCATCGACGCCAGGCAAAACCGCGATTTCGAATCGTCGCTGCATTCCGAAGACAAACTTGAATTACGCGTCTGGCTGCGTTTGCTGACGTGCTCCAACTTGATTGAACAACAAGTGCGTTCCGGCCTGCGCCGCGACTTTGAAACGACCTTGCCGCGCTTTGACGTGCTGGCCCAGCTTGAACGCGCGCCCGACGGCATGACCATGGGTCAGCTATCCAGCCACCTGATGGTCTCGAACGGCAACATCACCGGATTGATCGATCGCCTGGTGCAGGAAGAACTGGTGACCCGCTCCCCTGCCCCCGGTGACCGGCGCACCCAGATGGTCCGCCTGAATGACAAGGGACGTTCGGCCCTTGCCGAGATGCTGCCGATGCACGAAGCGTGGATTGTCGATCTGCTCGCCGGCGTTGATCGCGAGGACATGTCCCGACTGCTCGAATTGCTTGCCCGCCTCAAGGGCTCACTTGAAAATTCACTCGATAAATCATCAGTACAAGGAGATAACGGATGAAATCCGTAACTGCCGCCGACTTTGCGCCCGAGCACTTTGGCTGGGAGGTCGCTGACGGCGTGGCCACGATCACGCTCAATCGCCCCGAACGCAAAAACCCGCTGACATTTGATTCGTACGCCGAGTTACGCGACACTTTCCGTGAACTTTGTTACGCTGAAGATGTCCATGCCGTCGTCCTGACGGGTTCGGGTGGCAACTTCTGTTCCGGTGGCGATGTGCACGAGATCATTGGTCCGCTGGTCGAGATGAACATGGTCGATTTGATGCGTTTTACCCGCATGACCGGCGATGTTATCAAGGCCATGCGCGCCTGCCCGCAGCCGATTATCGCGGCGATTGACGGCGTCTGTGCCGGCGCCGGGGCGATCCTCGCGATGGCTTCCGACCTGCGCTATGGCACGACAGACGCCGCCGTAGCCTTCCTGTTCAACCGCGTTGGCCTGGCGGGCTGCGACATGGGTGCCTGTAATATTCTGCCACGTATTATCGGCCAGGGCCGGGCTTCCGAACTGCTCTATACAGGGCGCGCCTTGCGCGGTGAAGAAGGCGAACGCTGGGGCTTTTTCAACAGACTCTGTGCCTCCGATGAAGTTCTGGCCGAGGCACAGAAAATGGCCTCGCGCATTGTCGCCGGGCCGACTTTCGCCAACGGCATGACCAAAAAAATGCTGCATCAGGAATGGAACATGGGCGTCGATGAAAGCATCGAGGCCGAAGCCCAGGCCCAAGCCATCTGCATGCAGACCGAAGATTTCACCCGCGCCTACAACGCGTTCGTGGCGAAAGAAAAACCAGTGTTCGAGGGTAACTGACGTGAGTGATACAAGCTTCCTGCAATGGCCGTTCTTTGATGACGGCCACCGCCAGCTCGCCGCCGACCTCAACGCCTGGACGGCAAAAGAAATCGCGCCCTTTGAAGATGACGAGGAAGACGTCGCGGCGTTGTCAAAAAAGATTGTCGGCATGCTGGGCGATGCCGGGTGGCTGAGCAATTCAGTACCGGGCGAGTACGGCGGGGCGCATGAAAATCTCGATGTACGATCGATATGCATCTGCCGCGAAACCCTCGCCCGCACTTCGGGCCTGGCTGATTTTGCCTTTGCCATGCAGGGCCTGGGCTGTGGCCCGATCTCGTTGTTCGGCAGCCCGGAAATCAAATCGCACTACCTGCCGCCGGTGCGTGAAGGCAAACGCATCGCAGCTTTCGCCCTGACGGAACCGGGCGCCGGATCAGATGCCGCTGCCATGACGACCAGTGCGACCGAAGACGGCGATCATTTTGTCATCAACGGCAGCAAGACCTTCATCTCCAATGCCGGTATCGCCGATCATTATGTGGTTTTCGCCCGCACATCCGACGAAGGTGCCCGCGGTCTCTCCGCCTTTATTGTTGATGCCGACAACCCCGGTCTCGAAGTCACAGAACTGCTCGACGTCATTGCACCCCATCCGCTGGGCACGCTGGTGTTTACCGATTGCCGGGTGCCGAAGTCGCATCAGCTCGGCGAGATCGGCCAGGGTTTCAAAATCGCCATGGCGACGCTGGATATTTTCCGCTCGACCGTCGGGGCGGCCTCCCTCGGCTTTGCCCGCAGGGCATTGGATGAAGCTGTTGCGCGTGTGACGGAACGCAAGGCTTTTGGCCAGCAATTGGCCGAATTCCAGTTTACACAAGGCAAACTTGCCGACATGGCGACGGAAATTGATGCCTCGGCCCTGTTGATATATCGCGCCGCATGGACACGCGATTGTGTCGCCGACCGCGTCACCCGCGAAGCGGCTATGGCCAAGATGTACGCGACTGAGGCGGCCCAGCGCGTGATTGACCAGGCCGTGCAGTTGTTTGGTGGCCTCGGCGTCCTGCGCGGCACCCCGGTCGAGCGGCTCTACCGCGAAATCCGCGCAATGCGTATTTATGAAGGCACCACTGAAATCCAGAAACTGGTGATCGCCAGCCAGGTCTTGCGCGACGGGAACTGATCTAAAGTCATGAAACTGCTCGAACCCCTTGTGATCAACCAGATGACCATCCCCAACCGGGTGCTGGTGCCGGCGATGGTGACGCGGTTGTCGGGCGAGGATGGTTTTGTTAATGACGCCGTGATGGAGCGCTACGTTCGGTTTGCGCGTGGCGGCGTCGGCCTGATCGTGGTCGAGGCCAGCGCCGTGCATAGCAGCAAATCGGGCCCTCTGCTGCGCCTGTCGCACGACGATTTCATTCCGGGACACCGCGAGCTTGTCGACCGCGTGCACGGCGAAGGCCCGTCGAAGATCGTGCCGCAGATCATTCACTTCATGAAAGTCGCGCGATCCGGCTGGCGCCAAACTGTTGATATGCTCGACGTCAACGACATCGAAAGCATCATCGAGGACTTCGGCATGGCGGCCGTGCGGGCGCGTGAGGCAGGCTACGACGGCGTCGAGATCCATTCGGCCCATGCCTACACGCTGTCGTCGTTCCTGTCGCGCCACAACAGTCGGAAAGATGATTACAGCGGCAGAACACTGGAAGGGCGGCTTCGCATGTTTGGCAGCGTCATGACGCGCATCCGCGAACGCGTCGGGGCCGACTTCCCTATCGGTGTTCGCTTCCTGGCTGAGGAAGTCGTGCGCGATGGTTATACGATTGAGGACTCAAAGCCCATTGCGCTTCGCATGGCGCAACTCGGCGTCGATTACATATCGCTCTCGGTCGGCGGCAAGTTTGAGGACGCCGTGCCGCGCGAGGGCCAGCCGCTTTATCCCTACACCGGCTATTCGGGTGACCGCTGTATGCCCGGCGACTGGTACCCTGCCCTGCCCAACGCCCACCTGCCTGCCGCCATCAAGGCCTATATCAATGAACGCGGATTTGACGTGCCCGTGGTTTCTGTCGGCAAGATCAGTGCGCCGGAAGAAGCCGAGGGTTTACTGCAGGAAGGCCGCGCCGACATTATCGGTATGGCGCGCCAGTTGCTGGCCGATCCGGACTGGGTCAACAAACTCAGCCAGGGCCGGGCCGACGACATCGTGCGCTGTATATATTGCAACGTCTGCAAACAGCTCGACGGCAGTTTCCGCGAGGTCAATTGTTTCCTCTGGCCCAAGGGCCGCAACCAGGCGCCAGACGATGATCCCGACGGCGAGGCACCGGCATGGGCGGACGATCAGGGCAGCCTGACAGCCGAGATCGACGACAAGGGCCGCGTTTTGTTGGCGTGGCAGGTCCCGGCCAGCGGTGATACCCGCATCTATGACATTTATCGCGCCGAGGAAAACGGCGATATGACCTGTATCGAAGCCGTCAAAAAACCCAAATTTCGTGACCCCCTGGCCCTCGGTGGGCTGAACTACACCTACTACGTCCGGGCCATCGCCGCCGATGGCCGGGCCAGCCCGCCGTCCAATGCCGTGCGCGTCTCGCCCGATGTGCCCGACTTTTCAACCCAGACCCCCCATCTGAAAGCCGCCCGCCATGTCTGAACTGATCACTCCCTCAGGTATACCGTCAGCCCACGTCGATGACTTCAGCCTGCGCCAGCTGCCGCCACAGGATCAATGGCCGGAGATGGACTGGCGAAGCGTGCCCGAACTCGCGGCCTACCCTGATCGCATGAACTGCGCCGTCGAGTTGCTCGACAAACAGGCGGCGATCCATGGTGACCGCCCGGTGATCCACTTTGAAGACGCGGTCTGGACCTACAACGATCTCCTGGACAAGGCCAACCGCATCGCCCATGTGCTGGTCGATGACTTGGGCGTGGAACCGGGCCATCGTGTGTTATTACGCGCGCCCAACAATCCGATGTATGTCGCGGCGTGGTTTGCCGTGATGAAGGTCGGTGCTGTTGGCGTGGCGACGATGCCGCTGCTGCGGGCCAAGGAGCTGGTCTACATCTCCGAGCGCGCTGATGTCGAAGTCGGTTTTTGTGATGACCATCTGAAGGAAGAAATGGAGATCACCCTGGAGCGCTCAAAAACGCTCAAACGCATCATCTATTTCAGCAATCTCGGCAGCAAACCTGAGGACGGCAACCTCGATGCCCTGATCGCCGACATGCCCGGCACTTACGACAACATCGATACCGCGGCCGACGATGTTTGCCTGATCGCCTTTACCTCCGGCACCACCGGACCGGCGAAGGGCTGCATGCATTTCCACCGCGATATTCTGGCGATTTGCGACACCTTCGGGCGCTATGTTCTGAAGCCGACAAAGGAAGACATCTTCTGCGGCTCACCACCGATCGCCTTTACCTTTGGCCTGGGCGCACTTGTGACTTTCGCCATGCATGCCGGAGCCTCGACAGCGCTTTGTGAAGCCCCCGCGCCCGAGACGCTGCTGGGCCTGATCCAGAAGCACAAGGCGACGATCTGCTTTACCGCACCGACGGCCTTCCGCGCCATGGTCGACAAGATCAGCTATTATGAAACCGATAGCCTGCAACAATGTGTCTCCGCCGGAGAGACCTTGCCGCTGCCGACCTTTCAGGCGTGGGAGAACGCTACGGGCATCAAGATCATCGATGGCATTGGCTCAACCGAAATGCTGCATATCTTCATCTCGGCGGCGGGCGATGACATTCAGCCCGGCGCCACCGGCAAACCCATCCCGGGTTTTGCCGGCAAGATCATCGACGACGACGGCAACGATGTGCCGCCGGGCACGGTGGGCCGACTGGCCGTCAAGGGCCCGACGGGTTGCCGCTACCTCGACAACCCCGAGCGCCAGGCCGCCTACGTCCAGAACGGCTGGAACGTCACCGGTGATACCTACATGATGGATGATGAGGGCAACTTCTGGTTCCAGGCCCGCAACGACGACATGATCATCTCGGCCGGCTACAACATCTCCGGCCCCGAAGTCGAAGCCACGCTGATGGATCACCCCAAAGTCGCCGAATGCGCGGTCGTCGCCGCCCCGGACCCAAGCCGCGGCTTCATCGTCAAGGCCTTCGTCATGCTGCGCGATCCCTCGGAAGCCTCGGTCGACCTGGTCAAGGAACTGCAGGACTTCGTCAAGGCCGAGATCGCCCCCTACAAATACCCGCGCGCCATCGACTTCGTCGAAGACATGCCGCGAACAGAGACCGGGAAACTGCAGCGCTTCAAACTACGCGAACAGGAAGCTGCAAAGGCTGAGTAATCTGATTGATCGTCACGGCGCAGGCGGGGCCAGCCGGGTGTGGTTGCCGCGCCAGTAGCGGATGACGTCGATGATGTCGATCAGCAGACTGAGTGTCGAAAGGAAGGCGGCTGTGCCGAGCCAGAGCTGGTACTCTCCTGAATAATTGCCGGACAGCAGATCGGCATAAATGAAATACATCGGCACGACCCAGTGAAAATGGGACAAGCCCATCAGTCTGGTGATGCCCATTTTCATGTGCATCCAGCCGAGGATCATCCCGCCGATCAGGAAACCACCGATCATCAGTTGCGCCGCCAGATGTTCAAGATAGAGAAGCGGTGCAATGCCCAGTCCGATCATCAGCATGATCAACCATGTGCGGACATACAACGGCGCATAGGTGAAAATATCGCGCAAAAAATACAGCGCTGACAATGCGAGGACGGTCTTCATCCGCTCTTGCTCGCGTGCAGGGGTTTGACGTCGGCACGTTCGGCGGCGCGGCGGCGGTCGGGTTCCCCGGCCTGCAGGGGATCGACTGCTTCCATCGACGCAAGACAACGCCGGGCCAGCTCCTGGTATTCGGCGGTGGCTTTGGATTTCCAGGCGACGTCCTTGTCGCCGAGCTCGCGCAGGATTTTGGCTGGCACACCGGCGACCAGCGTTCGCGGTGGCACCTCGAACCCCGCCTTGACGAACGAATTGGCGGCGACGATGGCTTCCTCGCCGACCACGGCGTCATCCATCACCGTTGCGTTCATGCCGACCAGGGCATTGCGGCCGATGGTGCAGCCATGAATCACCGCAGCGTGGCCGATGTGGCCGTCTTCGGCGATGACCACAGTGCGACCGGGGAAGGAATGCACGACGCAGTTATCCTGGACGTTGGCGCCAAGACCGATTTCGATGCGCCCGAAGTCAGCGCGCAAGGCAGCGCCTGGCCCAATATAACAACCCGCTTCGATCACCACGTCGCCGATCAGGACGGCGGTGGGGTGGACGTAAGCGCCGGGTTTGATCACCGGGATCAAGCCTTCAAAAGCATAAACATTCGCCATATGGGATATCCTGTAACCATTGCACAGACTGGTTGTCAGCGATATTGTTGAACTCTCGATCCCAAATGTCCACCAAAAGGCACACCCCCCATGACCGAAGCTTTTATTTGTGACGCCGTCCGTACCCCTATTGGCCGCTACGGTGGTTCCCTCTCCAGCGTTCGCGCCGATGATCTGGCTGCGACGCCACTGAAGGAACTGGTCGCCCGCAACACGGATGTTGACTGGACACGGGTTGACGATGTGTTTTATGGCGGTGCCAATCAGGCCGGTGAGGACAATCGCAATGTTGCGCGCATGGCTTCGTTGCTAGCCGGATTACCGGTTGAAGTTCCGGGCGTCACAGTTAATCGCCTGTGCGGCTCCGGCCTTGAAGCCGTTGGACAGGCGGCGCGCGCCATCAAAACCGGCGAGGCCGACCTATGCATTGCCGGCGGTTCCGAGAGCATGAGCCGGGCGCCGATGATCCTGCCCAAGCCCGACGCAGCCTTTTCACGCCGGGCCGAGGTTTTCGACACGACCATTGGCTGGCGCTTCGTCAATCCGCAGATGAAAAAAATGCATGGCGTCGATTCGATGCCGGAAACTGCCGAAAACGTCGCCGAGGATTTTCAGATCCGGCGTGAAGACCAGGATGCCTTCGCTTTTCGCAGCCAGACCAAGGCCCTTGCTGCTCAGGCCGATGGCCGCCTCGCCGAGGAAATCGTTGCGGTGACGATTCCGCGCCGCAAGTGCGATCCGGTCATTGTCGAACATGATGAGCATCCGCGTGACACGACGCTGGAAATCCTTGCCGGTCTGCCGACACCCTTCAAGGAAGGTGGCACGGTGACGGCGGGCAACGCCTCAGGCGTCAATGACGGGGCCTGTGCCCTGATTATCGCCTCGGAAGAGGCCGCCAAAAAACACGGTCTGACGCCGCGCGCCCGCATTGTCGGCATGGGTCATGCCGGTGTGCCGCCGCGTATCATGGGCTTTGGGCCGGCACCAGCCTCACGCAAATTGCTTGATCGCCTCGGCATCAAGTTCGGTGACCTCGATATCATTGAACTGAACGAGGCCTTCGCCGCCCAGGGGCTTGCCGTGACCCGCGACTGGGGCCTCGCCGACGATGACGAACGCGTCAATCCGCAGGGCGGTGCCATCGCACTTGGTCATCCGCTCGGCATGTCCGGTGCCCGCCTTGCCACGACGGCGACTTATCAGCTAGAGCGCACCAAGGGCAAGTACGCGCTTTGCACCATGTGCATCGGCGTCGGCCAGGGTATCGCCGCCGTTATCGAGCGCGTCTAGCCGGAACCCTGACATGACGTTCGTCATCGCGCAGATCTCCGATCTGCACATTTCGGTCGAGGGTGAAGGACCGGATGAGCGCTATCAGACTGCGGAGCATCTGGCACGCGCGGTCGAGGTTCTCAACCGGGTAGAACCGCGCCCGGATCTGGTCGTGGCCTCGGGCGACCTCGTCGACAAGGCGACACCAGAAGAATACCAGCGCTTGCGTGGCCTGCTGGCTCCCCTGAATGTGCCGCTCTACCTGATGGTCGGCAATCATGACGGGCGTGACAATTTGCGCAGCGAATTCAGCGATCATACATATCTGCCGCGCGACGGGTTCATGCACTACACAATTGAGGACAAACCGCTTCGTATTATCTGCCTCGACAGTATGAAGCCCGGCCATATCAGCGGTACGATGTGCGCCGAACGCCTGGCGTGGCTCGACGAGCAACTGAGCGCGCAGCCCGACCGCCCGACGTTTGTTTTCATGCATCACCCACCGTTTACCAGTGGTCTGGCCCCGATGGACAAATACGGTTTGGACGCCGGTGATCAACTCGCGCCCATCATCCGCAAACACAGTCAGGTTGTACGCATCGCCGGTGGGCACCTTCACCGCCCGGTAACGACGGGCTGGGCCGGTACTGTCGTTAGTGTGGCCCCCAGTACAGCGCATCAGATTGCGCTCAACCCCTACGTCGATGCTCCGATCTCCATTGTCATGGAACCACCGGCGTTCCTGTTGCATATGTGGGACGAGGCCAACGGCCTGGCGACGCATACGATTTATACCAGTGAATACGAGACCCGCGATCGCGTCAAATTCGATGGTGCCGGAAAGGCGTCAGCGCTTTAGACCTTAACCGGTTCTTTGGTCTCGAATTTGATCTTCGCCGCATCATCAACAAGCCAGATATCGATCTGTCCCTCGCGACCGCGTACGTCGACGGTTTCGCGTTTGAAGTTCGACAGATCGAGACCGCTTCGTTTGACCGTGGCGTCGGAGACGATAATCGGCACACCAAATTCCTTGCACTTGGCTTCGATGCGGGCCGCGACATTCACGTGATCACCAATCGCCGAGATGATCGGATGCGCCGGCGGCCCCATGCTGCCGACAATGGCTTCGCCGGTGTGAATACCGACACCGATGGCCAGTGGTGCAGGCAGTTCCTCGGCCAGGCGTTCGTTCAATTCGGCAATGCGTTCCATCATGGCATGCGCCCCGCGGATAGCATCAAGCGCGCCCTGATGAACGCCGGATTCAAGGCCGTAGATCGCCATCAGGCCATCGCCATTAAACTGGGCATAGTGACCACCGGTATCGATCAACGCCCGGTCAATGGCGGCAAAAAACTGATTGAGCACGAAGACAAAATCATACGGCAACCGGCCTTCCGAAATACCGGTTGAACCGCGCAAATCGACGAAGGCGATGGCCACTTCGACTTCCGACCCTGCCAGATATCCGGGCTTGTGGAAGCCGTCTTCAGCAATGGCGCTGGCCGGCAGCAGCGGCGCAATTTCGATGTCCCGTGTTGGTTTGATCTGGCAGGCCAGACGCACGCCCGGTGCAGCCGATATGCGCTCCAGCACTTTGGTTTCCTGTTCAGACGGTGGCTCGACGCCCTCCGCCCCCTTGCCGACCTTGACGCGGCAGGTTGAACAACGCCCTCGCCCGCCACAGACCGAGGCATGCGGAATACGGTTCGTGCGCAAAACCTCGAGCACCGTCGCGCCTTCGGTCACGGGCATGGCCTTGCCGCCATAATACTGTAGCTGGATGTTGTGTCTGCGCCTGGCGATGACACCACGCACATAGCGTGCGACCAGAATCAACACCAGGATCGCCAGATAGATCGAGCTAATCGTCAAAGATGTGTCTTGAGTTTTTTCCGATATGCCGGACTGGTAGTTAACGCGTTTCGACAGCATCGCCAGCCATCCCGGATCAGCCGCCGCTATTTCCAGAGCCCGTCGTCCGCCGGCGATAAAGCCGGCCAGCGCCAGCGCCGGCCACAACACGCCAATGGAAAGCGATATGCGCCGCCACGGCTGGAACCATTCCTTGAGCCGGGCCCAGGTATGAAAGCCGATAAATCCGTGGGTCCAGACCATCAGCACCAAAGTAAACTGCATCACTCCGGCGCTCGGTGCCTGTATCCAGAAATAAGCCAGCTCCTGGGCATAGTCCGGCTTCATGCCGAAGCGTTCAATGGCCAGTCGCGTGCCCGCGAGATGACCCACCATCACCAGCGGCAGCAACAATCCCAGCACGGTTTGCGGTATCTCCCAGGCCTTCAACCTCAGCGTCTTGCGCTGATAGAACGACCAGAGTGCCAAGCAAATATGCGTCAGCATCGCCCCATACAAGATGAATGTGCCCGGCCATGAGCGCCACGGCGCGATGAAGACCGCCCGCGAGGCATCCATAGCCTGAAAGGAAAACACACCCAGCGCCGCCGAAATCAAATGTCCGGTGACGAACAGCAACAATACAAGACCGGCATACAGTCGAATTTTGAAAAGCACGGCAGTCCCCCCCGGAACGATCGACGTTTGGGTGGTGAGGTTCAGACCATCATATTGCGGGTTGCGGCGGGTAAAGTCACGACCAGACCGTCGAGTTCGTCGGACATGATGATCTGGCAGCCCAGACGCGAGGTATGCGTCAGGCCGAAAGCGAGATCGAGCATGTCTTCTTCGTCTTCCGAGGCCTCATCAAGCCCTTCGTAGAATTTGTCTTCGACAATGACATGGCAGGTCGAACAGGCCAGTGCGCCTTCGCAGGCCCCTTCCAGATCGATATTGTTTTTGTGGGCAATTTCCATCACCGACAAACCCAAAGGTGCGTCAACCTCTTTGGTTTCGCCGCCGGGTTCAATAAAAGTCATCTTCGGCATAAAAAAGGGAACTCCGTTTTCAAAACATCAACGATGTCAGGCACTGTCGCCCTCGGGGACGACACCAAGATCATCGACTGCAACACCCGTCAAGGCACCGCGAATTTGTTTGTCCATGCGCCGGCCGGCGAAGTCTTCGGTCAACTTGTTGAAGCCCTCGGTGGCATCGACAATGGCGTCACGATCCTCGCCCGCCATCAGGTTGCGCAAGCCGGCAATACTGACATCAATCTTTTGCCGTTCTTCGCGGCTTAAAAGATCGCCATCCTGGGCCAGTGCGCCATCGAGCGCCATCAACATCTGCTCCGCATCCACACGTGCACCGGTCAACAGGCGCAAGGTCATGTCGGCGCGGGCATTTACCATACTGTCGCGCAGCATGTTAGCCATTTCCTCATCGCTCAGACCATAACTCGGTTTCACTTCGACCTGGGTTTCAACGCCCGTGCTTTCTTCGCGGGCACTGACGGTAAGCAAGCCATCGGCATCAACGGCATAGGTCACGAGAATACGTGCGGCTCCCGCCACCATGGCCGGAATGCCGCGCAATTCAAAGCGCGCCAGCGAGCGGTTCTGGTCGACCATCTCGCGTTCACCCTGGATGGCATGGATCGCCATTGCCGTCTGACCGTCCTTGTAAGTCGTGAATTCCTGAGCCTTGGCCACCGGGATCGGCGTATTGCGCAGAATAACCTTCTCGACCAGACCGCCCATGGTCTCGATGCCCAGCGACAACGGCGTGACGTCAAGCAAAAGCGCGTTCGAGCCAATCGTCAGGGCCTCGGCCTGCAGGGCAGCGCCCAGTGCCACCACTTCGTCCGGATCAATATCGGCCAGCGGTTCCTGCTTGAACAATTCTGCGACACGGGCGCGCACCAGCGGCACGCGCGTCGAGCCACCAACCAACACGACGCCCTTGACGTCTTCCGGCATGACATCGGCATCGTCGAGCACGCCCCGACAAAGTTTGACTGTGCGATCAACAATATCGCTGATCAGATCATCAAAAGTTGCACGATCAAGGCTGTGATCGGTCGGCTTGTCGCCGATCATCAGGACCCAGTCGCCCTCCTCCTGATCCGTCAGGCATTCCTTGGCGAGGCGCGCCGACATCAGGGCCGCCTTGGCATCTGTAGTCGAGAGTTCGCTCTCACCGAGCAATTCAGCACGTTGGGCCAGAAAATGCTCGGCCACAGCATGATCGAGATCATCGCCACCGAGCTGGGCATCACCACCCGTTGCCAGAACCTGAAAGACGCCCATTTCCATCTTCAACAGGGAAATATCAAAGGTGCCGCCGCCAAAATCGTAGACCGCGTAGAGGCCTTCGACATCCTTGTCCAGGCCATAAGCCAATGCCGCCGCCGTTGGTTCATTGACCAGGCGCAGGGTTTCAAGGCCGGCGAGTTTGGCGGCATCCTTGGTCGCGGCACGCGCGGCATCATCGAAATAGGCCGGTACCGTGATTACGGCCTTGCTGATGTCCTTGTCGAGCGACAATTCCGCCCGCATTTTCAGATTGCGCAGGATTTCGGCTGAGATTTCGACCGGCGTCAGGGATTGGTCACCAATTTTCAGGCGAACCATGCCACCTTCGTCAGCCGTATCGTCAATGTCGTAGGGCAAGGCACCACTCAGTGTCTTGATGTCTTCGACGCCGCGCCCCATCAGGCGTTTGATCGAGGTCACAACGTTTTCCGGCTCATCCAGCATGACCAGACGGGCAGCATCACCAACAATGGCGCGCTTGCCCTGATACCCGACGATCGACGGCACAATCGCCCGGCCATCGGGCCCGCGAATAACCTCGGGCGCGTTTTCATGGGCGATGGCGACGAGGGAATTGGTCGTGCCCAGATCAATGCCGACAGCAATGTCTTCGCCGGCATGCGGTGCAGGCGTCTCGCCAGGTTCATAAATCTGCATTAAATCGGCCATAGGTCTCTACAAATTGACCTGGCGGCGTTTCTGGCGAATTTCGTCCAGAAGCTTGCTCAGGTATTTCATGCGATTGATCAGGATTGCCACACCGGCAAGGTCTTCGGCGTTGAAAGCAACGGACAAGGCCTGTTCGCTCAGTTCGATATCGAGGCGCGCGACATTTTCCAGTTTGACAAGATCGTCATCGGTTTCGGTTGCCTCGAGTGCCTCGCGGCTCTCCATCGCCTCCATCAGCAATTCGGGATCGCTTTCTGTTACGGCTTCATCGCGGGCCGCAATACCCTTGGTCTCAAGCAGGACTTCGGCCCGCTTGATCGGTGACTTCAGGCGCTCAAACGCTTCATTGAGGTTAGTGGCGTGCTGCAACGAATATTTCTGTTCGCGCACTGATTTGGTGGCGAAGCGGTCCGGATGGAAGGTGCGTTGAAAAGCAAAATAGCGCCGCTCAAGCTCCTTGGGGTCGACATCAAAATCAGGCCCCAGCCCAAGACGGCGAAATTCGTCGGCAATCGCGGGCGGCTGAATAACACCGCAGCCATGGCAAAAGGGCACGCGCCCGTCGACGTTGGCTGCACACGACCAGCACGGCACGACGTCGACTGCCGCTGCATCTTTGTCGAATGTTATGTCGTCACTACCGTTCACTTGATCGTCCGTTTGTTTTGTCTCATGCGTGCAGCGTACCCGCGATAAAAACCGGGGAGCGCATGCCCCCCGGATCGTCGTCTTCAATAACCGCTCATGGCGGGGCTTAAACGTGGAATGATTCGCCGCAGCCGCATTTACCTTTTTCATTCGGATTAAGGAAGACAAAACCTGATTTCAGCTTTTCCTCAACAAAATCCATCTCCGTGCCGACGATAAACATCGTTGCCTTCGGATCGATAAATACGGTAATGCCATCATGCTCGACAACTTCATCAAACTCGCTGGCCTCGTCAGCATATTCCAGCGTATACGACATACCGGAACAACCCGCCGTGCGTACACCAATGCGTACACCTATGGACGGTTTGTCACGCTTGTCGAGCAGCCCCTGAATATGGCTGGCCGCATTGTCTGTGATCGTTATCATCGGAGGCATCGTCATATCATTCCTGTCGTCTTGACCAAATCGTACGCTTACGCGGTTTCTTTTACGTCTTCACTGATATCGGCATTGCTTTTGTAATCTGCAATAGCGGCCTTAATGGCATCTTCCGCCAGTACTGAACAGTGAATTTTTACCGGCGGCAAAGCCAGTTCCTGGGCGATGTCGGTGTTTTTGATCTCACCGGCTTCATCCAGAGATTTGCCCTTGACCCATTCGGTGACCAGGCTTGACGAGGCAATCGCCGAGCCACAGCCGAAAGTCTTGAATTTTGCATCTTCGATGATGCCCTCGGGGCTCACCTTGATTTGCAGTTTCATGACGTCGCCACACGCCGGTGCGCCGACCAGACCGGTACCGACGGTACTGTCGTCCTTGTCCATTGACCCGATGTTGCGCGGGTTCTCGTAGTGTTCGATCAGTTTTTCGCTGTATGCCATGGTTTCCACCACTCCTTGACTTATCTCAATTATACCAGAGCGCCGGTCATCATGACCTGCGCCAAATTGTCTCAGTTACCGGGCATCAATGTTCGGCCCACTCGATCGATTTAAGGTCGATCCCTTCCTGCGCCATTTCCCAAAGCGGGCTCATGGCGCGCAATTTTTCCACTGCCTGTACAACCGTATCGACGGCGAAATCAATTTCACCTTCTGTCGAAAAACGACCAATCCCGAAACGGATCGAGGTATGTGCAAGTTCTTCCTCAACACCGAGGGCGCGCAACACATAACTGGGCTCCAGCGACGAGGACGTGCAGGCCGACCCGGATGAGACCGCGAGATCACGCATGCCCATCATCAGCGATTCACCTTCGACGTAGGCAAAGCTCAGGTTGAGATTGCCGGGGTAGCGCTGTTCACGGTCGCCGTTCAGGAAAACTTCCGGCAGCTTGCCAGTGATCCGGTCATAGAAGCGATCGGAGAGAAAACGGATGCGTTCGTTATCGGCCGACATTTCGGCCTCGGCAATCGCACAGGCCGTACCAATGCCAACACAAAGTGCCGGTGCCAGTGTACCCGAACGCATGCCGCGTTCCTGACCGCCACCATTGATCATCGGGCGAATACGCACACGTGGCTTGCGCCGGACGTACATCGCACCAATTCCCATCGGGCCATAGATCTTGTGGCCTGAGATGCTCATCAGATCGATTTTCATGGCGTCGACATCGAGCGGGATTTTGCCCACCGCCTGCGCCGCATCGGTATGGAAGAAAACACCGTTTTCCCGACAGATCGCCCCGATTTCGGCCAGTGGCTGTACAACACCGATTTCGTTGTTCACCGCCATGATCGACACGAGCACCGTCTGGTCAGTGATCGCCGCCCTGAGGTCGTCGAGATTGACCAGTCCATTTTCAGCGACCGGAAGATAGGTTACGTCAAAACCTTCTTCCTGCTCAAGATGGCGGCAGGTATCCAGCACACATTTGTGTTCCGTCACCGTGGTGATGATGTGGTTTTTCTTGTCCTTGTAAAACCGGGCTACGCCCTTCAGCGACAGGTTGTTGGATTCGGTCGCGCCGGAAGTAAAGATGATTTCCTTCGGGTTGGCACCAATCAGACTGGCGACCTGCGCACGGGCTTCCTCGACACCTTCCTCGGTTTCCCAACCGAAGGCGTGGCTGCGCGAATGCGGGTTGCCAAACTTCGTCGTGAAGTATGGCATCATCGCTTCAAGCACCCTGGGGTCTACCGGGGTCGTCGCCTGATAATCCAGATATACCGGTGTCTGGATGTTTGCTCCGTGGGTCTGCTCGGTCATTCCTGTCTCACTCTCATCAACTATTCTATTCCAACCAAAATTCGTCTCTAGGCCGCTGACATGGCCTGTTTGTCGGCCGTCGCATCACTTGACTGAAGCCGGCCATATAACTCCGTCCACGCGCCGATCAGGCGGTCTACTTCAGCCGCTGTCGTCTGACAGCCCAGACTGATACGGATCGCACAATCGGCGTCGCTCGCATCAATCGCCATACTCTCCAGCACATGCGAGCGCGTCACCTTGCCCGATGAACAGGCCGAGCCGGCGCTGACGGCAACACCCGCCAGATCAAGCGCCATCACCTGGGTCTCGCTCTCCACACCCGGCATCGTTATGCAGGTTGTATTGTTCAGTCGTTCCGCATTCTTGCCAATTATCCGCGCACCGGGCGCCGCCTGCTGCAGGCGCGCCTCCATATCATCACGCATCTGGCGAAGCTCATCGGCTCGTGTCAAATCTTCAATCGCCAGTTCGGCAGCACGGCCAAATCCGGCAATGCCCGGCAAATTCTCGGTACCGGCCCGCAACCCGCGTTCCTGACCGCCACCCTGCAGAATACCGGAAATATTACCGGCCCTCGGCAATACGACCAGTGCGCCGCAACCCATCGGGCCGCCCAGTTTGTGCGCCGACAGCGACATCAGATCGATATCGAGTGCCGTCATGTCCAGCGCCACCCGACCCGGTGCCTGTACCGCATCACAGTGCAGCAGTGCGCCATGCCGGTGGGCGATCTCGACCGCCTCGGCTATCGGCTGGCAGACGCCGGTTTCGTTATTTGCAAACATGACCGAAACCAAAGCCGGCGTTTCATCCGTTGCAAGGTTCGCGTCCAGTTCAACAAGGTCAACGACGCCATTTTCACCGACGGCGATGATTTGCGCGTTCAGTTGTTCTGCCTTCGCCAAAATCGAAGGATGCTCAATTGCCGAAACAACAATCCGCCGTCCGGTACTGGCCAGGGCTTCAAGCGCCAGATTATTGGCCTCGGTACCGCCGCTGGTGAAGACGATATTTTTTGCGGCCGTTCCAGCCAGCGAAGCGACTTGATCCCGCGCCGTATCAATCACTGCATGGGCCCGCCGACCCCTGCGATGAACGGACGATGGATTACCACCCACCGCCAGGGCATCGGCAATAGCCGCCGCGACACCGGGCTTGACCGGCGTCGTCGCATTGAAATCAAAATAGGCGGTCGCGTTGCTCATTGACTTGTCCGGCCAGTCTCGACCTAGACGGCTTCGCGAACGACGTCGCGTTGCATTGATTCAGGTGCCGGCAGGTCCGTCGACAAGGCATCCATATATTTGGCGTTGAGAACACCACTGGAGCCGAGAATACGACGGCTGATCACGTCATCCAGCGAAACAGAACTCAGGAAAAGGTGGATCTGATTGGTAAGTTCCTCCCACAGGTCGTGCGTCAGACATCGACCCTGATCTGACTGGCAGCCCGTTGGTGATCCGGGATGACACCGCGTCGCGTTGAGCGGTTCGTCTACGGCCAGAACGATGTCGGAAATACGGATATCTTCCGACCCGCGCCCCAGCATATAGCCGCCACCAGGACCGCGAACACTCTTGACCAGGCTGCAGCGGCGCAATTTGCCAAACAACTGCTCCAGGTAAGACAGAGAAATCTCCTGACGCTCGGCAATATCTGCGAGCGACACAGGTCGACCGGCACTTTGTATCGCGAGATCGGCCATCGCCATCACCGCATAACGTCCTTTTGTGCTTAATTTCACGTCAATACTCCTCTTCGAAATCGAACCGCGCCATTTCAGGCGTTGGGAACTTCACTAAATGTCTTAAATTTTGATGTCGCTCTTGGGCTTGATAGGGGGTCGAATTGCTTCCGGTTTGCCCGCTTCGTCAACCGAAGACGAATTGCTTCCTTCAAGTTCAGCGACCCGGGCGTTCAGAATTTGCACCTGATCGAGCAAGGCATCGATACGACTGGACACCGGATCAACGGCGTCATCGGTCGATGTGCCATATGCCTGAAATCGTGGCGCTGCTTCTCGCAATTTGGCGGCACCGGCAATTTTGCCGGGAATACCGACGACCGTGGCACCGGCAGGCACACTTTTGTTGACCACCGAATTCGCTCCGACCCGGGCGTTCGCCCCGATGGTAATCGGACCCAGAATCTGTGCACCGGATCCGACAATGACGCCGTTTTCCAGCGTCGGGTGGCGTTTCTGGCAAACCTGAGCGGCCGAATCCTCAGCCGGTGAAATCCCGCCCAGCGTCACATCATGATAAAGCGTCACGTTGTCGCCGAGGATCGAGGTTTCGCCGATAACGACGCCCATGCCGTGATCAATGAAAAAGCCCTTGCCGATCTGCGCGCCGGGATGAATTTCGATACCGGTCAAAAACCGCCCGAAGTGGGACAGCATTCGGCCGAGCAAAAACCAGCGTCGCGTCCAGGCGGCATGCCCGAGACGATAAAAAAGCACAGCGTGAAAGCCCGGATAGCAAAGAAATACCTCCAGGCGTGACCGTACCGCCGGGTCTCTTTCGAACACCGCTGCGATATCGTGACCAAGATTCTTGAACATTTGGCCCCCTAACATGATATACAATCTCTACCCGAACAAATCGGAGCACCCGACAAACATGAGATTTGTTGCAGGTGCCCTGACAGAAAAACCAAACTGTTCACTAGGATATAGATATTCCGACTGCATTAGTCAAGTATTTCAAACAAGGAAATATAAGACTTTTTCGTCATAATTTGCGAGATAATCCGCGCCAAACCCGACCAATTTAAATGGTTAATCATCGCCGCGCCTGATCTGACAGGATCGCACAGCGGCCCCAGCCAGTGGTAGTAACAAATCAGCCATGCCTGAAATTATCTTCAACGGACCCGAAGGCCGCCTCGAAGGCCGATATCATCACAATAAAACCGAAGGCGCACCGATCGCGCTGGTTCTTCATCCCCACCCGCAATTCGGTGGCACGATGAACAACAAGATTGTCTACAACCTGTTCCACAGCTTTGTTGATCGCGGTTTTTCGACGCTGCGCTTCAATTTTCGCGGCGTTGGCCGCAGCCAGGGTGTCTTTGACCAGGGCATTGGCGAACTCTCGGATGCCGCCTCGGCACTGGACTGGTTGCAGACATTCAACGAAAACGCCAAGCCTTGCTGGATCGCCGGCTTTTCGTTCGGCGCGTGGATCGGCATGCAATTGCTGATGAGACGCCCGGAAATCGACGGCTTCATTTCCATAGCGCCGCCGGCCAACATGTATGATTTCGCCTTCCTGGCACCCTGCCCCTCGTCCGGACTGCTGGTACATGGCACTGAAGACAACATCGTGCCGGCCGAAGACTTTGAGAAACTGGTGGCCAAACTGCAGGCCCAGAAGGGCATTACCGTGGATTACGAAAAAATCCAGGGTGCCGGTCATTTCTTCGAAGAGCAAATGGACGAAATGATGAAGGTCTCGACGACCTATCTCGACGGACGTCTGGCCGAATCAAAGGCCGCCTAGGCATATAGTTTACGCCGGTTCAGGCGCGGTGTAGCTGTCCGCCCGTCGTGGGCACAGCAACACCCGTCGTTCCCGGCAAACTGAGCGGCAGGCCGTACAGGCTGCGCACCGCCAAATAAGCGAACGCTTCTGCCTCGAGAAAATCGCCCCGCCAGCCGACTGATCCTACCGATGCGACCGGTGCCTCCAGCTTGCGGGCCAGGCTTTCCATTAAAAACACGTTGTGACGCCCACCGCCTGTTACCAGCCAGCGCTTCGGCTGTTCCGGGAAGAACTGCCGCGCCGCGACAATACTGTCTATCGTAAAAGCCGTCAGAGCCACGGCACCGTCGGCCAGCGAACACCCTTCAACCAAAGTCTGAGCAATCTCGACAAAATCGTTTCGGTCCAGTGACTTGGGTGGTTTTTTTGAGAAGTATGCGTGCGTCATGGCCCGGGCCAGCCGCTGATCATCAACCGATCCTGACGCCGCAATGTCGCCGCCCCTGTCGAAGGCCTCACCGGTATGTTTGTGAACCCAGTCGTCGATCAATGCACTGGCCGGACCGGTATCAAAGGCGAGAATGTCTTCATCGTTCTCCGCCCCGATCCAGGTCACGTTCGCCACTCCGCCCAGATTGAGGACAGTCACCGGTTTGGCCAACGGTTCCGCCAATGCGGCATGATAAAGCGGTGCGAACGGTGCGCCCTCGCCGCCGGCCTTGACATCAGCCAGGCGGAACTGATTGACGACGTCGATACCACTGCCCTTCGCCAGCCGGGCACCGTCGCCGATCTGAACTGTCACACCGTCAAACGGGCGATGATCAGTCGTTTGTCCATGAAATCCAATAATATCTATATTTGAATTAGTTAACCCATTTTCTTTAAGTAAATTATCAATAATATGGAGATGAAAATCAGTGATGCTTTGGCTCAGATTCTGATCAGAGTCAGACTGCCCGAGCCGTCCGCGAATACGGCCTCTCAATGCGTCTGGATAAGCCTGGGACATCGTTGGACCACTTGCCGTAATGCGATGACCATCGGTCTCTATAATTGCCGCATCGACACCGTCGAGCGATGTCCCGCTCATCAGCCCCAGAGCCATCATTGGTTTGTCCACAAACTGCCCCTCATATAATCAATCCAGCCACGGTATGCGCGTTGTTCGCTCAGGCGAGGTGTGCTAGATAGCCCCACCGCGATAAACGCCCTCATCGAGTTCAAGTCTAACGCCATTCAAAACGCCAAAGAAATCCGAATTCATGCCTGATATGACGACCGAGCCCCGCTCCGACTTTTTACGCGCCATCACCCAACGCCAGTTCCTGCATCAGTGCACGGATATGTCGGCGCTGGACGAACGCGCGCTGAGTGGAGAGCCGATCGTCGCCTACATCGGATTTGATTGCACGGCGCCCAGCTTGCACGTCGGCAGCCTGGTGCAAATCATGATGCTACGCATTCTGCAGCGGACGGGGCACAAACCGATTGTCCTGATGGGCGGCGGCACGACAAAGGTCGGTGACCCGTCCGGCAAGGAAGAATCGCGCCAGTTGCTGACGGACGAAAAGATCAACGAGAACATGGCGGGGATCAAGGATGTTTTCAGCAAATTCCTGACCTTCGGCGATGGCCCGACAGATGCGATCATGGTCAACAATGCCGATTGGCTCGACGGATTGGCCTACATCCCTTTCCTGCGCGATTTCGGCCGACATTTTTCGGTCAATCGCATGCTGACGTTCGACAGTGTCAAAACCCGGCTTGATCGCGAGCAGCCGCTGACTTTTCTCGAATTCAACTACATGATTCTGCAGGCCTACGATTTCCTCGAACTTGGTCGTCGGCATGACTGTCATATGCAAATGGGCGGCTCCGACCAGTGGGGCAACATCGTCAACGGCGTTGAATTGGCCCGGCGCGTTGACAGCCGCACACTTTTCGGCCTGACGACGCCGCTGTTGACGACGTCTTCCGGGGCCAAGATGGGCAAGACGGCCCAGGGTGCAGTCTGGCTCAACGCCGACATGGCCTCACCGTGGGATTACTGGCAATTTTGGCGCAATACCGAGGACGGGGATGTCGGACGCTTTCTCAGGTTGTTCACCGAGCTCGATCTTGAAGAAATATCGCGCCTCGAAAAACTCGAGGGCGCCGAGTTGAACGACGCCAAGAAAATCCTCGCCAACGAAGCCACCCGCATGTGCCACGGCGATGCTGCAGCCTCCGAGGCAGCAGAAACAGCGCGACGGACCTTCGAGGAAGGCCAGTCCGCCGACGGTCTGCCGACGATTGAGGTGCCGTCAAGCGAACTGGAGGCCGGCCTTGCCGCTTTCGAACTGCTGCGGAGGGCCGGGCTGTGTCAAAGCGGTGGCGAAGCCAGACGTTTGATCAAGGGCGGCGGTGCCCGCCTGAATGACAAACAAATCAGCGGTGAAACCGATCAGATTACGCTCGCCGATGTTGCGGAAAATGGTGCGTTGAAACTATCGGCCGGCAAAAAACGACATGTGCTGATCAAACCGGTTTAAACAGACGCCGCTTGCTACTGGGTTTTTTCTTCTTCGTCCGAATTTTCAGGGATCAAATCGGGAAAATCAAACAACAGCTTGCGCAAAACGCCCGGAGCGAGCACTGACGCCGGAAAGACCTTCGTTTCAGGGTTAGATAATGGCCCTGTTACTTCGTAGGTAATGCCAAATATTCCCTCGCCTTTACCGCCTGTTAGCAAGGGGCCGAGAATCGGGATTTTCCCGAGCACTGAGTTGATCGTATAAGCCGGGATCAGTGTCCCCTTCAATCCGACTTTTTGTCGCGTGCGGTCGATCACACCGGCCATCGTTACCCCCATCGTCGGACCGATCGCCCGACCGCCCCTTACGATGATCTGGCCGTTCAGCAAATCGACAATTCTGAACGGTGCCTGGAACTGGACAAACCGGATGCCTTCATCGCCCAGGATATCAGCTACTTCCGGGAGTGAACCGGTGGTAAGAATGTTTGCCAGTGTTGGCGAATCTACGACCCGAAAATCAGACATTCGTACTCGACCTCGCGCTGGCCAGCCTTCTTTCGACTGGTCAATCGTGGCAAGTACGTCGAGATTTCCGCCGATGGCATTTCCAAATACGCCGAGGCTGCGCAAGAAGGCGCCACCGTTGGATGACGTCACACTGAAAGTGCTTTTGTCAGCGCCACTTGTAAGCGCAACATTTATCGGTGCCCCGTCTGAAATAAGTGTGCCACCGCTGACCATGGTGCCGCTGGCTGCCATTTGCCGCCAGTTCGCGCCATCGTATGTCGCCTGACCTTCCATATTGTCGAGAACATACTCGTCACTCAAAAACAGGCGTCGCAGGCGGGCCGACAGCTTGAGCGGCGGGAGTTCGGAGTCTTTTGCATCGCCCATCAGCCGATCCACATAGGGCCGCATGTCAAAGCGTTCGCCCTCCAGCGCGACGATGTAGCCTTTTGGTGCGAGGGGCCGAATTGAGGCGGCAAATTCGGATTCGCCAAATTTCAAACCCGACAAATCCAGACGGCGAAGCTCATGGTCAGGACCAACTTCGATTTCTCCCTGAGAATCCAGTCCGCCCCCGGCATAGCTGAAAGTGGCTTTGGTGCCGGCCGTCGATACCTTGTCGCCGCTGGCCGGATCAACAGGTGGCAGATTGAAGCGAATATTGGCCTGTGCCGGCGTTCCGACCGGTTTATTCCAGAAAAGCTCAGGCAGATCCAGTTTGGTCGTCGCCAGGTTCAGGGCCAGCCCACCACTGGCAATCTGCCAGCCTCTGGCAATAAATTCACCGTTGACAGATACCGGACCCGACAACCACGGTAATTCAGGGACTTCGAAGGTTTTGCGGGCCTTGTCGTCCAGCACCAGACTTACGCTCAGATTGGAATATTCCGCGTGGTCTCCGTGAAAGTTCTTATGCCATTTGACCGTCGATGGAACGCCTGAAATCTCCACGTTTCCTTCGATATCCATGCCGTTGGCATCGATGTTCGTGACCAGTGATCCGCCACTCAGGGCATAGCCTCCAATGCCGGAGGACATGGCAAACTCTCGCACGTTTGCCGCCGCCGCGAACTGCACATCATCAATTTCGATAACATCCTGCAGCGGAAAGGCCAACAAGGCCCGCGCGGCCATTTGACCGGTCAAGCTCTCGGGATCAAGGTTAAGGGATTTGGCGAACTCGAACGGTGGCAGGTCGAGTATTTTCATGCCCGTGGAAACTGGACCGCTGGCGACAAAGCTGATGTCCGCCGTCGGGGCATCGCCATTCAATCCAACAAGATGAACTTTCCCCTCCGTCAGATCGAGATCCGCGACCCGTCCCCTGGACAAGGCCACATCAAGTACGTCCGCTGTGAGGTGTGCTGTACCGACCGACCCCTTCAGTTCCGGCAAGCCTTCAAGGTAATTGGACGAAACACCTTCGAATTCAACGACGAGATCGACGGCATCATTTGGCAACGTGCCTTTTTCGAAGTCTTCGGGACGGACGGTTAGTCGTACTTTGCCATTTGTCACACGCCCGTCATGAAGACTGGCCGTAACCCACTCCCGCGCCGGCGGTGCCAGCGCCGTCGGCCAGTATTCACTGAGGTCATTGATCGGGACGTTATGAAATTCGCCCTCCATCGTACCCCCGAAGGCAAGGTTTTTGGCCTTGAGGTCAATTGAGGCCAATCCCCTGACCGTCCCGTACGGGCCGCCGGCATCAACAAAAAGTTCGTCGACCCGAATTGCCGTGAAGCTGTCTACAACGGCACCTCTTGTCGCCATCTGTGAAAAAACAATTTTGCCCGGGAATATTGTCGGCAGGGATACCAGGCCGGGGCCCCCCGTCAAATCAAATGCAAGCGGCGAATATTTTCCGTCTTCAAACAAAGTCAGGGCGAGCGTACCGCTTACCGGTGCCACGAATGCTTTCAGCGGCTCAAACTCTGCCATGTGGGACGCCAGGCGGGCCGGTTCAAAGTCCGCCAGCAGAACGTCAAGCGCGATCTTTTTATCTTTGGCGTCAAACCGGCCGTTGACAGTGATCCGGGTTGTTGCATCGCCAATCTCGGCGTCGGCGACGATAGTGCCGTCGACTCCCGTCTCGGTGCGCAGCAGTGAAATGTCGGCCCACGGGGCACGCCAGGTCGTCTTGGTCGACTGATCAACAAGAATAACGTCGGCGTTGAGAATGCTGATGCGGCTCAGGAAACCGTCGCGCCGATCCTCAACGGAAGGATTGAGCAGCGCTTCGACAAACGTCACTGCCGTTTCGCTGGCTGTCGCGCCGATCCTGGTTCCCATGCCGAGATCAAGCCGCCCGTCACGGGTGCGCAGGAGACGCAAGGTCGGGCGCAAAAGATCAAGTGTCGTCGGAACCACACGCTTGTCCAGCAGTGCCCGGCCACTCAGACCCAGTGAAACCTCGGGGATCACGGCGATGGCGACACCACTCTTGTTCAGCAAACGCACACCGATCGCCCGGATGTCCAGCGTTCGATCCCAACCGGCCCAGGTCAGTATCGTGTCATCCAGTTCGACACGAATGTCTGCCTGCCCCAGCGTCAGGGCTTCCTTGAGATAGGGCGTTAGCAAGCTTAATGAAACCGGCCCGGTCGACAATAACCACGCTGCCACAGCCAACAGCATCGCAAAACTTGCGATCATGGCGGCAACAAGCCGCAATAAGAATTTTCCCGCTGGTAATATCATCGTCGTCTAATCGTCGTCTCAAATACCTGATTACATTAATTCGCCCGGCTTGACCGAGCATTCGACATCGCCCAGTGTGCGTCAAGTTTCGTTCACCAAAGCGTCCCAGTTTGCCTCATATAGGGACGATAGGGAAATCCGGGAAGGATATATGCGTGTTTGCTGATTTTTCCGGTGCGGTGGAGCTACCCCATCCGTACAGCCTGGATCAAGTGGAAAATGCCCTGCAGGACTGGTTCTCCCTGGCAAAAGTGACCGAAGATGACGTCCTCACCGCTTTCATGACCGATTTTGCCGCGGAAAATTCCGCTGGTCGGCGTTTTCTGGCCTCGCTTTTCGGCAACAGTCCCTTTCTTACCCGTTCCATCCTCCGTGACCCCGGTTTCGTTCATCGGATTGCCACGACACCGCCTGATCAGGCCTGCAATGACCTTTTCGTTGAGATCGGGCGCGAGGCAGGAATGGCGCGAGACAAAACCGCGCTGATGGCAATCTTGCGCAAAGCCAAGTCACGCATGTCACTTCTGGCAGCCGCCGCAGACGTCACGGGCGCCTGGACCCTCGAGCACGTCACCGGTGCCTTGAGCGAATTTGCCGCACTGACTCTTGATGCCTGTGTCCGCCATCTGATCAAGGTTGAAATTGATCTTGGTAACATCGTCGTCGACGATCCTGAAGATCCGTGCCGGGGGTGTGGTCTGGTCGTCATCGGGATGGGAAAACTCGGTGCGCGGGAACTCAACTATTCGAGCGATATCGATTTAATCGTCTTGTGGGATCAGGAAATCGTTCGCTATGAAGGTCGGAAGGGTCCCGAAGAAGGTTTTGTTCGCATCACACGGGATCTGGTGCATCTGATGCAGGAACGCACGGCGGACGGCTATGTGTTTCGCACCGATTTGCGTTTGCGCCCGGACGCCGGCGCAACGCCTGTGGCGCTTTCGATGGCAGCGGCGGAGAACTATTACGAAAGCGTCGGGCAAAACTGGGAACGCGCAGCAATGATCAAGGCGCGGGCCGTCGCCGGTGATATTGAAGCCGGCGAACAATTTCTAAAACGAATTTCACCATTTATCTGGCGCAAGTTTCTCGATTTTGCCGCAATCGACGACATACATTCCATCAAGCGTCAAATTCATACCCATAAAGGTCATGCCGACGTCACGGTTCCCGGACACAATATCAAAGTCGGCCGGGGCGGCATTCGTGAAATCGAATTTTTCGCCCAGACCCAGCAACTGATTGCCGGCGGGCGTGAAACCTCACTGCGAACGTCCGGCACCTGTAGTGCGCTTCTGGCGCTTGCTGCCAGTCATCGAATTGGCGATGACGTCGCCGATGACATGATCCAGTCCTACAAATTCTTGCGCCAGCTTGAACATCGTCTGCAGATGGTTGCCGATGAGCAGACACAAACCCTGCCGGAAGACGACGATGGATTGACCCACATCGCATTCTTCGACGGCTACGAAAATCTGACCACGTTCAAGGAAGAAGTCTTGCGGCATCTCAGCCGGGTGCAATCGCATTACGCACATCTGTTTGAAGACGCGCCAACTTTGAGCGCCGCCAGTCAACAAACCGGAAACCTGGTCTTCACAGGCACTGATGATGATCCCGAAACAATCGACACCTTGCGCGAAATGGGATTTCACGAGACCACAACTGTCATGGCAATTATCCGGCGCTGGCATCACGGTCGATATCGCGCAACTCGCAGCACGCGGGCCCGGGAAATTTTGACGGAACTGATGCCGGCGCTACTCGAAGCGTTGGCGAAAACTGTCAACGCGGATGCAGCGTTGTTGAAATTTGATGAGTTCCTCGGAAAATTGCCGGCCGGTGTGCAACTTTTTTCACTTTTTTATGCCAACCCCGATTTACTGAATCTGGTCGCAGAAATCATGGGAGGCGCACCACGCCTTGCTGAATATCTGAGTCGGAATGCAAGCCTGCTTGACGGTGTAATTTCGGGTGGATTTTATGATCCCCTGCCTGACATCACCGAGCTGAAATCGGAACTTGATGAAGCCTTGTTCGAAGCACGTGATATCCAGGATACGTTCGACATTACACGGCGCTGGAGTCATGCAAAAAGATTTCAGGTCGGCGTACAACAACTGCGTCAGATTGCCGACGCCGAAGTGGCTGGAAGATGGATGGCCGATCTGGCCGACGTGCCGATCCAGGCCATGCTGCCACGCGTAACCGCCGAACTTTCGGAGCGCCACGGAGAGATACCCGGCGGCGCTTTTGCCGTGATCGCCATGGGCAAACTGGGCGCCCGCGAAATGACGGCAGGATCCGATCTCGACCTGACTTTTATCTACAATCATCCAGACGACGTGGTGGCGTCAGACGGCGAAAGCCCTTTGTCAGCCCCGGTATTCTACGCCCGACTGGCCAAACGCCTGATTACCTCCCTCAATGCAATGACGTCGGAGGGACGGCTTTATGATGTCGATATGAGGCTGCGACCATCCGGTGCATCGGGTCCAATCGCCGTTCGGCTTGACGGCTTCCGGCAGTATCAACTGGAGGACGCCTGGACCTGGGAGCACATGGCACTCGTCCGCGCCCGCGTTGTCGCCGGTCCGGAAAATTTGTCGGCAAAAATCAACCAGATCATCCGTGAAGTCCTGAGCATAAAACGTGATGCCGAACCTGTTCTGGTCGACGTCGCAGAGATGCGCGAGCGAATTGACCGGGAGAAATCGACCGACAATATCTGGTCTGTAAAACATGTACGTGGAGGCGTCGTGGATCTGGAATTCATCGCCCAGACATTTGTGCTTTTATATGCTCACGAGCATCCGGAAATCATCGATGGAAATACCAGTGATGCCTTTGAAAAATTGTCACGGGCTGGTTTAATGGATTCGACTATTCTAAAAGAACTCATGGATGCGACACATTTAATGCGCGACGTTCAGGGTTTGTTAAGGCAAACTACGCATGAAGTGTTTGACGAAGAACTGGCACCAGCGGGATTGCGTGCCGCACTGACGGCACTAACGGAGGAGGGAAGTTTCGAAATCTTGCGTGAGAAATTACTGGAAACAGAAAAAAAAGTTTTAAAACATTTTCAGCAATTGATCGAAATACCAGCAGCAAGATTTTCTGAGTCCAACCAGCAAAAAATTTGATAGGGTGAGAAATCACATTTGAAAATTGAACTGGTCCAACAAAAAATTTTAACGATGCCCATGAAAGGTGAGGAATAACGATGGCAAAAACAGCGGTAAAAAAACCGGCGGCTAAGAAAAAAGCTGCTGCCAAAAAACCTGCGGCTAAAAAGGCAGCAGCCAAGAAGAAACCTGCTGCCAAGAAGAAACCTGCTGCCAAGAAGGCCGCGGCCAAAAAGCCTGCCGCCAAGAAAGCAGTAGCGAAGAAACCTGCGGCCAAAAAAGCTGCGGCCAAAAAAACCGTCGCCAAGAAAAAGCCTGCGGCGAAGAAAAAACCTGCGGCGAAGAAAAAACCTGCTGCTAAAAAAGTTGCGGCTAAAAAACCTGCAGCGAAGAAAAAGCCCGCTGCGAAAAAAGCTGCTGCGAAAAAACCTGCGGCCAAGAAAAAGCCTGCTGCGAAGAAAAAGCCGGCTGCTAAAAAGGCTGCGGCCAAAAAGCCTGCTGCGAAGAAAAAACCTGCTGCAAAGAAAAAACCTGCAGCGAAAAAGGCTGCGGCTAAAAAACCTGCTGCCAAGAAAAAGCCGGCAGCCAAAAAGAAGCCGGCCGCTAAAAAGGCTGCAGCCAAAAAACCTGCTGCAAAGAAAAAGCCTGCTGCAAAAAAAGCTGCCAAGAAGAAAAAGTGAAGCCATCCGGCCCACAGGAAGGCGAACGCGCTCCGGCGTTCCGCCTTCCTGGCGATGGCGGGACAACCGTTTCTTCGAAAGACCTGACAGATCGCAAGATCGTGTTGTACTTTTATCCGAAGGACGACACGTCAGGCTGCACCAAAGAAGCCATCGCCTTCAGCGAAAGTCTGGCCAAATTCAAACGTGCCGGAGCCATAGTGCTGGGCGTATCCCGCGATAGCGTCGCCCGACATCAAAAATTCAAAGCCAAATACCATTTGAAAATTTCGCTGTTGTCAGACGAGGACGGCCAGATATGTGAAAAATACGGTGTCTGGGTCGAGAAGAAGTTGTATGGACGAACATATATGGGAATTGAGCGCACAACTTTTCTCATTAACGGCGGAAAAATTCGTCGAGTCTGGCGAAAAGTGAAGGTCGACGGGCACGCGGAGACCGTATTGGCCGCAGTAAATGAACTCGTGGCAACAACTCCGGGCAAATCGTAAATCAAATTTCCCGCTATTGGACCCTCGGGACACGTGATTTCAGCGGCAAACGCACTAGATATAGATGTTCATCTGAAATCACGACAAAGAGTCTGGTTCGCTGTTGAAATGCACCTCTCAAACAGCTAATTGTTTTATCTGAATAATTGTTCTTGGGACGTTAAGTGGGAAATACTGATTCCATCGGTTGGCGTGACCGCGCCGTGGATGTCTGGAAACGTTTGTTTCCGGAGCGTGAATTTTATTATCGCAGCCAGGGCCAGGTTCGCTACGCTTCCCTTGGCAGAATTTCCCAAACATTTATCGTTGCTTCTGTTCTGGCGTTTTTCGGCTGGGTGGCATTTGCCTCGGTTTATCTCATTTTTAAAAACGAGATTATCGAAAGCAAAGACCAGACCATCGCGCAAATGCAGGATTCATATGAAAATCTGTCGGATCGGCTGGACGATACGCAGGAACGTTTCAGCGCCATTGCCGGTGAGCTCGAAGCCAAGCACAAACAGTTGCTCGACATCGTTGCGCACAATGCCGGACTTGAACGCAACCTCGGCAACCTGTCACGGGAACTGAAAAAGGTATCTTCGGCACGTGACAAGGCGCTGACGAAAAAACGCTCGCTCAGCCAGCGCCTGGCAAAACTCGAAGCCGATCTCAAATCGACGACAACGACCAAAAACGGCCTCAGCACAGCACTTGATGGCGCGATGGATGAAGTCACCGACCTTAAACGACAACGCGACACGACGATCCAGACCCGTGACGCACTGTCTAACCATGTCGACCGCCTGGAGTTGCGACTGTCCGATATCAAGGCTTCACAGCAAACATTGATTACGCGTTTACATGAACGTACGGCGCTGAACGTTTCCGAGATGGAGGAAATGATCAAGTTGACCGGGTTGAACCTCGACAAACTTGTGGCAACAAAAGCCCCTGCCGATTCTGGAAAAGGCGGTCCGTTTGTCAAACCGGTCAAATCCGCGAAATCCCTTCAGACCGAAAATTTTGACGGCATGAATGTAGGTTTTGAAAACAGCGTATCCGCACTGGAAGCGCATCTCGGGCGCTGGGAGGCGTTGCAAAACGTTGTACAGCGCCTGCCCATGACGGCACCGGCAGACAGTTATTATTTGTCCAGTGCCTATGGCCGCCGCAAGGATCCCATTACCAAGAAATGGGCCAGCCATCACGGACTGGATCTCGCCGGCCGTTTCAAAACCCGGATACGCTCGACGGCAGCAGGTGTTGTCACCTTCGCCGGCCGCAATGGCCCCTACGGCCGGATGATTGAAATTTCGCATGGACTGGGATTAAAGACCCGCTATGGCCATTTGCACCGAATTCTTGTAAAAAAGGGCCAACGAGTTGAATTCAGGGAAAAAATCGGGCTCATGGGAAGCACAGGCCGGAGTACCGGCTACCATGTCCATTACGAAGTCATCTACCGGGGCAAGACCAAAGACCCGGCCAAATTTCTGAAAGCGGGCAGATATGTTTTCAAAAACGGATAAAGATCGTAACAGTGCCAAATCTGCGCAGCCGGCAGCGGCTGCACCCTCCATTATCAGCGCCAACCTCCATATCGTTGGCAATCTGAAAACCGAGGGCGAAGTGCAGGTCGACGGTACAATTGACGGCGATGTCACAAGCCGGGCCTTGACGGTCGGCGAAAAAGCTCAGGTCAAGGGCGAGATCATTGCCGAAGAAATCGAAATTCGCGGCTCGATTGAGGGGCGCGTTCGGGCCAAATCCGTAAGATTGGCAAAAACAGCACATGTCGTGGGCGACATCATCCACGAAATTCTCTCCGTTGAATCGGGTGCCTATATCGAAGGCCAGTTGCAACGCGCCGACAACGCCAAGCGCGATGCCAGACGCGAAACATTCGGCAAGGCCAGGCCGGAAAGTGCCGAGACACCGGACACCGAAGTGCCGGCAGCGCCGCTGGGTGAAGTCAAACGTGAGAAAAAAGAAACATTGAAAGCTGTGGGCAGCTAGTTTCGACGAACTGTCAACAAATCAGCAAGAAAATACGGCCCGGTTTTTCCGGGCCGTTTTTTTTGCTCTCGCGTGCCGTCAGTCCACGTTTTCAAAATGATGACCGATGGCATTGGCGTAATACTGCAGCATGATTATTTCATCCTCGACAACGCTGTAGACGCCATCGGTTTCAGAAATGAAGTGTCTGAGAATGAGCATTCTAATCCCGACCGAGAGTGCATAATCGTGGTCTCCGTGCGGCACATACACGTGAATGTCGCGGGCTGCCAGTTTTTCGATCAAGGCATGGACCGCAACCTTGAGATCCAGTTCGCTCCACGTCGCCTGGAGGTCATCAAGGAATACCCGGGCGATCAGGCAAACCGGCAAGACCGGGACGACATGGCCGACTTCAGCCATCAGATGCTTGCCCAGTGCCTCGACCTGTTGCCGGTGCGACTCATCACCCTGCCCCTGAAGCGGATTGTCATCGAGCCAGGCCGTGGCCGACACCGGTGAGCCGAAATTTACGCTGGCATAACCAAATCTGTACCACTTGCCGCGTAACATCAATGCAAAGTTATGACCGGCAAACCCGAATGTTGTCTTGAGTGCGTAGCCCAGGGATCGCCGGGGCAACTCCTTGTCGAGAGACCGCACGAGGGAGCGGTCTTCTAGCACCCGATCGTAATTAATGCCCACCGGCACAAAAACAATGTCCCGCGCACCGTCGGTCTCGAGTGCTTTCAACATATAATTCAGCAAGCCAAGGCGCGGTGCCCGCAGCTTGCCGTCCTTGCTGAGCCCGCCTTCCGGATAGACAGCCTGAACGACGCCGCCGGCGGTTGCCATCGCAACATAGCGCTCGAGCACCCGGCGATACAGCTGGTCCCCAGAATTGCGGCGAATGAAATAGGCCCCCAACGATCTGATAAGGGCCTGCAGAGGCCAGATGCGGGCCCATTCGCCGACGGCATAGGACAAGGCGGTACGCGACGCCGCCAGATAAGCCACCAGCACGTAATCCATGTTCGAGCGATGGTTCATGACAAACACAACACTGGCGTCGGGATTGATGCCGGCAAGTCCTTTCTCGTCGGAAGAACCCAAACGCACCCGATAAAGCCATTCAGCAATCTTTCGCGCGATCCAGGCGCCAAAGCGGAAATAGAGATAAGCATTGAAGGCCGGAACAATTTCACGCGAATAGCGCGCCACATCATTCATTAGAACTTCGCGCGGCACACCCGTTTCAGCACTTATTTCCTCAACTGCCCGCACAACGTCGACGTCATATGTCAGACGATCAATCAAAACGCGGCGCTTGGTGAGCTTGAAACTCTGGATTTTGAGATCGAGGCGCGTATTGATCTCGTTGACCGCACGATTGACCCGGCGACGAAAAAACCACCTGACACTCGGCAGAAGCAGGCGATCCCCCAGTGCCCACGCCGCCATCACACCGACAACGCCTGCAAGCCACAAGGGCACTTCCACGATCTCGCTCATTGCCGCTTGCCCCCTGATCCCGTCGCCCGTTTCAGCACATCATAGCAACGATTGATGCCCGCTGTCAGGCGCTGTGGCATTGGGAGAGTAGCCTAATCGTCGGCAGCGTCTTCTGCAGAGCCCGAACCGCCAAGCCGCTGGGCGAGGGCAGCTGCCATGAAATCGTCGAGATCGCCGTCCAGCACACCGCCGGTATTGCTGGTTTCGACGCCGGTACGCGTATCCTTGACCATTTGGTAGGGCTGCAGCACGTAGGAGCGGATCTGATGGCCCCAGCCGATGTCGGTTTTGGCGTCTTCCTCGGCCTGGCGATCCTCTTCGCGACGCTGCAATTCTGCCTCATAAAGTCGGGCTTTGAGCATGCTCATGGCCGCGGCGCGGTTTTTGTGCTGCGAGCGGTCATTCTGGCACTGCACGACGATATTGGTCGGCAAATGGGTAATCCGTACGGCCGAATCCGTTTTATTGACGTGCTGTCCGCCGGCACCGGAAGCACGGTAGGTATCCACACGAAGTTCGCTGTCGATGATTTCGATGTCGATCTCGTCATCGATCACCGGAAATACGCCGACACTGGCAAAACTTGTGTGGCGGCGGGCAGACGAATCATACGGCGAGATACGGACCAGCCGGTGGACACCGGTTTCCGTCTTCATCCAGCCATAGGCATTGTGGCCGGTGACCTTGATGGTCGCGGATTTGATACCGGCTTCCTCGCCCGCACTTTCTTCCAGCCATTCGACCTTGTATTTATGGGCTTCGGCCCAGCGCACGTACATGCGTAGCAACATTTCCGCCCAGTCCTGCGATTCCGTCCCGCCTGCCCCGGCATGGACTTCGAGGAATGTGTCGTTGGAGTCAGCTTCGCCGGACAACAGACTTTCGATCCGGCTTTTGGCGGCGATCTTGCCAAGCCCGACGATAACCGCTTCGGCATCGGCGATGATTTCCTCATCGCCCTCGGCCTCGCCCATTTCAATCAGTTCAAGATTATCGGCCAGACCGCTTTCAAGGTCCCGCACGGACTGGATCTGGTTTTCCAGACTGGTGCGCTCACGCATGGTTTTCTGCGCTGCGTCGGGGTTGTCCCATAGTGTCGGATCTTCGGCGAGCGCGTTCAGTTCTTCCAGACGGGTTGTTGCAACATCCCAGTCAAAGACGCCTCCTCAGCAGTACCACCGACTGCTTGATTTCTTCAGATATCGCAACGATTTCAGCTTTCACGCGGGCTCTCTCCGAATTGTATGGATGGTCTCGAATTAATGATTATTGACGTTCGGGCCGGACGTTACGCGGCAGATCGTGCCCCGTCAACGCCACGTTCCGTAAAATCACCGGATTGTTCAGTAGAGCCCGCCCGTGCCCGACCGCGCCTTGCTTTGCGACCCCTGCACCGGTGCGCCAACACCTTCCGAGCCATCCAGCACCGGACCCCGGTCGGTGGGTTCCGTACCGGGCCTGAAAGCTTCGAGGATGACTTGCTTGTCTTCCACGGTCGCCAGCAGGCCGGACGACGCGTTGACCCGAACCAGGCGAATCCCCGGCGGTACACGGAACGGTATGGCCGGCTGCCCTTCCAGCGCACCCATCATAAAATCCCGGAAGATCGGAGCCGCCACTGATGCGCCCTGCTCACGCGCGCCCAGACTGCGCGGCTTGTCGAAACCGGCATAGACGCCGACCGCAAGATCCGGAGAAAACCCCATGAACCAGGTATCCAAAGCATCGTTTGTCGTGCCGGTTTTGCCGGCAAGCGGCTTGCCAACCGCACGTATCCGACGCCCCGTGCCACGTTGAACGACGCCTTCCAGCATCGAGACGACCTGATAGGCTGTTTGTGGTTCGATGATCGAGTCACGGACATCACTGACTTCTGGTGGTTCCTGCCCACGCCACTGAACCAGCGCGCAATTGCTGCAACTCCGCTCGTCATGGCGGAACACAGTTCTGCCCCGACGATCCTGGATGCGATCGATCAGAGTTGGTGAAATTTCCTTGCCGCCGTTCACCAGCATGGCGTAGGCCGTCGTCAGCTGGATGAGCGTCGTTTCACCGGCACCGAGCGACATCGACAATATCTCCGGCATGTTGTCGCTAATGCCAAATCGCTCGGCATATTCCGACACGACATCCATGCCGATGTATTGCGCCAGACGCACTGTCATAAGATTACGTGATTTCTCAATACCAAGCCGTAACGTACTGGGACCATAGAATTTTTTAGTGTAGTTAGCGGGCTTCCATTTCGGCAACCCTGGTCCCTGATCGACGACGAACGGCGCATCCTGCACGAGACTGGCGGGCGTGAACCCGTGCTCGAGTGCCGCGGCATAAACGAACGGTTTGAAAGCTGATCCAGGCTGTCGTCTGGCTTGCGTCGCGCGATTGAATTCACTGCCGGCATAGTCGAAACCACCGACCATGGCCAGCACTCGACCGGTATGCGGATCGAGCGCCACCAGGCCACCTTCAAGGTCGGGGATCTGGCGCAGTCCATAGATTCCCACCGAACTGCCCTCGATACGCTCTACAGCAATAATATCCCCGACTTTGAGGACGTCCTCCGGCAATTTGGGTTTGCGCCCCACGCGCTGGCCCTTGATCCATGGCCGGGCCCAGGTCATTTCCGCCATCGGAATGAAACCACGGGCTCCGCTGTCAAATCCTACTTCTGCCCCTGTTTCGATAAACCCCAGAACAACGGCAAGATCCCATCGGCCCATCTGCCCCGGACGTTTGACCTCGCCGAGCCGCTCAGCCCAGTCGTGCTGGACTTCCATCGTCCCCAGGGCACCTCGCCAGCCGTGACGGCGGTCATAGGCCTCTATGCCATTCCTGACAACCTGCTGGGCAATCTCCTGGAGCCGGGGGTTCAGTGTCGTCCGCACGGACAGACCGCCCTCATACAAGCCGCGCTCGCCATAGCGGGAGATCAACTGACGACGCACTTCCTCGGTAAAATGTTCGGCCGAGACAAATTCGGTGGCCCGGCGATGACGCGTCTCCAGCGGCAATGCCCGCGCCCAGGACGCTTCCTGCTCGGTGATGACATCATCGGTCAGCATGCGTTCAATGACCCAGTTTCGCCGCGCCAGCGCCGCCTTGGGGCGTCGGACAGGGTGATAATTGTTCGGCGCCTTCGGCAAGGCCGCGAGATAAGCCGTTTCCTCAAGACTTAATTGATCCAGCGGCTTGTCGAAATAGTTCAGCGCGGCGGCAGCAACGCCATATGACCCCTGCCCGAGATAAATTTCGTTCAGATAGAGTTCAAGGATCCTGTCCTTGGTAAACGCCCGCTCGATACGGAAGGCCAGAATGGCTTCCTTGGCCTTGCGTTCAATCGAAACTTCATTGGTGAGCAGGAAGTTTTTGGCGACCTGCTGGGTGATGGTCGACGCGCCGACAGGGCGACGGCTTCGACCAATATTGGCGATATTTGTGACGACGGCCCGGACGATACTGAGAAAATCAACGCCAGCGTGGTGGTAGAAGTTCTTGTCTTCGGCTGATAGAAAGGCCTTTATCACCCGCCTGGGTATCGCGCCGATCGGCACGAACACGCGCTTTTCCCGGGCATATTCGATGAGCATCCGGCCATCGCCCGCGTGAACCCGCGTTACCGTCGGCGGTTCGTAATGCGCCAGCTGCTGGTAGTCAGGCAGACCGCGGCCGAAGTGGTACAAACCCCACGCCACAGCGCCCGCGCCGGATAGCGCAATCAGGACGACGGTTGCGAACAGGGCTGCCAGTATTTTGGTCATCGACAATCAATCAATAAAAAATTCATGGTCAGGCAAAGTCTGATATCAATATTTTCATTCAAGGCTTTAACGCGCAAATGTGGCGTAGTTATGGCTGCACGCCGGGACGAATTGCGCCCGGCGTCCCTATTGCTGTGTAAGTTTCCGTACGAAATATCCATCGACAGCTTTCCCCAGCGACATGACCAGTTTGCGCCGCCGCTTCGGCGACTTCAACATCTGCTCATCCTTGGCGTTCGACAAGTAACCCATTTCGACCAGAACCGATGGCACGTCCGGTGCCTTGAGCACGGCAAAACCGGCATAACGATGGCTCCGGCGCAAAACTGTGACGCCGGCCGCCAGCTGATCCACGGCAATATTGGCGAAGGTCGCCGACAAATTCATGGTTTCACGCTGCACGAGGTCGATCAGAATATTGGCGACATCCTTGCTCTGATCGCCAAAATCCATCCCGGCGATGATGTCGGCCTTGTTTTCCTTGCGAGCCAGGGCCGCAGCCTCTTTATCCGATGCCTTTTCAGACAGTGTATAGACGCTGGCACCGCGCACATCACGGCGCGATATTGAATCGGCATGCAACGAAATAAACAGATCGCCCCCGGCGTTGCGCCCTTTGGAAACCCTGTTCCTCAAACGTACAAAAACATCTCGATTTCGTGTGAGGACAACCTTGTATTTATTTGATTTTAAAAGATATTTCTGCAATTCCTTTGCCACGCCAAGCGTGACGTTTTTTTCGTAGGTACCACGCCTGCCGATAGTACCTGGGTCAATACCGCCGTGGCCCGGATCAATTACAATGATCGGCCTGGCATTTGGTTTTCGCGCACCGGGCGGCACAATCGCGACTTGCGTGGGCGGCTTATTTTTGGCCGTGGTTTTAGTGCGTTTGAATTCCTCGCTGCCGACTGCGGACATATCGATGACAAAGCGAAAGCCGAAATTTGCCCGGGGCGGCAGCAGGAACGCCTGACGTACCTTGACCGGGCCTTTGGTGTCGATGACGACCCGGGATGTTCCCGCTTCAAAAAGGCCGAAACGCATGCCCTTAATGAGGCCACGGTACTGAACCTGGTCGGCTTTGACCTGCCAGGCGACTTCTGGCAGGTCGACGACGATGCGATAGGGATTATCGAGGACAAATATCCGGTAGTCGACCTGGTCGTTCACATCGAGCACCAGACGCGTCATGTCTGTGTGCACACCGGTTCGGACATCGGTCACCACCGGTGTCGCACCAACCGCCGCAGGCAACGCAAGCGAACACGCAACTGTGATCAGGCTCAAAAAAAGCGAAATTCTCCCGGACCGCCGTCCGGTATTTTGCCATTTCAGAAAATAAGGCAACATATAGTACTAACCCCGCAATTCTCTACCAGATATAATGCCATTTCCCCAAAGGACGCAATGCGTTTGCGACAATAATCGTGTCTCCGGGCTTATATATGACTGACACATGCTCAAATGAACCGGGTGCAGGGCGGTTTTTTATTTCGTTGGCAATGCATTTGAACAACGCCTATGATGCGGATGCGAATCTCTGCGGTTAGCTGTATCTTTTGCAGGAAACAATTAAAGATGCAGCGGCGCGGTTTCCGATGACGGAGCCACGGGGCAGGATTTTGGGGGCCAATCCCGGTTCGTGGTATCGGTATTATTACCGGTTCACTGAACTGAACGAGCGGCTTGAACCAAATCCTTATCCCGGCAATTCCCGAGCGGTATCCGACGCTGAAGACAATGCAGAGTTATGTTGAAACTGCAAGTTCGGCCCCTGACAAACTGCGGTGCTGTTGTCAGTGTTGGCTCTGCCTCTAAAAATCCCAATCACGGGATCTGGCTGAGCAAACTAGGTGAACCGGACCTGCCCATATATTAGCGGCGATCTGCCGGCTGTTATTCGCGCAGGTAGTGGATCGTCCACAAGGTATAGCTTCATGGCTACGCGTATGCTTATTGACGCGGCCCACCCGGAAGAAACAAGGGTAGTGGTCGTGAGAGGCACCCGCCTCGAAGAATTTGATTTCGAATCGGCGATCAAGCGCCAGCTCAAAGGGAACATCTATCTCGCGAAAGTAACGCGTGTGGAACCCTCCCTGCAGGCGGCGTTTGTCGATTACGGCGGAAACCGGCACGGTTTTCTCCCGTTCAACGAAATCCACCCCGACTATTATCAAATCCCCATTGCTGATCGGGAATCATTGCTCGAACAGGAAGCGATTGAGAGTTTGGCCGAGGCCGCTGAAGAAGAAGCGGATGCCGAACGCCTGTCGTCAACTGAAGACAATGAGAATGATGCGACCGACGAAGTCGCTGACGATGCCCCGGATGACGAGGCGGAACTCAGCGCCGACGACACTGCTGATGCCGAAGCTTCAGCGGAAGACGGCACAGATCAGGAAGTCGAGGCCGCTTCAGAAGCGGATACGGACGAAACACCATCCAATGGTGGTGACGACAACGACGACTCCGAAGTTGCCGACGACGCTGTTGCTGCGGAAGCTGTTGCTGACGAAGACGAGCCCCGCAAGGCACGCGACAAAAATGTCGAGGCTGTTGGTGGCGACGAGCTTGACGAGGTCGTGCAACGCCGCCGTCGTCCCAATCGTCGGTATAAAATTCAGGAAGTCATCAAACGGCGCCAGATTCTGCTGGTCCAGGTCGTCAAGGAAGAACGCGGAAACAAGGGTGCAGCCCTGACAACCTACTTGTCACTGGCCGGACGCTATTGTGTGTTGATGCCCAATACGGCTCGTGGCGGTGGCGTTAGCCGCAAGATCACGACCCAGTCAGACCGCAAAAAACTCAAGACCATCATCGACGACCTCTCGGTGCCGGAAGGCATGGGCCTGATCGTCCGCACGGCGGGACAGGCACGCAGCAAAGCCGAAATCAAACGGGACTATGAATACCTGTTGCGGCTATGGGACAGCGTGCGTGAACTGACGCTGGAATCGACGGCACCTTGTCTGACATATGAAGAAGCCAATCTGATCAAGCGCTCAATTCGCGATCTCTATAACAAGGAGATCGATGAGATCCTTGTTGAAGGTGACGAGGGTTACAGGGCTGCCAAAAACTTCATGAAGATGTTGATGCCCTCTCACGCGAAGCGGGTTCAGCCCTATATCGACCGCATTCCCCTGTTTCACCGTTATCAGGTCGAACAGCAATTCGACGGCATGCACAGCCCGACCGTGCAACTGAAATCAGGTGGTTACATCGTCATCAATCCGACGGAAGCACTGGTTGCGATTGATGTGAACTCGGGTCGCGCGACGAAAGAGCGCAACATTGAGGAAACGGCTTACCGTACAAATCTGGAGGCCGCTGAAGAAGTTGCCCGCCAGCTTCGCCTGCGGGACCTGGCCGGACTGATCGTCATCGATTTCATCGATATGGACGAGTCACGCAATGCCCGGAATGTTGAACGGCGCATCAAGGAAAAATTGAAGTCCGACCGTGCCCGCATTCAGGTCGGTCGCATCAGTGCCTTTGGTTTGCTGGAAATGTCGCGTCAACGGCTGCGCCCCAGTTTGCTGGAAGCCAGTACCGAGATTTGCGTACATTGCGAAGGCTCAGGCGTTGTGCGTTCTATCGAGAGTTCTGCCCTACATGCACTGCGGGCCATCGAGGAAGAAGGCATTCGCGGGCAGGCTGCGGAGATTCTCATCCATGTCGGTACACCCATCGCGATTTATCTGCTGAACCAGAAGCGGTCGAGTGTCCTGTCACTGGAAGAACGCTTCGACATGAACATCGCCATCGGCGCAGACGACAGTCTGGTTCCGCCGGACCTGCGCGTGGAACGTATCCGCACGCGGACGGACGCCATCGAGGAAGTTGCCCCGATCAGCGAAGTTGTCGCCACGCCGGCTGTCAATGACAACAAGGATGACGACGGCGACGCCCAGCCCAAAAAGCGCCGCCGTCGCGGCAAACGTGGTGGCCGTCGCAGGCGTACCGGAGCAGAAGAAAATGCCGCCGCAGAAACCGGTGAAAACCAGGTAGCGGCAACTGAAGCGCCTGCCGAAGGCGAGCAAGCCGAGCCCCAGGCCCAGACAGGGACTGAAACTGCAGACGGAGAGGAAAAACCGGCCCGCAAGCGTCGTCGTCGTCCCCGTCGTCGTCGGGGTTCAGGTGATGCCAAGGCCGCCGATGGCCAGACGGCTGAAACCGCCGCTGCCGAAGGCCAGACGGAACAAGCCACGACCGGTGATGCTCAGACTGAGGATGTACCGGTAACTGAAACGCCGGCGGCCGAAGTTGCCGCCGAGGCGGTTGAAGTGCCCGTGGTTACCGAACCCGTTGGAGAAAATGCGCCGATGGAAATCGAACCTGTATCGACACCGGCTCCGGCAGTCGATGAAATTGCGCCGGTCATGGCCGACACATCGAATGACGTGCCGGATGCGATCGAACCGGAAATCGTCCAGGCGGTCGTCGCTGAGGAAGAAACCAAACCCCGGCGTCGTGGCTGGTGGCAACGCAAATAAATCTTCGGAAGTACTTGTCTGCTTGAAACTGGATGGGGCGGTTCATGATTGAACCGCCCTTTCTTTTTGCCGGGCCCTGTTATTTGAGCCAGGTTTTCAAACGCGAGGCAGCCTCGAGCATATCGTCATAGGCTCCGGCGAAGGAAAACCGGATGTAGGCGTGCCCGTTCTCGGTATCGAAATCCATACCAGGCGTTGCCGCGACACCGGTTTCCGCCAGCATCTTTTTGCAGAACCCGGCTGAATCGTTTGTCAGAGATGAGACATCGGCGAAGATATAAAATGCACCATCCGCCGGGGCCAGATTGTCAAAGCCTGCAAGGGGTAATTCGCGCAACAGCATTTCACGGTTGCGGGCGTAGCCGGCGACCTTGGCCTCAAGCTCATCCTCCGCATCAAAAGCCGCGACGGCAGCCTGCTGCGAAATCGTTGGCGGTGATATGAACAGATTTTGTGCCAGCCGCTCGACCGGCCGGATCAAATCCTGCGGCAAAACCATCCAGCCGAGACGCCAACCCGTCATACTGAAATATTTCGAGAAACTGTTCACAGCGATGGCCCGATCATCCAGTTTGACGATCGTCTCGGCGTCCTCGCCATAGGTGATGCCGTGATAAACTTCATCGGAAATAATCCGGATGTCCTGTTCCCTGCAGTGATCAACCAGCGCGCCCAGGGCATCATGATCTAGCATGGTGCCCGTCGGATTGGCCGGGCTGGCGATCAACAGACCATCAATTTTTTGCGTAGCCGCAGCCTGGGTCAACATTTCCGGCGTCGGCTGGAAGCGCGATTGCGGACCGGTCGGCAAAATCACGGCTTCGATCCCGAGGGCCGCCAGAATATTGCGGTAAGCCGGGTAACCCGGGGCCGCCAGAGCCACACGATCACCAGCATCAAACGCCGCCAGGAAAGCCAACACAAATCCGCCAGATGATCCTGTCGTCGCAACGATGCGACCGGGATCAACCTCAACGCCGTAAGTCCGGTCGTAGTGTGCAGCAATGGCGTTGCGCAAGGGCGATGCGCCGAGCGCCTCGGTGTACCCAAGCTTGCCAACATTGGCAAGGGCGGCAATGGCAGCCTCAGTCACGGAATTCGGCGCACCGCCGGCGGGCTCACCAACCTCCATATGCAATACGTTTTCGCCATCTGCTTCACGTTCATTCGCCGCCTTGAGAACTTCCATGGCATAGAACGGCGTTATCGCTTCGGCGCGATCGGCAATCTTCATGTCGACCGTCCCCTGCTAAAAATCGCCGCCGGCGGCCAGACCGTAGCCGCGCGGGTCCGCCCTGAACTGGCATTTCTGGTTGTCGGGTCCAAGACCGCCTGGACAGAGGATTGCGTTTACCCGGCCCAGCTTGTCAGTCACCCTGAGAGTATGTCCGCGCTGTCGCAAGGCCGCGACGACGGCACCGTTCATGTCTGGCTCAACATGAACCTGATCCGGATTGTTCGGATGAAATACCCGTGTCGCATCGATCGAGGGTACGAGGTCCTTGCCTGAATTAATAGCGGTCAGGGCACCTTGCGCCAAAGCCGCTGGTGCCGCGGGTCCACCGACTGCAGCCGCCGCCATGACCAGACGCCCTTCATTGCTAACCACAATAATCGGGCCGAGAAAATCGAGATCTCCGGCGACCATGGGTGCGGCCAGGACGACACCGGTTAATCTGTCCGCACGGCCTGCCCCAAAACTCCGCCCCATGGACAGCGTACAGGCGACCGCTGATCCTTCCTGATCAACAATGGCAAATCCGGTTGCACTGTCGAGACCAAGGTCCGGACTCAATTTTGCCGTCACTTCCGGTCGACCCGGCACGTGACGTTCCGGTCGATAGCTCGTCATCATGGCGTGGGCTCGAAAAGTCGACAGGGGCCTGGAGACATTTGCGCCGCGGTCACTGTAGGCCCGGGCCGAAACTTCAGCCAGCAAGTGAGCTTTCTCAACACCATCTTTCTGCGCCACCGATTTGGCGAAACGCTCTTCCTCGGACAACATGGCCCACATCTGGCCCGCAATGGTGCCGCCGATCATTGGTCCGGGACTGGTGTGATAAACCAGGCCTTCCATCTTCATCGACGACGTTTCATGCCAGGAGGGACGATAATTTCTGAGGTCGGTCATCGCCATGGCACTACCTGCAACCCGGGCCCCGGCAATGAGATTATTAGCGGCCTGTCCGACGTAAAATTCACCCGGCCCCCTCACCCGAATTTGAGCGAGGACTGCCGACAGCGGTACTTGTGACAAGGGATCGCCTTCGACCATTACGTGGCCCCCTTCCGCCACGAATATTGATTTGAGCCCCATGTCGCTGAGAATAACCGGCCGGGCTGCCTGCAGGACTTTTGCCAGCGCGCGTGAAACCGGATGCCCTCGCCGCGCCAGATGTTCGGCAGGTTCCAGCAATCTTCTCCAGGATTTTCGGCCGTAGCGACTGTGCAGCGCCGCCAGCCCCCGCACCGTACCCGGAACGGCGATCGATCCGCCACCTGCGGGATGGACGGGAAGAAAATTCAGGGTTTCGGAAGACTGGGTCGCGGCATCGAAAATCAGACAACTGCCACCACCACCCAGTGCCGCCGCCGCGGGATATGTCACAGAGAGAGCAAACGTCATGGCGACCGCTGCGTCTGCCGCTGTGCCACCGCTGGCCAGAACATCCTGGGCCACCAGTGTCGCACGGGGCTCGTCCCCGCTGACACCACCAACAAACCCGCTTATCGCTTCACCGGCCTTTGAAGTCGAGGTATTCGGGTCGGCGCTGCAGGCGGCGATGGCAGAGGTCAATAGCGCGACAATGGCGATGCCACGTTGACGACGTCTCCGCTCGGTTTTACGGTGATCCAGCATCACAGGAGCCTGTTCCTTGCCTATTTCCAAGCCGCGCATATCTCTGGCGTCGCGAAAATTCTCAACGGTCGTGTACCGGGTTCTCATCTGGGGGCTCATACTACTGTTTGGACTACCATTCGGGGTTACAGGCATTGCAGGCGAAGCGAGAGCACAGATCGCCCTGATCCGCGATGCGGAAATCGAACATAGCATTCGTATGTACGCCGCGCCACTGTTCGCGGCAGCCGATATGTCGATGGAAGGCGTGCGCGTTCATATCGTCGCCAATCGCGAACTCAACGCGTTTGTGACCGGTGGCGAGAACATTTTTATCAACACCGGGTTGATCCAGGCTGCCGAATCATCGGGCGAAATTCTCGGTGTCCTGGCGCACGAAACCGGACATATTGTTGGCGGACATCTCAACCGGACACGCGAGGCCATGAAGGGTGCCAGTATCCAGGCGATGGTTGCCATGGTGCTCGGCATAGCTGCCATGGCTGCCGGCGAGGGTGACCAGGGTGCCGCCATCGCTGTCGGTGGTCAATATGCCGCCCAGCAATCCCTGTTGAAATACAGCCGCACACAAGAATCGATTGCCGACCAGACGGCGATCACTCTGTTGGCCGATGCAGGCTATTCCCCGGCAGGCTTGCTCAAACTGCTTGAGCGCATGCGCGGCCAGGAAGCCTTGGTCACCGCACGCCAGGACGCATACGTACGCAGCCATCCATTGGCCAGAAACCGCATCGCCACACTCAGAGCCGCCGTATCGACGGCCTCCGCCGGCCGCGATCTGTCAGTATTTGACACGGCACTGGCCCGCATCCAGGCGAAAATATTTGCCTTCTCTGAAAATCCTGGCCGCACCTTCAGAAAGTATCCGCCAGAAGACAAAAGTGTCGCTGCCATATATGCCCGGGCTGTTGCCTGGCATCGCGATAATGATGGCCCGGCTGCACTGGAGAATATCGACGCCCTGTTGTCTTCATATCCTGACGACCCCTATTTTCATGAACTGAAAGGCCAGATTTTATTCGAGCAGGGCAAGGCTGCGGCAGCCATTCCATCCTTGCTGCGGGCCCTGCAATTGTTGCCGCACCATCCTTTGCTATTGCTGGCACTCGGTCAGGCCGAAGTAGCGACCGGGGACGCAAAACTCAACCACCAGGCGATTGAACATCTCCAGGTTTCAGTACTGAACGAGCCACGCCTCGCCTCGGCATGGCGACAACTCGCCATCGCGCGCGGTCGTGATGGACAGTTGGCGGCGTCGGCGCTGGCCAGCGCGGAATATTCACTGCTTGTCCGGCGCAGTCGGGATGCACGCATGTTCGCCCGACGTGCCAAAGACAAACTGCCGACAGGAACGCCTGGCGCAATGCGGGCACGTGATATCCTGACCGAACTTGATCGCATCAAGAAAAAGGCGCGATAGGCGGTGAGCGACTATATTCTCGCGATTGATCAGGGCACGACCAGCAGTCGCGCCTTGCTGTTTGACCGCGCCGGCAACATCGCGGCGCAGGCCCAAACCGAATTGCCGCAAATCTATCCGCACGTTGGCTGGGTCGAACATGACCCCGAACAGATCTGGCGAGATACGCTTGGCGCGGTGCGCGATGTTATGGTCGGGGTTGGGGTGGCTGCCATCGATGCCATCGGTATCACCAACCAGCGCGAGACAACCGTGGTCTGGGACCGGGCGACGGGCAAACCACTATACAACGCCATCGTCTGGCAGGACCGACGCACGGCGGAGCGTTGCGTCGAGCTGGCAGCAGCGGGCCACGCGGAAATGATTGTCTCGCGCACGGGCTTGTTGCTCGACCCCTATTTTTCCGCCACCAAAGTCGACTGGATTCTCGATCACGTTGACGGGGCGCGAAAACGTGCCGAGGCCGGCGAACTTGCCTTCGGCACCATTGATTGTTTTTTGCTGTGGCGATTGACCGGCGGCAAGGTTCACGCCACGGACGCCACCAACGCCGCACGCACGCAGTTGTTTGATATTCATCGCCAGGACTGGGATGACGACTTGCTGGCCCTGCACGGCCTTCCGCGTAATCTGTTGCCGGAGGTACGCGATTGTTCGGGCCTGTTTGGCGAGACCGATCCTGAACTGTTTGGCGCGGCCCTCCCCGTTACCGGGATCGCCGGGGATCAGCAGGCTGCCACATTCGGCCAGGCCGCTTTTACGCCGGGCATGATGAAAAGCACCTATGGCACCGGTTGCTTCGCGCTGCTCAATACCGGATCAACCGCCGTCCGCTCGACCAATAAACTGCTGACGACGGTGGCGTGGCGGCTTGACGGCAAAGTCGATTATGCCCTGGAAGGCAGTATTTTTGTCGCCGGTGCCGCCGTGCAATGGCTGCGCGATGGTTTGAAAATCATCGACGACGCCGGACAGACCCAGGCCTTGGCCGAAGCCACGCCATCAACCAAAGGCGTTTACATGGTTCCCGCGTTCACGGGCCTCGGTGCACCGTATTGGGACCCGGACGCGCGTGGTGCGATCCTTGGCCTGACGCGCCAGTCCGGTGTCGGCGAAATCACCCGCGCTGCGCTTGAAGCCGTCTGTTATCAAACCAGGGACTTGCTCGGCGCAATGACGGCGGATGACGCGCCCTTGCCGCCGGCGCTGCGGGTCGATGGCGGCATGGTGGCAAACGACTGGACCATGCAGTTTCTCGCCGACATTCTCGATATTCCGGTTGAACGCCCGACAGTGACTGAAACCACCGCGTTGGGGGCAGCATATCTCGCGGGCCTGGCAACCGGATTTTTCCGGAACATCGATGAGATCGCCGGACACTGGCAATGCGACAAACGGTTTGATCCGGCCATGGCGGCCTCGGCCCGGACCGATTTATATGATGGCTGGCTGGCTGCGGTTAATCGTGTGCGCGGCACCTGACACTTGTACTCATCTCGCAAAGTTGATCTTCGGCAACGTATTTCAGTCCTGACCGGGGGTGATCCGGCATCGGCATTCATGGTATAGCGAACACTGAATTTTACCCGTCGACCTGAATGGAGCCTCACTTTGCCCGGATTGTTCTGCACCTTCGCCAGATTTGCCGTTGCGATTTCATTTGCGATCCTGATCGCCGCCCTGCCCGCGCGTGCGGCAGAGGACTTGTCGCCTGAACAGAAAAAGGCGTTCGAAACGGTTGTCAAAGATTATTTGATGGCAAACCCGGAAGTCATCGTCGATGCCATCGAATCCATGCAAAAACGCAAGGCCGCCGAGGCCGAAGCCATGGCGATGAGCAATCTGAAGACCAACAACAAACAGTTGCGTCGTGACCCGAATTCCTATGTCGGCGGCAATCCGGATGGTGATGTGACGCTGGTCGAGTTTTTTGACTATCGCTGCGGCTATTGCAAGAAGGTCCACCCGGTGATGGAAGAACTGCTCAGGACGGACAGGAATATTCGCGTGGTCTATAAGGAATTCCCTATCCTCGGCCCGCAGTCGAAAATGGCCTCTCTGGTGGCAATCGCCGCCAACCGCGTCGATCCGTCGAAGTATCTTGATTTCCACAACGCCTTGATGAATGCAAAAGGCGGTCTAAACCAGATGGCAATCCAGGATATCGCTGCTGAGTCAGGCTTTGATATGGCAGCCTTGTCGCAGGAGCTCAGAAATCCGGAAATCGAGCAGATCGTCGCCGACAATTATAAACTGGCCAAAGCCCTCGGCATCTCCGGCACACCTGGCTTTGTCATCGGCGACACCATCGTCCCGGGCTACATCAACATCTCGCAAATGCGCGACTTGGTCGAACAGGCCCGCACCGAGTGCAAGACCTGCCAGTAGTATTCCGCGTTCGCTATTCTTTGTCCGGTTGGACGTCGGGGTGGGCGACGCGGAAGGCTTCGAGTTCCTGACAGGCGGCTTCAATCCGGTTGACGGTGGGGAAGCCGCTGAGATCGCAGTCGAAACGTGAAGCGTTAAAGACCTGGGGCACTAGAAACGTATCGGCCAGCGTCGGTGTATCACCGTGACAGAATTTGCCGGTGTGCGGGCTTGCTTCCAGCATCGCTTCAACCGCGCCCAGACCGACGGCGATCCAGTGATGATACCAGCGCATCTTGTCGGCCTCGCTGAGCCCCATGTCGTTCACCAGATAATTCAGCACCGGCAGATTGTTGACCGGGTGAATGTCACAGGCAACTGCCTGGCAGAGCGCACGCACCCTTGCCCGCTCGGCACGGCCTTCGGGCATCAGGGCCGGTGTCGGATATTCTTCCTCGATGTATTCGGCAATGGCCATTGACTGGGTCAGAACATCTTCGCCGTTGATCAGTGCCGGGACCTTGCCTTGCGGATTGACCTCGAGATATCCCGGCTGCAGGTTTTCGCCCTTGCGCAAATGCACGAACTGCTGGTCGTAGGCCAGGCCCTTGAGATGCAGAACCAGACGAATGCGATACGCCGCCGATGACCGAAAATACCCGTAAAGCTTCATGCCTCAACCCCTGTGCAATTACCTGCGATTAGTCGCTTGAAGCATAAGAGCTGACAATCAATCCGCCAAGAGTGGATCAGGTCACGGCGATCAGCTTCCGTTCGACCAGCCGATGCGACCAATACCCGGCAGCTTGATTGCCGGCGGATTGACGTCAATGCCGAAGGCGGCACCGAGGATGTTGAATTCGATGCCCTCCTCCGCGCTGATCAATATGCCGGCGAGACCGCCGAGCGAGAGTTGCAGGCCTTCGCCACTGGGCGGGCGGCCAAACACCGCGTTATCCGGCAGATAGTCTTTGCCGACGGCAGTGACGGGGAGTTCAATGCCGAGTTCAGGCACGCTGCGGGTGACAAAAGCTGTGAAGGTGTTCGAGTTGGGACCGGGCCAGGTGCGATAAAAATCGGCATGGGGATAGTCCTTGATGGCGCCGAGCACTTTCGGGATCAATTGCTCCGCCTTTTCTCCGCGGACATCGCCCAGTAATTCGGGGCGACTGGAGAACCACTCGTTGTCGGGATTGCCGCGGCTCACTCGCATTGGCGAACTGCCGTGGTAAAAGCGCCAGCCAATGACTTCAAAGCGGGAGTAGTAAGGCGCATCCTTCGGTTTGATCGCCAGCCAGGTATGAACCGCGAACACGCCGCGCCAGCCCCAGGTGCGCGCACCATAGACCTGGATCACGGCCTCGGGCGTCGTTGCGGGGTCGGGGGCCTGGCCGGTCGCTGCGTGGGAGGCATTGCTCCAATGTCTTGTTTCACTGGCCGCGACCATGGCAACGCTCCCCAATAACGGCACCACAAGCAGCGCCATCCCCCACCACGCCAGCCGCCGACGCCAGCGGCGGAATTTTGGCTCCGGTCTGTCCTGTTGCTTGCCCATCCCTGAAATATGGACCCCAACACCCCGACTTACAACGCCATGCGCCCAGTTGGGCCGTCAAATGCGCGTGTTCGCTTGCGCGCTTACCGTCGCGTGATATAACGGCTGACAATGAAAAGTATCAAAGCGGCGGGACCTGTCTAAATGGCAAAATTACTGATCTTGAACGGGCCAAACCTCAACATGCTGGGCAAGCGTGAGCCCGGCATCTATGGCACCGCGACGCTGCAGGACATTCAGTCGCGCTGCGAGGAACAGGCCAAAAGCCATGGCCTGGATGTCGATTTTCGCCAAAGCAACCACGAAGGTGAGCTGGTGACCTGGATTCAGGAAGCCATGGACACAGGTTCAGGCGCAGATGCTGCGGCAATTATCATCAATGCGGCGGCGCTGACCCATACGTCGGTCGCCCTGCACGACGCTATCCGGCTGGCCGGCCTGCCGATGATTGAAGTTCACATCTCCAACGTCTACCAGCGCGAGGAATTTCGCCACAAATCGTTCCTCAGCGGCATTGCCGAAGGTGTGATCTGTGGCTTTGGTGTTAATAGTTACGTATTGGCCATCGACGCGATGGCCGGTATTCTCAAGACCGGAAAATAATCTGAAAGCCTGTATGCCGAAAGAGTGTATGAATGTCCGATAAACCGACCGTCGATAAAGAAATGATCCGCGAACTCGCGGGATTGCTGGATGAAACCGGATTAACTGAAATCGAAGTCGAGAACGGCGACCAGCGCGTTCGTATCGTGCGCGCCGCAGTGACGGTCAGTGCGCCCGCCGCAGCCCCCACCGTTATCGTCACCGGAGATACCGGTGCTGCCAGCGTCTCTGATGATCCGGCCTCTCATCCCGGTGCCGTGGTCTCGCCGATGATCGGTACGGTCTATATCTCGCCCGAGCCCAACACGCCGCCCTTCGTCAACGTCGGTGATCAGGTCAACGCCGGTCAGACCCTGTTGATTGTCGAGGCCATGAAGACGATGAACCCGATCCCTGCCCCCAAGGCCGGAAAGGTTACGCAAATTCTGGTTTCGGATGGCTCGCCGGTGGAATACGGCGAAGCCCTGATGATCATCGAATAGGGCGGGATTACACCTGATGTTTGAAAAGGTGCTGATCGCCAGTCGTGGCGAAATCGCGTTGCGCATCCACCGGGCCTGCCGCGAAATGGGCATCCATACGGTTGCCGTCCATTCGACCGCGGATTCAGAAGCCATGCACGTTCGCCTCGCCGACGAAGCGGTTTGCATCGGACCACCTCCTGCCGCCGACAGCTACCTCAACATGCCGGCGATTATTTCCGCCGCTGAAATCACCGGCGCCCAGGCCATTCATCCGGGTTATGGATTTTTGTCGGAGAACGCCCGGTTTGCTGAAATCGTTACGGCGCACGGTATTACCTTCATCGGGCCGACTGCCGAACATATCTCGCTGATGGGCGACAAGATCGCCGCCAAGGACAGCATGCGCCGCCTTGGTGTACCGGTCGTGCCCGGCAGTGACGGCGGTGTCGAAAATGAAGCCGAAGCCATAAAGGTAGCCGCCGAGATCGGTTATCCCGTGATCATCAAGGCCTCATCCGGCGGTGGCGGACGCGGCATGAAAGTCGCAGAGTCGGCTGAAAAAATTGGCGAGGCCCTGTCGGCGGCCCGGACCGAGGCCAAGGCTGCATTCGGTGACGATGCCGTTTACATCGAAAAATATCTCGGCCACCCGCGACACATCGAAGTTCAGATACTCGCCGATAGTCATGGCAACGTCGTGCATCTCGGTGAGCGCGATTGTTCGCTGCAACGCCGCCACCAGAAAGTACTCGAAGAAGCGCCTTCGCCCGCGTTGAATGCTGCGCAACGGGCAGAGATCGGCGAGATTGTCGCCAAAGCGATTGGTAAACTCGGTTATCTCGGGGCCGGCACTATTGAATTCCTCTATGAAGACGGCGGGTTCTATTTCATCGAAATGAATACGCGCCTTCAGGTCGAACACCCGGTGACGGAAATGATTACCGGCATTGATATTGTGCGCGAGCAGTTGCGCGTCGCGGACGGTGCGCCGCTCAGTTTCACGCAGGAAGACATCAAGTTTTCCGGCCATGCCATCGAATGTCGTATCAATGCCGAAGATCCGAAAACCTTCGTGCCAATGCCGGGCCAGGTAACGGAATATCATCCGCCTGGCGGTCTTGCCGTGCGCGTGGATTCAGCGGTTTATTCGGGCTACCGCGTGCCGCCAAATTACGATAGCCTGATCGCCAAGTTGATCGTTCACGGCGGCAATCGCAACGAATGTCTGATGCGCCTGCGCCGGGCGCTCGAGGAATATGTTATCGGCGGCATACCGACCACGCTGGATGTGCACCGGGCGCTGGTCACAGATGGAGACTTTCAGAACGGTGCCTACGACATTCACTGGCTGGAGGCGTTTATCGCCGATCAGGAGGCGTAATAGAGCTTACACCGGACATTGTCCTGAAAGCCTATGCTATCGGCGTCTTCCCGATGTCGGATGGTCGCCATGACCCACGCATATACTGGGTTGATCCAGACAAACGCGGTGTCCTGCCGCTCGATGATTTTCACCTCGGCAAACGCCTCGCCCGCACGGTGCGCAATGATCGTTTCCGGGTCAGCGTCGATACCGCCTTTCGCCAGGTCATGGAGCGTTGCGCAGAACCACAAGCCGCACGGCCCGCAACCTGGATCAACGACGAAATCATCTCCCTCTATTGTGATCTGAACAGACGTCGTCAGGCCCACAGCGTCGAATGCTGGTTGAAAGACGACGACGGACGCGAGCATCTGGTTGGCGGACTTTATGGCGTCAGCCTGGGCGCGGCCTTTTTTGGCGAGAGCATGTTTTCGCGTACCAGTGACGCCAGCAAGGTCGCACTGGTGCATCTCGTCGGGCGGCTCAAGGCCGGCGGCTACACGCTGCTCGATACGCAATTTGTCACGGAACATCTCAAATCATTCGGCGCCATCGAGGTTGATCGCGACCTGTATCATGAACAGTTGACCCAGGCGCTGCAGACGCCGGCTGATTTCTATTCAGCGCCCGCCGACGTCGATGGATCATCGGTTTTGCAATCGATTACCCAGACGTCATAGACCGGGTGTTCGACGGCGGAAAGTGCCGGACTTGAAGCAAACATCCAGCCAGAGAAAAGCTCCACCGGGGCATCACCCGGCTTGTCATCGATAATCTCGAGAAAGGCCGTGACTTCGGGCGGCTCTTCCGGCGGACGCTTGTTGCACGTGCGCAAGGTGATCAGCAGGGTGCCAAATCGAATGCCCTCGCCCACGCCCACTTCAAGTTTGGTAATCCGCGCCGTCACCTTGTCGAGGGCCTGCAATACGGCCGTTCGGGTCGCACCGGTATCCTGAGCCTGACCGGAGCTCGGCCAGAAAACCAGCAGCGCGACGACGAGCATGCGTGCCTTCATGTGGCATCCAGCGTCGCGGCGAAGCGCAAGCGCACATAATCGGCTGACCAGATGCCGTCATCATTCAACAGATCTGCAGACAGTGCCTGTTCGATTTCTTCCAGGAACGCATCCTGTTCCGCATCAGGGACCGGCGTGACAAAATCCTGCGCCAGGGTCTTGATCCAGTCGGCCATGCGGCCGGGCAACGGCGTTGGTCTGGGAATAAGTTCGGCACTCTCGACCGTGAAGCCGTGTGCGATCAATAACGCGCCATATTCTTCTGCCGTCGGGAAATACCACGGATTGGCCGCCTCGCCATCAAGGCCCCGGGCGTTCAGCGCAGTGATCGAGGCAAGTCTGATTTTTTCGACATTGCCGGCTCCGCCAAATTCACCGACAAAACGACCGCCCGGCTTCAGGGCCCGGGCGACATTGGCAACGACCTTTTCCGGTGGCTTGATCCAGTGCAAGGCGGCGTTGGAAAACACGCCATCAAACTCGGCATCAAAAGTCAGATCCAACGCACTCATCTGATGTGCATCAAGTCCAAGTTCAAATGACGCTTCGATCTGGCTCGGGCTGTGATCAATGGCCAGTACACTGGCACCGGTGGCAACAATTTTTGCCGTCAGGGCGCCATCTCCACAGCCGATGTCAAGGATCCGCATGCCCGGTTGCGGCGCCAGCAAATCAAGTACGGGCGCACCGAGATCTGAGACAAATCGAGCGTTGTCCGCATACTGCGTTGCGTTCCAGGTCTGGCTGGAACCGGATGTATTATTATCGTCCGACATAATTTCGCCCACCGCCCGTAATTTAAATTCAGTTCCTGGCAGGAGCTTCTTTTTTATCGCCGCTAAACATGAATTTGGCGGCGAATTGTTCGAGGCTGATAAAAATTTGTGCGTGGAGAAAATTCACCCATCTGTTCGCGGCCCCCGCCCCAAAAAGTATCTCTATGAGGGCGTCCAGGGTTCGTAATCCCCTGTCGCCGCCGCACGCCTGCCTCCCAGTGACGGATGTCCCGGCGGGCGATATGCGTGTTCCGTACCCGTGACGTTGGCTGAATGCTCGGTCTGCCACGACACTGACGGACCTGCATTTACCGGCACTTCATCGACTGTTTTGTGCAGCCAGGCATGCCATTTGGGTGGCACTTTCGAGGCTTCGATGTCGCCGTCGTAAATCACCCAGCGCCGGGCCTTGCGGATCTCCGCGCCTTTTTCACGGTAGTAGGTGTTGCCATAGCGGTCCTTGCCGACGACTTCGCCTTTGGCCCAGGTAAACAATTTGGTGCCCAAAGTCGCTTCGCGCCACCAGGTGAAGATGCCCACAACACTCATGATACGTCTGTTTCCTTGCCTGAAATCAAACCGGGCATAAATACCCGGCAATTTTGTGGACTATTGCATTTAGGCTCCCGCCCGTCCAGCGTCAAAACCCGCTTTCTGCTTGTATTCAGGTGCGCATATACCCCTAATACCGGGAAATCTGTCGAACCATGAAAGCCCCTGCATGTCCGTCAGCACGCAATCCCGCAACAACTTGTTTGTGATTGATTACCGCCGCGGTGTGCTTCTCGTTTTGCTCGCGGGTTTGTGCTGGTCGTCGATGGGCATCGGCATCCGCTATATGGAATCCGCCAACGTCTGGCAAATCCTGTTTTATCGCTCGACGGCTCTGGCGCCCTTTCTGCTATTGATCATCACGTTACGGTCACGCGGCAAGCCCTTTGATGCCATTCGAAAGGCGGGACGGGCCGGTGTCATTGGCGGTCTGGCGCTGGTTATTGCATTTACAGGCGGCGTTTTCGCTATTCAGGAAACATCTGTTGCCAACGCCATGTTCCTGTTCGCCGCCGCGCCATTTTTTGCAGCTCTTCTGGCCCGGATGATGCTCGGCGAAAAAGTTCGCAAAGGAACCTGGATCGCCATGTTTGTTGCGCTTGCCGGCGTTATCGTCATGGTCCAGGAAGGAATATCACTGGGTCACCTGAACGGAAATATATCGGCCCTTGCGTCGGCGCTGGGATTTGCTGTCTTTACCATTGCGCTTCGTTGGCGAAAACTCGACGACATGATGCCAACAGTCTTGCTCGGTGGGATTTTTACTTTTGTGACTGCAGGCATTGTCTGTCTGGTTGTTGGTTTCAGCTTTGATATCCCGGCAAACGATATTTCGATTTCCCTCACGATGGGCGTGTTTCAAGTCGGTGCGGGCTTGGCCCTTTACACATATGGATCGACGGCAGTTCCGGCTGTTGAACTGGCGCTGTTATCAACGACAGAAGTGGTTTTGGGACCGCTCTGGGTCTGGCTGGCCATCGGTGAAGGCGCTGATATCCATACCTTGCTGGGCGGCGCTGTCATCATGGCCGCGATTGTCGGAAACGCGATGAGCGGCATCAGACGGAAACCCGTCCCCCTGATTTGAAATGTTGGGCCCAATTTCCCGGTTTTTCTCTCTGTTTATAGCGCCCTTTTGTTCCATGAATCGTTGACTATTCCCGAATATCCTCTAAATAGAGCGCATACGTGATGCAATTGTTTTGTGCTGCCTGAATAGCCGGTACGGTGATCAGTTTAGTTATCCCTGACAATGTGATCGTTACCAAACGCGCGTCACACGGTGTGAAGCGTGAAAAATCAAGACTTCTATTCGAGGAACTGACTATGACTACTGGTACTGTAAAATGGTTCAACCCCACCAAGGGTTATGGATTCATCGAGCCGGAAGATGGCTCAAAAGACGCATTCGTGCACATTTCAGCCGTTGAACGCGCTGGTCTGAGCACGCTGAACGAAGGCCAGAAGGTCTCATTCGAACTTCAGCCCGGACAGAACGGCAAATCATCCGCCGAGAACCTGTCTGTCGTCGACTAGCGATATTTTGTGCCACCTTCGACCCGAGTTGAAGGTGGCATATCTCGCTCGCCGGTTCTGCGGCAGCGACAGAAAACAAACCGATTAAACGTACGCCTTGCCGGCCATGTGCCGTGCCCCGGCGACCGAAAGAACAATTATGGCCCGCAAGCCCAATTACAAATTCGAACGTCAGGAACGGGACCGGGTCAAGGCCGCAAAAAAAGCCGCACGTCTCGAGGCCAAAAAAGCCAGAGCGGAAGCCGGCAATGCAGATAACGACGATACGGACATGATGGGCGATACGCCCGCGTCACCCGACCCAGACGACGAGCAGGCTATTTAGCCGAACCGCTCCCGGCAACCCGCACATTCGCATTCGCGACCGAAACTTTCCATTTGATGGACACGGTTTTCGACGTCCAATTAATGCGATGCAGCGATATCCCGATCCCGGTAGACTGAGCTTCAAGCCAGCCTGGACCAACTTGCAAGAGGATCAACGCTTCATGGCCGACGACCTGAACGCCTTTGTTGAGAACGGACAATTTCGCATTGAGGGATCCGTAAATGGCCCGCTTGACGGGCTGACTTTTGTCGCCAAGGACCTGTTTGATGTTGCCGGCCATCCGACCGGCGGTGGCAATCCGGACTGGCAGGCAGATAACGAAACGCCTGAACGGCATGCCTGGGCTGTGCAAACCTTGCTCGATGCCGGCGCCGATCTGGTTGGCAAGACAATTACCGACGAAGTCTCGCTCGGTATTCTCGGGGAAAACGCGTTTTATGGCACGCCGCTCAACAGTGCAGCGCCGACGCGTGTGCCCGGTGGTTCATCCTCCGGCACGGCAGCGGCTGTTGCGGGCGGCCTGGCTGATACCGGTCTAGGCAGTGATACCGGTGGATCGATCCGGGTGCCCGCCAGTTTTTGCGGCCTTTACGGTATCCGTCCAACGCATGGGCGGCTGGATGTGTCGGGCCTGATGGTGCAGGCACCGAGCAGTGACACGACCGGCTGGGTTGCTCGCGACGCAGAGACCTTCAAGCGCGTATCATCTGTTCTGTTGCAGGAAGAAATCTCCGACGTGTTGCCCAACTCGTTGGTAATCGCCGTCGACGCCTTCGGTTTCGCCGAACCCGACACGTCGGCAGCGCTTCAACCCATGATCGACAAGGTGGCCGGCGTCGTCGGCGAAGTCCGAGATGAAATAATGGCACCGCAGGGTATTTCTGTTTGGGGACGTACTCAGCGGATGCTGCAAATGGCGGAGGCCTGGGCCACGTTCGAGGACTGGATTGACCGGACCAACCCGCGATTTGCCTTCAACGTGGCGCGCGGGCTTCTGAACGGCTCAATGATATCCGACACTGATCGTCAGTGGGCCGGGCTAATGAAGCGCGAAGCGAGGGCAAGGCTCGAATATCTTTTACCGCCGGGCACCGTACTCGCCATGCCGACGACGCCCTTCCCGGCCCCGCTCAAGGGACTGCCCCTGACCGAACAAAACAGGCTGCGTGAATTGATACTGGGCCTTTGCGCGCATGGTGGTCTTGCCGGTCTGCCGCAAATCAGCATTCCAGGTGCCACCATGGAAGGTGCCCCTGTCGGCCTCTCCCTGCTCGCCGGACCGGGTGAAGACGCATGCCTGATTTCCCTTGCTGCGGCCCTTGAAGGCGTCGCGGCATGAAAGACTTCACGCCCAATATCCCCGAAGTTGTCGAGGAAGTCCGAGAAATGTTCGAACGCTATGAAACCGCATTGATCGACAAGGACGTCGACGTCCTCGATGACACGTTCTGGCGCAGTCCCCATACCGTCCGCCTCGCGATGAGTGAGCACGGCTATGGCTTTGATGCCATCCACGCCGATCGTCAGGCGCGACCGCCAGGACCTGGTATCAAGGAAAAGCGAATTCGGCTGGAAATTCTGACGATTGGCCGTGACACCGCCTCCGTCCATCTTGAGTTCAAGGTCCGGGGCCAGGACCTCATTGGGCGTCAAAGCCAGACCTGGGTCAAATTTCCTGAACTCGGCTGGAAAGTCATCGGTGCCCACGTCTCGACAACGGACGGTACGAAACTCTGGTGATCAATATTTCGTAATCCACACTTTATTACCGGGTTTATCGACGCTAAGCTCAGATAGGTTTCCTTAAAGCAGATCGAGCGCACCAGATGATTATTTTTCGTCAAATGTTTGACCCGGAATCGTCGACATACACTTATTTTCTGGCCGACCCGGAGACACATGAAGGCGTCTTGATCGACCCGGTGTATGAGCAGGTTCTGCGCGATAGTGCTTTATTGGAGGAGCTCGACATCAAGCTCTGCTATTCACTGGAGACCCACGTGCACGCCGATCATGTCACGGGTGCCTGGGCCCTGAAACAACGAACGGGCTGCAAGATCGCGCTGTCGGAAGCCAGTTCAGCGGACGGCGCGGATCGTTATCTCAAACATGGCGACAAAATCGAGTTCGGGAACCGCTACCTCGAAGTGCGGGCAACGCCCGGTCATACCAGCGGCTGCATGACGTATGTCCTGGATAACGAAAGCATGGTTTTCACCGGTGATTGCCTGTTGATCCGGGGCTGTGGCCGCACCGATTTCCAGCAGGGCGACACGGGAGAATTGTACCGCTCGGTTCACGCTCAAATTCTCACGTTGCCGGACGAATGCCTGATTTATCCCGGGCACGATTATCGTGGCCTGACGGTGACCAGCGTGGCGGAAGAAAAAAAGTTCAATCCGCGCCTCGGCGGTAATCTCAGCGAAAGCGATTTTGCCGGATATATGGATAATCTCGGTCTTGCCCATCCAAAAAAAATCGCCATCGCCGTGCCGGCCAATATGAAATGCGGCAAACCTGAAGAAGAACTCACGCCCATTACCGAACCAGCCTGGGCGCCGCTGTCCTATACGTTTGCCGGTATCTGGGAAATTCAGCCGCAATGGCTGGAGGATAATCTGGCGGGCATTCAGATCGTCGATGTGCGCGAGCCCGGCGAATTCGACGGGCCCCTGGGGCGCATCTCGGGTGCGACGCTGATCCCGCTCGGTGAAGTCGCCGACCGGGCCGGTGAAATATCGAAAGACCAGCCTGTTGTCGCCGTCTGCCGGGCCGGTGGCCGCTCAGCCCAGGCGACCGTCATTCTGAAAAAGGCAGGGTTTGAGAATATCGCCAATCTCGCCGGCGGCATGTTGCGCTGGCGTGCCCAGCGCTGCCCGGTCGACGGTGGCAGCGACTAATCCGGCGATGCGGCTTCGGCAATCGCTTCATGCAGTTTGTCTCCCGGCGGCTGGCCCGCAAATTTAGTCACACCTTCGGCAAAATTCACCCAAGACTGTTTCCGGGCAGCATAAACATGCACCTGTGGTTCCGGCAGTTCTGCGAGGTCCAGGGTGCCGGATCGGATGCGAACAAGCTCGGGAGCATCCGGATCCTGATGATAAATCCGGTTCCCGCACCGAGGGCAGAAAAAGAGTTGTTTCCGTCGTCCGCTATCGGCCGGTTTCTCCCACATCTTCAGATCACCTGTCAGCGCCAGATCATCCGCATTAATGACAATAACGGTGCCAAACGCACTGCCGGACAATTTGCGGCAATCATTGCAATGACAGGCCACCGTGACCACCGGGTCACCCGTCACCTGATAGTGAACGTTGCCGCATTCACATGATCCCGTCATATTTGCCATTGCGCTCACCCGTCACTCCTCTCCACATTGAGAAATTTCTTCAATAGCCGGACGACGTCGCCCGGCTGTTCCTGCTGAACCCAATGGCCGGCGCCCGGCACCAGATCACTGCTTGTCATTTGGCTGCAGGCCGAGGACTGCATGGCTTCAAGTGCACCCGGTACCTGCTGGATGCCCCAGTCATTTGCACCGGCAATAAAACAGGACGGCACATCAATCTTTTTGCCGGCATAATCTCGTAACTGATCGTTGATGTCGGGCGTCATCCGGCAGCGATACCACTGCAAGCCACCCTGAAATCCAGTGCGGGCGTATTCAGTTGTATAAACCTGTAGATCCTTTTCGGTCAGCCAGTTGGCGGCTGAAATTTCGGCGTCGGACGGCATGTCTGGCGCAACTGTTTCCGCCATATTGCGGTCCAGATCCATGACGTAATAGCGCGGCAGATTTGCCAGAGCTTCTGCCGTCCAGCCCGCCAGCAAAAAGGGTTTATTGTCAGGCCAGTCCGCACTTTTAGCATGGTAATAGGCGCGCAAAAAATCACTCAGGCCTTGCGAACATTGTCGCATGTCGGCATCGGCAGATCGGGTGCTGTAATACCACTGGTAATGTTTGCGCGGCGGCGACAGTGCCGCAAGGGCTGTGTGAATATCCGGACCATTTACGGGTGGGCCCGGTGGGCCATCAAATGGTGCGCTCATCAACGCGACACTGCGAAAAAATTCGGGTTTGATCAGGGCACACCACGCGGCCACCGACGCGCCAAAATCATGCCCGACGATGGCTGCAACGGATGAATACCCCAACGCCAAAACCAGGGCCGATGCGTCCGCCACAAGGTTGGGCATGCCGAACGACTGGAGGTCGCCATCGTAGTCCGGGTCCCATCCCGTCGTCCGGCCGTATCCGCGTTGATCCGGTGCCACGACGTGAAATCCTGCCGCTGCCAGCGGCACCATGACCTTGCGCCAACTGAAGGCCAGTTCCGGAAAACCGTGCAATAACAACAGACAAGGCCGATCCGCCACGTCGTACCCGGCTTCAAGAACATGCATCCTCAGGCCATTGACGCCATCTACAAAACGCGCGCGAATGCCGTCAGGCAGGAGTTCGGGCTCTAGGCTGGCGAGTTCGGTCATGCCGGATTGTGTTCAGTGGATTTTCATAAAGCAAGCCCCGTCGCGGATTTTATCCCGGGCGGGGCTGCTCTGTATTGGCATAAAAGCCTTGTCCCAACTGATAAGCCGGGAGCTTGATACTGGACGGCATCGAACCGTCCGTAGATTAAGCAATCAAATTGTTTGCGGTGCGGCAAATGACGTCTGATTTTCCTGAGTATTTCGGGTCTTGGGTTCAGGGAAATTTCGGCGTTACTTCGCCGCTTACCGTCCCCCCAACGTGGCGGGGGCGGGCCAACTGTCCGGTGGATCCATAGAGTTTCCTACCCTCCCAGTTGATCGATATTCCTGTGAATATCCTTCCCCAAAACCCTACGCCTGATCGGCCTGAAAAAGGAGTCAAAAATCGCCTTTCACGCAAAACGTGATCGAACGCGCAACAATATTATAACGTTTCTCTCAAACCTGGTATTTCACCTGGGGATACCAGTCCGTACCACGACCCTGGGGCGTCATATCCAGCACATTCCACAACGGCCAGATCATGTCGACGTGACGGGCATGCATGCCGTCAGGGCTGTCGGCAAAAAAGAGTTCCGTGGCGTAAAAGTGACTAACCGTGCCTTCGCCCGCTTTGGTGAAGACGTTCAGGCAGGGCCACTGCGATCCGGCGTCATCTTCGGCAAAGTAGTCAACGTTAAAGCTGTTGTTTTGCGACGATACGAAGCGAAGGCTGTCCCAGCCCCGCGATTGCGCCCAAGCCATGGTTTTTTCAATCGGTGCCCTGGCGACGATGGCCAGATTTACCTGATCCTCGATATGACCCGCTGCACCGTTCAGGCTGTCGAGCATGGACGTGCACATCGGACAGGGGTTTTCGGCATCGGGCGCATACATGAAACTGTAGACAACGAGCGTCGATTTACCGGCCTCGAACAATTCAGACAACTTGATGTCGCCATCCGTGTTCTGAAAAACATAGTCTTCTGACACCGCACCGCCGCTTGGCAAGCCACGGCGCAGGGCGGCAACACGTTCGACCTGGCTGCGTAATTCGATTTCCGCCGCCAGCAGTTCGTCGCGCGCGTGGCGATAGTCTTCGTTCTCGCCAGGAAAGGTCTTGTCGTGAAAACGTGCCATCGGTCGGCTCCCCTTCAGCTGCCAAATTTGCAGGTTCCAGTATAGCAGGTTGCACCTCGCTGCATCAGTCGCCACACTGTCTTGTTATATTGTGTGATGATTGAAAATCGGGGGTCACGATGGCGACATATCTCAAGCAGGGCCTGAGCCAGGAGCAGGTTGACGAGGCGGACGAAAAAGTCCGCACCATGGTTGAGAAAATCCTCGCCGATATCGAGGATCGCGGCGATACGGCGGTGCGCGAGTTGTCGGAAAAATTCGACGACTGGTCGCCCGAAACCTTTCGCCTGTCCGAAGCCGAGATCGAGACGGCAATCAGCCGCGTCAGCAAACGCGATCTTGACGACATCAAATTTGCCCAGACCCAGGTGCGGAATTTCGCCACCATCCAGCGCGCCGCCTTGCAGGACGTCGAGGTCGAGACCCTGCCCGGCGTGGTGCTCGGTCACAAAAACATCCCGGTAAATTCAGTCGGCTGTTATGTCCCCGGCGGCAAATACCCGATGGTCGCTTCCGCCCACATGAGCGTCGTCACGGCCAAGGTCGCCGGCGTCAAGCGCATCGTCGCCTCAGCGCCGCCGCAGGGCGGTGCGCCCCACCCCGCCATCGTCGCCGCCATGCATCTCGGCGGGGCCGATGAAATTCTGGTCATGGGTGGTATTCAGGCCGTGGCTTCGATGGCGCTGGGCACTCAGACGGTTGACGCTGTCGACATGCTGGTCGGTCCCGGCAACATGTTTGTCGCCGAAGCCAAGCGCCAGTTGTATGGCCGCGTCGGCATCGATTTATTCGCCGGTCCGACTGAAACCCTGATCATTGCCGATGAAACGGTGGACGGCGAACTTTGCGCTATTGATCTGCTGGGACAGGCAGAACACGGTCCGACCTCTCCGGCGGTGTTGCTGACAACCTCGAAATCTCTTGCTGAAGACACCATGCGCGAAGTTGAGCGCCAGCTGGAGATCTTGCCGACAGCGGAGATCGCCCGGGAATCGTGGGCGAATTATGGTGCTGTCATTCTGTGTGACTCAGACGAGGAAATGGTCGTCGAAGCCGACCGGCTGGCTTTCGAGCATGTTCAGGTCATGACGAAAGATCCGGATTATTTCCTCGATAACATGACGAACTATGGCGCGCTGTTTCTTGGACCACGCACCAATGTTTCATACGGCGACAAGGTCATCGGCACCAATCATACCCTGCCGACCAAAAAGGCAGGACGTTATACCGGCGGTCTATGGGTCGGCAAATTCATCAAGACCCATACCTACCAGCGCGTCCTGACCGACGAAGCCTCGGCCCACATCGGCGAGTACTGTTCGCGTCTTTGCATGCTCGAAGGCTTTGCCGGTCACGCCGAGCAGGCCAACGTACGGGTCCGTCGTTATGGCGGTCGCAATATCGAACCCTATACCGCAGTTGAACCGGTTCAGGAGACCTGAAAATCATGAGTAATCATATCGCGATTGTCGGTGCCGGACTGGTCGGCTCGGGCTGGGCCATCGTCTTCGCCCGCGCTGGTGAACAGGTCAGGGTTTATGATTCCGAACCGGAAATTCTCGACGGTTTTCTCGCCATGGTGCGCCGACAACTGGACGCGTTGAAATCTTACGAATTGATCGATGACGTCGACGCCGTGCTGGGCCGGTTGCAAACCTGCGATACGCTTGAAGCTGCCGTCGCCGGTGCGCGATATATCCAGGAATCTGTATTTGAACGCGTTGATGTCAAAACCGAAATAAGCGCTCAGATATCCGCGTTGATCGATACAGATGTCATCGTCGGGTCATCAACGTCCGGCATTCCGGCGTCCGCCTTTACCGAGGGCCTGTCCAATCGGGATCAGTTCGTGGTTGCCCATCCCGTCAATCCGCCCTACCTCGCCCAGGTCGTTGAAGTTGTGCCGGCACCGTGGACCAGTGATGCCACGGTCAAGGCAACAATGGCGCTGATGGATGACGTCAAACAATCACCCGTGCTGGTCCGCCGCGAGGTCGAGGGATTTGTGCTTAACCGTCTGCAAGGCGTGTTGCTGCGCGAAGCCTGGGCGCTGTATGAGGAAGGTTACGCCAGCCTTGAAGACATCGACAAAACCATATCGGTTGGTCTGGGCCTGCGTTGGTCGTTCATGGGACCGTTCGAGACCATTGAACTGAACGCGCCGGGTGGTGTCGCCGATTACGCCGAGCGCCTCGGGCCGCTTTATCATTCCATCCAGGACTCGCGCCAGGACACCAAGCCGTGGAGCGCCGAACTGATTGCCAATGTCGAGGCAGAACGGCGTCTTAAGCTGTCGCCAGACGAATTCGAAGAGCGGCGCGAATGGCGGGATCGCCGGTTAATGGCGCTGGCGGCCCACAAGGCCGGGCAGCCGGAAGAATAAGACGCGAGACGATGAGCAGCGAAACAGCATCCGATACCGAGCCCGCCTATACCTCTCTGTATTTTCCCCAGCAAAGCCCGGTGTCGATCAACTATCTGGCCAAACGGCATAACGTCACTGTGCCGGCAATCGATCAACCCTTCAGCTATCTTGATCTCGGCTGCGGCAATGGCGTGACCCTGAATACAATGGCGGCCTCACGCCCCGACTGTTCGTTCACCGGTGTCGATATGATGCCTGACCACATCAGCAATGCCCGTGAAGATGCCGCCCGTGGCGAACTCACCAATGTCGAGTACCTCGAACTCGATTTTCAGGGTTTCCTGCAACACGACGACCCGCAGTTCGATTACATCACCTTGCATGGTGTCTATAGCTGGGTAAGCGCGGACGAACGGCGCAATGTGCGCGACATCATCGCGAAGTCCCTCAAGCCCAACGGCCTTGTCTACGTCAGCTACAACACCTTGCCGGGCGCGGCGGTATTGGCACCCTTGCGTGACATCCTCAAAAACTACACCGACACCCTGAGCGGCAGCCTCATCGAGCGTACTCGGGAGGGTTTGAAATATCTAAAGTTCCTGAAAGACAACGACGCGCTTTATATCCGCAACAACACGCTTGTCGGGGCGGCCATCGACGCAATGTTCCAGCAAGACATCCGCTATGTTGCGCATGAATATCTGGCAGACACACACACGGCACTTGGCATTTCGGACGTCGCCGATGAGATGGCTGAAATATCCCTGAAGTTTTGCTGCGGCGCGCGACTGGGGTCCGTTCATGCCCAGCGCGCCCATCTTAGAAAATTCCAGGGCATTCTTGACTCGCGCCCTGACGATGTCGCCCGTGAAGCCGTCAAAAGTGTCATTCTGAACGAGAAGTTTCGCGCCGACATCTACGCCCGCACCGACAGCATGCCGGGCGACACCACGTCGAACAGCGACTTTTCCGGCGCTGTGTTTGGAGCGGCGCATCTCAAAACGTGGCAGCCGCGTACACCGGCACGGGAACTAACTTCCGACATACTGAAAATATTCGAAGCGGCGGCGCCGGGCGAACTGGAACTTTTTGACCTTTGCGCCATCGACGAACTTCAATCCCGATCACCCGAAACTTTATCCGATCTCGTCCATCATCTCGTCACCGACGAACATTTGCGTCCCTTCACCGCGCCGTCGGCTCCGGCAACCAATGGGGAAAATGGCAAATACCGAATTGCCCATGCCTACAACCGGGCGTCACTTGCGGATCGCCTGGTCCAGACCGGGCGCTGTTTCCTGGCATCCGAGGTGCTGGGCGACGGCATTGCGGTTGATATGATATCCGGGCTTTTCCTGACGGCAATCACGAAGGACGAAGTCGAAGACCCGGTTACTTTTGTCGACGAGGCGCTGAAAGCTACGGGACGGGAATGGCGGCGCAAGGGTGTCGCCATAACAGGACCGGCAGAACGGACGGCCTTGCTTACAAGGGAATACGAGAATTTCCGGCTCGACACACTGCCGCTGATGATGCGTCTTGGCGTTGTCGTGATTGATTAGTGTCTGGACGTTTTCGCTCTGTTCTGAGAGGCTATCGATAACACAAGAACAAGAGATATATCGGGGAGAATACAATGTCGGAAATCCAGGCAAATGATCTCGGACGGCTGATCGAACCGGATCGTGTCCACAAGTCGGTTTATGCCGATGAAGACGTCTACCAAATGGAACTGGAAAATATATTCCACAAGAAGTGGATCTATATTGGCCACCAGAGCCAGGTGCCCAACCCCGGCGATTACTGGACCACCTGGGTCGGCAAGGAGCGAATGATCATGGCGCGGGGCTCCGACGGTGAAATCCACGTGCTGTACAACCGCTGCCCCCATCGCGGTGCCCTGGTTTGCAACAATCAGCATGGCAACGCCGGCAAGGCTTTCCGCTGTCCCTATCACGCCTGGCAGTTTCATATGGACGGCAGCGTGCGCCAGATCCCGATGAAACAGGGCTATGAAGGCGTCATCGATTACAAGGACCCGCAACTGGCCATGGTCAAGGCCGAGCGTCAGGGCAATTATCGCGGCTTTATTTTTGCCAGCCTGTCAGAAGAAGGTGAAGACCTCGAGACTTTTCTCGGATACGGCGGCCAGGCTGCGTTCGATGATATCTGCAACCGCTCGCCCGATGGCGAGGCAGAAATCGTTGCCAATTGTTTCCGCATTATCCAGCATTCAAACTGGAAGATATTTCTCGAGAATCAGGTCGATGCCGTGCATCCCTCCATCACCCACCATTCGACCGGTGATGCGGCGGCGGCCATGCAGGAAATCTACAAGGACAAGACCGGTGATGCGGCACCGATGGGCTACCAGTTCCTCGCCGATTTTACCCTGCCGTTTGAAAAATGGGATTCGCTCTCGACCGTGGGTTATCCCAACGGCCATACGCATCTCGCCGGGTATATGGGATTGCGCCCGCGCGATCCGATCACTGTGGCCCACGAAGAAGCGCTGACCGAGGCCTACGGAGCCGAGCGCATGGACGAGATACTCTCGACCAACATTCACCATGTGATCGTCTATCCCTGCCTGTCGGTGCAGCCGCCGCTGCAACAGTTGCGCGCGGTTCGACCGTTTGGGGCCAACAAGACCCTGACGGAGATCTGGCATTTCAAGCTGAAGGGTGCGCCCGAGGGCGTTTATGACCGCTCCCTCGCCTATTACTATCACGTCAATTCACCCTCAACGATGGTCAACGCCGATGATCTCAATAACTTCCGCGCAATTCAGGATGGCCTCGGCATGGCGGGTGGCGGCGACTGGGTCAGCCTGCATCGAAATGCCGGGCAGGACACCAGCGAGGACGGCATCACCACTTCCGTTACCGGTATGAGCGAACATCCCATGCGCCACATGTTCTCTGCCTGGAAGCAGTTCATGACGGAGGGCAACTGACATGTCGACGCACGACGTTGCCGAGGTTTCAGTTGAAACGCAGATGGCCGTGGAACGATTTCTCTATCGCCAGGCTGAAATTGTTGATGATCAACAGTGGGACGACTGGTTGGCGCTGTTCGAGGAAGATGGCAAATACTGGATGCCGGCCGCCGCCGATCAGGAAATCGCGGAACGCCAGCCCAACATATTCTATGAAGATCTGTTTCTCATGGAGATGCGGATCAAACGCGTCTCGCACCCGTACGCGCACTCGCAGGCCCCGACGCAACGCCTGTCGCGTGTGGTCTCGAACGTGATCATCGAAAGCGAAGACGCCAAAACCGGTGATATTGTCGTGCGTTCGAAATTTCATGCCGTGGAATACCGGCTGGACACCCAACGGTTTTTTGGCGGCAAGTATCGTCATCACCTGAGCAAATCAGCCGACGGCTACAAAATCAAACTGCAGCGCGTCGATATCGCCAACGTGGAAGGACCATTTGAGTACGTATTGCAAACATGGTTATAGGTTTTTTGAATTTGGCTTCTGGTATTGGCATTAGGATTAAAGTGCGAATGCCACTAGCATATTCGGAATGATAAATCGCAGGCGGTCAATCCACGTCTGCGGATAATAGTACGAGACAAGACAATCAAATCTGAATGGGGAGGACACTATGAGATCAAGAATTGCAATAGCAGCGACACTCGCGTCCGTCATGACGGTCGGTGCGACATGGGTCGCACAGGCTGAAACCACCATCCGCGTCCATACGTGGGCGTCACCGAAGCATCATATTAATTCCATCGTATTGCCGGAATGGAAAGCCGCCGTCGAAAAAGCCACGAACGGCCGGGTCAAGGTTACTATCAGCCACCCGCCGAAAATGCCGCCGCCGCGTGTCTTTGACCGCGTTGCCGGTGGTGTTACCGATGTCGGCTGGAGCCTGCACGATTATACACCGGGCCGCTTCAAGCTCGCCGAAATCGCTGAACTTCCTTTCTGGAATGCCGAACCGAGCCAACTCGCCATGGCGCACTGGCGCACGCATAATAAATTCTTCGTCGGTGCCAACGAGCACCGTGGTGTGAAGTTGCTGGCCTTCATGAGCACGAGTTCCGGCGTATTACAGACCAAATTCCCGGTCGCCACTCTGGCTGACGTCAAGGGTAAAAAGTTCCGCGTCGCCGGTGGTGTCGCCAAGGAAGTCGCCAAGCGTCTTGGTATCGTTCCGGTCGGCGCACCGGCACCGAAGGTTTATTCAATGCTGCAACAGGGCGTTGTCGATGGCTTGTTCATGCCGCCGGAAACGGCTTCCAGTTTCAAGCTTGCCGAAGTGACCAAACAGATGACGCTGGTGCCTGAGGGGCTTTATTACTCAAGCTTCTACATCATCATGAACCAGGCAAAGTTTGACGGTATGTCCAAGCAGGACCAGGACGCAATTACCAGCGTCTCCGGTGCATCCCTGGTCAAGGCTGCCGGCATTCCGTGGGACAAGGCCGATATCGCCGGTTTTGCCGCCGCCAAGAAACACAAGGTCAATGTTGTGACGCCGAGCGCGGCCATTCAGGGTCAATTGCGCTCGTTGCTGCACAGCATTCGGGACGACTGGGCCGCAGCTGCCGACAAAAAAGGCATCGATGGTAAAGCCGCCCTCGCTTACTTCGGAGCGCAAATCAAAGCGTTGAAGGGCAATTGAGCGAGACACCAACTACCGGTCAAGCCGCGTCGAACGATCAGATTGGCAATTATTTGCACTGGTCGTTCGGCGCGCTTGCCGCTCTGGCGATATTTGTCCTGGCGCTGATTACGTTCATCGACGTAATTGCGCGCTATGTGTTCAACGCCCCGATCCCCGGGGCGTACGAAATCTCGGAACTGGTAATGGGGGTGATGATCTTCGCCGCCCTGCCCGTGGTCACCTGGCGTGGCTCCCATATCACGATTGATCTGCTCGACCATATCACCCCGCAGGGATTTATTGCCTGGCGCGACACCGTCTTGTTCATTGTCTCTAGCATTGTCGTCGCTGTGCTGGGTTGGGAGCTCTGGGCACTCGCCCTGACGCTGAAGGGTTATGGCGATGTCACCGAATATCTGCGTCTGCCGATCCACCCGACATTGATGGTCATGGGCGTGCTCGCCTGGATCACCTGCGGGCTGGCGCTGATCGCATCGATCATGGCTTTCCGCCGCATCCGTGCCAACAAGCAAGCATAAAGACACGCGTATATGATTGAATCAATTATCGGCCTTTTCGCCGTACTGGCGTTGGCATTTTTCAGACTTCCAATTGCTTTCGCCATGGGCCTCGTCGGATTTATCGGCTTTGGCTATCTCGTGAGCTGGTCGGCTTCCCTGACGCAAATCGGTCACATCGCCAGTGACGCCGCACTCGATTATGGCCTGTCTGTTGTACCGCTGTTTGTCCTTATGGGCGGACTGGTTACGCGAGCCAGATTATCGGACGATCTTTTTACTGCCTCCAACGCTTTTCTCGGACACTTCCGGGGTGGCCTGTCGATGGCAACGGTTGTCGCCTGCGGTGGCTTTGGGGCGATCTGCGGTTCCAGTGTGGCGACGGCTGCGACCATGGCCAAGGTCGCGATGCCATCGATGCGGCGCTTTGGATATGCCGACAGTCTGGCCACAGGATCGATCGCCGCTGGCGGTACGCTGGGTATTCTCATTCCGCCCAGTATCCTGCTGGTGATCTACGGCATCCTGACAGAAGAAAGCATCGGCAAACTGTTCCTCGCCGGGATCATTCCGGGCATCGTTGCGATCTTTTGTTATGCCATGGCGGTTCAGGCAGTCACGCGTTTCAGCCCCAAGTCAGGTCCACCGGCGGAACGCACGGACTGGTCGGGCCGTTTCAAGGCTCTACGTAATGTCTGGGGCGTCCTGGTCCTTTTCACCGTTGTTATGGGCGGCATTTACGGCGGCATCTTTACCCCGTCCGAGGCCGCCGGCATGGGTGCAATGGGTGCTCTGATCCTCGCTATCCTGCGCCGCGAGATGGACTGGCGATCCTTCTTCGAAGTCCTCGCCGACAGCGCTTACACGACGGCGATGTTGTTCATGATCCTGATCGGTGCGCTGGTCTTCGCCAACTTCGTCAACACCGCGGGATTGCCGACAGCGCTGAAAGACCTGGTTACCGGCCTTGAAGTTTCGCCCATTCTGGTGATCTGGGTCATTTGCCTGATCTACATCGCGTTGGGCTGCGTCTTCGAGAGTATCTCGATGGTGCTGCTCACCGTGCCGATTTTCTTCCCGCTGGTTGCCGACCTCGGCTTTGACATGATCTGGTTCGGTATCATTGTTGTCTGCGTCACCGAACTCAGCCTGATCACACCGCCCGTCGGCATCAATATTTTTGTCCTGCGCGCCGTCTTGCCGGACGTCAAAACCGGTGACCTGATCCGTGGCGTGCTGCCCTTTTGCGCGGCAGATATCATTCGGCTGGTTATCCTGGTTCATATTCCGTGGCTATCGGTTGTACTGCCGTCGATGATGTACTGATGACCGCCAGAATTCTCGTCGTTGGTGCCGGTCCCGTTGGCCTGATGACAGCGCAACGCTTGTTGGCAGCCGGCATCGAGACCACGGTGCTCGAAGCCGAGCCCGCCCTGACCCATGATCTGCGTGCCTCAACCTTTCACCCGCCGACGCTCGATATGCTGGCCGACGATGACCTGGCCGACGCGTTGGTAGACCGGGGTTTGATCTGCAGGGAGTGGCAAATTCGTCTTCATCCGGTGGGCGAAGCCGTGACCTTCGACATGTCCGCCATTGCTGATGATACGGACTTCCCTTTTCGACTGCAGGCCGAGCAGTTTCGCTTGACCGAGTTGCTGGCCGGGCGAATTAGCAAAACAGGTGGCACGCTTGAATTCTCGGCCAAAGTTGTTTCACTCAGTCAGTCCGGCGAAGACGTCACCGTGACGACAGAAGATGGCCGGGAATTCACAGCCGACTACGTTGTCGGCGCCGACGGCGGCCAGAGCATTGTACGAAAACGTCTTGGCATCGAGATGCCGGGCTCTACATATCCGCAGATCAGTGTGCTGGCGACAACGCATTTTGCTTTTGAGGACGTTCTGCCCGGCATCTGCAATGTGACGTATGCCTGGGGACCGAGCGCCAACTTCGCGCTGCTGCGCCTGCGCGATATCTGGCGCTGTTCGCTCTATCCACCTCAGGGATTAAGCGCCGAAGAGGCCGTCGCGCCTGAAGTCGTGCGCCCGCTGATCACCGACATTTCCGGGGCTGCAACGTCGGCGGAGTTGATCGACGTCCGGGCCTACAGCGTCCATCGCAGACTGGCGGATCAGTTTTCAAAAGGCCGGGTATTTCTGGCCGGTGATGCCGCCCATCTCAACCCGCCGAGCGGCGGCATGGGCATGAACGGCGGTATCCACGATGCCGTCTGCCTCGCCGGACGCATCGTCGAAGCCATCAAGTCCGGCAACCCTGAAGTGCTGGATGCCTATGAGAGCGAGCGTCGTCCCGTGGTGTCCGCCGATATCATCGAACAGTCCGGGGCCAACCGGGCGCGAATGGCGGAAAAAGATCCAGACAAACGCCGCCAGAGTATTCTCGATCTGCAAAAGACAGTTGCTGATCGCGAAACGCTGCGCGACTATTTGCTCAAGAGTTCGATGATCACAGGTCTGCGCCGGGCACAGGCGCTACGAGAGGCGATGACATGACAAAACCTGACTACGGTAAACTTGGATCAATCGGGCTCGCGACCCCACAAGCCAATCCGACGGTCGAGCCGGAATTTCAGGCGCTGGCGCCTGCGGGTGTCGGCCTCTATGTCACGCGCCTGACCAGCCGGGCCAAAAGTTCACGCCGCCGGTTGACAGGATATCTGCGGCAAATCAAACGGGCGGTTGAGAGCTTCGATACCATGCCGCTCGATGCTTTTGCGTTTGCCTGCACCGGTCAGTCCTATTTGCTGGGGCGGCAAAAGGAAGCCGATCTCATCGCGTCTGCCGGTGCTGCCTACCCGATCCTGACGGCTTCCATGGCGGTCGAGGCGGCTTTCAAAGAGATGAAGGCCAAAAAGATCGCGCTTGTGACGCCGTATCCGGACTGGCTCACCGACGCCGCCGTGCGCTTCTGGCATGACGGCGGATTTACCGTTGCCGCGATTAATCGCATTTCGTTGTCCAGCGATGACACGCGCAACATCTACAAACTCTCATCCGACGTTGTGCAACGTCATCTCAAAAACCTCGATGTGGCCGATGCGGACGCTGTACTCATTACCGGCACGGGCCTGCCCAGTCTGGAGTTGATCCCGAAGCTCAAAAAGCGAACCGGTCTGCCGGTCCTGTCTTCCAACGCCTGCCTCGCCGCTGCCTGCTTCGACCTGGTCGGCAAATAATCGGAACCTTGTGCCCACCGGGAAACGATAATCATGAATACAAGCCCGACACCTGAACCCCGGCATGACTATATCGTTGTCGGCGCGGGCTCCGCCGGCGCCGCTCTTGCCAATCGACTGACGGAAGACGGCAAGTCGCGTGTCTTGCTGCTCGAAGCCGGCAAGGCCAATCATCCCTATGCGCAGATGCCGGCCAGCTTCGGATTGTTGATCAACAACCCCCAAGCCAACTGGTTGTTTACCTCGGCACCTGAGCCCGGCACCGCCAACCGCGAAATTCCGGTACCGCGCGGCAAACTGCTGGGCGGATCGAGTGCAATCAACGGCCTGGTCTACGTCCGCGGGCAGACGCTGGATTATGATACCTGGGCACAACTGGGGAACCGGGGCTGGAGCTGGCAGGACGTCGCGCCGGTGTTTGAGCGCATGGAAAGTTACGAGGGTAAACATAGTGAAGGACGCGGCCAGGGCGGCCCGTTGAAGGTCTCGGAAGAGCCAGATCAAAACCCGCTTTATGACGCCCTGTTTGCCGCCGGTGATGCCATCGGTTTGAAGAATAATCCCGATTACAACGGCCCCGACCAGGAAGGTATCGTTAAAACGCAAACAACGATTTCAGACGGTCGGCGCATGAGTACGGCGCGGTGCTATCTCGACCCTGCTCGCAAACGCCCAAACCTTGAAATCGTCACCGAGGCCCATACCCGTCATTTGTTGTTTGACGGCAAGCGCTGTGTCGGTGTGGCTTATTCGCGGGGTGGACAATTGGTCGAGGCACGTTGCCAGCGCGAGGTTATCCTCAGCGCCGGTGCCATCGGTTCGCCACAAATTCTCGAACTCTCCGGCGTTGGTCGTCCGGATGTTCTGAAAGCCCATGGCATTGACGTGCTGCATGAACTGTCAGGCGTTGGTGAGAACTTTCGCGATCACATCATGGCGCGGTTGCAGTGGCATCTCAAAGTCCCTGAGGTTTGTTACAATGGTCGCTCGCGCGGTTTGGGCTTGCTAGGCCAAGCAATACGCTATGTCACAACACGGCGTGGATTTCTCAGCATGCCGTCAGCGCCGATGCTGGCATTCCTGAAAACGCGACCAGAACTGGCGTCACCTGATGTTCAATTTCATCTCTTCCCCTTCTCGGTCAAGGATCTCAAGAAGCGGCAATTGCAGGATTTTCCCAGCATGGCGATTGGTGTCAATCAATTGCGCCCTGAAAGCCTCGGCAGCATTCACATTCAATCGCCCGATCCACACGCACAACCCGCGATCCGGTTTAACTTCTTTAGCGACCCCCTTGACCGTCAGACCATGATCGATGGTTTTCGCATAGCCCGAAAACTGGTAAATGCGCCACCGATGGCAGAATTCGGCGGCGATGAATACAGCCCTGGAGCGGCCACAACCGACGACGAAGATATTCTCAACTGGATGCGCGAAAACTCACAGACGGCCTATCACCCCATCGGCACTTGCCGCATGGGCCAGGGTGCCAGCGCCGTAGTCGACGACCAGCTCAGGGTGATCGGCATTGACGGGTTGCGCGTCGCCGACGCGTCAGTCATGCCGACCATGACTTCAGGCAATACCAACGCGCCCTGCATCATGATCGGCGAAAAAGCAGCCGACCTGATCAAGGCTTCGAACCAGTCCCGTTGACAACAATTCATTGCAGGTCCTTCCGCAATAGCCATACACTACGTCGCGACAGGTAAACGGAGGGATTTTTGGGGGCGCTCTATCGAACGGGAACTGAGCGACAGCTATGGCGAAAAAACCGTCGAACGCCAATCGACACGGCAAAAAATCCAGGGAACAACTGGTCGAGGAATTGACGCTTCTCGAAGAGGCGCTCGAAGCGATCGCTGACGGTTTCATCCTGTTCGATGCAGAAGATCGCGTGGTCCACTTCAACGCCAAGCACAGGGAACTATTCAGCTCTACGGGGCACGTTCTGAAACCTGGAGCGAAATTTCAGGATTTGTTAAGAGCGCAACTCGAAACCGGTCAGATCGACAGAGCCCAGGGGCGTGAAGAAGAGTGGGTCAACCAACGGACATACAGCCACCAGAATCCTGCTGGCCCAATGGAACAGGAATTCGCTGATGGCCGTATTATTCGCCTGTGGGAACATGTAACGCCTTCAGGTGGCGTCGTCGCCGTCCGCAGCGATATCACGGCGTTGAGGACGGCGCAAAATATCCTGCAGGAAAGTGAAAAACAATATTATGAACTTGCCGAACTGAGCCCCGACTCAGTCATTGTCCAGGTAAACGGACTTATCAAGTTCGCCAATCGACACGCCTGCGAAATGTTGGGTGCTGCCTCGCCCGACGAATTGGTCGGTCTTGATTCCCTGTCAATTGTTGATCCGGACGTCCGGGACACCCTCGTTGACAGTCGCACCGAAACGCAGGAAACCAAAAAGACCATTCCCTATCTTGAAACACGGCACCGTCGTCTAGACGGCTCAACGTTTCCCAGTGAAATGGCCATCGGCCCGGTATTCTGGGATGGTGAATACGGCACGGCCAACGTCATTCGCGATATTTCAGAACGCAAGCTGGCCGAAGAAGCCTTGCGCGAAAGTGAAAAACGATTTCAGGATTTTGCCGAGTCGACATCAGACTGGCTTTGGGAACTGGACAAGGAATTTCGCTTTATTGCAGACACCGGTGACATCAATAGCACCGGCATTGCGGGTGTCGATCTTTTTGGCAAGACACGTTGGGAAATGGCCAATGCCGACGACGATGACAAACATTGGCGCAAGCATCGAAGCGATCTGGAAGCACACCTTCCCTTTCGCGATTTTCAGTACAGTTATGTCGCTCAGGACGGCACCACCCGGCATGGCAAGATCAGTGGCAGACCAATATATGACGAAAATGAAGTGTTCATCGGATACCGGGGAACCGGTACCGACATAACCGCTGAAATCACCGCCAGGGAAAGCGAACAACTAATCGAAAATCGATTTCTGGCTTTGATCGACAGTATGCCAATGGGCATTCACATCTGGGACGCCCACGAAAAACTGATTATCGCAAACCGCAAGCACCATGAGTGGTACCCGGAATTAAGCCCCGTGATGCAACCCGGGTCCAAATATGTCGATCACATTCGAGACGACGTCAGTCGTGGATTCGTCAAGGGTGCCATCGGTCGTGAAGATGACTATATCGCCGAACGCCTGCACCGCTTTCGCACGGTACGAAATGGTGTGATTGAAGAACAATGGGTCAAGGACCGGTGGCTTCATGTCATTAACTACAGTTTGCCTGATGGCGGCGTGATTTGTCTGAATATCGATGTCACCGACCTCAAGGAACGCGACGAACATATTCGCCAGACCCAAAAAATGGAGTCGCTGGGTCAACTAACAGGCGGCATCGCCCATGACTTTAATAATTTGCTGGCCGTAATACTCGGCAATGCCGAATTGATCACTTCAGGACTGTCCGAGCCGGAGGCAAACCTTGATCATCACGCGAACGCCGTTGTGAAAGCGGCGCTGCGGGGTTCCGAACTCACGCATCGCTTGCTCGCCTTTTCGCGCAAACAGGCCCTGGCACCCAAAATTGTCGATCTCAATCAGTTACTGCCGGATGCCGTCAGCATGCTGCGCCGGACGCTGGGCGAGGAGATCGAAATTCACCTCGAACATGATGCCGAACTCTGGCAATGCTCGGCTGATCCGGGACAGATCGAAAATGCCCTGCTCAATCTCGGGATCAATGCCCGGGACGCCATGGCCGAAGGCGGCACTTTGGTGATTTCGACGTCCAACGACGTTCTCGACAAAACCTTTTCCGGTGCTGACCTCGATTTCCTGCCCGGTTATTACGTCAGGTTGTCCGTGCAGGACAGCGGAACCGGTATGAGCAGTGACCTGATCGGCAAGGCATTTGAACCCTTCTTCACGACCAAGGAAGCCGGCAAGGGAACCGGCCTCGGATTAAGTATGGTATTTGGTTTTGCCAAACAATCAGGCGGACACGCCTCAATTGAAAGTGAGTTGAATCAAGGCACGACGGTTAACCTGTATTTGCCCAGGGCAGAAATTTCTGAGTAAGGTGACTTCGATGACTGTCCGCGAAAAAATCCCTGCCGGCTGGCACGGTGATGATCTGCGCCATGATCAAAGCTGGGTCCTGCCCTGGCGGCAAAATGAACTCAGCGACCTGATAGAACTGCTGTCATTTTGTGAAAACAAAGCATTTCGCTGGCAATCGATCGGTCGGAATGATTTTGTTCTTCCCTCATCGATCCGGACCAAACTGGATGGGATCGCCGGGCAACTTGAAGACGGCTTTGGCTTCGTCAAATTGACCGGGTTCCCGCAGGAGCACTTCTCAACAGATCAACTCAAACTATTCTGGATGATCATCGCGCAACATCTCGGCACACCTGTATTTCAGGACTGTCACGGCCAGATGATGCGGGAAATTCGCGACGAGGGTGGCGATCTCGGTGATCGACACGGCCGCATGCTGGATAACAGTACAGGCGACGAATTTCTGTCCTCGAAAGCGCGAACCTACAGCAACGGTGTACTGAGATATCACACAGACCGCACCGATGTTGTTGGTCTGATGACGCTGGGCCAGGCGGCTTCGGGGGGATTGAGCAAAATCGCCAGCGCAATTGCTGTGCACAATGCAATTCTCGAGCGACGACCGGATCTGCTGGAGGTGTTGTACCAGCCATACTATCGCTCGCGCCTCGGCGAGGAAATCGGCGGCGAGAACGTGGTCTATGCGCTGCCCGTCTTTGGCCTGCACGACGGCAAACTAACCACGCATTATTCCCGGACTTATATCGAGGCGGCTCAGATGCAGGCGGGCACGCCGCGAATGACAGACGATCAATGGGCGGCAATTGACCTGCTGACCGAAGTTGCTGATGAGTTTTGTCTGTCGATGCGACTGGAACCCGGCGATATGCAATTCCTCAACAGTCACATCACTTATCACGCCCGCGACGAATTCAGCGACGATCCCGCCAGCGGTGATATCCGAAATCTGATAAGGGTCTGGCTCTCGATGCCCAACAGCCGCCGGTTGCCGGACGACCATCAGATATTGTGGCGCGATGTCGCTGCCGGTGCGCTACGCGGCGGGATCGGACAGGAACCGCTGGGTCCGGCTTGACGGCCCCGCAGTGCTATTCGCTGAAAAAATCCTTGATTTTGGCACCCAGGCCCATTTTTACAGGCGGTGATTTTTTCTTCTTCTTTTTTTTCGGCGCTGAAGTATCTGGCGCGGCCTCGACATTGGGGTTTTTGTAGCTGAAATAGGATCGGAAATCGCCGTTCTCGCTGATCGCATAATAACCGATCTTGGCGATCCAGTTGTTGCCGATGCATCGGCTTTCCGCATCGGCACGCGCATCCTCTTGCGTTTCAATATCATTGGAAACGACGAGTTGGCCCTTCTTCAATTCCTGGCCAGCCTTGCAGATATAGATTTCGACAACGTCAGGCATGAATTACCAATTACGCTAATACCCCGGTGCTTCGTCCGGTACATATATCGTCTGCTTTTGACTCACTCCGCGCAACTCGAATTCACCCAGCGGCGTTAACGGCGATGAACATCTGTTGGAAAAATCCGAGGAAACAACGACCCGGGCATCAACCTCTTTTGTCAGACTTTCAATTCGGGCCGCTTCGTTTGCTGCCGCGCCAATCACGGTAAATTCAAGCCGTTCAGGAATACCGATATTACCATACGTCACCTGTCCGACATGCAGGCCAATCCCGTAATCGAGTTCGACCAAACCCTCCTCGGCGCGGGCTTTGTTTAGCGTTGCCATACGTTCTTCGGCATCTGCCGCGGCGGCCAGCGCATCGTCACAAGCGCGCTGATATACGGCGTCACCATCGATCAGCGGGAAGATTGCCAGCACGGCATCGCCAATAAAGCGCAGGACTTCACCGCCCTGGTCGACAACCGGTTTGACCATGCATTCAAAAAACTGATTGAGGATGGCGATAAATTCCTCCGGCGGCATCGATTCCGCCAGCGGTGTCGAGCCGCGCAAATCGCAAAACCAGATGACCGCTTTCAGTTCTTCAGAATCACCGCGCTTGACCAGACCTTTCAGAACGTTATCGCCGGTATGACGACCGAGGTACGTCTGCATTAATGTTGCACACATACTGTGGGCAGCGTGGACCTCATAGAGCCTGCTGATAATGGGCAGAACCTCATGAATTCGACCCAACTCAGCCGTCGTGAACCCGCCCTTCTTTTCTGTCGACATGGTCAGGGCATTGACCTGGCCGTTCGAGAACGTCATCGGCATGGCGGCGTAATCCGTCATGCCTTCTTCATGCAATTGTTTGATGATGCCGTAATCCAGCAAGGGATTGTCCCCTTCAAGGCGGCGACGAATACCACCGACGCCATTGAAAATCGGGATCAAGGGGCTGTCGAGGAAAGTCGGGCTGCTGAGCGTATCGTGTGTCAGGACAAAGGATTTCACGTCATCCCGCTCCGGGCGCCAGACATAGGCCGAGCCAATCAGCAAGGGATGCAATGTGCGGATAAACACCGACATACGTGACACCGACATGCCGCTGTTCGTGAGCAAGGCACCCAGCTTCCGGGTTAAATCGGTCGGCGATTCGGTATTCCAGCCTTCGCGCAATAACCAGTCGACGAAGGCACTGCCGTGACTGTCCATCTCAGTGTGATGCGTTTCGTATTGACCGTCTTCGGTGTACGAAACCCCGAGTTTGGAGAGGTAAAAAGCCAGATGCCCCTTGATCGCATCAGCTTCAGGCAAAGGTTTTTCATAGGACCAGACGGCGTCCTCGACCTTGTCATCCCCTACTGTCAGCGACCAGTACGAGGCGTTCCCCTTGAACGGGCAGTGCGTCCTGGCCCGGGTGCGCTGCATCAAATCCATCCGCACGTCATCACGCGGAAAATAATAAACCGCCGGCAGCCGCGATTCCTGATAGAGAACCGCCCGATCACTGTCGACAATGGTTACGCCATTAAATTCAATCCGGACATTGCGATCGGATATTTCCGCCGAAATTTCGTAGTTGGGAAGCGCTGCTTCTTCGCTATCGGTTGATGGTTGCTCGGAATCAGACATCTAAGACGTCTCCTGTTCCTCATGACTTGCCGGGCATTATATCTAAAAATAGGGGTCGACAGAAATTCTTGCTTATTCAAGATCTTTTTTGATTTTTGGCCAGTTGGCGTCGGCAGCCGCGACCAACTTTGGAATACCGCCGTCCTGCCACTGTTTCTGGATGCCTTTGGAATAATTCAGATAAAGTTTGCCATCGACAATCTTCCACGCCGCCGGGTCAATCGAGGCGGTATAGCCCTGACTGACGGCCCAGGCGCAGTATCCGCCATACTGTGGTGCATATTTTTCCGGCATGCCGGCGAAAGTATCGCGGTTTTCAGCACTGGCAAAGCGCCACGTCGCGCCCATCCATTTGTGCGTGAAGTCGCCATCGCCCTCGACCGGTTTGCTCATGGTGAAATAGGCAACTGGGTCATATCCCTTGATCGCCTTGCCCCACGATGTGTAGATCACGCCATCGGCATGGGCCGGAAGCGCGAACATGACAAACGTCAGTGAAAAGACGATCACCGCGATAATCCGTTGAATATGTTTGCTCACGACTGTCATTGACCCGAACTCCCTCCGACTGCCTGACGCGTATCTGCGCCCGGACAAAACAAATGTGGCCTGCCGGGTGATATCGACAGGCCACACATTGTAGTCAGAGATCAGGGTTTTCGGGCAAGGAAAGCATAGCCGAACACTTCAAATGTTCGTGCGTTGGGCTCTCCCCCGGCACCGTCAAAGGTATCGACCGGCGGTCCGATCTGAAAATCCACAAAACCACAATCCTCGATTAACTTCTGCCAGCCTGCACACGGCATGCCACCAGCGATTCAAGCAGTCCACAAATCAATATTACTCGTTGCCGATTCCGGGACCGGCTGGCCGTTGGCGATATCGGCAAACTGCAAAATGCCGCCGGGCTTCAGAATGCGCGAGATTTCCTTCATGACGTGTGGTTTATCGGCGCACAAATTGATCACGCCGTTGGAGATCACGACATCCGCCCAGCCATCCTCGATGGGCATGTCTTCAAGCAGACCTTCACGGAATTCGACGTTGCCCAAACCCATATCACTGGCCGTGTTACGGGATTTCTCGAGCATTTCATCCGTCATATCAATGCCAACGACCTGGCCATCGGTACCGACCTGATCAGCAGCGATAAAACAGTCAAATCCGCCGCCTGAACCGACATCGACGACGCGTTCACCCTTCTCGAGTGTGCGAAGTGAAAAAGGATTGCCGACGCCTGCGAACGATTCAACCGCAGCATCCGGCAACGCGCCAACGACTTCATCGTCGTATCCCAGGCGTTTGGCCAAGGGTCGTCCGGTATGGAAATGAAAAGTCCCATGCGGATCAATGGCAACCTCTTTGTATTTTAGCTTCACTTCTTCTCGAAGAGCTACGGCATCCACAAGTGTATCCGTAGTCATTCTGTCCCCTCCCTGTTTCCGGTTTCAATCAACTAACTAACAAATGGGCCAACCGGCAGACTTATTCAACACTCAAAATCAATCGGCAGGCGGAGCGTCGTGGTAATCGTATGTGCCAACACCCTGCACAATAACAAACCGGCAGCGACCACCGTCCTTGCCCGTCACTTTGTGAGCAACATTGGGCAACACCGTGCCGGTCTCGCCGACATCCAGTTCAAGGTCCGTCTCGCCGCGTTTTGTGCGCACCGTCATCGGACCTTCCAGACAGGTGAAAGTATCACTGATGATGGTGTGATAGTGCCACGGGATCTCTTCACCTTCTGCGATGGTCAGAATTTGTACACGCAGGTCAGGTGTCTCGGCGATCAGTTCGCGGCCTTCGATAAAATAGGGCCGCTCATCATCGTTCGGCATTTATGCGGCCTCCTCAGGCCCGGGCCGCCATGGCCTCGACTTCGATCAACATCTCGGGCACTGCAAGACCTTCGACAATAAGCAAGGTCGATGCAGGCATGGTCGCGTCACCGATGATTTTCTTCCGTGCTGCGCGGTACTCCGGAATGAAACGGCTATCCGTCAGAAAAACGGTGAACTTCACCAGATCTTTTTTCCGCATGCCGTTTTCTTTCAGGCAAGCAAGGACGTTGCGAAATGCCTGCTCGGCCTGCTTCTTGATACCTTCCGGAATTTTACCTTTGGTATCGACACCGACCTGGCCCGAGATCACCAGCCATTCAGCGTTGGCGGGAACCTTGACCGTGTGGCTGTAGGCGCCGGCCGGTTTGCGAACGCCCTTTGGGTTGTTTATCTGATTCATTTGAAAATTCCTCTTGTCCGGTTCGATCTAGCGCGCGTCATAAATGGCGACATTCTTGAGTATAAAATCTCCGCCCCGGTTGAGTAACGTCACGCCCGAGAAGTCTTGGGTGAATTCACGGTCCATCGCCGTCAGGGCAACTTCGCCATCGACCGAGATTTTCATGTTGCCGTTAACATCGCGGGTCCACGATATCAGGTGCGTCTTGCGATCTTCGAATGTGAAGCGCCTGTCAGACTGTTTGACAACAGTTGAGCCACGCGTCCCTGCCCTCAGCAACCGGATCGGATCACCGGAGGTATACGATAGCCGGTAGCCGACATCGTTACGGCCCCGAACGTAGGGTCCGAAATCCAGCCGCACGTCACCTTTTCCGGGGACATGCGCGTGCCAGGAACTGATTTCCATCGCCAGCGAGAAGGCGTTGCCGATTGCGGCAGCGGTATGAAGCCTGGAAAACCTCGATTGACTGGCGGGGGCCGTCGTTGTTGTCGTTTGACCTGACGTATTGCCAGATGATTGTTTAAGGATGGCTCCGATAATAGCGACCGCGGCGTCTCGCCCGGAAGTATTGCCGGACTGATCAGAGGGCTGGCTATCAGTTGCCGCGACCCGCTTTGGCGACAGCGCGGTTCTCAGGCCCCAGCCCTTTTGCAGCACGATCTTGCCGCCAGATACCAGCCACGTCGGATTGGAGGTAAAATTGCCGTCGCTGAAATCATCACTCAACGCCAGATGTCCCCACGGATTAGCATACCGGCGCGCCAGCGTCCGCAGATCACGCAGGAAAACCGGGTCTGCAGCCCGCGCTTTCTCCGCCTCGTCGATCAGGACATTCAATTCACCAAGAATTTTCGACAGGCTCTCACTGGATTGCCCCGCAGTCTTTCCGGGCTTGTCCGGATTGGACCACGTCGAATATTTCGTTTGGGCCACCACTCCTGACGACAGCATCAATGAAATCATTATCGAAATTACAAACCGCATCTCGGCAATCTCCCGGTCCAGCGATACTAGTGTGATGTCAAATACAGATTGAAGGCAAAGGATTTGTGTCTTGCGGCCTCAAATCATCTCGTTTTTAGCGGTTCAAATTTTGGTGGTCTCTGTTCGGTGAAGGCTGAGACGCCTTCCGGTACATCGCTTCGTTTCAGGCTTTCCACAATCAACTCGTTGGTTTCGGCCATGGCATCGCCGAGCGACATGTTCAAATGCCGGTAGACCTGGCGTTTCATCCGCATCAGCGAATAAGGCGCATTGTTTCGGGCAAGGTCCTGAATGTAGGTCACGGCTTCACCCACGACTTGTTCCACAGCGACAACGCGGTCGGCCATGCCGATTTCCAGCGCTTCCGCCGCCGAGAGTTTTTTCGAACTCCAGAACAGATCGAGGGCTTTGGCCGGTCCGACCAGCCGCGGCAATATCCAGCTCTGGCCGTGCTCGGCGACCAGTCCCAGCTTCGAAAACGCCGTGGTGAATCTGACGCTGTCCGCGACAAACCGCAGATCGCAGAACAAGGCGATCGACATGCCGTAGCCCGCACAAGGTCCGTTGACGGCGGCGATGACGGGTTTGCGCACGCTCATCAGAAAAGTCAGGCCGTCTTCGAAATCACTGCCCATCGATGCATCGCCGGCAGCGGCTCGCTCGTCCGGGCGTTCTTCAAGACCATCAGATGTCGCAGCATTGACCACTTCAAGGTCCATGCCAGAGCAAAAGCCCCGCCCTTCCCCTGTCAGGACGATGCCGACGATATTCTGGTCCTGTTCCGCCTCGCCGATGGCGTCCTGCATCTCCCGCAAGGTCTTGCGGGTCAGGGCATTGAGCTTGTCGGGGCGATTGAAACTGATGATCGCAGCAGCACCTTCGGTCTTGTAAATAATTTCGTCGTACATTGTCATTCCTGAGGCTAGGGTGTGTTTCGTCAATACTAATGACATTTCCGAACCCCGACATCTCAAAATTGAGATTTGCATTGGAGTCCCGTGCAACAGCCGCAACCCCGTAACCCCGACCTGCCTGTGCCCAAATTTACCTCGCTGCTGGCCCTGCCCGACTTTCGCCGGGTCTGGCTGATCGGGATTTGCTCGGGCATTGTACGCTGGCTCGAAATGCTGGCCTTCGGGATTTACGTCTTTGATCTGACTGGTTCAGCCTTTCTCGTCGCGACCTTTACCTTGCTGCGTTTTATCCCGTTTGCGCTATTTGGTGCGGTCACCGGTGCATTGGTGGACAAGCTCGGCCACCGCAAAGTCTTGCGCTATTCATTGATGGTGATGTTTGCCTCGTCCGGCATCCTCGTCTGGTTGACGCAGACCGGCCAGCTCGAACTCTGGCATCTCGCCATCGCCTCTGCCCTCGGCGGTATCTACTGGACGACCGATTTTCCGGCCCGCCGCAACCTGATCGGCCTGCTGGCCGGGCCATCACTGCTCGCTCGCGCACTATCATTTGATGCTGCCAGCAATACGCTGACCCGGGCGATTGGCCCCCTGATCGGCGGCGCACTGATGGCGTCCCTCGGTATCACCGGCATTCTGATGGTGACACTGGGCCTCTATTTTATTGCCTTGCTGGTTGTACTACGCCTGAGCAAACCAGCACCGTCAGGTAGCGCAGAGGCCGCCGGACTTTTCAGGGAAATCCGGGATGGTTTTAAATTTGCGCTGACCGACCGCAACCTGATGGCCGCCTATGCCATCACCGTAATCTTTAACCTGTTTGGCTTCCCCTTTACTGCCCTGATCCCGGTCATCGGTAAGGAGACCCTGGGTCTGACGCCGGACGCCGTCGGCATGATCGCGGCACTGGAGGGCCTTGGCGCTGTGTTTGGTGCACTGGCCGTCGGCCGTATGCACCTCATACGGCAAATCTGGACAACCTATATCGGTGGCGTCGCGACCTGCCTGATCGGCATCGCCGTCATGGGAATTGGCGAGCATATCCTGGTTGTTGGCAGCGGTATCGCCCTCGCCGGGTTTGGCGCTGGCCTGTTTGCCGCGTCCCAGGTCACGCTGATTTATCGACTGTCTCCGGCGGAACAGAGAAGCCGCATGCTCGGGGTGCTGACAATTTGTATCGGCACCGCGCCGTTTGGCTTTGCCTTGCTCGGCTATATGGCGGACTGGCTCGGCAGTGGCCACGCGTTGTTGATTATGAGCATCGAAGGTGCGGTATCCCTTTTGCTCTTCTGGCTGATATTTCGCCGCGAAGTTCAGTCCAGCGTCGACTGAGCCCCATCGTGGCCGGTGATTTTTTCTAATCGGCCAAAATCCCAGGATTCCGGGCGCGTCCGCGCTAATGCCCTGAGAGTCAAGGATATAATCTACTACATCTAGTGCGATTTTGATTGAAAACCACAATTTGTTGCCATATCTTGTGTCTCTGGTGCCAAGGGGGCTCAATATATGGGCGGAGGTAACGGGGGGCAGGTCATCCTCAATTACCGGAAACCGCTTAAAAAAATGGCAGAAACTGGCGGTCAATACACCGACAAAAAAGCCAAAAAGCAAAAATTCCCTCTTAAGCACAGATCAAGGGAGGCGGGTGTGTTCCCGCGAGGTGAGACGGATTTGGTTGGTCTGTCTTACAAAATTACATCCGTAGCGGTATGGGCGTTATTTGCCCGTACAAGGTTAATTAGAGGGTCCCATGCGCGTACGTCGTTTATTCACCGAATCCGGTAAGTCTCCTTACGAAGGTATTCCCTTCCGTGATGCCACCAGCGAAATCCGCAATCCGAATGGTTCGGTGGTATTCCAACTCGAAAATTTCAAGGTGCCTGCAGGCTGGTCACAGGTAGCCTGTGACGTCATTGCCCAGAAGTACTTCCGCAAGGCGGGTGTGCCCTCGGTTCTGAAAAAGTTTGAGGAAAACGATGTGCCTTCATGGCTCTGGCGCAAGGTGCCGGATACCGAGGCACTCGCCGAAATGTCGATTGAAGACCGTGAAGTCGGCGAATCCGATTCGCGCCAGGTTTTTGATCGTCTGGCCGGTACCTGGACCTATTGGGGCTGGAAGGGCGGCTATTTCGACGGCGAAGAAGACGCCCTCGCCTACTTCGACGAAATGTGTTTCATGCTGGCGAACCAGATGGGTGCGCCGAATTCACCGCAGTGGTTCAACACCGGCCTGCACTGGTCCTATGGCATCGACGGTCCGGCACAGGGCCACCATTACGTCGATCACACCACGGGCCAGGTTGCGCTATCCGAATCGGCTTATGAACATCCGCAACCGCATGCCTGCTTCATTCAGGGCGTCAGCGATGATCTCGTCAACGATGGCGGCATCATGGATTTGTGGGTGCGTGAAGCCCGTCTGTTCAAGTATGGCTCGGGCACGGGCAGTAACTTCTCGACACTACGCGGCAAGGGCGAGCATTTGTCCGGTGGCGGCAAGTCCTCTGGTCTGATGAGCTTCCTCAAAGTCGGCGATCGTGCTGCCGGTGCCATCAAGTCCGGCGGCACCACACGCCGGGCCGCCAAGATGGTCATCGTTGATATCGACCATCCCGATGTCGAGGAATTCATCGAATGGAAAATGGTTGAAGAGCAGAAAGTCGCTGCCCTCGTCACCGGGTCGAAGATCAATGCCAAACATCTGACGGCCGTCATGCGGGCCTGTCACGCCGTCGAAGGCGATGGCCGATTCAGCCCGTCCGACAATCCCGAACTGAAAAAAACCATTCGCGAAGCGCGCAAGGTGCTGGTGCCGGAGAACTACATCCAGCGGGTCATCCAGTTTGCCAGACAGGGCTTCACAGAAATCGATTTCAAGACTTACGACACGGATTGGGACGGTGAGGCCTATCTGTCGGTTTCAGGCCAGAACGCCAACAATTCGGTGCGCGTCACTGATGATTTCCTTGCGGCTGTCGAAAATGACGACGACTGGCAGCTGATAGGCCGCCGGGACGGCGTCGTGCACAAGACGCTTAAAGCCCGCGACCTGTGGGAACAAATCGGTGAAAGCGCCTGGGCCTCGGCGGATCCGGGCGTGCAGTACCACACCACGGTCAACGACTGGCACACCTGCCCTGAAGGCGGCGAGATTCGCGGATCCAATCCCTGCTCCGAGTACATGTTCCTCGACGACACGGCTTGCAATCTGGCTTCACTGAACCTGCTGACATTCCGTCGCGACGACGGCAGTTTTGATACCCAGTCCTTCACGCATGCAGTGCGTCTGTGGACGGTAGTTCTGGAAATCTCCGTCATGATGGCGCAATTCCCGGCCGAGAGAATTGCCGAACTGTCCTATCGCTATCGCACACTGGGCCTTGGGTTCGCCAACCTCGGTGGCTTGCTGATGAAGTCGGGTCTCTCGTACGATTCCGATGAAGGCCGCGAGCTCTGTGGCGCGATTTCGGCGCTGATGACGGGCACGTCCTATGCCACGTCGGCTGAAATGGCCAGCGAACTCGGTACTTTCCCGGCCTACGAGGAAAATGCCGAGCACATGATGCGCGTGGTGCGCAATCATGCGCGCGCAGCCCATGCCATGCTCGGTGAATTCGAAGGTTTGAACACCATTCCAGTGACCCTGAACGCCGACAAGTGCCCGGATGCCGAAGTTTCCAAAGCTGCTGTCATGGCGTGGGAACAGGCTGTTACGCTGGGTGCGACGCACGGCTTTCGCAATGCCCAGGCCACAGTGATTGCGCCAACCGGCACCATCGGTCTGGTGATGGATTGCGATACCACAGGGATCGAGCCGGATTATGCCCTGGTCAAATTCAAGAAGCTGGCAGGCGGTGGCTATTTCCGCATCATCAACCGCTGTGTACCGGACGCCCTCGAGACTCTGGGCTACAGCGCGGACCAGATTAAGGAAATCCAGGCCTACGCCGTTGGTCACAGCACCCTGAAAGGCGCGCCGGCCATCAATCACGAAACGCTCGCGGAAAAAGGCTTCACCCTTGATAAGCTGGAAGCCCTGGAAAGCGCCATTGAGTCAGCCTTTGATATCAAGTTCGCATTCAACAAATACACGCTGGGCGAAGATTTCTGCACCGAAGTCCTGGGTTTTGATGCGGCGTCGCTGGATGATTTCAGTTTTGACATGCTGACAGCACTTGGCTTCAGCCAGACGGATGTCGATGCCGCCAGCACGTATTGCTGCGGCGCCATGACGCTCGAAGGCGCACCGGAACTCAAGGACGAACATCTGTCGGTCTTCGATTGTGCCAGTCCCTGCGGTCGCAAGGGTACGCGATATCTTTCATGGGAGAGCCACATCAAAATGATGGCGGCAGCCCAGCCCTTTATCTCGGGCGCGATTTCCAAGACCATCAACATGCCCAACAGCGCCACAGTTGAGGATTGCAAGGCAGCCTACGAGATGTCATGGAAGCTCGGTCTCAAGGCCAACGCCCTGTACCGCGATGGTTCCAAACTGTCCCAGCCGCTCGCCGCTGTTGCCAGCGACGAGGAAATCGACAACTTCGACGAGGTCGCCGCAGCCGACGCGGAAGCGCCTCAGGTCGTCGCCCAGAAAGTCGTCGAGCACCTTTGGGAGCGGGCCAAACGCGACCGTCTGCCCAGTCGTCGCAAGGGTTATACCCAGAAGGCGACCGTTGGCGGCCACAAGGTTTATCTCAGAACCGGCGAATACGACGACGGTTCCATTGGTGAAATTTTTATCGATATGCACAAGGAAGGCGCAGCCTTCCGCAGTTTGATGAACAATTTTGCCATCGCAATTTCCATCGGCCTGCAATATGGCGTGCCGCTGGACGAATTTGTCGACGCCTTCACGTTCACCCGCTTCGAGCCTTCGGGCATGGTGCAGGGCAATGACGCGATAAAGATGTCGACATCCTTGCTGGATTACGTCTTCCGTGAACTGGCAATTTCCTATCTCGGTCGTGACGATCTGGCTCACGTCGAAGCTGATGATCTGCGCCATGACAGCATGGGTACTTTCGATCAATCGGTTGAAGCCGTGGACGAATATGCCCAGGCCGAGGCCCAGTTTGATGGTGCGATGGCAGCCGCAAGCAACGGCTATGTCCGCAGCAATCTTTATGTCCTTTCCAACACCTCCGGCGGCGCGCGTGCCAGCGCTGTGATGTCGGCTTCTGCACCTGCCACGGCAAGTGGCGGCGCAGCGACCGGCTCGACGGCAAGTAGTTCCGCCGCAGGAGCTCAGGAGATCGCCAGCGATGGCGGTGCGGGTACGGTCGTTGTTTCAGCGGCCGTTCAGGAGGCGGTTGACATCAAGCTCGACAGGATCCGGGAAGCCCGGATCAAGGGCTACGAAGGTGATGCTTGCGGGGAATGCGGAAACTTTACACTGGTGCGCAACGGTACCTGTATGAAGTGCGAGACCTGTGGGTCCACCAGCGGGTGTTCCTGATCGCCTGAAGACGCGTGGTTCGGGGCTGTTGGCCTTTGTAATCTGGTTGGCAGTTTCGATTTAGTCCTCCCTGTTGACCTGGGCGCGCCGAATTAACCTTTGGTTTAACCGGCGCGCCCCTTTTTCGACGACAAGGCGAAATTAATTGGTTTGAATTTGAACCTGTATTGCCGTGAAGATTGCTTCCCAGATGGAAAAATATGCGATAATGTGAAAATTAGACGACAGGAATTACCCTGTTTTCGCGGTTATCCGCACGTCGAGAAAGTTAATTTTTAGTTCGATTGCCTACCGCCTGAAATATTGAGTTTGTGAAGCCTGACACGGGGAGTCTTCATGACACCTAAACAGTTTGTTGACACACTTCGACGTCATGAGCGCTATTTACGCGGTCTGGTCGGCGGCGTGCGTGCGAATTTGCAAGGCGTAAATCTTTCCGGATTGCGTCTTCCGCGTATCAATCTTGAACAAGCGATTTTGTCAGACGCCAATTTCAGCGAATGCCTGTTGCCGGGTGCCAATTTCAGTTTTGCAGATTTATCCGGGGCCAAATTTAACGGCGCAAAATCACCGGGCTCAAACTTCACACGTGCCGAACTTCGCCAATCCAGCCTGCGCCATGCCGACATGGCGGCGACCAATTTCTCGGAAACGACAATGAACGGCGCTGATTTGCACGGCGGTGACTTCGCGCGGGCGGATTTCCAGAGCGCCAAGTTGTCGAACGCCAATTTGTCGGCGGCAAATTTGCAGGGCGCCAACGTCAACGACGCCCGCCTGACCGGGGCCAATCTACGCGGTGCCATGTTGGCCGATGTCGATCTGTCACGCGCCGATCTGCGCGATGCGATTATCAGCTACGGCACCACTCACTTGTCGTCTGAGCTGCAAATGCTTTTGCGCGATCATGCGTTGTGGGTGGATTCGAACGGCAAACGCGGCGAACGTGCCGTCTTGCGCGGCGTTGACTTTGGCGATACCGATCTCAGCGGCGTTTATCTCTCCGGTGCCGATCTGCAAAACTGTACCCTGCCGAATACCAAATTTTCCGACGCGGTATTTGTGCTGACAGACTTCAAGGGGGCTAATCTTAGCGGATCAGACTTCCGGCGGGCCGACTTGTCGGGTGCTGATCTGACCGAGGCAAATCTCAGTAATACCAAGTTTCATCGCGCGCGTTTGACGCCCGTGAGTATTCGCGGCAGTGATGGCGAGCCGACTGGAGCCAAACGTTCCGTCAGTCTGCAAAACGCCAATCTAGCCAAAGCGAACTTGCGCGAGGCCAACCTGACGGACGCCAATCTGGATGGGGCCAATCTGACGGACGCCGAACTCACCGGTGCCAAGCTGGCCGGGACCGGACTCAGATCCTGACATTCAGCCAAGTCGCTTCATCGCCTCCGGTGACAATTTGATCGGGAACCTGGCGCGTAGCTTTGCGTCGATGTCAGCATCGAGATGTTCGGGGTAAAAACTGTCGAGCAGTTGGCGTTTTTCTTCGATGGCGCGATCGATAATGTCACGTTTGCCAAGCTCCTCCCAGATTTTCGGCGTCGTGCGATCGCCAAACTTCGGATAGAAATATTCGGTTTCCATTAATTCCAGCGTCTGTCCGTGGCCGAGATAATGCCCGGGACCTTCGAGACAAACCTCGCGCATGGCCTCAATCGAAACCGTCTCGTCATTCACCTCGACGCCACGTACCGCCCGCAGGCACTGGCCGATCATATCGTTGTCGATGATCAGGCTTTCGAGGCAGAAGCCCATCAGCGATCCGTGCATACCGACGGATTCGTAAACCATATTCAGCCCGGACAAGCCGGCCATGACGTTGGAGATGCCTTTTTCGTAACCTGATTGCGCGTCCGGCAACTTGGCATCGGCCATACCGGCGGCCGAGCCGCCCGGCAGGTCATAGAATTGCGCCATCTGTCCGCATGCCGCGGTAATAATCGCCTGTTCGCCTGACCCGCCAGACATGGCACCGGTACGCAAATCAGAGACAAAGGGCCAGGTGCCAAAAATCGCCGGATGACCCGGCATCATCGCGTTGACGTAGACCACGCCGGCCAGGCATTCGGCCACCGCCTGTGTCAAGGTGCCGGCAATGGCCGCCGGTGCCGTCGCCCCGGCCTGCCCCGCCGACAGCAGCAACACGGGCATGCCACCGCGAATACAGGCCTCCATGACTTCGCAAGCCTCAGTGGCGAATTTGAGCGGCGGTACGACAAAACAGTTGGAATTGGAGACAAAGGGCCGGGCACGCCAGTTGGCCTCGCCGCCACTGGCGACATTCAGCATCTCGATCGCCAGTTCGACATTTTTGACTGAGATAAAACTGGCGCCGAGGTGTTTGGTCGTGCCCGCCATGGCGGCATAAACGGTGTTGATATCGAGCTCAAGCGTGTTTTCCATATCGCGCGCCACCATCGGACGCTGGAAAAAATGCACATTGTCGAGGGTCTCGATGATTCGGGCCGCGTCGTATATGTCGGCCAGCATCGAATCCCGGTATTCGCGGTTCTCCAGATCGACCAGATGTACTGCCGCACCTGCCGTGCCGTAATGCACGCGACTGCCGCCGGGATGAAGATCGTATTTCGGGTCCTGGGCACACAGCGTGAAATTTCGCCCGGCCCTGGCGACCATGTCTTCAACCAGGGCCGGCGGGAAGCGTAGTCTCCCGTCATCGCCGAGAATGGCACCGGCCCTGGTCATAATATCGATGCCGGATTGCGGCGCATCGGCGAGGCCGATTTCCTCGAGAACCTGTAGTGCTGCCTGATGGATGCGGGCCATACCGGCGTCGGTCAAGGGCTTGTATTGCCCCCCGGGCAACCCGCCGCGTACCGGTCTTTTTTCTTCTGACAACGGGGCCGCGCGAACGGCCTGGCGTGCCTTGCGGCCCCCGGAGCGGCGGGGTTTCTTATCGGAAATCGGTGTCAATTCAGCCTGGGTCATGGGCCGCATCCTTGAAATATAGGGTTTCCTGTTGCGCGGAAAACCTGGTTGTTACATACGAACTCTCGTCGATTTGGGGTCATAAAGCGGTGCCAGAGATGCCGTGGCGGCAAAGCGACGGCCCGCGACTTCAATTTCGTAGCTGGATTGCAGGACGGATTGCGCCGTATCACCATCTTCCGACGGCACATACCCAAGACCAACCGCGCCGCCCAGCCAATGGCCATAGTTACCGGAGGTGATGTGGCCGACAATATTGCCATCGCGCAAAATGGTTTCGTTGTGATAGAGCAGCGGTTCGGGATCAGTTAGCTGGAACTGAACCAGGCGGCGGCTGAGCCCCTTTTGTTTTATCGCCAGCACCGCATCACGCCCGATGAAGTCGCCAAATGAACTTGCCTGCTTGTCGACCTTGACGGCGAAGCCGAGACCGGCCTCGAGCACATGGTCTTCGTCGGTGATGTCGTGACCAAAATGGCGGAAGGCTTTTTCGATCCGGCAACTGTCGAGCACGTGCAGCCCGCAAAGCTTCAAATCGACATCCTGCCCCGCCTCAGTCAACTGTTCGAACACGTAAGGCGCCATATCGGCGGTGACATATATCTCCCAGCCCAGTTCGCCGACGTAGGAAATCCGGTGTGCCCGGACCAGCGCCATACCGAGATCAATTGTCTGCGCCGTACCGAACGGGAAATCCTCATTCGTCAGAGACGCCGTCGTCAGTCTGGACAGCAGGTCACGCGATCTGGGGCCCATGACACAGATCACGGTTTCCATGGCCGTGATGTCCGTCACGACGCAGCGCGCACCGTCCGGCATCTGGCGATAGAGCCAGGCAAGATCCCGCACAACAGTCGCACCCGGCGTGACAATCAGATAAGCCGTGTCCGACAGTCGTGTGATAGTCAGGTCCGCCTCAATGCCACCGCGCTGATTAAGCCACTGGGTGTAGACGATTTGGCCGGGCGCAACGGCGACATCATTGGCGCAGAAATATTGCAGAACCGCTTCGGCATCCGGGCCCTCAATGCGGAATTTGCCAAACGATGACATATCAAACAGGCCGACATCGTTGCGCACAGCGAGGTGTTCATCGCGGGCATGGTTGAACCAGTTCTGGCGCTGCCAGGAATACTGATATTCCGCTTTCTCGCCGCGTGCCGCCGCGTCCGGGGGCAGAAACCAGTTGGCCCGCTCCCAGCCCGCGACCTCGCCAAAGCAGGCCCCGGCGGCCTTGAGATGTTCATGCAGGGCGGAACGGCGAAGCCCGCGCGCCGTCGCGAACTGGCGGTAGGGGAAATGATCGGCGTATAAAAGCCCAAGCGTTTCGCGCGAGCGTTCCGTCAGATAGGTCCGTGTATTCTGGAACGGTTGCATCCGGCGAATGTCGACATCCCACAGATCAAACGGCGGCTCGCCGCCTTCCATCCACTGGGCCAGCGCCATACCCGCCCCGCCTGCCGACTGGATGCCAACCGAATTGAACCCGGCGGCGACAAAATAATTCGCCAGTTCCGGCGCTTCACCCAACAAATAGCGATCATCAGGCGTAAAACTTTCCGGGCCATTGAAGAACGTGCGAATGCCCGCCGTCTCCAGGATCGGCACGCGCTTGACCGCGGCCTCGAGGATCGGCTCGAAATGATCAAAATCGTCGGGCAACTGATCGAAACAGAAATCTTTCGGGATACCATCAAGGCCCCACGGCTTCGCCACCAGTTCAAAAGCACCGACGAGATACTTGCCGGCATCGACCTTGTAATACGTCGCTTCGTCCGGCACGCGCAGCACCGGCAGTTGCTTCAATTCATCAATGGGTTCGGTGACAATGTAAAAATGTTCACAAGCCTGCAGCGGTACGTTGACGCCGGCCATATGACCGACTTCACGACCCCACATGCCGGCGCAGTTGACGACAAATTCAGCCTCGATTTCACCGGCGTCAGTTGAGACACCGGTGACACGTCCATCTTTTTGGTGGATTGCCGTGACCTTGATGTTTTCGAATGTCAGCGCACCCAATTGCCGGGCACCCTTGGCCAGCGCCAGCGCAATGTTGGTCGGATCGCCCTGCCCGTCTTTTGACAGGTACACGCCACCGACAACGTCGTCGGTCCGCAAATGATCGTAGCGCGCCTTGATTTCCGCCGGATCAATCTCGTCGATTTCAACGCCAAAGGCCCGCGCCATCGAGGCACTGCGGTTCAATTCTTCGAGGCGTTCTGCGTTGAGCGCCACGGTCATCGATCCATTGCGTTGAAACCCGGTGGCAAGACCTGTCTCTGCTTCCAGATCGAAATAAAGTTCCTGACTGTATTTGGCGAGGCGCGTCATGTTGCTGGTCGCCCTGAGTTGAGCGATCAGACCGGCGGCATGCCATGTCGTGCCACTTGTGAACTGCTTGCGCTCCAGCAGGACGACATCTTTCCAGCCTTGTTTGGCCAGATGATAGGCAACGGAACAGCCGACAATGCCGCCACCAATAATGACAGCGCGCGCTTTGGTTGGAAGGGTTTTGTTCATCGGTTCGTCACCTATGCCCTGAGACGTTCATTTACTGGATCGTAGAGCGGCTCGACTGCGACAACAGCGGGCTTGCGGATGCCGAATATCTCGACCTCGACCTTAGTTCCCTCGGCGCAACAATCCGTCCGGATGGTCGCCAGCGCGATGGATTTGTCGATCCGGTGTCCATATCCACCGGAGGTCACCAGGCCGATGCGTTCATCGCCCTGCCAGACAGTGGCGAGGTAAGGCGCATCTTCTTCATCCGCCTCGACCAGCAAGGGTACGAAACGTTCCGCTGGGCCGGCCTGAAATTCAGCCTGCAGGGCGGCCTTGCCAATGAAGTCCGGTTTATCGAGTTTTACGAAACGATCGAGCGCCCCCGTCAGCGGTGAATAGTCCGTCGAGAGGTCGGCTTTCCACGAGCGGTAACATTTCTCAAGCCGCAGCGCGTTCATGGCGTACATGCCGAAGTGCCTCAGACCATGACCTTCTCCGGCAGCCAGGAGGAGATCGTAGGCGGCTTTCAGATTTTCATTGGGCAGGTGGAGTTCCCAGCCCAGTTCGCCGACGTAAGAGACTCGAATAAGGTTGCCGTTGCCGCCGGCCATCTCAACGGGTTGATGGCTGAGCCACGGGAAGCTGGCCGTCGAGAGATCGTTGCTGCAGACCGCTGACAAAATATCCCGGCTTTTGGGGCCACTGATCACCAGCGTGCCCCAGGCTTCCGTGACGTTTTCAATCTGGATCGGGCTATCGTCCGGCAGGTGTTTCATAAGCCAGTCGCCGTCATGCCACTCGGCCCCGGCAGCCGTGAGAAGCTGGAAGTTGTCCTCACTGAACCGCGTCAGCGTCATTTCGGTCAGGATACGCCCGCCGTTGGTAGCGAAGTACACCAGACCAATACGTCCGGGCCTCGGCACCACGCCGGTGATCAGGGTTCTGAGCCACGCGGCTGCGCCCTCACCCGAAACATTGAAGCGTGAAAATCCGGGCAAATCACAGATCCCGGCTGCGTCCCGAATGGCGAGGCATTCCTCGCGCACGGCGTCATACCACGGCCCTTTGCGACCGAACGTCTCACAGGACTCAAGCGATGTATCGTCACCAGGGCGGGCGTACCAGGCCGCGCGCTCCCAGCCCGCGCTGGCCGTGAACTGTGCGCCCTGTGACTTGAGCGTCTCATAGAGTGGCGACAGACGTTTTTCGCGCCCGTCCGGCCATTCGTAGTGCGGGAAATTGATGGCGTATTCGTGGCTGTAGATCTCAATCGCTTTTTTGACCGCATAATCTTCGTCGACGTAGCCGGTGTAGCGTCGGGGATCGATGGACCACATGTCCCATTCGGTTTCACCCTCGGTAATCCACTCGGCGAGGATTTTACCGGCACCACCGCCCTGGACAATGCCGAAAGTAAAGACACAGGCCTCAAAGGCGTTGGGCACCCCCGGCATCGGCCCGAGCAGTGGATTACCGTCCGGTGCATAAGGTATGGGGCCGTTGATCACCTGCTTGACGCCGACGGAGCCGAGGATCGGCACTCGGGCACAGGCGTCCTCGATATACCATTCCAGCCGTTCAAGATCGTCGGGGTAAAGCTGAAATGAAAAATCATCCGGCATGACATCGTCGGACGTCAGCCAGTGCGCCTTGCAGCTTCGCTCGTAAGGTCCCAGTAGCAGACCGTTTTTCTCCTGCCGCAGGTAATAGGAACTGTCTGGATCGCGAAGCAGCGGAAGTTGTTTGTCGCGGGCTTCCAGTTCGCCAATTTCATCGGTGACGAGGTATTGGTGGGCCAGCGAGACGCAGGGAATATCGCGACCAAACATGCGCCCGATCTCCGCCGCCCTGTAACCCGCAGCGTTGACAACGTACTCACAGCGGATTTCACCTTGTGGCGTCGCGATCAGCCATTCGCCGTTCTCGCGGCGCACGCCTTCGACCGGGCAGAAACGTACGATCTTCGCACCCATGGCCCTGGCACCCGTCGCCAGCGCCTGCGTCAGTTGTGCCGGATCAATATCACCGTCACCGGGATCCCAGCAACCGCCGTGCAGGTCGTGCGTCTCAAGGAAGGGATAGACATCTTGCATATCTGTGTTCGACATCATCTCAAACTCGATGCCCTGATACCGTGCCATCGAACAGACGTGTTCGAATTCCTGCATGCGTTCCTTGCTGTGCGCCAGGCGGATCGATCCTGTGACGTGATAGTTCATCGGGTAATCAACTTCATCACCAAGACGGCGATAAAGCTCGGTCGAATAATTCTGCATTTTCATGATCGACCATGAACCGGAGAAATTCGGACAGTTGCCGGCTGCATGCCAGGTCGAACCCGACGTCAGTTCATTTTTTTCCAGCAGAACACAATCCGTCCAGCCGGCCTTTGTCAGATGATAAAGACTGGAGGCACCGACGACGCCGCCGCCAATAATCACCACACGTGCTGAACCAGGTAAATCTGCCACCGTCTTTCCTATTAAATCCGCTAATACACAGGTGGTGAAATGACCCAGATCACCACGGCAGGGTCAACGCCTGGATTACGCCAGCGATAGCGCTCTCCGTTAATCCGGAAACTGTCACCGGCTTCAAGATGAAAGAGCCGTTCATCCATCCAGATATCGAATTCGCCCGACACGACGTAGCCTGCTTCCTCGGTCTGGCGCATGGCGTATTCAGGCAATTCGGAGCCAGGCTCAAACGTCGAGCGCACCATTTCAAAATTGCCACCGAGATCGGGGGACAAAAGTTCCTCAATTAAACCGTCTGTGGAATTACCAAGTGCATGGCGCGCCGTTCGGCGTACGACAAACCCGCGCTCATCATCCGGGGCGTCTTCGTTATGAAAGAAAAGACCGATGGGCACATCAAATTCATCGGCAATGCGGCGTAGATCGGAAATCGAGACATCGGACAAGCCGCGCTCGACCTGGGAAATCCAGCCTTGCGAGCGACCGACCGCCAGCGCCAGATCAGCCAGCGTCAGGCCGCGTGATTTGCGCAAAGTACGCAAAACCGAGCCGATACTGGTACCATCTAAAGCAGTGTCATCCGTCGTCGTCGCGTTCAATTTTTAGCCTCAATTATCTTGAGAATGAAAATTTAACGAATTTCTTCACGATTTAGACGGAAATCCACTGTTTGTACAAGTCAAATATCACGACTGAGCAGGTGGAAAGGAAGTTAGCCCTCTTCGGCGGTGGTCTCTTCTTTCGCCGCGTCTTCCTTCTTCGGCTCGGGCAAGGCGAGACGGATATGAAGTTCACGTAGATGACGCAATCCCGCTTCACCCGGTGCGCCCATCAACAGATCTTCAGCCTGCTGGTTCATCGGGAAGGCGACGACCTCACGGATGTTAGGCTCGTCGGCCAGCATCATGACCATGCGGTCGATGCCCGGCGCGATGCCACCATGCGGCGGTGCGCCGAATTGCAAGGCACGGAACATGCCGCCGAATTTCTCTTCGATGACTTCCTGGCCGTACCCAGCAATGCCAAATGCCTTGGTCATGATCTCCGGCACATGGTTCCGAATGGCACCGGAACTGAGCTCGATCCCGTTGCAGACGATGTCATATTGATAGGCCAGCACGTCGAGCGGGTCCCTTGATTCCAGCGCTTCAAGGCCTCCCTGCGGCATCGAGAACGGATTGTGGCTGAATTCGACTTTCTTTTCGATGTCGTCATATTCGAACATCGGATAGTCAACGATCCAGCAGAACTTGAAGGTATCTTTTTCCAGCAGGTCGAGATCATCACCAAGCTTGGTGCGGGCAAGACCGGCAAGATTGGCAGCGCCTGCAGGTTTGTCACAGGCAAAGAACACGGCGTCGCCTGCCCCGGCCCCGGTGATTTCCTTGATTTTTTCGACGCGTTCATCGTCAAGGTTCTTGGCGATGGGGCCCTTGCCTGAGCCGTCTTCTTCAAAAATGATGTAGCCCAGACCCGCTGCCCCCTCGCTGCGCGACCAGTCGTTCAGTTTGTCGAAGAAACTGCGCGGGCGTGAGCCGGCCCCCGGTGCGGGAATAGCGCGCACGACCGAACCGCCGGTGATGGCCTTGGCAAAAATGCCGAAGCCCGAGCCATCAAAGGCTTCACTGACATCGGAAATAATAACGGGGTTACGCAGATCGGGTTTGTCATTACCGTATTTCAACATCGATTCGGCGTAGGGGATACGCGGGAACGGCAGTGGGGTGACACTGCGCTCGCCGGCGAATTCCTCGAACACGCCATGCATCACGGGCTCAATCGCTGCGAACACATCGTCCTGCGTGACAAACGACATTTCCATATCGAGTTGGTAGAACTCGCCCGGCGATCGATCAGCCCGGGCATCTTCGTCGCGGAAACAGGGCGCGATCTGGAAATAACGGTCGAAGCCCGCCATCATGTAAAGCTGCTTGAATTGCTGCGGTGCTTGCGGCAAAGCGTAGAACTTGCCGGGATGCATACGGCTCGGCACGAGGAAATCGCGCGCACCTTCGGGCGATGATGCAGTCAGGATCGGCGTCTGGTACTCAAGAAAACCCTGGTCCGTCATACGGCGGCGTATGCTGGAAATTACCTGACTGCGCAGCACGATGTTGTTGTGAATACGTTCGCGCCGCAGATCGAGGAAGCGATAACGCAAGCGAATGTCTTCGGGGTATTCCTGGTCGCCAAACACCGGTAGCGGCAATTCTTCCGACGTCGACTGCACGATCATCTCGTCGATGCGCACCTCGACATGTCCGGTCGGCAGCTTGTCGTTGACAGTATCTTCGGTGCGGGCAATCACCGGGCCGGTGATGGTCACCACACCTTCAGCCCGGATCGCTTCCGCGGCTTCGAAATTTGCCTCGCCCAGCGACGTCACGCACTGCGTCAAACCATAGTGATCGCGAACATCAATAAATAAAAGATTGCCATGATCGCGCTTGCGGTGGACCCAGCCCGACAGGCGGACGGTCTCGCCAACGTGGCTTTCGTTCAGTTCGGCACAGGTATGTGTACGATAAGTATGCATTGGGTAATAATCCGGAATGTTCGGGTTTAACAGTCAGTATTCGGGCGTTGCCGCGCCTGCGGCGCAAACCACACCTATCGGGGTGCTTTGTCAATAAGGAAGTCGTATCGGCCGCAGGTTTATTATTGAAAAAACGCCTGCCGGGTAGCGACGATGATGTGAATTTAGTGTATAGCACAACGCCATGACAGTTATTACCACGACCGAAGAACTCGACGCCGCCTGCAAAAGGCTTTCCCGGGAAGTTTATATCACCGTTGATACGGAGTTTATCCGCGAGAGTACCTTCTGGCCGCAGCTCTGCCTGTTCCAGATGGCGAGCCGCGATGAAGCGCTCGCGGTTGACCCTCTGGCCGACGGTATTGACCTGACATCACTGTTTGAGCTGATGGCTGATGAGACGACGCTGAAGGTTTTCCACGCCGGACGCCAGGACATCGAAATCCTCTACAATCTGGCAGGCGCAGTACCGCACCCGATATTCGATACGCAACTGGCCGCCATGGTCTGCGGTTTTGGTGATTCGGTGGGTTACGAGACACTCGTCACCACCCTGCTCAAAAAACAACTGGATAAAGCCTCCCGCTTTACTGACTGGGCCCGCAGGCCGCTGACGGATCGTCAGCTCTCCTATGCGCTGGACGACGTGATTTATCTGCACGACATCTACGAAAAACTGCGCGATCAACTGGAAGAGACCAATCGTGCGCATTGGCTCGACCGCGAGATGGAGTTGCTGGCCTCGCCGGCGACCTACGACGTGCCGCTGGAAGATGCCTGGAAACGCATCAAGGCCCGGTCCAACGATCCACGCTTCCTGGGAATTTTGCAGGAAGTCGCAGGCTGGCGTGAAAACGAGGCTCGCACCCGTGACATGCCGCGCAATCGCGTACTGCGGGACGAATCGTTGCTGGAGATCGCCGCCCACCCGCCCAAACGCCCCGATGATCTCAATCGCATGAGATCAATCAGTCAGGGGTTTTCACAAAGCCGCAGTGGCAAGGCACTGCTTGAGGCGGTCGAGCGCGGGAAGGCCCGCCCGGACGACAGCTTGCCACAAGTGCCAAGGAAAAAATCATTGCCGCGCGGGATCGGCCCGCTCGTCGATTTGCTCAAGGTCTTGCTGAAAATGAAGTGCGAGACATTCGATGTCGCGCAAAAACTGATCGCCAATGTCGCCGATCTCGAACGCATCGCGGCGGACGATTATGATGACGTGCCGGCCATGACGGGCTGGCGGTTCGAAGTGTTTGGCGAAGATGCCCTGAAGCTCAAAAATGGTGAGCTCGCGCTGGCGGCGAAGGGCAGAAAAATTGATCTGGTTCGCCTGAACGACTAAAGCGTTTCCAAGCTTATCGGAAACGCAGCGTTGCATCAAACTCAAGTTTTACGCCAATAATCAAGGCAGAAGCAATTCTGTTTAAACCGGAATTGCCCTAACTCATTCCTGATCCTTGATTGTCACGCGGTAATCCCTTTTCAGGGCAGCCGCCAGTGTCGCCAGTCGTTTGTCCACTGACGGCCCCAGCAATCCGGCATCTTCCGCGCCCAGCGTGATCTCCAGCGGGCCGTTTTCAATGCCGATGCGACTGCGGCCAACGATCCCGGCTGTGCCGCCCGACAAGGCATGGCCGAGACGTAAGGCCAGTCCAACCGCCCGTGCCAGATCAATCTCGTCGTCACTGATCAGCGCCCTGGCAAACTTGACCTCATTACCCTCAGTTGTTCCGGCATAACGAACAAAAATCGCCAGGGCGACCAACGCCCTCTCCGGATGGCTGATGCCGGTGAACGGTGCATACAATACGCGCCGGTATGCCGCGTCGGGACGATAGTCGGGATGAGAGCGCCACGCGGTATCGCTCATTAAACAGACGGCGAGGCGCAGCGTCGCTTCACGATGGCTGCCGCCGGGAAAAAGAGGGGCCATCCATTCCGCCAGTTCCATACCATGTTCGGCAAATCGGCCCTCGTGACGGGCGAATTCACGGCAGGCTTCGATGAGTGGATTTTGTTTATGGATGTCATCATCCAGGCGGTCATGGGCCAGGCCTTCGCGCACGCCACCGGCACAAAAAATCACGGAAGACGGCTGCATATATTCGAGCAATCGCGCCATGACCAGGGCGGCGACGGGCAATGAGGGCCGTCGCTTGGCGTTGACGCCTTTCAGTCGGTCAAGCGAGTCCGGACTGAGGCGCGCCACGACGTTGGCAAAACTCAGCACAACTGCAGATGCCATCTGATAACCATGCACGATCCTCAGGGGATAGTTGACCTGGGCCTGATGAATACGGGCGAGCGCACGCCACGTTCCGCCCACGGCATAAAAAGTGCGGCCCTTCGCTTGCTGTATCCAGGGCGCCTTCGCCAAAGCCTCATCAATGATCTGGCTCATTGCCGGGCCCGGCCGCCCGGCCGAGGCGATCAAACGTAATGGTCCGAGCGGGAAGGTTCTGCCCTCCCCCGTCTGCCCTTGATCCAGGGCGACAATTTCGAGGCTGCCGCCGCCGAGATCTCCCATCGCGCCATCGGCATCCGGGATCGCTGCCAATACACCAAGGGAGGACAGGCGTGCTTCCTCCCGACCGTCCAGAACCCGAATGGATATATCAACTGCGCGCCGCACATCTTCAGCAAACGCCGCACCATTTTCTGCGTCGCGTACGGCAGCAGTTGCGACAATTTCAGGATCGCCCGCGCCCATCGCCCGTGACAAGGCAACAAATCTTCTGATGGCCGCCATAGCGGCCTCCACTGCCTCGTCGTCGAGCCGGCTGGTATCGGCCAGACTGCGGCCAAGGCCACAAAGTTCGCGCTCATTGAAAATCGGCAATGGGCTTCTGATCAATCCCTCGAAGACCACCAGCCGGACAGAGTTCGATCCGACATCAATGACGGAAAACGGCTGGTTTCCATCTACCTGCATTCCGATTTCGTTTCCGTCAGCCAACGCGAAGCGATCGTTCAATCATTGTAGAGAACGAGTTGCGGACTGGGCGCCGAGTCTTCGAGCGCCTTGCCACGCCCGGACAGACTGGGATTGGTCATGAAATATTTATGGGCGCTGAAGGGATCATCGCCGCCGGTCACCCGTGTATATTTGCCATGCTGATCAAGTGTCCAGCTTTGAACTTCGTCATTCAGGTTGGCCACCATAATCTGGTTCACAATCTGTTCGTGCACCGTCGGGTTATCGACGGGCGCCATAATTTCAACGCGGCCCTCGAAGTTGCGTGGCATCCAGTCGGCCGAGGAAATAAATACCTTGGCCTCGGTCGAGGGCAAGCCGTGTCCCGCGCCGAAGCAAACGATACGCGCGTGCTCGAGGAAGCGACCAATAATGCTTTTAACCGTGATGTTTTCCGACATACCGGGGACGCCCGGCCTCAGGCAGCAAATGCCACGCACGACCAGATCGATTTTCACACCGGCCCGGCTGGCCGCGTAAAGCGCATCAATGATTTCACCATCGACGAGGGAATTCAGCTTGGCCCAGATCGCGGCCGGTCGACCGGCTTCGGCGTGGTTGATTTCGTCATTGATCAGATCGATCAGGGACTGGCGTAAACCAAGCGGCGAGATCACCAGTTTTTCAAGATGTGCCGGTGGTGCGTTGCCCGTCATGTAATTGAAGATGGATGTGGCATCGCGGCCGATTGCCGGGTCCGTGGTGAAGATCGACAGATCAGTGTAGGTGCGCGCCGTGATCGGATGATAGTTCCCCGTGCCGAGGTGGACGTAAGAGCGAAGCCCTTCTTTCTCCGAACGAATGACCAGCGACACTTTGGCATGCGTTTTCAGCGCGACAAAACCGTAGACGACCTGGACGCCGGCACGTTCCAGATCGCGTGCCCACCTTATGTTGGCTTCTTCATCAAAGCGGGCTTTCAACTCGATCATGGCTGTCACTGACTTGCCGGACTCGGCGGCTTCTATCAGGGCCTTGACAATCGGCGAATTATCACTGGTGCGATAAAGCGTTTGCTTGATCGCCACGACTTTGGGATCAGCCGCCGCCTGTTCAAGAAACCTTACCACCACGTCGAAGCTTTCGTACGGGTGGTGAACGATGAAGTCCTTTTCACGGATCGCCGCAAAACAATGGCCCGAGCGATCATAAATGCGCTCAGGGTATCGCGGACTGAACGGCACAAACAAAAGATCGCGGCGGTCGCGCACTATGAGCTGTTCGGTATCTGCCAGGCCCAGAATTCCATCAACGACAATTACCGCGTCTTCTGACACGCCGAGTTGGCCGACAACAAAGCGGCGAAGGCTTTCGGGCATTTCACTGTTGAGTTTGAGGCGAATAACCATACCGCGACGGCGGCGCTTCACGGCGGTTTCGTAGTAGCGCACGAGATCTTCGGCTTCTTCCTCGATCTGGATATCCGAATCGCGCAACAGTCGAAACTGGCCTTCGCCAACAACGTCGTAGCCCGGGAACAAACGCTCGAGGAAAAGCGAGACCATGCGCTCCAGCGACAAATACCTTCGCTCGTCACCCGGCAATCGAATGAACCGGTCGGTCCGGTTTGGCAGGGGCACCAGTGCGTTCATGGTCGCGCCATCGCTGCGCCGCTGCAGTTCAAGCGCCAGAGCAAAACCGAGATTGGGAATGAAAGGGAATGGATGGGCCGGATCGACAGCGATGGGTGTCAGCAGCGGAAATACGTGCTGCAGGAAATAATCCTCGACAAAATCGCGCTCGGCTTCGTTGAGTTGATTACCGCCGACCACGGAAATGCCGGCCTCTTCCAGCGCCTTGCGTAGTGATTCCCAGGTTGCCTGCTGGCGTGCCATCAGAATACCGGCACGTTCATTGATATCGCCCAGCTGTTGCTGCGGCGTCGCACCATCCTGGCTGGTCTCCTCAATGCCTGCACCGATTTGCCCGCGAATACCGGCGACACGGACAGTATAAAATTCATCAAGGTTGATAGCCGATATCGACAAGAACCTCAGACGCTCGAGCAAGGGATGTTGCTCGTTGTCGGCTTCCTCCAGCACTCGCTCGTTAAACGCCAGCCAGGAAAGTTCACGATTAATGAACCTTGAATTGGATGACAGGATATCCGGCAGATCGACTGTCGAGCCGACGGTGTCGGAATTTTCCGGATGTTGTTCAGCTTCAGACATGATCCATAACCAGTGGAAATACGAATTTTGAAAATATCGGCCTCAACCGGATTGATGTATAACATATTAGTCATGCTTTTACGGCATCAGGTTAATCGACACCGCAGCATTTATTCAGGATACGTGTGAGACGCCATGAAAACCTTGCTTCTGTTGCGCCATGCGAATGCGGAACCCACGGTCCTTACCAAAAGCGACAAGGAGCGGGCATTGACCAGGGAAGGCAAGGCCGACGCCGCCAGGGTCGGGCTGGAACTCACCAAACGGCAACTGATTCCGGACCTGATCCTGTGTTCCGGTGCTGATCGTGCCCGCGAAACCGCTGCCCTGGTTTTGCCAGTCCTCGCCGGTTCAGGTCCCGCAGATGACGTTCCGATACAATATGAGGATGAATTGTATCTCGCGGAACCGGCGACTGTGCTGGCTCATGCACAGGGTGCACCCGAAGACGTCTCGACATTGATGCTGATCGGTCACAATCCAGGTTTTGGCATGCTGGGATTTGCCCTCGCCGGGGTCGGTTCAATGCCGGACAAGCTGGCCAGTTTTCCGGCTGCGTCAGTCGCTGCCTTTATCTTCGATGCAAAACACTGGACGGATGTCGATCCGACACATGCCAGGCTTTCGCATTTTTTTACGCCTGCCGAATTGCCTGGCTGATAACTTCAATCATGCGTCTGTCGCCCGCGCGATAGCATCCCAGACTTCGTCGAAATTTATCGGCTTCGTCAGATACTTATAGAACCCGGCTTCGCGACCTCTTTCGACATCCTTTTGCATGGCGTTGGCTGTCAGGGCAATGACGGGAATATTTGCGGTTTCCGCGTTGTCGCTAATTCGTTCCAGCGCTTCCAGTCCATTGATGCCGGGCAAATTAATATCCATCAGGATCACATCCGGCGGGTCGGTGTTCGTGATTTCCAGCGCATCTTCGGCGTTATTGACCATGATCAAATTGAATTCGGGCTTTCGCGCCACCACCTTCGACATCAAAACGCGATTCGCCGGATTGTCTTCGACATAAAGTATTGTGCAACCGGATGAGTTTGCGGACTCCAGCCCGGCCGATTCAACGGACGCATCGATCGTTTTGTGGCTTTGATCCAGCACGGGATACATGTCGCCCCTGGGCAGTTCGAAACTGAAAGTGGAGCCGTCACCTTCAACGCTCTCGACATTTATCTCGCCGTCCATGAGTTCGAGAAGTTTTTTGGCGATCACCAGACCAACACCGGTGCCCTCAACTGCGCTGTTCTCGGCACCGAGACGATTAAATGGCTGGAACAGTTCGGCCAGACGCTCCTCGGCGACACCCTGCCCCGTGTCGCTCACTGCAATTGTTATACGACCTCTGTCGGTATCATCGACGGTTATACTGACTTTACCGTTCTCGCGATTGTATTTGATGGCATTGGAGAGCAGATTGAGAATGATTTGATTGAGCCTGACCGGATCAGCCCGGACCGACAGGCCTGAAACTTCCTGGACCTTGATTTCAATACCTGCCTTGGTCGCTGCGTCACCAATCAGGCCGAGACTTGCATCAAATGCCGCGGCGAGATCGACATCATCCATATGGACTTCAAATTTACCGGATTCGATTTTGCTGAGATCAAGAACCTGACTGATCAGGCCCAAAAGGTGCATGCCCGCACCGACTATTCTCGATGTGCTGTCTTCCTGATCAACGGACAAGGGCTGATCATCGTCATCCATCAAGTGCTGGGCGAACCCGATGACCGAATTGAGCGGCGTACGCAATTCATGGCTCATCGAGGACAGAAACTGGGTCTTGGCATAGTTGGCATTTTCCGCCGCAATTCTGGCAACGACCAGCTCGGTTTCTGCAGCCTTGCGATCTGTGATGTCGCGATTAATGCCAATGTTACCAATGACCTCGCCCGATTCATTACGCAACAGCTGGGCGGATACTTCGCATGTTCTGATCGACCCGTCTTTACGACGAATGTTTATTTCACCGAAAAAACTTCCCTCAAGATCAAGAGCGACCTTGATCTTCCGCCGGCTGGTACCCGGGACTGTCTCATCATGCAGGAGTGAAATCGGTTTGCCGATCAATTCGGCCTTTTCGTATCCAAACATTTCTTTTGCCGCCCGATTGCAATCGATCAGAATGCCTTCGAGGTCGATCATCAAAACGGCTTCGGACATCTGGTCGACAATAACGGCGTGTAATCGCATATCGTTTTCGAGCTTTTTACGTTCGGTTATATCGCGAACAACACCGGTGTATTTTATCTTCCCATCGCTCTTTATTTCACTTACCGCGAGATCAAGTGCAAACAATGTACCGTCTTTTCGCAAGCCTTCGACCTCGCGGCCGATACCTATGATCTTCGCTTCCCCGGATTGGTGATAATTCCCGAGATAGCTGTCATGTGCACTTCGATTGGGCTCGGGCATCAAACAACTTACGTTCCGGCCTACGATTTCGTCCGACCGGTAGCCAAATATTTCTTCAGCCATGGGATTGAAATATTCGATGACGCCCCGATCATCAATAATGATGATACCGTCAAGGATCGTGGTGACGACTGAATGAAATCGGTCTTCGCTCGATACGGCGTTTTCTGAACCTTGCTTCGGTGCAACATCCCGACGATCCAGACCGTTTTGATTTGAAGGAGTCTGGCGCGACGTGAACATGAAAACGTTTGCCGCCAGTAAAAGAGATATTGTCACGCCCGCAAATAGTGTCGGCCAGGTATTCCAATGCAGGCCGTACACCAACAAAGTAGCGCCCAGGCCAACCGACAAGGTTGACAGTCCAGGGATATTTTTATGCAAAATATTCACGGTTTCAGGCCGACAAATAATCCATCTACAATATTTTCGGAGTTGCCCCCGGTAGATGAATTAGCCCGATTTTTCGGCGTTTCCAGTTGATCCGGAAAATATCATGAAGTCGTCACCGGTCACCTGTTCACCGCAGATTTTCAGCCAAAGATAATTTGGCCAACGTTCACCTTAATAGAGGTTCCTTTTGTAGTACTCGACCATCTCTGCCTGCGTTTCGGCAGGTTCGGTGCTGCCGCGTTGATCGCGTATCATTTCACCGACGCTCGGCATCAGAGAACGATCAATTTGAATATCGCCGTCCCACAGATTTGATCTCATAATTGCCTTGGCGCAATGCAGATAAGCTTCCTTGACGGTGACAACGATAACGGTCGCGGGCAATCGACCATTAACGACAAATCTCTCGCGCAAATCGTCATCGTCACGAATTTCAGCGGTCCCGTTGATCCTCAAGGTTTCGCCAACGCCCGGAACCAGAAACATCAACCCGACGCCGGGATTGCGTATCAGATTTGTCAGCGTATCGAGCCGGTTATTGCCCAGCCGGTCCGGGATCGCCACAGTGTGGTCATCCAGGATGGCGACAAAACCCGGCGCATCCCCTTTGGGAGACACGTCACCCCAGCCATCCGGACCTTGTGTCGAAAGCACAAGGAAAGGCGAAAGCTCAATAAACTTTTTGCAGTGGGGATCAAGCCAGGTGATCTGCTTTTCCAACGCCCTTGGATTTGGCTGTTTGTAGATCGACCGCAAGCCATCGACGTTGTCAATTTTTGCCATCAATGCTACCCCGCTGGTTTCCAGATCTGGGTTTTACCAAACATGGGCAGTCCGACATAACCCCGCACTTTGAGCGTGCCATCATCGAGCAGTTCCATGTTGCAGGAATAGGTCTCGCCGTCTTCCGGATTATAGATCTTGCCGTTGGTCCAGCCGTGCATTTCGAATTCGTCCGGGATAAAGGCGCTCAACAGATTGAGGCCGAGAATCTTGCGTGTCTTCAAACCCTCATCCGGATTGTTGGCATCGACCTTTTCCTTGCCCGCCTCTGTCAACGGTTCCTTGAGCCAGGTAATCTTGCCGCAAAGCTTCGAACTGCAATCGTATATTTCAACCTTCGACTTGCCGCCTTCTGTAAACCACACGCCAACTGCGCTGGCATGATCGGCGTGAGCGGCATCGCCCCACGACAAAGCGCTGATCAGCAACGCTGCAAATAATCCTCGTTTCATCAATAATCCCTTTCCTGCAAAACAGAACCTAATAAGTACCGGGGTAGTTGCCACCGTCGATGAGGAAGTTCTGGGCGGTAAAATAACCCGCCTGGGCACTACAAATAAAGGCGCAAGCCTCTCCAAATTCCTCAGCCGTGCCAAATCGACCTGCAGGGATACCGGCGGCACGCGCCGCCGCCGCTTCCTCGACCGGAATTCCGGCCTTGCCGGCAACGGTCGCCAGATTGGTGCGCAATCGATCCGTATCGAAGGAGCCCGGCAGCAATCCATTGATCGTGACGTTCTTCGCCACGGTCTTGCGTGCCAGACCGGCGACAAATCCGGTAAGTCCTGCCCTCGCCCCGTTTGACAGCCCGAGAATTTCAATCGGCGCCTTGATCGACGACGACGTGATGTTGACGATGCGGCCAAACTGGCGCTCCATCATCGGATCGACGGTGGCCTTGATCAACTCAATCGCCGTCAACATGTTGGCATCCAGCGCCGCGATCCAGTCATCACGTGTCCAGTCCCGGAAGTCACCGGGCGGTGGGCCACCGGCGTTATTGACCAGAATATCGATATCGCCGGTCGCCGCCAGTGCATCGGCCCGGCCCTGTTCCGTCGTGATATCACCAGCCACAGCCGTGACATTGGCCCCGGTGGCCTGACGGATTTCTTCAGCCGTTGCTTCCAGTGTTTCCGCGGTTCGCGCAGTGATCGTGACGTTCACGCCCTCGCGGGCCAGCGACATCGCACAGCCTTTGCCAAGGCCTTTACTCGCCGCACACACCAGAGCATTTTTGTCGGCTATTCCGAGATCCATTCGTTGTTCTCCCTGTATTTCATTCGTTGTCGAGATTTTCGATTTTGTTCAGCACCTGGCGCGCCAACGGTACCGTTATGTCACGTTGCCCTTCCAGCGCCGCAGCGTCCAGTTCGGCGACCAAACGGCGCGCCGCGTCAAACGAGCGTTCAATACGGCTGGCGACATAGATAACGACGTCAGCGCCGACCCGCAATTGACGATCGGCAAAAAGCTTCACCAGCAACGCACCAAAAAGTTCATCATCCGGCAATTCAACCGCGACCGACGGCAGTGCTGTCATTCTTGAGGCCAGATCAGGCAACCCGATTTTCCATCGCGACGGAGCAGAGTGTCCGGTCAAAAGCAAGGTTCCATTCGCTTCGACGATCATGTTGTAGAGATGAAACAAGGCGACTTCATCAACGTAACTGTCCGCACCTTCGACGGCGAGGGCCGGACGATCCGAACCTCCGGCAAGCTCCGGGATCGAGGTCGTCGAGATTGTCTTGGCATCGACAATGCGACCGCCCGTCGCCGCCTGCCAGACATGTACCAGGTGTGTTTTACCGCAGCCCGGCGGTCCATAGATTGCCAGAGCCCGGTTGGGCCAGTCGGGCCAGCGGTCGAGCCAGGCGACGGCATCTGCGTTACCCGGGACGACGAGAAAGTCATCCAGCCCGAAAGCGGCGCGTTGTTCAAAATCAAGTGCGAGTTGACGTGCAGACATCACGATGACGACGTATCGTCCTTGTCGGAAGTTCCGGAAATGTCGACACCAAAATATTGGCTCTCGCGATATTGGCTGACGCCGAACCGGGTCAGAACACCGATGGCAGCCGCTGTGGGGACGGCAATTAAAATACCCGCAAAGCCAAACAGGGTACCGCCAGCCATCAAGGCAAACACGACCCAGACCGGGTGCAGCCCGACCCGTCCACCGACAAGCTTGGGCGTCAGGAAGCTGCCGTCCAGCGCCTGACCCGCAGCAAAGGTTCCGATGACCATGGCAAGGGGCCCGATGTCGGTGCCGAATTGTCCGAGCGCCACCAATAGCGCCACACTGAAGCCAAGCGCGGCCCCGACATAAGGCACAAAAGCCATCAGGCCGGTCCCCAGCCCCAGCACGAGGCCAAATTCAAGCCCGGCCAGCGACCAGCCGAGGCCGAAAATAATGCCCAGTGTTATGGCCACGGTCGCCTGACCCCGTACAAATCCGGCGATGGCCTGATCAATCAAAATCATTTGCCCGCGAATGACGTCGGCATTCTCGCGCGGCAGCAAACCATCGAGGATGGCAATCAAATTGTCCCAGTCACGCAAGATGTAAAACGCCACAATCGGCGTAATGAACAACAGCGACAGGACATTGAACAAGGCCAGCCCGCCGCTCCAGAACCGGCGCAGAACGCCCCCGGCCCAGCCCATCACCTCACCGGCGTAGTTTACCGCCGCTTCCTTGACGTCGTCAGCTTGTGGAATATCGATACCGGCGACACTCAAGGCCGACAATCCTTCCTCGACCAGTGGCCAGATTACGGCGCGAATGCGTTCGACGTAGGTCGGTACATTGGCGGCAAATCCCAGGATCTGTGCTTGCAAAACCGGGAAAAGCATGATGATGACGAAGATCAGCAAGGCGAAGAAAACAAAGGTCACCAACGCCGTGGCCGCTGTTCGTGGCAGGCCTCTGGCCTCAAGCTTGTCGACCACCGGATCAAGGAAATAGGCAACCACCAGGCCCGCGATGAACGGCAACAGCATACTGCGCAGCACGAACATCAGACCCAGCAGGACGACCAGGCCGATCAGCCAGAATTTCAATTGATGGTTTTCTCTCAACGGTTGTCCCCCGACACGGATAGGCGAATTTTCCAGATATCACAGGATTTAGGGGTTGGAGAGATCATGCGCAACCGGTTATTCGCTTTTTTTCGCGCGCCGCACGATCCAGAAGTCATCTTCCCTGGCCAGCGTAAGGTTACGCTGTGCCAGCGCAACGCTCAGGGCATGCGGGTCGCCAAGATGATGCAGGACGATCTGGGCCGCCGAACGCGTTACCTCACGGATCTCGATATGCTGCACGGCTGCGGCATCGATCAGCCGCCGGCGAATTTCAATCCACTCATGAATATCGGACAGCGGTACACGTACACTGAGGAGTGATTTTTCCGAAAATTCCAGCCTCGTCTCCAGCTTCCATTTTTCCTCAATGCTCTCCGCGATGGCCAGTGCACTTTCGTTCAGCAATTCGCTGACAGCGTGACGGGAGGTGCCGGCAAAACTTTCGATAACCGTGCTGTCGACGGCCGGGCCGATGCGCTGAATGGTAACCGTCAATCGCGGTATACCGGCGGCCAGGTCCTGAACCAGCACGGCATGAAGCAACACCACGTCATCGACCTTGTAGCGCCGGGCTATTGCTGTAATCCGCTCAATATCGTTCGCCACGGCCTGTTCAACACTGATCGCTGCGACATCCGTCAAGTCACCGCTGGCGACAACAAGCGGTACAAACCGGTCTGTCGGATCAATGCCGCGCCAGGCATCGCGCCACGGATTAGGCTCGTCCCACAGATTGGTTGCACCAGTGGCTTCATAAATTGGCAGGACCAGAACCGGTTTGCTCATGGTTTCGGAGAAAGGGATGTTGAGGTTCTGCAGCAACCTGCGCACATCCTCCTTCTTGAAATTAAAACTCAGGTCGGCGAGATAGCGCGTTGTCGAGCGTTTTTCGCTTTGAATTTCCATGCTGGCAATCAGCCGCGCGATGCGCTCTGCGCCCAACTCAGGCAACAGAGCATGGTGGGTTCTGGGCGTTATGCGTCGCAGCAGGCGGACGGCAGCTTCTTTCTGCCCTTCGACCAGGGCGATATCACGGGCTGCCGCTGCCGTTTTGTCCGTGGCATCGACAGAAACGTTGTCGACGGTGTACACACCTTGCGCATATACCGGCCAGACGCCAAGGACACACAGGGTCCAGCCGACAAAAAAACTCTGCTTGATCATCTTCATAAGGGCATCATACCGGCGTCCAGGATTGCAAACCGCCGGAGATCAAGTATCTTCTGCCGACCAGCGCGATCATATCTCAGGAATGTGGATACCACCAACATCATGCCGAGCGATAATTCAAACAAATCCGGGCCAAACGGTCTGTCCTACCGGGATGCCGGCGTCGATATAGAAGCCGGCAACGACCTGGTACGGGAAATTGGTCCACTGGCCGCATCGACCAGGCGTCCGGGTTCGGACGCCGGTCTTGGCGGATTTGGCGGCCTGTTTGATTTAAAGGCCGCGGGTTTTGACGATCCCGTCCTGGTCGCCGCAACAGATGGCGTCGGTACCAAGTTGATGGTCGCCAATGCTGTCGGCAAGCACGACACCGTCGGCATCGATCTGGTGGCCATGTGCGTCAATGATTTGATCGTTCAGGGTGCCGAGCCCTTATTCTTTCTCGATTACTTTGCCACCGGAAAACTCGAAGTCGCGGCGGCTGCTGATGTCGTCGCGGGTATCGCCGAAGGCTGCCGCCAGGCCGGTTGTGCCCTGATCGGTGGCGAAACGGCTGAGATGCCGGGCCTGTATGCGCCGGGCGACTACGATCTGGCCGGCTTTTCGGTCGGTGCTGTCGAGCGTGGCCGGGTGCTCACCGGCGACAAGGTCTCGGCCGGCGATGTAATCCTCGGGCTCGCCTCTTCCGGCCTGCATTCCAACGGCTTTTCGCTGGTTCGCCGCGTCGTCGAAAAATCCGGCATCGATTATGGTGATCCCGCGCCGTGGGGCGGCAGCACGCTGGGCGAGGCACTGTTGGCCCCGACCCGCATCTACGTCAAAAGCTGTCTCGACCTCGTGCGCGCCGACAAGGCCAAGGCCTTCGCGCATATCACCGGCGGCGGCTTGCTGGAAAATATACCCCGGGTACTACCCGACGACTTGTCAGCAGAGATCGATGGTGCCAGTTGGCCGGTCCCGCCGGTTTTTGCCTGGCTCGCCGACGAAGGTGGCATTGTTGATACCGAACTGGCCCGAACCTTTAATCTCGGCATTGGCATGGCCGTGATCGTCGATGCGGATGATGCCGACGCGGCGGTTAAGATCCTCAGCGCTCGTGGCGAGAGCGTCCATACCATTGGACGAGTGGTCGATCGCGGCGATGGCGAGGCCACGACAGTGACAGGATTGTCGCTGACATGACCTTGCGGGTGGCCGTACTGATTTCCGGGCGCGGCTCCAATCTACAGGCCCTGATTGATGCCTGTGTAGCCGAAGATTTTCCGGCGGAAATAGTCACCGTCCTGTCAAACGTGCCTGATGTTTATGGCCTCGAACGCGCAGCAGAGGCTGGTATCGCCACCGACGTCGTCGATCACAAGGCGTTTGCCGACCGTGAGGCTTTCGAGACGGCGTTGCAGCAAAAACTGATTGAGGCCGACGTCGAGTTTGTCTGCCTCGCCGGGTTCATGCGGATCTTGACCGACGGCTTTGTCGCACGCTGGCAGGGCCGCATGATCAACATCCACCCGTCCCTGCTACCGGCCTTCAAGGGCCTGCACGTCCACGAACAGGCCCTGGCCGCCGGTGTGCGGTTTTCCGGCTGTACGGTGCATTTTGTCATTCCGGAGATGGACGCCGGGCAAATCATTACCCAGGGCGTTGTCCCTGTGCACGGCGACGACACGCCGGATACCCTGGCCGCCCGCATTCTGGAAGCCGAGCACCGCTGTTATCCGGCGGCCCTGAGATTGATCGCCGAGGGTCGCGTGAAGATCGAGGGGGATAATGTCCGGATTACCGATGCCTCAGCACCGGATAATATCCTGATTAACCCGGACGACGGCCAATAGGGCCGCCGCCGGTTAATCGGATCGTCAGGTATTAGCCAACGATTTCGTCGTCGCTGAAGAAGAACTTGATCTCTTCGGCGGCGGTATCAGTGGCATCTGAGCCATGGACCGAGTTTGCTTCGATGTTTTCAGCATAGGCTTTGCGAATGGTGCCCTCGGCCGCGTCTGCCGGGTTAGTCGCGCCCATGACTTCGCGGTTTTTGGCGACGGCGTCTTCACCTTCGAGAACCTGCACGACAACCGGGCCGGACGTCATGGAGTCACAAAGATCGCTATAAAAGGGGCGTTCCTTGTGAACTGCATAAAAACCTTCGGCCTGATCGCGGGTCATGTGGATGCGTTTCTGGCCGACAACGCGCAAGCCGGCGGCTTCCAGCATGGCGACGATGGCGCCGGTCAAATTGCGACGGGTCGCGTCGGGCTTGATGATCGAAAAGGTACGTTCGAGTGCCATTTGATTAATAACTCACATATTTGGGGACGACAGGATTGTTGGCGCGGTTTATAGCCTTGCCCGCAGCCGCCCGCAACATCTATTGCCCGGCCCCTTCAGACCCCCGCCATAATGATATGGCCGGGCTGGGCGGCAACACGATCAAGCCAGGCCCGGACCGCAGGATACCCCTCGAGATCAAATCCACCCTCGTCCGCCACGTGGCTGTAGCCATAGAGCGAGATATCGGCGATGGAATACGCCCCGCCGACAAAATAGTCGTGCGCGGCAAGGTGTGTTTCCATGACGTTGAAGGCGGCGTATCCCTTTGCCTGCTTCTCGGCCAGTTGTGCCTGCTGATCATCATTCATTTCAACGTAATGCAGCCAGAACCGGGCTACCGCGACGAAGGGTTCGTGGCTGTATTGCTCAAAACTCAGCCAGCGTAGCACCTGGGCCCGGTCCCAGGGATCGTCGGGCAAATACGTCGTCCCCTCGGCGAGATACCAGATAATGGCATTGGATTCGGGCAAACAGCGCCCGTCGTTCAGTTCAAGGACCGGGATTTTGCCGTTGGGATTGATCTTGAGGAATTCAGCCGTACGGGTTTCGCCCGTCAGAATGTTGTGTTCAACCAGTTCATAGTCCCGCCCGAGATTGCTCAGCAGCAATCGGGCCTTGTGGCCGTTTCCCGACCCGGTGAAGTCATGCAGTCGCATATTGTTGGCTTTCCTTCGTGCCTGAATGTTTGCCGGGCAAATATTAAGGGCTAATCCCTGTATGTCGGACCGCTTTTTTGTCGGGGTACAATGATGCCGGGCCGTTATGTGATATAGTTTATGTCGAATTCAACCAGGAGAGATATCCGTGAAAAACGATCAAAATCAACAGGTTGTGCTGACGTCACGGCCACAGGATATCCCGCAGGCCGATAACTTTGAACTACGCGACGGTCAGCGCCGCGACCCGGCGGAAGGTGAGTTTCTGGTCCGCAATCACTACCTTTCTGTTGACCCGGCAATGCGCGGTTGGGTCTCCGATGTCGCCAACTATTCCGAGCCCGTTGGTCTGGGCGACATCATGCGCTCGATTGCTATAGGCGAAGTGATCGAGACACGCCACCCGGATTACGCGGTGGGTGATTTTGTGAACGGCATGTTTGGCTGGCAGGAGTACGCCATCTCGGACGGCTCAAACGTTTCTTTCCGGGTCGACCCGGCTGACGGCCCACTCTCCGCCTCGCTCGGTATTCTTGGAATCAATGGCATCACCGCTTATTTCGGCTTGCTCGATGTCGGCCAACCGAAATCCGGCAATACCGTTGTTGTATCGACTGCCGCCGGTTCAGTTGGCAGTGCAGTCGGTCAAATCGCCAAAATCAAGGGCTGCAAGACAGTCGGCATCACCGGCAGCGACGAAAAGGTTGAATGCTGCCGGTCCGACTATGGCTACGACAACGCCATCAACTACAAAGACCCGGACTGGCGGACGAAACTGGCGGAATTCTGCCCTGATGGCATCGATGTTTATTACGATAATACCGCCGGCGCTATATCGGACGAAGTACATACCCATCTGGCGGTTGGAGCCCGCGTGGTGATCTGCGGCACGGCGTCGGTCTCAAGCTGGACCGATTGGCCCCGGGGTCCGCGCATCGAGCGACACCTGCTGGTCAAACGCGCCCGCGTGCAAGGTTTTGTCATTTTCGACTATGCCGACCGCTACGACGAGGCCCGCAAGGAACTCGCCCAGTGGATCAGGGACGGCGTTCTGACCTATAACGAAGACATCCTCGACGGCCTCGAACACGCGCCCGGCGCCATCGCCCGTCTCTACGCCGGTGCCAACAGCGGCAAGCTCTTGATCAGGGTTTTCGACGACGCTTAAGCCCATGCTTTAGTTTCCTGGCCGACCGTGCTAAGACGCGCGGCCATGCTTCATATCAATAATCTCATCTACCGCATCGCCGGGCGGCCTCTGTTCGAAGGGGCGACGGCACATGTGCCGGCGGGCTCCCGCGTAGGGCTGGTCGGTCATAACGGCAGCGGCAAGACGACTTTGCTGCGCCTGATCCAGGGTGAGATTGAGTCGGAAGGCGGCTCGACCACAGTGCGCAACCGCGCCCGCATCGCCGCCGTCTCCCAGGAAGCGCCGGGTGGCCCGCAAAGCCTGCTGGATTTTGTCCTCGCCGCCGATCTTGAGCGCACAGCCTTGCTCGATGAAGCTGAAACTGCAGATGATCCGGGTCGTATCGCCGATATTCATCACCGCCTCGCTGATATCAGCGCCCACAGTGCCCCGGCGCGCGCCGGCTCCATCCTTTCCGGACTTGGTTTCGATGCCGCCGCACAGGCGCGTCCCCTGTCCGAATATTCCGGGGGCTGGCGTATGCGCGTTGCCCTTGCCGCCGTGCTGTTTTCCGAGCCCGATCTTCTTTTGCTCGATGAGCCGACCAACCACCTCGATCTCGAAGCGGCCCTGTGGCTGGAGAACTATCTCAAGTCCTATGCCTTTACCGTCGTCATCGTCAGTCATGACCGCGATTTGCTGAATGTTGCGGTGAACCGGATATTGCACCTCGAAAAGGGCAAATTGACGCTTTACACCGGCGGCTATGACGATTTTGAACGGCTGCGGCGCGAGCGCCTGATCATTCAGTCGAAAATGCATGCCCGTCAGCAGGCACAGATGCGTCATATGGAGGCCTTCGTCGAGCGCTTCCGTTACAAGGCCACCAAGGCACGTCAGGCGCAAAGCCGGCTCAAGGCGCTGGAGCGCATGCAGCCGATTGCCGCCGTGATCGAGGACAAGGCGACGGAAATTCATTTCCCCAATCCGCTGCGGGCCTCGCCGCCACTGATCAGTCTCGATAATGTCTCGGCGGGCTACGAGCCCGGCAAGCCGGTCCTGCGCGATCTCAACCTGCGACTTGATCCCGAAGACCGGGTGGCGTTGCTGGGGGCCAACGGCAATGGCAAGTCGACACTGGCCCGCATCATTGCCGGTCGTCTGAAGCCTGAAACCGGGGCCCGGCGTGCCCATCGCAAGCTTGAAGTCGGGTTTTTCGCCCAGCATCAACTGGAAGAACTGTCGCCGGGTCACACGCCGATCCAGCACCTCGCCGAATACATGGACGGCGCGCCCGAGCAAAAGGTGCGCACCCGGCTCGGCTCGTTTGGTTTCGGCGTCGATAAAGCCCTGACGCCGGTCGAAAAGCTCTCCGGTGGTGAAAAAGCGCGACTGCTGCTGGCGCTGGCCAGTTTTGCTGCACCGCATGTCCTGATCCTTGATGAGCCGACCAACCATCTCGATGTTGATGCGCGTGAAGCCCTGATCCAGGCGATCAATGCTTACGAGGGTGCCGTCCTGCTGATCAGCCATGATCGTCATCTGATCGAAACTTGTGTCGACCATCTCTGGCTGGTCGAAAACGGCACCGTCGTGCCCTATGAAGGCAATGTTGAGGATTATCGCCGGGAAGCCCTGTCGGCACGCGGTGCCGGACGCGCCTCAAATGGCGAGCGAGCAAAAAACAGTGACACGGCGAAGGACAACGCTGTCGGATCGCCTAACAATTCACGTGAAGCACGGAAAGACGCCCGCCGCGATGCCGCCGCCGCCCGCCAGGCCGTCTCTGGCCTGAAAAAAGCGGTTCAGACGGCCGAGAAGAAGGTTGAAAAACTGACCGCTGAAATGGAGCAGCTCACGACCTTGCTGGCCAACCCGGATCTTTACGGCGATGACCACCGCGAACTTAATTCATTGATGCTGCGCAAGGGCCAGCTCGAGAAGAAATTACAGACCGCTGAAGAAGGCTGGATCAAGGCAGAGGAAGTCTTTGATGCGGCCTCATCGGTCGAGGTGAGCTAGACCTTCGACACCTGAGCCTGAATTGGTTATTCTGGCCGCTTCCGCTAACAGACAAGTGCAGTTCATGACGCCCGTCAATTTTCGCGACCCCGCCATCATCGCCGATCCCTACCCTGCCCTCAGAGGCCTGGTTGAGAACGAGCCTTTGCACTGGAATGACTCGCTGTCAGGCTGGTGCCTGACACGCTACGACGACGTCACCAAGGCCCTGACGGATGACCGGTTCTCCGCCGAACGTATCCAGCCCTTTCTGGCCCATCAGGGCGAGGATGTCTCGGATGACATTTCAATGCTGGGCGAATGCATTGGTTTGTGGATGGTGTTCAACGATGCGCCGACCCACACGCGCCTGAGAAAACTCACCAACAAGGCCTTTACCCGCCGGGCCGTCGAGGCGCTGCGCCCGCGCATCACCGGCATCGTTAATGAACTGATCAACGATTTACAGAACCGGGAGACGTTCGATTTTATCGCCGATTTTGCCTATCCGCTGCCGGCCCGGGTTATCGCCGACATGCTGGGCGTGCCGCTGGAAGACGTTGATGATTTGAAACACTGGTCGGATGGGCTGGCGCAGTTTGTTCTGGGCTCACGCATCACGCCTGACAAGTACGAGACGGCAGCGGCCAACCTCGCCGAGATGAACGCCTACTTTGAGCGCCTGATCGAAGCCCGACGCCGCAACCCCGGTGACAAGATCATTGATGGCCTGATCGCCGCCCACGATGGCGATGAGTTGCTGACGTTGCCGGAAACCGTGGCGACGTGCGTGCTGCTGCTGTTTGCCGGGCACGAGACGACAACCAGTTTTCTCGGCAATGGACTTCGCGGTCTGATGCTGCAACCCGATGCGCTGGCTGATTTCACAGCCCGGCGGGACGATCCAACCCTCGCCGCCAATGCCCAGGAAGAACTCATGCGCTGGGACGGCCCCTCGCTCTCCATCGTCCGCGTCATGAATGAAGACGTCGAGATGTACGGCCATACCATGAAGAAGAGCGAACGCGTCATCCTGTTTGCGGCCGCCGCCAATCGCGATGCCGGCAACTTCCCCGACCCCGACCGGATTGATATCGACCGGTCAAACGCCCGACGCCAGATCACCTTCGGCCACGGCGTTCATCTCTGCCTGGGTGCTAATCTCGCCCGACTAGAAGGCCTGGTGGCATTCCCGACGCTGCTCGAGCGGTGCAAGGACCTGCAGATGATCGACGACCAGCAGGAATGGCTCGACACTTTGCTGATCCGCGGCATGAAGCGATTCAAGGTCAGCGCCGACGTCAGTCGGGCAGCGATCACTCTTTGCTAGGCGCCCGGGACTTGCTATTACGCGTCGATCTACGCGTCAATCACGACATCCGATTTGGGTACCGTAATACAGGCGTGACACGAACCGTCGTCGGGCGGTGATCCCGGGTCATTGAGGTATTCGATACCGCCGTCTTTCACAGCCGTAATGCACGAGCCACAATTGCCGGCGCGACAACCGGAGTCGATACTGGTGACGCCGTTATCCTCGGCGAGTTCGAGAATTGAACCGCTATCGGCGGACCACTGCAGTTTTTTGTTGGAACGCGCAAACGTCACATTGAACGTCTTGCCTGCTGCCGCACCATCCTTGGGCGCGTCGTCTTTTTTCTTGACCGATGCCGGACCAAACGCCTCGAAGTGAATGTTCTTCTCCGGCACGCCCCATTCCTCAAGGTCCTTGACCAGGGAATTCATCATCGGCGGTGGACCGCAAAGATAATAATCGAAGTTGTTTGACTCCAGGACCTCCTTGAAAAGATCGACGCTGACGCGGCCATTGTGCTGGAAATGTTCACCTTCGATATCACTCTTGCCCGGTTTCGAATAACAGACATGCAGGTGAATGTTTTCGTGTTCCCTGGCGATGGTATTGAGGTGCTCGGGGAAGGCATGATCACCACGGTTTACCACGCCATAAAAGAAATGCGTCTCACGTTTTGAACCGGACTCGGCGATGGTGTTCAGCATGCTGAGCACAGGCGTCAGGCCAACACCGCCCCCGATCAGGACGACAGGACTATGCGCTGAGGTATCAAGATAGAAATGCCCTGACGGTGCCTTGACGTCAACGATATCGCCGACGTTCAGCTGGTCATGGAAATAATTCGACGATCTGCCGGGCGGAATTTCCGGCTGATCCCGCGGCGGCGGTACCCGCTTGATCGACACCCGGTAGTAATCCGGATGATTAGGACTGTCAGATAGTGAATAACAGCGCACGATGGGTTTGGGCTCCGCCGGGATCGGCAAATTGAATGTCAGGAACTGCCCTGGCTCGAACGGCGGCAAAGCCTTGCCGTCATGCGGTTTGAGATAAAACGAGCATACGCCCTCGGCCTCGATGTTCTTTTCGCCGATTTCAAATTTGCGGTAACCATTCCACGAAAGTTCCGAGCGTTCGCGCTCGATCCGGCGGCGGTCTGCAATCAGTTCGATCTCGGCGCGCAGTTTGTCACGCTGAATGTCATGGGTACGTTGCGCAAGGAGTGTACGTCGATTGTACATCAGAGCGGCACTGCCGATGTAAATCGTCAACACGCCGAGGAACAATACGGCGACCAGGTCGATCAATACATCCATCTTCGTACTCCCATCATCTAACCGGTCGAACCGGGTCTAAAACTTGCGTCTGACTTCGAAGCGCACGCCAAACAGATCTTCCTGCTCATCGCGGTTGCCGTACATGGCGTCCGAGCGGATGATCCAGGCTTTGGTTATGGGCTGCTGATAGCGCAGGCCTATGCCGT
>Ga0315336_1000406_pt1 | contig 125667 bp, 103 predicted proteins | sample ASW5metaG_FD_204512 | JGI IMG/M metagenome (GOLD analysis project Ga0315336, IMG submission 204512) | Ammonia-oxidizing marine archaeal communities from Monterey Bay, California, United States - ASW #5 | ecosystem: Environmental > Aquatic > Marine > Intertidal zone | place: USA: California... | reverse complement strand
GAAGTCACTACTGGCGCATTGTGTGAAGTATAGCTGGGTTTCCGTGCAACACCGACCTTAGGTGGCGGCATCCCGACAGAAAACAAACGACTGATTTCGAGATGCGCCGGATATATCGGTTCTGTGGCGCATGAATCGAGGGACCAATTCGCGCTCCCGGTGTGCGTCGCCCCATGTCAGCCTGTGTCACAGTGAACGCGGGAACGCAACGGAACAAGTGACGCATCCCACCGTTGAGAGCTCAGGCCGCTCGTCGTCGATCCGCGCCGCTCACGCGGCAGTCATCTACGGCTCCACTTTGACGCGTACTTGCTCATCATCCCCTCGAATTGCCCGACGAATGTCGGTGGCCGCGCCACACGGTAGATGCCGACGAACGTTGTTCCTGCTGCCGTTTTGATTTCACCCGTACTCGACATGATCACTCCACTCTAACCGATCTCCGATTCAATACTTCTGGTATGTGTAACGACACCACGACAGGATTGAAGTGCCGGGCCACGTTCGTGTACCGGGCCGTCATGTCATGTCAGGGCTCTGATGCCGCATGCGCACATATAGCGCCTCGTGTGTTGTGTTTGGTGCGATTGGCGTGTCGAAAGCCCGACGTTCGTCATGGAACGAATACCGATGGCAGACCTGTTCGCATTGGCCGTGGTTGGGGTCCCTCGGGAACGCCAGATGTTGAAATATTACAAATCCGGTTGAGGCGATGTGAAACTCGGACATGTCCGATTCCTGAAGCAATCGACTATTCAAGCATCCGTGCGAACCCAAGCAATAATCGCCGTTGCTGTGCGGAAAACCCGTAAATAAAAGCACTATCGAAGTGATTCAGAACGCGAAGGACGCCATTCTCGAAGGTGCAAGCGCTGACGATGCCGCCAGATTGGTCACTCGGCATCGCCAAACAGCCAGGCGTGTACGACGTCGGTGACGGCCTTGAGGCGTTCGTCAGAGATGCGTTCGCGGTAGGCCGCTGACATGCTGTCGTCAACGTGACCCATAACATGACGAACTGCTGGAAGGTCTCTGGACTCTTCAGCGGCCGTTTGGTGCGTATGGCGGATCGCGTAGAAACCCCGTTGTCCGTTGATGCCAAGGCTCCGGAGCAACTTGCGAAACTCTTGGGCTATGGCATCGATGGCAACTCCATTCGTAGTAGAACCCATACTGAAACTCGGTTGTGGGCAAGTTCGACGCTTGAAAATAAGGGGGTTTCCGAGCCAACAGAGGGTTTCAGGACTGATTCTAGTACGAACCCACTTGTTGCCGTACTTAGTCAGAAAGAGCAGATCAGCGTATTCCGGATTTTCCGCTCGTGGGCCTTCCATAATGGCGGTCCGGATCGCAGCTCTGGTTTCGGCCCACAATGGGCAGCGACGCTCGATGCCAGTCTTCGGACGCGGGTAATCGAGCCAACCTTTCTCGAGATCAATGGCATTCATTGGCAGGTTGGCACAGTCGCTTTGACCGAGAGCGCAGTTGCAGGCGAGTAGAATCATCGCGTTGAGTATTGGAGGAGACGCGTCGATCAGCCGACGCAATTCATCCGGCTCAAACATCCGCTTGCCGTGTTCCCGCGTTCGCCGTGCCCGCTCGACTCGCAACGCCTTGCGAGACGGCTTGTGAAACGTCTTGCCGGAGCGAACCGGCTGTTCGGTCAGACACTCATCGACTGCGAAATTGAATACAACGCGTATGCGTCCAATCTCGTTTGACAGAGCGACGGGGCCGCGCCCCTTGGCGAGTTCGGCTCGTAAACCTTCGAAGTCAATGGGGTGTAAATCATCGACGATGCGATTCTTGCCGAAGTAACCAACCAGCCGTCCGCAGGCCGTGTGATAGTCGCGAAACGTGCGGCTTGTGATTTCACCGCTGGCCAACATGTTTTGCTTGTACGTCAGGAACCGATTGCACAAGTCGCGGACCGTCAGTCTGTCGGACGGAGCACGTGGCGTCCTACCGGCAAGCAAGTCGTCTTTTTTGTCGAGATATTTTTGCACGGCAGCATCGGGGCCATCGGCCCAGCTGCCGAAGTAGTAGAGCTTCTGCCTGATTTTCTTTGCCCAGCGTCCGCTCACATGGGCGTATAGCGGATAGTCGGCGTGCGGCTTCGCGGGCTTGCTCGGACGGGATTTTGCGATAGAATTGGCGGCCATGTCGTGTCACCGTATCAACCCGATAGGTGCCACTTTTGATGAATTCACTGTAATGGGCGTCAAAATGGGCGTCAAAACAAAACAGGAGTTGACATAAGTCCTTTCTGGCGGAGTAGCTCAGTTGGTTAGAGCAGCGGAATCATAATCCGCGTGTCGGGGGTTCAAGTCCCTCCTCCGCTACTCGGGCGTTTTCAAGAACGCCCACAACTTCCGAGAAAGTCGCGTTTTCCCGCACGAGATGAACCGTGCGGGTTTTTTTGTGCGAGTCGCTGCGACACACTACGGGCGTTTGCGTCCCCAGTTTATCCCCAGTCTTGGCCGCTGACGCAAAGTGTTCGTTGGTCACCGTCAGGTAATGCTTGTGGGCGACCGTGGGTGTGTTCCCCAGCCAGGCGCAGACGACGTAGGTTGGGTACTGCTGTTCCAATTCTGTCTGCCGGCTGGATCGGCAATTCTGGAACGGCTTGGGCCATGCTTCCAAACCAGCACGGCGGATGATCCTCCGAAACGTCGTGCCGAGATTCTTGTCGGCATGGCCGCCGAGCATTGGGACAACCCACTTTTCACCTTCGGCGGCCATTGAGAACGCCTCATCGAGAAAAGGCCGCAGTTCCGGGAAGATGGGAACGACGCGCGTGGCCTTGCCGTACCGCTTTGTCTTCGGACTGGTCACTGTAAACCGCTCGGTATCCCAATGGACGTCGGACCACTCCAGTAATCCGACTTCGGACGAACATCGCAATCCGCCGTAGCGTGCCAGGGCAACCACCGTTCGCCATTGCCAGTTCGGGCACTTGTCCAACACACACTGAATCACGTCACGTGACACAAACACCCGCCGGTCGTCGTTCGTCGCTTGGCCGACAGCCACGCCGTCGAATGGATTCCGCTCGATAAGTTCCTTACGGAAAGCATGCCGGAAGAACTGCGAGGCAATTTGGCATTCCTTGTGGGCCGTGGTCGGGGCGAGTTGCGTCAGTAGCCAGCGCGCGTAGTCGTCCGCCGCGCCCGGCGTGACGGCTTCCAACTTCACGTCGCCGAAGAACCCGATAAGCCGGACCTTGGCGTTCTCGAACTTACCCAAGCGGCGCTCGGTCACGTCGGAGCGACCAGCGATATAACCGTCGATGAACGTGGCCAGTGTGCCAACCCTCACTCTCGCTTCGACGAGTCCGCGCTCCGCCAGCAGCCCGTACAGCGTGTCGTCCAGGCCGGCCAGCCAGTTCGACACATCCCGGCTAATTGGCAAGTTGCAGCGGCGTTCGTGCAACAACGTGTCGATGTTGTTGGCGAACCGCTCTGCGTTTTTCTTCGTGACTCGGCCAAGCGCGAACGATTGCTTTTCCTTGTTGACATACGCAATGACCCGTGTCGTTCGGGCGCGAAATTCGATGCTCGCCATAGTTCACTTTCCCTTCTTGAACGGCTTTCGCTGCATGATGATCGTTAGATTCAGATACTCGCCCAAGGCATTCAAGGCTTCCATTGAGAGCCCGCGATGCCCGTTATAGAACTTTGCCAAGGCACTTTCGTCGATGCCGGTGTCCTGCGCGATCCGGTATCGCGTGACGCAAGAATCGTCGATTGCCTGCCTGATTTGGTCGGTCAGTTTCTTCGGTCGTCGCTTTGCCATGACTGCATTGTTACTTATGCTGGCCGATATGTCCAGTATAAATCGTGTCCACTGCAACCGTTTCGTATTCCGCCACCGCTGCTACAAACTCACCCTCCGTTTCGGCCGTCCAGATGCGTTGCTCGATGTCGTCAAGCCGAGGCCAGTCGATCGGCCCACCACGATACGCCGCGTTTACTCGCTCGATCAGTTCCGCGTGGATTTGCCGCCGCATTTCGGGGCTTATGGAATCACCGGTCAGTACCACCAGCAATTCGCCCTTGTAGGCCGCCATGCGTTTGGCTAGGTCGGGTGTGACCGCTGATCGGGGATGAAACCGAAGAAGATCACCGTGGGCCTCCAGTTGGATGCCCTTTTGCATCAGATCCAATATCAGCCCCGTGGCGGTCATAGCTCCCCCCATTCATCTTCAGATTGCGTTTTGGGGGCGTCGACACTGTCTACGTCTACGGTATCGCCTTCTTCCTCGGGGATTCAAGGGTTTCCGTAGACCGTAGACGCCGCAGACAGAACAAAATGCCGCGTTGGTTGCCCGGGTTGGCCAGCAGGCGTTGGAGTCCATTGCCCTGCGCCGGCCTTAACGAGTTGATCCAGGGCGGCATTCGCTTCCTCGGCCGTGCTGTATTGGCGATGCCCCTGTTGCACTTCGCGGGCTGTCACCGACCCGCCCCTGCGTTCGATCCATTCAATCAGCCGGCGTTGGTCGCGGTCTTCATCGGTTTCACTAAGAACCGCATAGACCCGGCGGGCCTCGTAAGTAAACCACTGCGCCATTGTGACGCCGGAACTCATACTTGCGGCATCCACGACGTCGGGACTTTCAAGACTGGGGTCATCGGCGGCCCAGCGGGAAAAATGCACAATCAGGGCCAGTCTCGCGGCCACTGCTTCAATCTTCGCCAGGGCCGAAGCGTAGTTCCCTGTTGCCTCGTATTGCAGTTGGGCATGTACATCATAGAAATCGACCCAAACTCGCTGCCCCTCGATCGTCAGTGGCAAGTCAACCGGCGCCGGCGAGTCATTGTCGTCGGTTCCAAAACTGAGGGCGAGGAGTCGAGCGTAGATCTTCTCAACTTGTCGCGTAACATTTTCATCGACACACGCTGTATTCCATACCTTGCGGTTCTTAGGTGGTGCTGCCAACAGCATGCGGGCAGCAAGACCGTTTTCAAAGTGCTTATTGCCAAGTGCACGGCGCAGAGTCGTCGGCTGTATTCCACCAGTGACCGAGACGGCAGCGTGCTTGATGAACAAGTTCTTGACTGGTCCGGTCTTGCGATCAATTAGAAGTGGTTCGGCGCGATGCATCGACAGCCACTTACTTACGTCTGCGCCCTTACCACCGCGATACTGATCGAAACTACCAAGCCATCCGGCCAGTTCATCGCAGTCGCACAGCAAACCTCGCGGATTCTTGGAAAGTTGTTCCGCCAGGGCCTCAAGTGTGACGTCATTCACGAGGTACCGAGGCACCGATGGTTCATTAGGTTTCTCCGGCGGCGCTTCTCCCTTGCTGCGTCCCTTCGATTTCCACGCCCTGACATCGGTGTCGTACAGCAGCATGTTACGCAAGTACTGATCTTCAAGTTGCGGATACTCTTCGAGTCGGAAAGCCTGGAGCTGCCGCAGAGGTCGGAGGGCCAGCTCTTGGGCTGGCGTCTTATGCGATCCACTTTCCGCAACTATTGACGTCCAGAGGACAGCCGGTTCGCACCAGCCCTTCTTGAGCCGAATTCGGCGTGTCGCCCCGATCGCAGACGCCAGCCCTGTAATCAGCGGTAAAGCGATCATCGTCGCATCGCACCCGATCGATTTGGCTCCGCCGACGACCAAGCCACGAATCGGTTCCGGCAGGGCGTCCGTCGGAAACGCGCGGAATCGTTCAACCGTTGGTGTCCGCCGCTGAAACGGTACCACCGGCGCTTCATCGGACAGCTTCTCGATTGTCGCCCACAACTCGCCCGGGTCGTGAGCATCACGGGCTTCCAGCCAGTCGTGGATGTCGCCCTTCTCCGGCAATTCCGGCAATTCGACCACCTTTGCAACAGGGGCCGGTTTCAGCTTGGCGAGGATCGCCGTAACAGCGTCGGCGTACTCTTCGCCGGCTTCGTCATTGTCGGGCAGAATCACTACATCCTTGCCCGCCAGGGGTGACCAGTCGGTTTTATTCGGGCTTTGTGAACCATGGGCAGACGTGGTTGCAGTCAGCCCGATCGCGCGGGCCGCATCAGTCGCTTTCTCACCTTCGCAGACGAACACCCGATCCGCATCGACTACGTCGGGAAGATGATACAGCGGCCTCGGTTCGGGCATCCCGCCGATGATCCACCGATCACCGTGCCGGGCCACCGGGCGGATTTCCTTGCCGTCGGCTTTGTCCCATCGCACGATCACGCCAATCGGATCGCCTTGGGCATCGTGGTAGGTCCACAGTGCCGACCGTTTGCCGTACTTACGTTCCAGGGCCGCGATCGCGGCCTTCGCGGCTTGGTAGGTCGAAGTCGACGGCTTGCCGTTGCGAGAATGCTTGCCGGGGATCGCCAAAGTGTCGGCCGTGGGCATCAGGTCCAGAACGCTCAAGCCGACCGCCGCACAAATGGCATCGGCTCGGCATCCGGCGTGACACTTGACCAGCGCCCGCCCATCATCTCCTTCAGCAATACTCAGGCTCGCCCGGCCGTCTTCGTGAGCGGGGCATCGAGCCGACCAGCCATCGCCGTTTTTTTTGGCGTCGGGCAGCTTCGCCAGGAGGGTTTCAACGGGCGTCATTGTCGCCCCCTTTCGCCGCATCGGCTCGCCGGGTCAGCCAGGCCTGTAAATCGGCCGTGGGATACAAGACGGTGCGGCGCTTGCCGCTGCCGACACGCACGCACGGGATATGACCGTCGTGAGTCAATTGCCAAAGCAATCGGGTAGAGATACCCAGGGCCTTCGCCGCTTCACGGGGTCGAAGGGCGAGTGTGTGAATAGTTTCCGTTGACATTTTCTTGCTCCAACAGGTTAGGTATTCCAAACCACGCGGTTCGTCTACCCGTTGTCGCAGCGTTCGGCAGGACGATGCCGAACAGTATGTCAATCGCAGGGAAATGCCGGCAAATGCCGCATTTCGCGTGGGCAAGAAATGACTTTAGGTGTTCGACAAATGATGTCGAACGATCGAACACCTATTCGTCGTCGTCTCGGTCATCTTCGCCGGGCGGGCTGCCTCCGAAAAGATCGTCCACAACGTACTCGTCGTTCAGTTTCTTCAGTGCCGCAGTCAGCAGATGAATGTCACTACAGTAGACGTTCTTGTACTTTGTGTGCCCGCCAAACTCTTTCTTGAAGAACTCCGAAGCCGTCGAATTGGAAACGTTCGCCAGCAGTGCCAGTTCGTTGTTGCCGATGTATGCCGTGTTCAGACAACTACCGTCGGCGTACTCGTGGTGTTTCGTCAGGGCCGCAATCAGCTTAGCCTGGCCTTCGCCCCGTTCGGTGCTGCGCTTCGGCTTCTTCACCAAAATTGTCGCGGAGGTGACTACATCCGATGTATCAGAAAAGGGGGTTTCCACTACAGGTTGACTCACCGCTTCAATTTCACTTTCCGCCCAGTCGCACAGTTTTGTGGCTTGTTCGTGGGATTCGTTCTGCCGCTTGATTTCGTCCGCTTCATTCCGACATGAATGCAACAGGTCGCGCCAAGGATTGCGCGCATCCGGTGAAGGTAATTTGTTTGCACCGTAGAACTTCTCGACTTCGCAAACGGCGTTGTGAACAGTGCCACCGGCATTTACCGCGTCGCAATCTGGGTCGTCCCACTCATCGTCTAAAGATGTCGCTCCCGCATCCAGAAATTCGTTCAGCGCGGCTACCAACCGTCTTAAGGCCACGACATGTTCAGCTGGCGTGGCGTGAGGCCCATCCACTGGCGGTGAAGTCATATTCGACTCGTTGGTCTCAGGATGTTCGTCCAGGAACGCGAACGGATCGTCCAACCGTTTCGCCGTAGCAACTTCCTTGACCGCTCTCCAGCCGTTTTCAAAATGGAATTCAGCTGCGGGTAGAAATCCTGATAAGCCGCCCAGGTCCGTCCGTCGGGTTGCTGCATGGCGTTCCGAAGTCCTTTGGCTAAACGGGCTACTTCCAAGAGTGGTCCCGCTACAGGGGAGAAGCCGTCGAGCGGATTCTGTATCGCGTCGCGCAGGTCCAGCATCGCGTCATAGAATTCACTGAACGTCGGCGCGCGGCGATTCCAGCCGGTCGGGTCAATTTGCCTCCGTTGCTCTTGGTGTTCCTGGTGGAATGCCCGACCGAGTTTGCCGGCCAATGAAAAGACGTTGCCGACACGGTCCAGCAGAGATGAATCCACCATGATTGTGCCTTTCGTTGTCCGGGCCGGCTTGAGCCGACGCGTCACACGAAAGGCTAAGAGAGCGTACCGGCCCAGGCCGCTTGGCGTGCCGGTTTGCAACCCAGTCACGCCTGCCCGAATGGAATCATTCTATCAGTTTCCTCCGAATCGGTCTGCCAACAATCGGCCAATTTCGGCGTTGTAATCCATGCCTAGCCGGCCGAACAACCGTTCCGTTTGGTGCGCCTCATGGCAGCTGCGATATGTCAGATCGTGGCACGTCCGGCAACCGAAGTAGAGCGCCCCAGGAGGCAGATGCAGTTTACCCGCTCGCCGGTTGCAGGTAACACCGTTGACGATTAAGGGGCAGGTAAACCACCACCGCTCGCCGCCAAATTGCGTGGGCGTCGTTTGCAGACGAACTGGAATCCGCACGTCTTCGGTGTCGCCGCAGCGGTAATGCAGTGTGATAGTCGGCTCATCGCCCCAGGTTACGAAATAGCCGATCGAAGACTTGTTGCCGCCGGCCCACGTCCAAGAGAACGTGCCCGAAGTATGCTGATGGATCCGCCCGCGAAAATCCCGCATCGCCAGCGTCAAAGATTCTTCGACCGTCGATTTCTTGTCGAACCGACACCAGCTTCCGCTACCAGGGCCACCCATTCCGTGCCTCAGTTTTTGCCAAAATCAATTGGAGTCTTTTCAAACGCGAGCCTAAGGAAGATACGAGTCGTGCAACAGCCGGTTGTACTCGGCTTTCCGTCGGTCATCGTCGATTTCCTGGCAGCGGGCTGCGATTTCGCCTTCGACCACTGCCGCTGGCTCGGCCCCAGATTCTTCGGCCGCCAGCGTGGTCAACAGCCGAGTTTGCAGTCCCAATAGCCACTTGGCCAGCCAGTCGCGGGCCTTGGCGTCGCCGGCCAGCGCATCATCAGCTGCCCGCTTGCAGATTGCCTGCCACGTATCGAGTGGGACAGCCGCGTTTAGGGTCGCGAGATATTCCCGTTCAATCGGCCGCCGGGCAGCGAGCTTTCCGTTGGATTTCATCCGTTCTTGCTCCATAGTCGGTGAACTTCACCATCCATTATACGGAGTTTGGCCGAATGTAGAATACGGCCTGCGGCGAGCGTCTCATAAACTACGGCCGGCAGTATCGAACGATCTCTTGGCTCGCCAGAAGCAGCTCTTTGACTGCCGCCAAAACTTCAGCGAGAGGGGCGACCGATGCACGTTACGACATCTGCCTTGTGGGCGTGGCATCCGAGAATTCGGACCATTCTTTGGGTCGTCACCCGGGGCGACGAGAAGTACTGTCCGTATGAACTTTGAGCCGCACATCCGCTACTGACAGTTCAGCTTCCGTACCAGGGACGATGCAGGAGTACGGCGGTTGCGGCCACCGCTTCTTCATTGACCTTTCAACCCCAGTCACGTGACAATGCCACTTGAGACAGGTTGATTGACGAGGCGTAGCGCTCACATCGTCGGTTGGATGCAAGCACATGCACGACTCGCAACCCGTCTCCAGCAATCGAGGAAGAACAACGTGAAGTCGAGTCTTCACCTCACCACCAAGGAACGCACAGATCTTGGCAAGTCGCTGCGCAAACGCGCGCCTCGCACGAGCCATGGGGAATGGTCTGCAGGAACGGAGCGGCCCGATCCGGTTGGCTTGATCGAGGCTCAAAACGCGAACCGTCTTGACTGGCTCGTCCCGGTGCGCCGACGTCGGATGATGGCTTCGCCGTTTGCCTTCTATCGTGGTACCGCAGCGATTATGGCTGCCGACCTTTCATCGACCCCGGTCTCGGGCCTCCGGGTCCAACTGTGTGGCGATGCGCATCTGGCCAACTTTGGACTGTACGCATCCCCAGAACGCAAGTTGGTGTTCGACCTCAATGACTTCGACGAGACTTTAGAAGGCCCCTGGGAGTGGGACCTGAAACGACTTGCTGCTAGCATCATGATCGCCGGGCGCCACAATCGGCTCAACGGCGGAGAGAGCCGTGAAGCCACTCGGCGGGTGGTTCAATCCTATCGTGAGGCGATGAACGACTTCGCCCACTGGCGAGCAATCGACATTTGGTACGCGCTCGTGGACGAGAGCGATTTTGTTGCGTATGCAGATATCGAACGCACTGTGAAGCGGGCCAAGAGGACCATTGAAAAGGCGAAAACGAGGCATAGCCACCACGCGATGAATAGGCTCACGGAGGAAGTCGATGGCAAGTGCTGTATCAAGAGCGAACCACCGCTGCTGGTGCCATTGCGAGAACTGCCTGACAAGTTGCAGCAGGTGAATGAGAAGCTGATCAAGGAGACTTACCAATCGTACCTCAGGAGTCTTTCGCCGGAATGCCGCGTGCTCCTCGATAAGTACAAGCCAGTTGATTTCGGACTCAAGGTTGTTGGTGTCGGGAGCGTCGGTATGCGGTGCTGGATCCTGCTGCTGGAGGGCCGCGATCGGGACGATCCACTGTTTCTACAAATGAAGGAGGCGACGTATTCGGTGCTCGCCGAATATCTCTCCCCGAGCCCGTTCGCGACGCATGGTCGACGTATCGTCGAGGGTCAACGGCTGATGCAGGCAGCGAACGAGATCTTCCTCGGCTGGACTCACACTCCTGAGACAGGACACGATTTCTACTGGCGGCAGCTCCGCGACTGGAAGGGCTCGGTAAACGTCGATCATCTACAGGCCGGCGGACTCAACAGCTACGCACGCTTGTGTGGCTGGACCCTTGCGCGGGCGCACGCTCGTTCGGGCGACCCGATCGCGATTGCGGGCTACCTCGGTTCGAACGACACCTTTGATCATGCCCTGACCGAGTTCGCTGAACGCTACGCTGATCAAAACGAATGTGACTACGAGGCTTTTCTGGAAGAGGTTCGAAGCGGCCGGCGGGAGGTGGCACCGGAATCGTCCTGAGAGAATCGAGCCACGGCGATGACCACACCCCGGAGATCAGCATATGGTAACCACTCATTCCGCCAGCGACGCAAGCCGTCGGTCAAGCGTTTTGAGACGCTACCTACCAATCCTTGAATGGTTGCCACAGTATCAGCTTGCGTGGCTCCGATCCGACTTCACTGCTGGGTTGGCGCTGTGGGCCGTTATGGTTCCGACGGCTATGGCCTATGCAGGCATCGCCGACGTTTCGCCGCTGGTCGGTCTATACACGGTGCCTATCCCGCTGATCGCATATGCCATCTTTGGCACATCGCGGACCATGGTTATCGGTCCCGATTCCGCTACCGCCTTGCTCTCGGGCGTGACCGTTGGTGCGCTGGCCTCGCACGGTTCGAGCGATTTTGTGGCGTTGACGTCGGCGCTGGCAATGTCGGTGGGTGTGTTCTTTCTGTGCTTCGGCCTCCTGCGCATGGGCTGGGTGGCCAACTTCATACCTGAGCCTGCGATGAAGGGGTTCATTCAGGGATTGGTATGGGTCACCATTATCGGTCAAGTGCCAAAGCTCTTCGGCATTCGAGGCGGCGACGGTGACTTCTTTGAGAAGCTCTGGACGATCATTGTGCAGCTTCCCAACACGCACGTCGCAACGACCATCGTGGGGTTTGCGAGTCTCGCTCTTCTGTTCGCTCTGAAGCAGTTCTTTCCACGCGTCCCAGGTGCCCTTGCCGCGGTCGCGCTGGCCGTCATCGCGGTCGAGATCTTCGATCTGGATCAGAAAGGGGTCAGGATTGTCGGCGTGCAGGAGGCAGGACTGCCCCCTTCGGCATTCCGCGCGTGAGCCTTGCTGATCTGACAGGCATCATTCCCGGGGCCTTAGCCATCGTCCTGATCGGCTACGCGGAATCCTTGGGCGCGGCTAAGGCGGCTGCCGCGAAGCTTGGCGGCAAGATCGATCCGAATCAGGAGCTCATCAGTCATGGGCCGGCCAATTTGGCTTCCGCTTTCAGCTCTGGATTCGTCGTGGTCGGCAGCCTGTCAAAAACCTCGGTTGCGATGAGCGCGGGAGGCAAGACGCAGTTGTCCAACTTGGTCAGTGCAGTGTTTGTCTTCCTGACGCTGATGTTTCTGATGCCCTTGTTCGAGAACCTCCCGGTCGCCACGCTGGGTGCAATTGTCATTCAGGCCATCTTCGGTCTGGCCGACTTCGCCTACTTCAAGCGATTGTGGGGCATCAGCTTGCGGGAATTCTCCGTCGCGATGGTCGCGCTCTTCGGTGTCTTGGTTCTGAGCGTCCTGCACGGAATCGGGCTAGGCGTGGTGTTGGCGCTGGTCCTGTTAATCTACCGTGCGAGCTATCCCGGTACCTCTGTGCTTGGGCAGCTTCCGGGGCCGGACCTGTTTCGTGATGTTTCGCGCAACTCAGACGCCAACACATTTCCCGGACTGCTGATCTTCCGTTTCGAGAACAACCTGTTTTTCGCCAACGCGAACTACTTCGTCGATCAGGTCTAGCAGAGACTCGAAGAGTCGTCAGAACCCGTGCGCGAGGTATTGGTCGACTGCCAGATGATGAGTCTCGTCGACGCGACCGGTGCCAACGCCCTGATCGACTTGTCGGAGGAACTCCGTGACAAGGGAATTCGCGTATCGCTGGCTCGAGTCTTGGATCCTGTCAGGGAGCGCCTGCGTCGAACCGGAGTTGAACAAGCGCTGGGCAAATACCAGTTCCACGACACTTTGACGGATGGGGTCAAGTCGTTCGAGGAACACGAAGGGCTACCCAGCTGACGTGACAGAATAGGCCAGTGATCGTCGAATCTCAGCTGCCGCAAATCACGTCACACCGATCGCGAGCCGCCCGATGGCGGCGATACCGTATTCGAAGCCGAGTTCTAAGTTGACCAGCAAATCAGAACGTCGACCGGAATCGGACGCTGAACACCGATGCAGAATCGTTGCTGGGGTCCAAAGCCGGATTGATAATCTCCTGGAAGCTCAGCGTCATGTCTGTCAGCGGGAACAACGGGAACCGGTAAAAGATCTCGACGTTGGATTCGTCACGCGATCCAGTTGCCGACGGCTGCACCCAGTTGTAAGCCGCACCAACGACATCGGCATGAATCAGATCTTTGGGGGCGTGTTCGCCAGCATCAAACGGGTCATAAAGCAGAAAATGTGCCGCCGCGAGTTGATCGTAGAGGGCCGAGTGATTGTAGGCTTTCCCCCACCTACCGATGGCAATGGCCCGCCCGTCGCAGGTCAGCTCCTGCTCGTGCTTGAAAAACACGCCCCAGCCTTCTTTGCCAGAGCTTCCATTAATTGCCAATCCGTCTTCGGTGCCGTCGTTGTGCCAGATCGTAACTTTCGAGTAGCCCGCGTTCGCGGTGAGGGGGAAAACCTTGACTTGGAGTTCGGCCGCGCTAAAGACGTTCCCTGCTGAGTCGATGTCACCGAAGTCGAAGCGATTGGCATCGGCATCAGATGCGAGCACGGCCAAATTCACGCGATCGTTGACGAAGACACCAGCGGCCGCACCTAACCCCGAATCGGGGAGCCCCATCGCGAATCCGCCGGTGCCCGCGATGGGAAGATACGTGGCGTTGGGATTGATATGGGCAGACGTATTCAGAAATTGGTCCGGAGTGATATGGCCGACACGATACATCCACCCCGCTTCACGACTTCCTTGTCGCCAAAACAGGTTTCTCACAATGAACGACGGTTTATACTCCCCGAAGGGATTCGCGGTAAAACCCAAGCTGCCGAGACTATTCGGTCCGAGGTCAGTAGGAAATGCGTTAGGCCCGTATCCCCAGCGGCCGTCGATTCCGAGCGTTAATGCCCCCTGATTCGGCCCTCCAACGTCACACAGCGCCCAGGTTCCTATCAGAGTCATGTTTGTCGAGAATCCAAATTTGTCCTCACCTGGCAGCGATTCGGTCAATCGTTGGAACAAGTGGTTGACGGCCGTTCCAAACTTCATGCCCGTCTCTTCGTTCACATGGTTTTCCGCAGCCAACCAGCCCTGGCGCAGCGGCGTCAACGGAGACGTTCCAAACAGAGAACTTCGCGTATCAGGAAGCGCCCGTCTGGCGCGGATGCGATGCAATTCAACGACGGGATCGAGCGGATCGGAAGTCAATCCGGGAGGTTGGTTGCCGTTCGAATCGTCCTGCATATTTTGGGCGGCCGGCTGAGCCATGACCGTTGCCGGCATCCAACAACTCAGCAAGCCGGCCAATGTGACCAAAATTGCGATCGGAAATCTGTTCATCAAGTCATCCTTCGGCCGGGTGGATACGGTCACTGTCTGCAGCCCGATTGTAGAGATTGGGAAAGATCTACAACTCCGGTACATCCGTGCGGACGTCCAATCGGTAAGTCCGATCCTTCCGATCCTTCGGTTTTATCGGTCTGACTTGCTCACATCGTCAGTGGTTCGTGCGATGGCGGTGTCATTCGATCAGGCAGACTGCTCGTAGCGACAGATTGTAAGGGTTGCGATAGCCACTGCTGATTTCCGGATGGGGATATGCAAATTCGGCAAGAACTCGCAGCCGCTGCTCGACTCGTCCTGTCAATTAAATCCCGATAGGTTTGGCGAGCCCGTGCGGCAGCAGATGTGCGTTGCCACACGACCTCAACTGAGGTGATGAGGTGACAGCGTGGTTCAGTACCTAGCTCAACCGGCGCACTCGTCGCCGTTATCTCATCAGCAATGTCTGCGACGGTAGCTTGCCGAAATGCTTGCGGTACCGTGAGGCGAAACGGCCGAATGCCCACTCTCCGTGTGCCATGAGTATTTCGCTTACAGTTTCTTCATCGGGATCCGCCGCCAGCAAAGCCCGGTGAACCTGATGAAGCTGCCTCAGTTGCAGATAGCGACTCGGACTGACGCCAAAGTATTCGCGGAACGCTGCCCTGAACGTGCGCTCGGACACATTTGCGGCTGCCGCCAACTCTCCAACTGTGACGTGCGCTCTAGCGCGTTGTTCCAGCAGGTTCATCGAGTGTTGGATGATTTTTCGCCGCGCCACCCTTGGTCGGCCTTCCCTTTTGGATTCGACAGTTCGAGTCGGCCTGAAAACTCGAGAGGCGATTTGCAGAACCTCGGATCGAGCGTGCTGCGCTGCAAGTGAGGCCTCGAAATCAGGGCAAGTGAAAGCGGCATTCATGACGTCGGAGACAATTGTACGAAACTGTGCCACGGCCAGTCGGTCGGGAAGAGTGACGTGACAGGAGCGCGACGGCTCCTCTGGAGGATCGCCGCGCTGTGCGAAAAACCTCGAAGGAATGAATGCCACACACCAATCATGCTCGACCTTCGTGCTGATACAAAACTCACACCCGGGATCCAGAATCGCGAACGAATTCCTTTCCAAAATGCTTCCATTCGCCGAGTACTCAACGGTGTCGGTGAGAGGCAGGTAAAGCATGTACCCATCCGGCCGCAACTGTCCTTGAGCAATGTTGCCGCTTCCCAGCCGGCCGACTTGCACATCGATCTCGTCTAAATCGACTGAGCTTGTGCTCCAGATCCGCTGTTGTGGATTGCGGAGCAACATCCTGCTGTCGATGTCACGGATCGATTCGGCGAACGCATCGAAATCTTGGAAGACTTGATGTTGCACGAGAGATGCCTGCAAAGTCGAGTTTTTGCCGAAATTGGATAGCGAGAAATTGTCCGAGACTCCATAATAGTCGCAGAACAGGTTCAGATGCCAATCTGACTTGCTCCGTCGGTAGTTTTTTACGGGTGGGTTCGCTGACGAGCGGTGGACCGACTGGCAAGAGGCCCTTCCAGCGACAGCGTCGCTGAGAAGGGTTTGTTTTTTTGCAACGACAGCTGCGGCCGTTCGAGTTCGCTTCATCGGAGCTGTCTGCATGCACCAATCCGTTGATTCTGCATCTTTCAAAGGGAGAAGTAGACCATGAAACGTAGAACATTCGTCAAGGCGTTACCGTTGACCGCGCTGCCGCTGTTACCCGGTTGCGGCAATGCCCAAGACGGCAATCGCCAGGCCGGGAAATCCCCGAGCGGGAGCGCCCAGACAGAGAAGGCCGTCGCGAAGGCATCCTCGGCTGGATCGCAGCAGCGAGAGCTTCCCGCCTACGCGGGGAAGCTCGGTATTTCCGACCATAACGGTCTGGACGCGGACGGGAACGCGCAATCCGGTTTCAAGGACGCTGGCAGTGCTAACAGACGGAAAGATCCGAAAACGCCCTATCAGATGCCCCTGACCAAGGAAGAGCAGGACATTATGGATGGCAAGAAGGGGCCGGAACTGGCCAAGGTGATGAAGATTGTCGTCGCCCATGGCAATGCCTTCGGGGCCGAGAAACTCGTCGACCTCGGCGGTGCGCCGCACTGCTCTCTGTACACCGGGACGGACTACATGAAGCCGATGATCGATCTGTTCCAGCAGTGCGCCGGTGCGGGCCTAAAGACCTACGCCCCCTACACCGTCAATCCGCGTTGCTATGACATGTACAACGTCAATAATAACGAGACTGACTTCCAGTTGATTTACGAGGGTTACCGGTACCAGCGGGACCTTGACTGGGTTCATGCTCAACTCGGTGCTCCGGACCTGAACTTCCGCAGCTGCGCTTGCTATGTGGACGAGGTCGGCAATGCTCCCAAGCCTGGCACCTACGTCGCTTGGGCGGAGTCCTCCGCGATCAACTACGGCAACTCTGCTCTTGGAATCCGGACCAACCGAAACGCCGGTGGCATGGAACTGCTCTGTGGACTTCTCGGCAAGGCGCCACTCTTCGGACTGATGACGGACGAAGGCCGCATGGCCAACTGGTTGATCGAGGTGAAGACGACCGGGGAACCGGACCTAGGCGTGCTGGGCTCGGCCATCGGTCTCAAGGTGATCGACGGGGTGCCCTTCATCACCGGCATGGAGAAATACCTAGGTACCGAAGTCAGCAACGACAACATGCACCTTCTGAAGAAAATGGGAAGTGCCACCGCGGCCACCGGCGCCGTGGGCCTCTACCACGTGGAGAATCTCACTCCCGACGCCAAGGAGAAAGGACGCAAGCTGCTCAAAGAGGGCTACCAGACTTACGTCTATGACGATGCCGAGCAAGCGCGGATCCTGGCCACCTTCCCAGTCGAATGGGAAGGACGCCCTGAAGATCCAACGGTTTGTTTGATTGGCTGTCCGCACAACACCTACAAGGAAATCCTTGATTGGGGGACGAAGGTGACGGATGCTTTGGAGAAACGAGGCCTGAAAACGGCCGCCATCCCGACCAAGCTGTTCTGCTCGAACGTCGTGCGGGACCATCTGGTCAAAGAGCATCCGCTGCTGGTCGGCAAGATGACCGAGGCCAATATGAGATTTACCAACATGTGCACGGTGAGTTACGCGGGCATGAAAGATTTCTCCGAGAGGACTTTTGGAGTTACGAATTCCCCCAAGACGCGGAGCTACTATCCCAGTGTCCGTTACCTCAAGGACGATGCCCTTATCGAAACAGTCTGCACGGGAAAGATTCCGAAAGATGCTTAGCGTCGCTGATCGCTCCGCAATCAGTATCGTGTGGTTCGCAGAGCGAAAAAAAACCAAACAATCAACAAAAACAATACAACTGGAGAAACCAATGGCCAAGAAAACATTTAAAGGACGTCCGCTGCTCTCTGGCAACCTCAAGGGAAAGGCGCTCGCTTCAAAACAGCCGCTCAACACAACCGGCTCCTACCTCGAGAACCTGTTTGGCGGCAATTCCAAAACTGCTCCCTGCACCGATCCCAACAACAAGGGGTTTTACAAAAAGGAACTGGGCGGCGCGATCATCTGTACCACAACGACCGTCGGTTCCTCTCTGGGCGGGGCCGCGTTGATGGGCGTGGCGAGTTTGGGCCTGGGGCCCAAGGCGTTGCTGTTCTCGGAGCACGTCGACTCCGTCTCGCTTGCCGGCGTGTTGATGGATGATATCTGGAATGGCAAACGCATCATCACCATCGACCTGCTCGGGGACGAGTTCCTCGATACGGTCAATACCGGTGATCCAATCGCCATCAAGGAAGATGGAACCGTCGAGGTGGGCTAAGCAGTGGCAGCGAATAGGATGGAATTCGTTGTGGGTTGGTTTCCTGACCAACCAACTGATTGGGGTGGGATTGCGGACAACCCGCCACCGCCTGCCGGCCCTCACTTGTGTAGCTGCGGCCACGCCAACAAAAACGAAAAGGAGACTCCTATGATCACTTACCAGTCCGTCAACAGCGACGACGACATACGCAAGGTCACTGACAACATCCTGCGTGACGCCGGCATGACGATCGAAGACGGCGGCGGCGAGGTGACGTTCGCCGGCAAGGAACCGGTACGCAAGTCGTTGTGAGACGGGGGCGAAAGCACGGGTATCGCGCCACCGAGCAAGAACCTCTGCGACGCGATGCACCATCATCACATTCATCACAGCCCTGACGCTACAGCAGAGGTAAGCATTATGAAAGCGACGACTGGTCCTATGACTCGATTGCTTCTGTTAACGACTGCCGTTTCGTTCGGATCGTCACTACCTGCACAGGACGCGGGAACGTTGACACCGGAGAAAGCCAAAATGGTCCGGGGCAAGCGGCAGTATTCGCCCTATGTGGATCGAAAGTTTCCGACTCGCCCTCTGTTCGGCGAAACCCATCTGCACACTGGAATGTCCATGGATGCTGGCGTCTGGGGTGCCACCCTTATGCCGGCCGATGCGTATCGCTTTGCGCGCGGCGAGCAGGTCACGAGTTCCACCGGACTGCAGGTGAAGCTTTCGCGGCCGCTCGATTTCCTCGTGGTCACAGATCATTCGGACAACATGGGCTGGGTCACCGACCTTTTCGCCGGCAAACCGGAACTGCTCGCTGACGACTATGGGAGGAAGTGGTACGGGATGATCCAGGAAGGCTTGGGGAACGAGGCGGCGCTAGAGATGATAGGCCTCTTCTCGCAGGGCAAATTCCCAAAGGCTCAGCTTTACGCACCGGGAACGCCGGGGTATCGCCACGCCTGGGAGGAGACTGTCGCAGCGGCCGAGGACTACAACGAACCCGGACGCTTTTCAGCCATCATTGGCTACGAGTGGACCTCGCTGGTAAACGGGGGCAACATGCACCGCAACGTCATTTACCGCGACAACGCCGATCGTGCGCTTCAGATGATGCCGTTCACCATCACGCCACCCCTGGGCAGCCCCAATCCCCTCGATCTTTGGAAGTGGATGGCCAGTTATGAGGAGAAGACGGGCGGCCGCGTCCTCGCGATCCCCCACAATGGAAATCTCTCTAATGGGATCATGTTCCCGGTCGAGCGTGCCTACACCGGCAAAGCGGTCGATAAGACGTATGCTGAGGAGCGGGCCAAGTGGGAGCGGCTCTACGAGGTGACGCAGACAAAGGGCGATGGTGAGGCCCACCCCTACATGTCGCCAAATGACGAGTTCGCGGACTTCGAGACATGGGACAAGGGCAACCTCGATGCCAGCCAAGCAAAGAAAAAAGAGATGCTGGAGTTCGAATACGCTCGTTCGGCACTGAAAAACGGCCTCAAGCTGGAGGCGAAGCTCGGAACGAATCCATATAAGTTTGGCATGGTCGGCAGTTCGGACGCCCACACAGGGCTAGCCGCTATGGAGGAAGAGAACTTTTTTGGCAAGACGGTTGCGCAGGAACCAAGCAAAGAGCGGATGTACGCAACCTTCATGGACAACCCCAAGTCCGGGGTCAGGATCATGGACTGGGAGGTCTGTTCGGCCGGGTACGCCGCGGTTTGGGCCGAAGAGAACACTCGGGCTTCCATCTGGGACGCTATGCACCGCCGGGAAACGTACGCCACCACCGGCACGCGTCTGTTTGTGCGCTTCTTCGCCGGATGGGACTTCGTCGAGGGCGATGCCCACGCGCGCAACCCCGCCGTCGTCGGCTACACCAAGGGGGTGCCCATGGGTGGCGATCTCAAGGCTGCACCAGAGGGCAAATCTCCGACCTTCCTCGTCGCCGCGCTCAAAGACCCAATCGGCGCGAACCTCGACCGAATTCAGATCATCAAGGGCTGGATGGATACCGACGGGAAGACGCACGAAAAAGTCTATGACGTCGCATGGAGTGGTGACCGCCGACCGGGCCGCAATGGAAAACTGCCGTCGGTGGGAAGTACGGTCGATGTTGAAAACGCCACCTGGACCAACAACATCGGATCGCCGGAATTTATCGCGTTTTGGAAAGATCCGGAATTCAATGCCAACCTCCGCGCCTTTTACTATGCCCGCGTGATCGAGATTCCGACGCCACGTTGGACCGCCTACGACGCCAAACGTTTTGGGATCGAGCCTCCGGATGGAGCGCGGATGATCCTACAGGAACGCGCCTACACCTCGCCGATCTGGTATACTCCTTGATCTACCTTATCCACGCAAATTCGCTGCAACTTGTAATAACTTTGCGATCACCGGAGGCACGACCATGAAGACATGCTCTGTACTCTCACGGTTGAGCGTTGCATTGTGCTTGTTACTCGTGACTGCGGCTGGGGAGTCGTTCGCGCAAGACGCCTCGCCATCTTTAGACGCCGTCTCCTCGGCCCATGGCGGAACGGCGTTTTCGCCGTACGTGGGCAGAAACTTTCCGCCCCGACCGCTCTGGGGTGACCAACACCTCCACACGGATATCTCGGTGGACGCCGGGACCATGTGCCGGCTCGGTCAGGAGGACGCCTATCGCTTTGCGCGCGGCGAAGAGGTCACCTCGACAACTGGTGTCCGTGCAAAGCTTTCGCGCCCTTTAGACTGGCTGGTGATCGCAGATCATGCCGAGATGTACGGCCTGATGCCCCAGCTCTTGAATGGGGACCCTAAAATTCTCGCCACCGAGCAGGGCAGACGCTGGTACGACCGGCTCAAGTCTGGCGACAAGGACGTGATGTTCGCGACGGCCATGGAAATTGTCGCCTCGCTGCAGCAGCCGGATCCACCGTTCAAGAGCGACAGGGCAGTGCGTAACGCTTGGCGGGCGTACACGGCTTTAGCCGACAGGTACAACGAGCCAGGCCGTTTTTCTGCGATTATCGGGTACGAGTACACGACCCGGGGCGGTTTCAACCTGCATCGCAACGTACTCTTCCGCGGCGATTCGTCGATAGCCAACCAGACGCTGCCGTTTTCACAGTTTGACAGTCAGAATCCTGAGGATCTGTGGAAGGCGCTCGACGCGTTCGAGAAGAAGACCGGGGCGGACGTGCTGGCCATTCCCCACAATGGCAACCTCTCTAACGGCCTGATGTTCTCGGTCGAAACCAACGACGGCCAACCGCTCACCAAAGAGATCGCTGCGCTGCGTGCTAGCCTCGAACCCATTGTAGAAGTGACGCAGATCAAGGGTGACGGCGAATCGCACCCGTTCCTTTCTCCCAACGACGAGTTCGCCGATTATGAGACCTGGGACGACGCCAACCTGGACGGCACCCAGGTCAAGAAAAAGAATATGCTTCAGTACGAATACGCGCGGTCTGCGCTGAAGATTGGCCTGCAGCTGGAGAGGAAACTTGGCGTCAACCCCTTCAAATTCGGAATGGCAGCTGGGACGGACGCCCACACCGCCCTAACTGCAGTCGAAGAGAACAATTTCTTCGGTAAGCATTCCGGCGTGGAGCCGGACCCGCATCGTTGGGAGCACGTAGTGATCGAGTCGCCAAAGGATCCCTCGCTCACCACGCTGGGCTGGCAGCAGGCCGCCGGTGGATACACCGCCGTTTGGGCGACTGAGAACACTCGGGAAGCCATCTTCGATGCTATTGTGCGAAAGGAAACCTATGCTTCTACCGGGCCGCGAATGCTGGTACGATTCTTCGCCGGCTGGGAGTTCACGGAAGCCGATACACGGACCCGCTTCCCCGCACACGTCGGCTATGAAAAAGGAGTTCCGATGGGCGGTGACCTGAGAAACGCCCCCGCTGGCGAATCGCCCAGATTCCTGGTGGCCGCCATGCGGGACCCCTATAGCGGTAATCTCGACCGCATCCAAATCATCAAGGGTTGGATGGACGCCAGGGGTGGCACGCACGAGAAGGTCTACGACGTAGCCTGGAGCGGGGATCGCAAGTCGGGCGCCAATGGAAAATTGCCCCCGGTCGGCAATACCGTAGACGTGAAGGACGCCATCTGGTCGAACACGATCGGCAAGCCCGAACTCATCTCGGTCTGGATCGACCCAGAATTTGATTCCACGCAGCGCGCATTCTACTACGCGCGCGTCATAGAAATCCCGACCCCGCGTTGGACCGCCTATGAAGCCAAACGGTACGGGATTGAGATGCCCGACCACGTTCCGATGACCACCCAGGAACGCGCATATACCTCGCCAATCTGGTACGCGCCGTAGGTTTGCCATGCCGTTTCGATCATTCCAGTTCCCATACATAGTAGTTGGCGTAGTCGCAGCAATACTCTCCACTGCGTCGATGACGGCGCGCGCGTGTACTCTATGTATAGGCTTCCCAAAGCAGTCTGTCGCCGACTATGTGATCCAGAGCGATTGCGTAGCCCTGGCACGTCCGTCGCCAAACGACCTGTTCGCGTTCGCGCCTGTTGAGATTCTGAAAGGTGTCTACCGCGGTGAGACCATCGATCTGTTTGTCGACAGCGTCAAACGACGCGAGTTCGCAGCCAATGCAGATTCCCATGTTGCTCTCGTACGAGATGCCAAAGATCGGACATGGCGAAACCTCGGAATAGTTGCTGGAGATTATGAAGCGGTCCTTCGTCGGGTAGTCCTGCTTTCCTCTCATTGGCAAGGAGTCGAGGGGCGCCGGCAGCGTGTCAGGTTCTTTTTACCGTTATTCGGACACGACCATCCGCAGGTTCGTGAACTTGCCTACCTGGAGATGGGACGGGCGCCATACTCCGTTATCAAGAAGCTTGGCCAAATCGTTTCTCGCGAGGATTTTTCATCGATGCTCACGGCTCGCGAATTCATTGAGTGGAGACCCCTGGCAATTTTGTTGCTCGCCCAGAGCAACAAACCACGGGACAAACATTACATTATCGATTCTTTTCAGAACTCGGAGCGATTTAAGCTCACCAAGAACCTGTCAGCATGGGCCGCCGCTGCTATTGAATTACAAGGCGCCGAGGCAGTTGAGTTCATCGAACGTCTCTATTTTCGTCAAACCGACCGTAAGCGACAAGAACTGGCCGAAGTCGTCAAGGCACTCTCCATGCACGGAACCGAAGGACGCACGGAGCTGCGCGACCGAGTCGTCGCCTCGTACGCGGTGCTCCTGGAGTTCCATCCGGCGATGAGTGGAGAAATCGCAAAGGACCTAACTCGCTGGAAGCGGTCAGAATTGACCGAGCGACTGTCGGCAATCGCAGCAACTGGTGAGAGTATTGATCCGACTGCCCGAAACTCGATTCGACGCTATCTCAGTCTCTCAGCCGACTCTCAATAAGGCGAGCGAACCAATGACTAGACTCCCACAGTACGAACTACACCGCCTGCATCGTGTCGGTCGGGTTGACGCACGACGCACGGGGAGTCTGGTGTGAAGTGGATTGCTCGTTTGCTCCGCGAGCCCTTGCTGCATTTTTTGGTGTTGGCGGCGGGCCTGTTCATGTTATCGAACTATTGGGGCGATACGCCGAAAAGCGGCGACAAAGAGACGATCGTCGTCAGCGAAGCCAAGATTCGCAGCCTCGCCCACATATGGCAAAAGACCTGGCAGCGCCCGCCAACGCATGCGGAACTGCAGGGTCTGATCGATGACTACGTCGACGAAGAAGTCTTCTACCGCCAAGCGCTGGCGATGGGTCTGGACCGCGAGGACACAATCATCCGCAGGCGACTTCGTCAGAAACTCGAATTTGTCGCCGAGGACCTCGCCGATGCCGTCGAGCCGACCGACGAGCAACTTCAGCAATACCTCGACAACCATCCAGACGCATTTCGGCTTGAGCAGCGTGCCACGTTTCGGCAGATCTATCTGAGCCCACAGCGTCGCGGCGACGCGCTCGCAGAGGACATTCGGCAGTTGCTGGTTAAACTCAACGGCAACGACGACTCAGTTGACGCCGCCGAACTCGGCGACCCCTCTTTACTCCCCCACTTCCACGAAAACCTGCGCAACAGCGAGATCGCCAACTTGTTCGGCCGGGAGTTCGCCTCCGGGTTGTTCGCCGTCGAAGACGGACGCTGGGTCGGCCCGGTTGAGTCCGGCTATGGGGTTCACCTGGTCCTACCGCAGGAGCGGGTTGCGGGACGTCTCCCCGAGTTGGCCGAAGTCCGCAAGGAGGTTCGCCGAGAATGGTACGCGGCCCGCCGCGCCGCCTCGAAAGAGGATTTCTACCGGGGACTCCGAGAACGCTTCGAGGTCGATGTGCAGATGCCGAAGGAGACCGACGTCGATGCCACACGGAGCGAAGTGCCATGAGCGCGACGTCGAGGGCTCTGGTCACGTGCCTGTTGTTGCTGGCCGGGGTTGAAGCCGTTCGTGCCCATGAACTGCGGCCGGCCTATCTAGAGCTGCGCCAGACACAGTCCGACACGTTCGATGTGTTGTGGAAAGTCCCCGCTCGCGGCGATTTAAAGCTGGCGCTCTACGTCCGGTTTCCGGATTCCTGTGAGGACGTGAAGGGCCGAACCGTTTACCAGATGGGCGACGCTCACATCGTAAGATGGACAGTGAAGTGCCCGGATGGTCTAGTCGACCGGGAGATCTCGATCGACGGTCTGTCCACCTCGCTGACAGACGTGTTGGTCCGCATACAGTGGTCGGACGAGCGCGCCCAAACCGTGCGCCTCGACGCGGCACAGACCTCTTTCACCGTGGAGGCGGCTCCCACGTTGATGCAGCTGGCTTCCGCCTACGCGCTGATGGGAATCGAGCACATCTTGCTGGGAATCGATCACTTGTTGTTCGTCTTGGGGTTGTTGTTGATCGTCGGCAATACAAGCACACTCGTGAAAACCATCACCGCGTTCACCGTGGCACACAGCATCACTTTGGCGCTGGCGGTGTTGGGCGTCGTCAACGTTCCGTCGCGCCCGGTCGATGCCGCGATCGCGTTGAGTATTGCGTTCTTGGGAGCTGAGATCGTTCACGCTCGGCGCGGGCAACGTGGGTTGACCGTTCGTTTTCCCTGGATCGTCGCGTTCGCGTTCGGCCTATTGCACGGCTTGGGGTTCGCGGGCGCGTTGACCGGCTTGGGGTTACCCCCGGGCGATATCCCTTTGGCGTTGCTGTTCTTCAACGTCGGCGTAGAAATCGGGCAACTATTGTTCGTGCTGTTCTTTGTCGTCCTGGCGTGGGCCTTTCGCACGCTACAATTTGACTGGCCGAAGTGGAGCGAACCAGTTCCCGCCTACACTGTTGGAACTCTGGCCTCGTATTGGTTCATCGGCAGGTTGTTCGTCTTAGTTGGAGCTTGAACTCCGAGTTCTGGAGAGAGTTGAAGATGGTTAAGACCCAGAACGCGATCGCACGAGTGCTCCCGATGTTGGTCGGCGTCGCGACAGTCTTCTCGGCCAATTGTTTGTACGCCCATGAGGCCGGCGACGTGGCCGGGGGATTTGTGAGCGGACTGACGCATCCGATCTTCGGCCTGGACCACGTCGTGGCGATGGTGGCGGTGGGGCTATGGGGCGGGCAATTGAGGCAGCCGGCGATCTGGCTGTTGCCTATCACCTTCCCGATTGTGATGGCGTTTGGTGGGATGCTCGGAGCCCGGGGGGTTCCGCTGCCGGCCGTGGAGATCGGCATCGCTGTTTCCGCCATAGTGCTGGGAATCATGGTGGCGGCAAGTGTGAGGCCGCCGCTGTGGGTGGCTGCGGTTGTAGTCGGGGCGTTTGCGATATTCCACGGACACGCACATGGCAGCGAGTTGCCGGAGTCCGCCACGCCATTGGCCTACGGTGCCGGCTTTGTCATCTCGACAGGCTTGTTGCACGCTGCAGGGATCACGATCGGTTTGCTCGTGCGCTGGCCTGCCGGTGAAAGGGTGGTCCGAGTGCTGGGGGCAATGATTTCCTGCGTCGGTTTCTACTTCCTTGTGGCGGCAGTAGCCGGATGAGTAAGCCGAACCGAAATCGATTCGCCGTTACGATTGTTGTCGGCACCAGCGTTGTGTTCGGTGTGGCGACGCATGCGCTGGCTCACTCGGTAAACAAGCGGTTCGGCGATTTTTATGGGGGAATGCTGCACCCGCTGACCGCGATGGAACACCTGCTCCCAATCATCGGCCTCGGTTTGCTTGCCGGCCAACAGGGCACCAAGCAGGCACGTTGGGTGCTGTTGCTGTTTGCGACCGGGATGCTGACGGGAGCCGTCGTTTCCGGATACGTCGAGCCGATCTCGTTTGTTGCCTGGTTCAATCGATTCTCCTTAATCGCGGTGGGGATACTGGTCGCGTTTGCCGCGCGCCTGCCGTTTCCCCTATTGGCGGCGACGGCGCTGTTGCTAGGTCTATCACACGGATACGAAAACACGGCCGACATATCGACCGCCGTGGCAACATACTTGTTCGTGCCGGGCGTCGTGGCTTCGGGCATCGCGTTGGTGGCGGTTGTTGCCGCCATCGCCGTATCACGACAAGCACCCTGGCAACGGGTCGCTGTCCGTGTGGTGGGAAGCTGGATTGCCGCCATCGGGCTGCTAGTCATTAGCGTGGCATAGCAAGACGTCGAGACAGTCTTCCGACTGCGATTGCGGACCCTGCATGAAGTATCCGCAGCACGCCCAGTCCTGTCCCGAAAATTCGTGGGACGTGACATACACCGTAAAACCACCATTTCTCGGACTCCGTCGCCAGTATGGGGCTTCTCGGCCACGCAGTTCATCGCAAGGAAACCAGCATCCACCTTTGCCCCGGCGCTTCCAAATCAGGGCAATTTAGCCCGATTTATCCCCCGTGAATCCCCCGCATGTGCAAGGATGTAAGTTTTTCCCCGGAAATTCACGACCAGTTCAAGTCCCTCCTCCGCTACTTCACAATCCCTGTCGGAGCAATGGTTTCCGGCAGGGTAGTTTCGTTGGCGGGTGATGTTTCTGCTGCCCTGTTGACCAAAGTGTTGACTGCCTGATGAACCGTCTCGAAGATCGATTCGGCATTCAACCCGACGTCGTAGTCCAGGGTCGTTTCGATCGACTCGTGTCGCATCAGCTCTTTCAGCACGGGCGGCATCACTCGTTTCGTCCACCGTTCACCAAATGCCCGGCGATGATCGTGTCGGCTTCGGTACTTCGCCTTCGCGTCGGCGGCCTCGCCAATCATCGGTCCAAGTACCCCGCTCGGCATTTCATCACCTCGGCCGTTGCATTCTCGGCTCGCGGGAGCGGCAGCCGCCGGCCGAATCGATTGCGTTGTGTAACAATTCGCGACGTCATTCGCTTAGCCGCTTATGCCTCAATCAAAGGCATCGTTACGTATGTCGTCCACATCAGCGTGGTCGATCATTGCGACTGTCCGCGCGCCGAGCACAGCCGGGATCGGCGATTTCTCGATTCCGCCCGAGAGTCATGATCCATCCCAGGATGGCTGACGCCATGCAATCAGCACGGAGACGTTCGCCAATTTTGTCCAGAGTTTTCGAGGAGAGGTTGCGACCATGAAGATATCGACAATACTTCTGCTGGTCGTCGCAATGTTTGGCGGTGGCTCAGGAACACAGCCTGCAACGGCATCTGCGGAGTCTGGCGGCGATCAGGCTCGACAGTGGAAAGTTGTAAGGCCCGAGCGGCGGGCATCGAAGAAACCTGCCGAAGCCGGGCCGATCAAAGTTGTCCCCAATAGCCCAAAGGCGAACGCGGCGATCGAGGCGGAAATTCGTAAGGCGGCAGGCAAGCCGGTGGGCGAACTCACCAAGGCGGACTTGGAAAAGGTGACGAAATTTGAGCTCGGTGACAAGCAGATCACCGATCTGACGCCCCTGGCGGGTTTGACGGAATTGGAATATCTCTACCTCGACAACAACCAGATCACCGATCTCGCACCCTTGGTGGGACTGACGAAGCTAAAGTCGCTGCTGCTCCGCAAAAACCAGATCACCGACCTGACGCCCTTGGCGGGTTTGACGATGTTGGAGAGGCTATGGATCAACAACAACAAGATCTCCAAGCTGACGCCCCTGGCAGGACTCAAGAATTTGAAGGTGCTTCGGCTCGACGAGGGCTACAACCACTACGGCTACGTCACCGAGGCCGAGGTTTTTAAGCTCCAGCACGCGCTGCCGAGGTGCAGAATCAACCCCAGCCGCCGCCATTTTGGCCAATATCGCAATCGCCATTATCGCAACTAAAGCGATAGCGGTTGCGATAATTGCCACAATAGCCGTTGCGTTGCCCTGCCGTTTTGCTGCGACGGCAGAGGAAGCGTGTAAGGATCACGTGTTCGCTCACTCGGGCTCATGTCTTTTGCCTTCCGAGTGCTCCCCGGAATATGCTGCGGCATGTGAACGTCGCGGTTCGGTATCTTGCTGGAGGCATACTCGAAATGAGGGCTACGAAATCCATCGGCAATTTGTTCTATCTAATTGCACTGTTGCTGCTTGCCGTGATTGGCGCCTATGGGTATCTCGGGACCGCGGCGGGCCATCGCGACCTAGCGGCTGTCGCCGAGATCGAAATACTAGGTGGGGAGGTCGAGTTCGACGAGACGAAACCGAACGCTCCAGTGATGGGAGTGAACTTCTGTGGTACCGATGTCACCGACACCGGGCTGGTTCACCTGAAAGAGCTGACAGAACTCCGATACCTGTTCCTCCTCGGCACCCCGGTCACCGACACCGGCCTCGTCCATCTAGCGGGGTTGACCGACCTCAGTTCGTTATCGCTCGAATACACTCAGGTGTCCGACGCCGCGCTAGTCCACGTAAAGGAACTGACCAACCTCCGGATTCTGCTACTCACCCGCACGAATGTCACCAACGCCGGGCTGCTTCACTTGAAAGAATTGACGGAGCTCCGATATCTGTGCCTCGCCCGCACCCAGCTCACGGACACCGGGCTGGAGCACCTGAAGGAGCTGACCAATCTCGAACGTCTGGAAATCCACCACACCCAGGTGACCGACGCTGGACTGGTCGACCTGGAGGAATTGACGGAACTGCAAACGCTGTGCCTCGCCCACACCCAAGTTACCGACTCCGGGCTGGTCCATCTTGAGGGTTTGACGAAGCTCCGCATTCTGGACCTCTATCACACTGAGGTCACCGACGAGGGTGTAAACAAGCTAAAGCAGGCATTGCCGAATTGCGAGATCAGCACTGATCGTCGGCCTCTGATTGATCCACTTCGGTAGCCGATGAACGTTTGCTTGCAATCGGAACGCCGACGATCCGGAACAGTGTTGGCATTTCGTGTTCGCTCACTCGCCCGCAACCAACTTTCGCGATGTGTTGACCAAAGTGCTGACTAAGTTGGGTTTCGAGCGACGTTCGACCGTCGAACTGGCTGCCCTGACACACTAGAAAACAGCCATCCCGAGAGTAGACCTGATGGCAACCCCGGTTTCTCGTCGCAATCATCATCGGCCAGCCGAGGGGTCGAGTCCCACCTTCGCTATTTCGTCTTCTTTTTCGCCGCCCGGGCGGAAGCCTTTTTCTTTTTGGTGGGCTTCGTCGCGCTACGCTTCGTCTTTGGGGCCGGCTTTTTCTTCGCTGCGGGTTGTCCTTCTTTCGCTTTTTTTGCGCGCTTTCTCGTGGGACGGTTGATGGCCGCTTCGTAGTGCTCGATGAACTTCTTCACCGGCACACGTTTGACGGCTTGGCCGATGAGCTCAAGTGGCACGTCATCGATCTTCTTGAACCTGACGCACGACTTGCCCATGTCCAGCTTCTTGCCGGTTTCGGCCCAAGCTTTGCGAAACCAGGCCGCGTGCTCGCGATCGCCGTAAATGCACATCAGGTAGATCGCCATGTAGTTCTTCTGCGAGGCCAGCGAGGCGAAGGGCAGCGGCTGCTCCGGACTACAGTGATAGCCCGGTGGATAGACGCTGTGGGGCACGAAGTAACCGATCATGCCGTATTGCATGCCTTCTTCGTAGCCTTTGGGGAGATGTTTGAGAATCGTCGCTCGAACGGCTTCGATCGCCGCACGCCGATCTTCGGGCAACTCAGCCAGGTATTGTTCGACAGAGGTGGCTTTGCTTTGCATGAACCGATCATACCCCGGTGACATATCGGATCGCCAGTCGATTTGAGATGCTACCTACGAATGCAACGAGCGCGGTTGCGCAACGAGCAGACTGGCTACGACCGATAGACATCGAGTACGATCAATTCCCACAGCCGAAACGCGATCCCGTGAATTGAAGGGCCCTCGACCGATGTTGCACCGAAACTTTTTCGTACTGTGCCTAATCTACGTGACAACAACCTGTGGTTTCGTTTCCGCCGGCGAAGCCGTGATCAACACCGCTGCCGGAACGGGCGGAGAAGAAAACAACGGCGACGCGGGTGCTGCGCGCGCGATGAATATCGGCTTGCCGTTCGGCGTGGAGATTGGCCCCGACGGGGCGCTTTACATTACCGAGTGTTTGCATCATCGGGTTCGTCGACTCGATCGGAAAACGGGAGAGCTGACGACGGTCGCCGGCAACGGCCAAAAGGGTTGGTCGGGTGATGGCGGGCCGGCGAACGCCGCGCGTCTGGACGAGCCATACGAGGTGAGGTTCGACAAGACGGGCAACATGTACTTCGTCGAAATGCAAAACCACATCGTCCGCCGGGTCGACGCGAAGACGGGCCGCATTTCGACGATCGCCGGGACCGGCCGAGCGGGCTTTGGCGGCGACGGCGGTCCGGCGACCGAAGCGCGATTCAAAGTACCGCACAGCATCACACTGGATGACGACGGTTTTCTTTATGTTGCCGACATCGGCAACCATCGGATCCGACGAATCGATCTGGATGCCGGAACCATCGAGACGATCGCCGGGACGGGCGAGGTTCGCTTTCCCGCCGACGGAGCGAAAGCAAAAGGGAGTCCGCTGCCTGGACCGAGGGCCTTGGCGATTGGGGGCCGAACACTGTGGATTGTACTGCGCGAAGGGCACAGCGTCTGGAAATGCGATTTGGACGAGAAGACGCTGCATCATGTCGCCGGCACCGGCAAGGCGGGATACTCGGGCGACGGCGGGCCTGCTATTAAGGCCACGTTCAAAGGTCCCAAAGGGTTGGCGCTCGGGCCGACGGGGAACCTGTTCGTCGTCGATTCGGAAAACGAAGTCATTCGCCGAATCGATCTCGCAACACACGTTGTGAGCACGGTGGCGGGCAGCGGCCGCACGCGGTCGTACGGTGGCGACGGCGGCGATCCGCTTAAGGCGAAATTCTCACAGCCCCACGGAATCTGCTTAGCGGACGACGGTACGATCTACATCGGCGATACACGCAACCACCGCGTCCGGGCCGTCAGCCGGTGATCTGGAATTTACAGTTAAGTATTCAGCAGTTCGGCGTTGAACGCCAAGACGTCATTCGGCACCGAAGCAATACAGATGGCCGCTGGTGCGGAGGTAGATCTTGCCTTTGACGAGCGCCGGTGTTGCGTACGCCTCTTCGCCGAATTCGACGTCCGAGAGGACTTTCCATTCGGCATACGATGAAAGCACGGAGGCGTGTCCCATTTGGTCGATGAGGTAAATCTTGTTATCACCGGCGACCGGTGATGCGTAGTAGTTCCCGGTTCCCGGAGCGCGGGCCGTCTTGATCGACGCGCCTGTCTCTGCGTTGAGCGAGGTCACGATGCCGCCGTTCTTGACCGTAAACAAATAGTCGTGCACGTACAGCGGTGACGAGCAAAACGGCAAGAACCTGCGGAACTCCCAAGCGACGTTCGTCTCGGTCAAGTCGCCGCGGCCGCCGGGGCGAATCGCCATGACCACGTTGCGGGCGGCATCGAACACGCCGCGATAGTTCTCGTATTCTTGCTTCGAAATGGCGTTGGTGCGGTCGCGGTCGAACTGGTTGAATCGCCGCTGAATATCACCGTCTTTGACGAGTTCGTCCTTTTCGAGCATGCCGTTTTCATTTTTGTCCCACATCGATAGCGCCTCATCGATCGGCGGAATCGAAATCCGTTCGTCGACGTCGCCGCCCCGCGCCCAACCGGCGACGTACAACACGTTGTCGTCACCGATCACCGGCGTCATACAGACGGTTCGCGAGAGTCCGCGCACCGTCCACAATTCGTCGCCCGTTTCCAAGTCGTACCCCGCGACCCGCAGCGTTGCAGCGATGACAATCTGCTTTTGTCCGTCGACTTCCCAGATGACCGGCGAGCAGTAGTTACGAGGGAATTCTGAGCGGTCTGTCTTCCACAATTCGCTGCCCGTCGTCTTGTCGATCGCCATCACGAACGAGCCGCTATCGTGATCTTGAACGACGATGATCCGTTCTCCGACGATGATCGGCGAATTGCCGGCTCCGAAGTCGTTGACGAACGGGCCCATGGGCATCGACCATAGCTGGGTTCCGTGGCGGTCGTAACAATACAGACCGCTTGAGCCGAACATGCTGACGACGATCTCACCGTCGGTGACCGGGCTGCACTGTGCGTAACTACCGATCTGATGAATCTTCTCGAGCTTTTCGTGCGGCGCGATCTGCTCCCAAACGACATCGCCCGACTGTCGGTCCAAGGCGATGGTAACGAGTTGTTCGTCGCGCACGGCGGTTACGTAAATACGATCGTCGAACACGATGGGAGACGAATGCCCCGGCGGCAATTCGGTTTTCCAGATCACGTTCTTGTCCGGCCCGATTTCCGTCGGCAGCGGATCGTGAGTCACGGCCAGCCCGGAACTATTGTGCCCGCGAAATTGGGGCCAGGTTCGCGTGATCTGGCTCTCGGCCGGGTCCAGACGTCTAATCTCGATGTTACGAAACGCGACCGGGTCGTTGTGGCCGGCGAAGCCGAAATAGCCGTTGGTTCGGTCTTTTCCTGGATGCGGCGAATCATCTTTGAACTCGGTGACTTCGCTCAAATCAGCATCGAGAATGCCAAACCCATTCAACTCGACGGCAATCCTCGAGCCTTGAACGGTGACCTGTTGGAAGTTCCACTCGTCCACCGGTCTGAGAAAGCCGCGTTCGGCCGCGACCATGCCATAAGCCGAGCCGTGATACTGCCGCGCATCGAGCTTCGCATACTTTTCATGGGTGTCGTCGAGGATCTGGAGTTCACACATTCCATCGATGTGCGGGTGTCCGGTGCCGGGGTAGCGGATCGCCAATCCGTTATTGCCGCCGGGTGGCAGTTTGAATTCAAAGCGCACGACGAAGTCCGCGTACTCGTCCCTCGTAAACAGCGTGCCCCCTTTTCCGGGTTGGCAGACGATGGCGCCGTCAACGATCTGGTAGTTTTCGACCGCGCCCCGCCACCCGTTGAGGTCGTGTCCATTGAAGACGGACTGGAAGCGGTCATCGGATCGCAGAATGCTGTCGGCTTCTTCCGGCGAAATCTCTCGAATGAAAATGTTTCTCCAGCGGATTTCACCGCCGTGCGTCTGAAGTTGAATCGGACCGGTACGAAATTGAGGCCTGTGCGGCTCCCAGTAGTTCCGCATCGGCGCGTCGTCGACGACGAGTTCGTCGTTGAGCCAGACCGATGTCCGCGCGCCGACCTGGACGATACGAAACTGATTCCACTCGCCGAACAGTCGGTCGGCGAGCAGCGACGGCTCCTGGCCGGAAGCGCGTTTCAGATTGTTGAACAGCCCCCCGGAACCCTTGTCGGCTCCGCGATTCCACTTGCCGCCCTCGCGGGTGAAATCCCAAATTTGTACTTGCGGATTGCCGCGCAGGTAAATGCCGCTGTCGGCCTTGGCGACGGTCTTGTACTCCAGCCTGAGTTCGAAGTCGGCGAACTCGCGGTCGGTCGTCAGATAAGGCCCCTTGCCGTCGTTGACGATTTCCCCTTCTTCGGCGCGCCAGTGCTTGGTGGTTTGATCCCACCAGCCGTCCAGCGTTTGCTTTCGCTGTTCGTCGCTCATGGCGGCAAGCTTGCGGGGGTCGAAGTGCGGTCGGCCGTGCCAGCCGTCCAAATTCTGCTCGTTGAATAGGCTCACGAATCCCTTAGGGGGATCGGACTGGCCGAATGACGTGGAGACGGCGAAGGAGAGCAGTAGCAGCTTGGGGATCAATCGCGCGATCACGGTGATGACTCCTCGAAAAACGCGTTTCGCTCTGAATGACGCGACAATTCAGTCGCCACGCAGAATATCACGTTCTTCGAGAAGTTTGTAGCAATCGCGACGGACCGGACGCCAAATCAGCGAGGACAAGGGTGCATGTGGCAATCGATCGCGAGGATCGCGCTGCGATAATGGACGAGCACCGGCTGCGACCGCTTCGTATTACTTGAGCGTCTTTGACCAACTCGCGACGAACGTCCAGTCGGTCTCGAGTTGGACGCCGTGCAGGTCCTGGTAGACGGTTGGCACGAATTCGACGTTGAACAGGTGACCGTCGACGAGCGCCATGACACCCAAGCCGAGATTCATCCAATATCCGCCGCGGAACGATTCGACGTTCGTGCTGACGACGCCGTTGGGTGCCGCTGGGTCGGCGCCGTCGTAGTCGGATTTCCAAGCGTTTTCCAGTCGCACGCTGAGCGCCAGATTGTCGGTGATGAGGTGGCTGTACCAGGTGTTGAGCTGGTAGATGTCGCTGACCGAGTAGCCCCGGTAGTTCCGGCCCATGGGAAGGTCGGTCTGAAATTGGACGCCCAGCGATCCGTAGTCTTCAAAGTGTTTCCAGGTAATGCCGGGACGGGCGTTGAACGTGCCGCTGCCGAGCCGCATGGGGTACGGCAGCGCCTGGGAAAGAGCGCCTCCGGTCGGGTTGGAGGACGTGCGGTAGATGTCGCCGGTCGGAACCGAGAACCCCAAGTTGACCATCAGGTCATCGTCTTCGTCTTCGTAGAGCGAGACGACCGCTCCAAAACCGGTGTCCCCGATGCCGCTGTTGTGTGTTCGAAACGTTGTGCCGAAGCCAGCCGGATTCATCGGGCCGCGCGTGTGATCCATTGTCACGCTCGGCAGCATCAACATTGTGTAGACGGAGACGTTGTCGGTGAGTCCGTACATCAGATGGATCATGTGCATTTCCATGGTCATCTGAGTCGGTGTCGCGCCGTTGTTCGTGGCGATGCCGTCGACGCCAAAGCCACCCGGGGCGGCCGGCAAGACGGCCGAATCCGGCACGGTGTTCGAGCCGATGCGGTTATCGTCCATGTACATGTTCATGTACTTGTACTCGACCATCAGTTCGCCCGTCTTATGAATGTGACCGGCCATGAGTCCGGCCGGAGCGTGCTTGTCGGCGAGACCGCGGCGCGCATGTCCCTGATGATGTCCGCCGCCGGCGTTTTGATAGTCGAACCACTGTTCAGGCTGTGTGGGCTCGGCAAACGACGTCGAACGGACGTCCGAGTTGATCGATTCGATCTGAGCCGACTCGGTCGCGACATCGGCGTTAGCGTCGCCGGCTCGGGCGGCGGCTGTCAGCGCGGTGCAAGTCATCACCAGAGAACAGCAAATCAGTTGACGACGGCCTTCCATGAGCGGCGCCTTTGTACGAGTTTCGCGGTCGTAAGACCAGGTTGACCAGGGACACTTGTTGCCGGTGACCGTCCAAGAAAAAACACCTTGGCGTGCGATACATCATGTGGCAAAACCGGTCACACTGTTCTGGTATCGACAGTGAAAACGTGACATCCCAGCATCATTCGAAGAGGCGTTGCCAGCCGCAGAATGCGCAGACTTTAACAGCGCGCTGAGTGTTGCCGCCTTTCAATCGGTCGAACCGGCAGCCGGCGTCTAGTTCTCGGACATCTTTCTGCGCACCATCTCGAGATTTTGGCGTGCTCCCGTCAGACCTGGGTTGATTCTGATCGCCTCGTTGTAATGTTGAATGGCCTCGTTGTGGCGGTGCAGTCGGACCAGGGTGTTACCCAAGTTGAAATGAGCGTTTGCAAGGCGAGGCTTGATATCGAGGGCTCGCCGAAAATGCTCGACCGCTTCTTTGTAAAGGCGCAGGTCGCTCAGTTTCAGCCCCAAGTTCACGTGGGCTTCTGCGTAGTCAGGAACGAGTCGCAGAGCCTCCCGATAATGGGAAATCGCCTCGTCATTGTGCCCCATTCGGCCGAGCGCGTTGGCGTAATTATAGTGGGCTCTGACATCGTCTGGATCGATCTGCAAAGCCTCTCGAAAGTGATGCATCGCTTCGTCGGTCCGGCCTGACCGAGCCAGGCTCGAACCGACGTTGACGTGAGCCTGCGCATTGCGCTCGGTGACTGCCAGAGCCCGTTCAAACAGCGTGAAATCCGTTCTCCAATAACCGGTTTGTTTCCACGCCACGGCCGTGAGCAAAACCAGAACCGATACCGTCAACCCCGCCACAACATGCTTTCGCCACTTCTCGGGGCGCATCACAGACATCACCAACCAGCTTAGGGCAATGAAGATGCCCACGAGCGGAATGTACGTGTAGCGGTCAGCCCTTTGTTGGGTGCCGATCTGCACGATCCCGATGACGGGCACTAGCGTACCCAGAAACCAGAACCAGCCGACGAGCAGATAGGGTCGCTTCGTCCATTGCACGACCGCCACGACGGTAATGGTGGCGAGAAAAACGGCCGAAGCGGCCACCGCTGGCAACGAGATGTCGTCGCCAGGATGCGGGTAAAGAGCCGCCAGACCAGAGGGCCAAACAGTATCGACGAGATACAGCGCGTACGCCAGCACCGCGTTCAGGCAGCGCGTCGTCAGACAGAGTCCCTCGAGCATCGCCGTAGTACCACTTCGGTCCTGCACTAGAAACACCGCTGCGCTAAACACGACCGAGATGACAAGAAACGGAACTTTCTCCAACAACAGTTTCTTCATTGAATCGCCGGTGCGTTGGAGAGGCCAGGCATCGAGTAGTAGCAGCAGAAACGGCAATGTGACGAGCATCTGTTTCGACAACAGACTCAAGACAAAGGCGATTAGAGACAGTGAATACCATGTCCAGCTCGACCGGCGCACATACAGCCCGTAAGCGCCCAGCGCCAGCAAGCCGAAGAAACCGCTCAACACGTCCTTGCGTTCGGACACCCAGGCGACCGACTCGACGTGCAGCGGGTGAACGGCGAACAAGGCGGCCACCAGGGCGCTTTGCCACATCGACCGCGTCATCTGGCAGAGCACAGCGAACAGCAACAGTCCATTAATGGTATGCAAAACAACGTTCGTCAGATGAAAGCCGCCGGGGTCGCTCCCGCTTCGCTCCGCGTCGAACATCAGTGACATCCAGGTGAGCGGATGCCAGTTGGAATGGTGATTCGTCGTGCAGGCCCAGGCGATGTTTTCACTGCTCAGACCCGTGAGGACCTGCGGAACGTAGACGACGTAGCCGGCATCGTCATAGACGAACTCAAAATCGAGCGTCTGCCAATACACGGCAAGCGGCAAAACAATGAGCGCCAACGCGATCAGCAGCGGCCAACGTTTCTGCGAGCGTTCCGAACGTTGCAACACGTGTTGTCCTTGCATGAACGAACGCTTTCCGGGAGATGCAATACTTTTCGGTTCAGTCGTCGTTGCGCTGGGGAGACGACCTTTGGGAGAATTCAGACGGATGGCAGACAGGACGCCGATTCGCCTGGATTCCCCCGGCGGTCCCCGTGCGCGGCGATTCATGAATGCTACTTCCACCTGGATGGTTTGTACATCGTCGAGTTTTCTGCCGCTACCAGTGTCATTTGCAACTCCTCAGCAGCGTTCTCGTCGCGCTCAAAAGGTATTTTGGCGCGGGCGACCAATGTTCCAGGCTGGCCGCTAGCGTAATAAAGGTTGGTCCGAATATGATCGGCTGTGGAAAACCCTCCGTCCAAACCGGCGATTCACATGTCCACACAGATGACGACGCACGAATTCGATTGCGACGTTCTTGTCGCCGGCGGCGGAGCGGCGGGAGTGCCCTGCGCGTTGGCGGCGGCGCGTGGCGGAGCGAACGTCATCTTGTGTCAAGATCGTTCGGTGTTGGGGGGCAACGCTTCGAGTGAAGTTCGCATGCATATCGTCGGTGCGAACGGAACTGGGAGCTTCGATCGCGGCCAAGAACTCGAAACCGAAGCCCGCGAAGGGGGCATCATCGAGGAGATCCGCCTGGAGACGTGCGTACGCAACCCACAACGCTCGGCTTCGATGCTCGACTTGATCCTGTACGAAAAGTGCCGCGCGGAGCCGAACCTGACGTTGATGCTCAATACGGTGCTGACCGGTGCGCAGATGGACGAAGACCGCATTGAACGAGCTGTCGCCGAGCGTCAAAGTACACTTGATCGCTTTCTGATCCGCGCGAAGGTCTTCATCGACTGCACCGGAGACGGCCGGTTGGCCTCCGAAGCGGGCGCCGCCTACATGGAAGGCCGCGAAGGTCGAGCTGCGTTTGATGAATCTTTCGCACCCGACGAGCCCGATCACTTTCGGCTCGGCTCGACGATTCTCATGCAGGCTCGCCGGCACGATCGGCCGATGCCGTTCGTTTGCCCGCCCTGGGCGCGCCAATTCACCAAGGACGATTTGCGTTTGCGGCTCTACGCGATGCCCGGTGAGGAAGAACCGACGCACGAGTACGGTTATTGGTGGGCCGAGTGCGGCGGGATGCTCGACACGATCAAGGACAACGAACGGATTCGCGATGAGCTGTTGGCGACGGTGCTCGGCATCTGGGATCACGTCAAGAACGGCCCGGCCGGTACGCCGCCGGACGAAGACCCGTTCGGTGCTGCACATTGGGCGCTCGATTGGTTCGGCTTTTTGCCCGGCAAGCGGGAAAGTCGTCGTTTCATCGGTCAACACATTTTGACCGAACAGGACGTGCTCGCTTCGCGACTGTTTGACGATGCGATCGCTTATGGCGGCTGGTCTCTCGATCTGCATCCCCCCGGTGGCGTGGACGCGCCTCAGCTCGAGCCTTGCGAACAACATCATGTGCCCCACCTTTACGACATTCCGCTAAAATGCTGCGTCGCGCGGGACATTCGGAATTTGATGTTCGCCGGTCGCAACATCTCCGCCACGCACGTTGCTTTTTCATCGACGCGCGTGATGGCCACGTGCTGTGTCGTCGGTCAGGGCGTTGGGACCGCGGCGGCGCACGCCGTCGCGAAGAACATCGAACCCGGCCAACTCGCCTCGTATGCCGACGCAATGGCCGATATTCAACAGCGTTTGCTGAAGGACGACGCGCTGTTGATCGGACGTGTTGACGAAGCGGCGGATGACATCGCTCGGACCGCGACAATTTCTGCGTCGAGCGCGCTGCCTGGCGGTGACGCGAATCAGGTGACCTCGGGACGGACTCGTTGCCTGCATGGCGAACGCGGCGCTCCGCCGGGGCGACGGATTGAGGCGACGCATCGCTGGATGTCCGATCCCGCCGCAGGTTTGCCAGCCACGATACAGCTCGATTGGGACGAACCCATCCGCGCCGACGAACTGCGGCTCGTCTTTGACACCGGCCTGCATCGGCATTTGACGCTCAGCCATCACGATGGCTACACGTCTCACATGCACTGGGGCAGCCCGCAGCCGGAAACCGTGGGCGATTACGACGTTGAAGTCTCCGACGGCGTCGAGTGGACGAGGCTGATTGAAGTTGAAGGAAACTACCAACGCCTGAGAACGCATTCTCTCGATGCGACACGTCCCATCACGGCTCTACGAGTCGTCGTGCAAGCGACCAACGGCTTAGACCATGCCCGGATCTGCGAAATTCGCGTTCACGGTTCGATCGTCAGCTCGGCCAGGTAGATGGCTGTGAACGGCTTTCCCGCTTTGTCGCGCTCGTGGCTTGAGTAGTAGGACACGAGGGCTCGTGTGTCGCTCAGTGCGAGAAAGCCTGGATACGAATTGTCACCGGCACTAGGAAGTTCGGCGAACTCACGCAACTCGTCGTTGACCAGCCAGTACAACGACGTCACCGGCTTTTTTGCCAACATCTTGCGACCGCCGACTAAATAGCGATCGTTCCACTTCACCAACAACGGACCGCCGATGTAGCGGTCGAGGTCTTTGCGTTGCCACTCGTCGTATGGCGGGCGTGAGCGGCAGACCTGCGCGTTGCGGCCCCCACCACTTCGAGCCACCGCCAATACCGAGCCGTCGCCTTCGAACAAAAACGCCGTTTCGTCGCCGTACTGCTCTTGAAAAAACGCCGCCTTCTTCCAGATCAGGCCGTCGTCGCTTTCCAGCATGGCCGACTGCACCATCGGGTCGCGCTCGGCTCGGCTCGCCGACTTGACGAATTCGCGTTTTCGGCGGCCACACAGATAGGCCTTGCCACCATGCGCCGCCGCCCGCCAGACGTAATGGCCGTACGTGCCCTCGAGCATGACAGGTTCATACCACTCCCGGCCATCGGCCGTGAATGTCGCGTAACCCAAGAGTTCGTTCATTTCGTGTTTCTTCGGCGCTTTCTCGCCGCAGTACCACGTGCCCGTGTACAGGAACAACTTTTCTTGAAACAGCAGGAAGTGAGGGTCGCGCACGTCGCGCTTGGAAACACTGAATCGATGCACTTCCTGCCACGATTGTGCATCATCGCTCGACAGGACGATGATCGAAGATGTCGGATTGACGCCGTGGCCGTCGGGACAGTTTCGAAACGTAAGAAAATAGCGGCCTTGAAACCGGCACAAGTCTGTAAAGGCATTGTGCGGTCCGCTGTCGAAAACCCGGCGAATCGAGCTGACACGCACGCTAGGTGTTTCGGGTTCTGCCGCGAGCACGCGATTCGCGTGCGGCACCACGACCAGCAAAGTTGGAAAAATGAACAGAAGGTTTTGAGTGAAGGGCTTCACGGTATGGTCGACCTCGATTCAATTGCTGGAGTGTCTGCCTCGACCCTAGCCAAGAACCACATGTGAATGCAACCACGTCTTCAAAACCACGACACGACGGCTTCCGTTCACGTGAATCGAGGTCGGCCTCGCTATTGTGAAAAATCGATCGGGCAACGTCATGGTTTTCATCGCGCATCTTGAGTACGATGCAAATCGATGTTCTTCGTTATCCTGGCCTGTTCGAGCAGATTGATCCGGCCCGCATTCGGAATGTGCGAAGGCGAACGCAGCCATTGGTCTGAGACATTTTCACATCCAAGGTCAAGTCGATGCAAAGAAATATGAAGATGGCGCTTGTGTTGAGAGCTGCACCGCCGTCGGCTTTCATAGAGATGGTCTCGAGGATCGCTGGTGGGCGAAGTCGGCCCAACACGTGTCGTGTCAAACACCATCATGATCGGGCACTGAGATGTGTTCTCGTCCTGCTTGCCGTGTCATTCGGCTGCTCGCAGCGCGTGGCGCCGGTCTCCGAGGCCCCACCGCCGGAGGTGACGGTCAACCAGCCAACCGAACGAGAATTCGCGGAATCTGTAGAATTCACGGGACGAACGCGGGCCGTCGAAGACGTCGAGATCAGAGCGCGCGTGTCCGGTCATCTGTTGAGCGTGGACTTCACTGAAGGAGAGGAGGTCGAGAAGGACCAGGTTCTGTTCCAGATCGACCCGCGTCCGTTCCAAGCCACGCTGGAAGCTGCCGTGGCTGAGGTCGCGCGCGTCGAAGCGGCGCTCGCCAAGGCAACGGCCGACCTGGCACGAAACCAACAACTCCGGGACAACGACGCGATCACGGAGCAACAACTCGACGCAGCGATCGCTCAGGAAGGCGTCGCGAGTGCTTCGGTCGATGGTGCTAAAGCGGAAGTCACGCGAGCTCAGCTCGACCTCGATTTTGCCACGATTCTTGCGCCGGTCAGCGGGCGAGTGAGCCGGGCGTTTGTCACAAAAGGCAACCTCATCTCGACCGGTGCAGCCGGCGCCGAACCGCTGACGACGATCGTCAGCGTCGACCCGATGCACGTCTTCTTCGACGTGGATGAGCGGTCACTGCTGCGTATTCAAAAAGAGAATCGCGAACAGCGAAAGAAAGAGGGGGGCGATCTGAACCCGAAGCTGGCGGATGTGAAATGGCCGGTCAACATCGGTCTGGCCAACGAAGTTGGCTTCCCGCACAAAGGCGTGCTCGATTTCGTCGATAACCGCGTTGATGCGAACACGGGGACGATTCGCGTTCGCGCCAGATTCGACAACCAGGCGCGATACCTGATTCCGGGCCTATTCGTGCGGGTTCAACTTCCGACGAGTGAGCCTCGCAATCATGTGCTGATTCCCGATCGGGCCGTCGGCACCGACTTGGGGCAAAAGTATCTGATGGTCGTCGACGAGAAAAACGTCGCCCAATACCGCAACGTGACGCTCGGCGTACGAACGCCTGATGGGCTACGCATCGTCGAAAAGGGGCTCTCGCCGGGAGAATCGATCATTGTCGACGGATTGCAGCGAGCGCGGCCTGGTGTGACCGTTGATCCCCACACGGCGCGTGCGGCGGACGATCCAAAATCATCAGGTTCTGAAGAACCGGGTTAAACGACGCCGGCCAACTACGCGTTCACATCGAAGACGGCGACTCCAACAACACGGAACCACTTAATGTTTTCGCATTTCTTTATCGATCGGCCGATCTTCGCCACGGTGTTGTCGATCGTGATTATCATCGTCGGTGTGGTGGCCGTGACTCAGTTGCCCATCGCGCAATATCCGGAAGTCACGCCCCCGACGATACAGGTCTCGACCATCTATCCTGGCGCGAATGCCCAGGTGGTTGCGGAGACCGTTGCGACGCCGATCGAACAAGAGATCAACGGCGTCGAGAACATGATCTACATGTCCTCCCGCTCGACGAATGACGGTGAAATGACGATCGACGTGACGTTCGATCTCGGCACCGACATCGACTTGGCACAGGTCTTCGTTCAGAACCGGGTGGCGATTGCGATGCCGAAGCTGCCCCCGGAAGTCACACGCCAGGGCGTGACGACCAAGAAGAAGTCACCCAGCATTTTGATGTGCGTGAACATCGTTTCGCCCGATCACAGCAAAGATCAACTCTATTTGAGCAATTTCGCGACGACGCGGGTCAAGGATACCATCGCGCGAGTTCTCGGTGTCGGTGATGTGACCATATGGGGAGCTCGCGACTACAGCATGCGCGTCTGGCTGGAACCGGAAACGCTCGCAGCGCGTGACATGACCGCCAGTGACGTGATGAATTCCCTGCAGGAACAGAACGTGCAGGTCGCCGCCGGCCGTCTTGGGCAACCTCCCGTGCCGACCGGAACGGCTTTTCAGCTCACTCTAAACACGCTGGGCCGGTTGATCGAGGTTGAAGAGTTCGAGCAGATCGTCGTCAAGACGGGTTCCGACGGGCAGATCACCCGCCTGAAGGACATCGCCCGGATCGAACTCGGCGCCAAGAACTACGACCTCGGTAGCTCCTTAGACGGCGAAGAATCGGTGACGCTGGGCGTGTTTCAGTTGCCCGGTTCCAACGCGATCGAAACCGCGAACGGTGTTCGTGCTCAGATGGAAGCACTCAAAGGGGCGTTTCCCGAAGGTGTCGACTACCGAATCGTCTACGACACGACCGGCTTCGTCGAGCAATCCATCAATGACGTGTTCGTCACGCTGCTTCAGGCGCTGGGCCTGGTGTTCATTGTCGTGCTCATATTTTTGCAGAGCTGGCGGGCAACAATCATTCCGATGGTGGCCGTTCCCGTGGCGCTCGTGGGGGCGTTCGGTGGAATGGCGCTGTTTGGGTTTTCGCTCAATAACTTGTCGCTGTTCGGTCTCGTGTTGGCAATCGGCGTTGTCGTCGACGACGCCATCGTGATCGTCGAAAGCGTCGAGACGCATTTGGCCGCCGGCCTCTCCGCGCGCGACGCGGCTCGCAAAGCGATGACCGAGCTGTTCGGCCCAGTGATTGCCACGTCGCTCGTGCTACTAGCCGTGTTCGTGCCCACCGGCTTCATGGCAGGGATCACCGGTCAGTTTTTCCGTCAGTTCGCTCTCACGATCGCCGCGGCGGTGATCATCTCGACGTTTAACGCGCTCACGCTCAGCCCTGCTCTGTGTGCCCTGCTGCTTAAACCTCGGACTGCAAAAAAGGACCCGATCGAGTGGTTGATGAACATCTCGATGGGCTGGTTCTTCAAGCTGTTCAACTGGACGGTCAAGCGGACAACGAGCGGTTACGGCCGATGCGTTAATCTCGTCGTGCGGGGCAGCATCATTTCATTGTCGGTGTATGGAGGGCTGTTGTGGCTCACGTACATGGGATTCACGACAGTGCCCCAGGGGTTCATTCCGCAGCAGGATAAGGGATATCTGATCGTCAACGCCCAGCTCCCTGATGCGGCCAGCCAGGAACGAACCGACGACGTCGTCGAGAGGCTCACTGAAATCGTGCTGGACACGCCCGGTGTGGCTCACAGCATCGCGATCTCCGGATACTCGTTGTTGGTGAGTACGAATCTGTCGAATGCCGGTTCGCTGATCGTGGTGCTCGACGACTTCGAGAACCGCAAGCACGACCCGGAGTTGCATTCCGATCGGATCGCGGCTCGCTTGCAACAGAGTTTCTCCGAAATACAAGAGGCGCAGGTTGCCGCGTTCGGAGCGCCGCCGATTGACGGCTTAGGCAGCACCGGCGGCTTCAAATTGCAGGTGGAAGACCGGGGAAGTAGCGGTGTGGCGGAGTTGGAGGGCGCCGTGAAGCGTCTGGCAGCCAGCGGCAATGCGCAACCGGGACTCATTGGTCTGTTCAGCAGCTTCAGCACGAACCAGCCGCAGATTTTCTTAGAGATCGATCGAACCAAGGCCAAAGCGCAAGGGATTGCACTTTCCGACCTGTTCAATACGTTGCAGATTTATCTCGGCTCAGGTTATGCCAACGACTTCACCCGTTTCGGACGCAATTGGCAGGTTATTCTCCAGGCCGATGCCGCCTCCCGGCTGTCGACCGAAGACGTCGGCCGGCTCAAGGTTCGTAACGCCGCCGGTAACATGGTTCCGTTATCAACATTGGTCAGCATCGAAGACGTGACGGGACCGGCCAGCGTGATGCATTACAACTTGTACACGTCGGCCGAAATCAACGGTTCGACGGCACCGGGAACAAGCTCGGGCGACGCCATTTTGATGATGGAACAGCTCGGCGAGCGGGAGTTGCCCGACAGCATGGACTTTGAATGGACCGAGCTGACGTTTCAACAGATCAAGGCCGGCGAAGACCTGATCACGAAGCTGGTGTTTCCGATGGCTGTCGTCTTCGTATTCCTGGTTCTGGCAGCGCAGTACGAAAGCTGGTCGTTGCCGATGGCGGTGATCTTGATCGTGCCGATGTGTCTGTTGTGCTCGATCGCCGGCGTATTGATCGCCGGACAGGACAACAACATTTTCACGCAAATTGGGCAGGTGTTACTAGTGGGGCTTTCGGCTAAGAACGCCATCTTAATCGTCGAGTTCGCCCGTGCGCGCCAAGATTCGGGAATGTCGCGGGTCGAGGCGGTTGTCGATGCCTGCCGGTTGCGGCTGAGGCCGATTCTGATGACGGCATTCTCATCGATCTTGGGCTTCATGCCGCTCATCCTGGCAACGGGAGCCGGTGCCGAGATGCGGGTCGCATTGGGTGTGGGTGTCGTAGCTGGCATGTTGGGTGTGACGTTCTTCGGGCTATTTTTCACCCCGGTGTTCTATTCCGTGATCATGTGGTTCTCAGAGCGAAAGAAGCCCTCGTCCGTTAAAGACCTTTCCGCAAATTCGGAGAATTAAAGCGCGCCGCTCACGTCTCGGATCAGCCGAACCACGAGCTGTGTCATCGTCGATCGAGACGCAAACGTCCATTCACAACAATTCCACCCAGCGCAACGTGATCGGATCGAGTAGAAACGAAGATGTATCAGTTCGTCGTTCAATATCGATTCACCGTACTCTTGGCGGCGCTGGCCTTGCTGATTGTCGCGTCGCCGATGATCTCGCACATCGTACCCGAGGCGGAAATCGGAATTCGAGAGAGCCTGTTGACCGTTCTGTTCGCTGTCATGCTGGTCACCGCCGTTGCCGCAGTCAGCGCAACGCGGGTCGCGCGTTTTTTTGCCATCGGCATCGGAAGCCTGGCGATTCTCTCACAGATCCTGAATACGGCGGTCCATGAAAACGTCGCGTTCGTGGCACATCATTGCTTGCAAGCCGTGTTTTTGGGAGTGATTGTCGTTTTGGCCGTACGGCAACTGTTCGCCACAACCCGAGTGGCGCTCGACACAATCAGCGCGTCGTTGTGCGTCTATTTAATGCTCGGCGTGTTTTGGAGCAGCCTGTATGCATTGGTCGACGTGTACGAAGCCGGTGCCATTTCCGGTCTGCCCGGGCAGAGCCCCGCGGTTGACGTGGCGTCCGACCAGACCGAGCGATCCGTAGGCCTCTTGTATTTCAGCTATGTGACGTTGACCACCCTGGGCTACGGCGACGTGACGCCGACGATGGCGTTCTCGCGTATGCTGGCCGTGACCGAATCGATCACCGGACAGCTGTTTCTCGTCGTGTTGGTGGCCCGTCTCGTGGGACTCCATATCGCGGCTTCCCGGGACGAAATCGACCGGGTCTGAACTCGATTCGGCGACGAACTCTTGATCTCGTCACATTCGCCCCAGGGCACGCGCCTCGCAACTCGATTCAAATCGCGCGACCGGGCCCGATTCACCCAGTCGACGGGCGAATACCGGCCATTACTGCCGAAACCCGGCTGAGGCGGCGAAATGCGTTTGAAACGACGCGCGTCTCATGTCACAATGAGTTGTTCGAGTGAGAGGGCTCTTAAATGCCTAGTATCGTGGAATGAATCGGGCGGCCAGCGTTTTGCCGCGACCATTTCAATCGGGTTTCAATAGGGCTCACAGAACGCGATATCGTTCACGAAGTGTCACTTCCGCGCATTGCCTTGAAAGCACGACTGCCTGATTCGGCCCAGTATTATCACAACCAGTCCGTTGATGACCCTCGCCCAATAAAATGAATAAGCTGCTCGCCAAGGAGAACACCATGCTGTCATCTCGTCACACACTGTTGCTCGCATTTGCCCTCTCGGTTCTGCCAACGCTGCCGGGAATGGCAGCACAGCCGTTTGACGAATTGCTACGGCGTGTCCCGCCCGGAGCCAACGCGATCGTCATCATGGACGTCGAGCGGTGTTTGAGTTGCAGCATGGCCACAAAAGAGAAGTGGCACGACAAGCGTGAGTCGGCCTATGTCGACCGGCCGATCATCCTGCCTCCCGAAGCAGACAACATTGTCTTGGCAGCACAGCTCGATCCGATGGCAGATATGGAGGCGCGTTGGGAACTAGCCGTGATGCAACTCCATGAACCGATCGCCATCCGGTCCATCGCGCGGGCTGAGGGGGGCTACGTTGATACGGTCAACGGCTTGGAATCGGCCTGGACGCCCAGCAACGCTTACTTCGTCAAGTTGGACGATCGGCACCTTGGAATGATGTATCCGGCGAATCGCCAATTTGTCTCGCGCTGGTCAACCTACGGAACGGAGAATCAGGAGATACGCATTTCGCCCTATTTGCGGTCGGCGGCCGACGCCTTCGAAGATTCTGGACAGATCATGATGGCCATCGATTTACGCGACATGCCCCAGGAGCATCGCATTCGCGAACGGCTTGCCGATTCACCAGTGATTCCCGACAAGCTGAAGAACGACGATACGTTAATCGACGATGCGTTGGTCGATGCGGTCACAAGCATTCAAGGCATCGTACTCAACGTCGATATCGATTCCAAAGCGCGCGGCCGAATGCGAGTAGACTTCGCGAGCGACATTTCGATTTTGAAGCCCTTTGCCAAGCCGCTTGTGCTGGAAGTCATGGACAAGATGGGAGCCGTCATTATCGACTTTAACGATTGGAAGGTGACTGTCGAGGACATGTCGATTGTCATGGAGGGCGATCTATCGGCCGACGGCCTGCGGCGAATCTTCAGCATACTGGAAGTGCCGACAGCGAAATTTAGCTCGCTGAGCGACCAAACCGCCGCTCCGTCCAGTTCGCAGCAACCGGCAACCGAGGAAGTAATCGGACGCGTGTCCAAGTCCTACTTTGGGTCGATCGAGACGCTGATGAAAGATCTGCGATCGAATTTGAAGCCAAATAACGGCAGTCACGCCGTTTGGTTCGAGCGCTATGCCCGCAAAATCGATCGATTGCCCATTCTTAACGTCGACGAGGTACTTCTCGAGTTTGGTGCGCAGGTGGGCGAATCGTTTCGCACGATCGCCTATGCCCGGCGCGGCGCCAGCGCCAAGCGGGGAATTCAGAACACAGCCACTCAAAAAGCCTATAGCAGTTATGGAACCCGCAATTACGGCCGATACGGCCGTTCGGGTTACGGCAGGGGATATCGCGGCGGCGGTGGAACGTCTCGGACCGCATCCAACCAACGGATGACGATTCGAGCGCAGACCGACGCGACTGCCAACAAGGTACGGTATTCGGAGTGGAACGAGTTGGAAAACGGCATGGCTGGAATGCGTAAGACGATGACGCAAAAATACAAGATCGAGTTTTAGATCCCGTTCGGGATAACTGTGGCGGCTATCGGACGATTTTTGGTCTTTGAACATCGTCTCTACGCCGCCAGAACCGGCTACACATATGTCGAAAGCGCTCTAGAAGCCGTCCCAAACCTCGGTTGTGGTGAGTTTCGGTGCTACAACTCGAGGGCACACGTCGTCCATCTGAGAGATTTGGGACTACTTCGAGAGTTCGTCGTTCATCAGCCAGCGTTACTATTGCACGTACTTCACAAAACTGAACCGGCCAGCCGCGATCGATGAATTTGTCGCGACTTAAATGCTCGTATTTCAGCCTTAGTCGCGCCTTTGGCCACTGTAGCATAGCTAGACATCGTCTAGGCTCTTGCCGAGTCGAGTCGATTTGAGCAGGACCAGCAGGATGCAAAGCCCTGTTGCGCATCGAAGCGCAAGAGGGCTTTTTTGGCATCAAGTTGTTGGTCCGGCCCGGTCGTTCAATTAAGTTAAAGGCATCCAGGTCATGTGCAGAATTGTCTTCACGGCTCTTGCCGTTTCGTCACTCTTGGTATGCCGAAGCTTCGCTCAAAACGGGGCGGTGGAATCAAGCGAGCAGCTCACGCCGGCATCGGAAAAACAGGCGTCCGACGATAAGGCCATTCGCGCCACGGGCGAGTCATTCACGCGCGCCTACAACCAAGGCGATGCCACAGCGGTCGCTGCCCACTTCACCGTCGACGCCGACTATGTGGGCGAAGAAGGACGTGTTTTGCGCGGAAGAAAGGCCATCGAGGAAGATTTCGCGGAGCTGTTTTCCGACGGCCCAAAACTCAAGATCAAGGTCAACATCGAATCGCTTCGATTTGTGGCCCCCAACGTTGCCATCGAAGACGGGGCGACCGACGTATTCCCTGCTCCGCCCGGCCCGCCGGCGGACAGACGTTACACCGCCGTGCATGTCAAACAGGATGGGAAGTGGCTTGTCGCCAGCGTTCGCGATTCGCGAACCGTTAAGCCGTCGAATTATGAGCGACTCAAAGGATTGGCCTGGATGATCGGTGACTGGGTCGACGAAGGAGAAGATTCGCTGATCGAGACTTCGAGTCGCTGGGCCGCAAACAAGAATTACATCCTGCGCAAATACGACGTAAGAATCGAGGGTGTTAGGTCGTTAAGCGGCGTGCAGCGCATCGGATGGGACCCGCTCAGTGGACGCATCAAGTCGTGGGTTTTCGACTCGAATGGAGGTTTTGGCGAGGCCCATTGGAGACTGCAGGATGACATATGGATTGTCGAAGCGACCGGAGTCCTGCAAGATGGGACGACAGCCACAGCAACGAACACGTTCCGCGTCGTCGACGGCGACACGTTCACGTGGACGTCGCAGAACCGCATCGTCGGGGGCGAGTCCGTTGCCGATATCGAAGAAGTCACGATTGTGCGAAAGCCTCCCGGGCCAAGTGAGTGAGAGAAGTGACGCTCGCGCTGGCGGCGACTAACGCTATCGGGCAGGCAAACGATCGATACACGAGAAACCGACGCGCGTTCGTTAAGTCAGAGGACGGAATGAGCCAACACGGAGAAGAGTCGATGAAGAAGGCTGCCAAGATCACGCTGATAATTGCCCTCGTCGCCTTACTAGCGTGCCCAGATGCGTTTGCGCGCGGTCGCGGTGGTGGTGGTCGCGGCGGCGGACGAGGCGGTGGAGCCAGGGGGGGCGCTCGCGGTGGTGCCCGTGGCGGCGGTCGAGCGCGTCCTTCAAGACCAAGCGGCGGTGCGCGGAGACCGTCTTCGAATCGCAGCCCCTCGTTTAACAGACCAAGTAGCCGGCCGAGTCGTCCCAGCACCAGGCCGTCGAGACCCTCTACGCGCCCTGGCGGCGGAAGTCGTCCCGGAACGCGACCTGGCGCCGGCAATCGTCCGGGGCAATTGCCATCACGCCCCGGCGGCGGCAACCGTCCGGGAATCGGCAATCGACCTGGAATCGGTGATCGGCCCGGCGGCGGCAATCGACCGGGCATCGGTGATCGCCCGAGCCAATTGCCATCACGTCCGGGCGGCGGGAATCGGCCAGGTATCGGTGATCGTCCGGGCGGTGGTAATCGCCCAGGGATTGGTGATCGCCCCGGTGGCGGTAACCGACCAGGAATCGGCGATCGCCCGAGCCAGTTGCCATCACGTCCCGGCGGTGGTAATCGTCCGGGCGACGGCAACCGTCCGGGGTTTGGTGATCGCCCCGGAAGACCGGGCGGTGGTTATCGTCCCGGATACGGGCACGGCTCCGGGCACTGGCATCAAGGCCATCATCATCGATGGTACCACGGCAGCTGGTATCAGCATCGACACCGTCACGTGGCGTGGGGAGTCGGCATGTGGGGGCTGTGGAGTCTCGGAACGCGGGCTTACTATTCCGGGTACTACACGTACAGCAATCCTTACTACGTTGAGACACCGGTGGTCGTCGAGGTCCCTGCGGTCGACTATTCGCAACCGATCAACGTGACGGCCGACTTCGAAGCCGAGCCGGCCGACGGCGGCGACTTCGCGTCGCCGGAACCGGAATCGCCGGAATTCGAAGCCGCCATGGATTCCTTCCAGAGCGGTGACTACGACAGTGCTTTGAGCCGAATCGACGCGGCTCTCAAGAAACTACCGAACGACGCGGCCTTGCACGAATTTCGAGCTTTGGTCCTGTTCGCTAAGCGAGAGTTCACACAGGCGGCCGCGGCCGTTCACGCCGTGCTGGCCGTTGGCCCCGGGTGGGATTGGACGACGCTCAGCAGTCTTTACCCGGATGACAATGCCTACACGTCGCAATTGCGATCTTTGGAGGCGTACCGGAAGGAGAACCCCCAGGATGCCGCCGCACACTTCTTGCTCGCCTATCACTATCTGACGTGCGGTCACCTTGAGGCGGCCACAAAAGAGCTGGAAAAGGTGGTCGAAATCATTCCCAGCGACGAAGTCGCGGTTCGGCTGTTGCAGACATTTCAGCAAGGCGATGAATCGACGACGCCTGCCGAGCCGGCACCGGCCGATGTTGAGAGCCCGGACATCGCGCCGGAAACGGTCGTCGGCAACTGGACGTCCGATCGAGGCGATCAAGGAAAGATCGAACTGAACCTCGGCCAAGACAACAAATTCACCTGGAAGTATACCGGTCCGAGCAGCACCGAGGAATTCAGTGGAACGTACAGCGTCGGCGGGAACATTTTGACGCTCATCGACACGAACGGACAGCCAATGGTCGGCAATCTGACTCAAGTCGACGGCGGTTTCAACTTCAGGCTCACCGGCGGAGACCCGAACGACCCGGGAATAACGTTCGGTGCATAAGGAAGTTACGAAAAACGAATCTGCGGCCAACGTAGAACGCGATACGCGGTATGTCTTCAAATCAACGCGTTCCGCTTTGGATTTGACTCAAATGCGAAACAGAGTGTAAGCTGTCTAGCAGGTGCCAAGCAGAGTTGACGAACCCACACATCTGTACTGTGAGGCAGCTCCGGTAAAAACCGGCACACAAGAAAACGAGAACAAGAAGTGAAATATCGCCGTTTCGGCGGTCCAATGACGCGTTATCGCACGCGCGATTGGATGTGGAGTTGATAAAATGAACCGACTCGTAAGACTTTCGATCGTTACCGTTCTTCTTGCCGTTTCGGCGAGTGGTTTTGCCGCCGATCGCCACGACCTGAAGCGACAATCAAATACAGTTCGCCGCGCACCGCGTGCCGATCTTCTGGCCGCCTTCCGATCACTTTATCGTGTGAAGGTCGATAAGGCGGTCCTTCCACCGCTGCCGCCCATACCCGAAGGCGGTGAAGGCACGGGGAGCAACGTTGACGGCGAGTTGCCGGCCATCGAACCGATCAGCTTGTACCACTGCGTCAAGTATGAGGATCTCGACAACATCCATCCCTGTGCAGTGCGCACGGTCGTCGCCGTTCAAGACCCCTGCTACGATCCTCGTTCGTGCTGTGCTCCGGCATGTGTCTATGTCGAGATCTGCGTCCCGCCCTGCAAGTGTCGACGGGTCAAAGTCAGTCGGAGGGGCAGCAAGGTGGAATACGACTACGGCGAGTACGAAGTCGAAATCAAATCGAAGCGAGGCGTGGTCTACGTCGACTACGACGATTGACGCTCGCTGCTGCTTTTGCCGATTGCGCGACATCACTCCGATCGCGTGCCGCCCAACCCGACCTGGAAAGTAACGACGATGAGCCGCCAAAGCGGCAAGTTCGAGCCGATCGTCTATGGCGGTCTTCTGATCGTGGCTTTGGGGACGTGGGCCTTCGTCGGTCTGGCAAAGCAAGTCGTCGCGGGAAAGACTCAGACGCTCGACGAGCGGATGATGCTGATGCTGCGGGCGGACGACGATGGTGGCTCGCCGATCGGCCCACCCTGGATGGAGGAAATGGGCCGTGATCTGTCCGCCTTGGGTGGGTACGTCGTCTTGAGCATGGTCCTCTTGGCGGTGACCGGGTTTTTGTGCCTGGAGCGGAAGTTTCGCCGGCTGTGGTTCGTCTGGTCGTCGGTGGCTGGAGGCTACGTGCTGGTGATGGCGCTCAAGTCAGCGATCGACCGGCCACGCCCCGATATCGTGAGCCATCTCTCGATTTTTCATTCCGCGAGCTTCCCGAGCGGGCACTCGATGATGTCGGCGGTCGTGTATCTGACGCTCGGGGCCTTGCTGGCGGAATCGACCGACAAGGCTCGCGTGAAGTTTTACGTGCTCAGCGTGCCTCTCGTTCTAAGTGGGTTGGTGGGAATGAGCCGGGTCTACGTCGGCGTCCATTACCCGAGCGACGTTCTCGCCGGGTGGTCGGCGGGCCTCGTATGGGCGACGGCCTGTTGGATGCTGGCCCGATTCCTCTCGAACAAGGGATTGATCGAGGCGCCCGAGGAGCAGCCGGCCTGAAAACACGTGCTGTTCACGTCTTCGGCTCGTTTTGGCGAATGCTCCTTCCGGCGCGAGATTGCGTGTTTCATTGGCAAAAAGCCATCCAGACGTAGGTTTGACGCCCATCAGTCAAATGGCTACTATCAGTGCGGTTTTTGCTGGGAAAAGGCCCACATCAGGCCGCGTGTGGCGGTCGATATTCGGGCAGCCGCCCGCTAGAAGAGCGGGTCGGGCAGCGTTCCCATTCACTTATTTTCATCGTGGCCAGTGCGTCGTAACGGCTTAGCTGTGCGGTAACCATTTCAATTTGGTTCAGAAGACGGCATTGGCATAGGAAACAGGAGAGAGACTCAAGTGGCAGAAATTGTAGTTAAGGACATACTCGATGCCGGTGTTCATTTTGGTCATCGGACGAGCCGCTGGAACCCAAAAATGCGGCCCTACATTTACGGCCGCCGCAACCTGATTCACATTATCGACATCAAAGAGACCGTTCGCGGCTTGATGCGTGCACGGCGTTATCTGCAAAAAGTGGCTGCCAACGGAAGCCTGGTCTTGTTCTGCGGAACGAAGCGGCAAGCCGCCGACCCGGTCCAGGAAGCGGCAACGTTGTGTGGAATGCCTTACGTGACCGAGCGCTGGCTGGGTGGCACGCTGACGAACTTTCGAACGATTCGTAGTCGTCTGAAACGCTTAGAAGAACTCGAAGCTCTGGAAGAAGGTGGCGAACTGGCCGAATTTTCGAAGAAGATGCAATCGACGTTGATGCGAGAGAAAAAGAAAATCTTTCGCAATCTGAACGGCATTCGCGACATGAACCGTTTGCCGGAAGCGGTTGTGGTCATCGATCCTAAGAAGGAAAAGAACTGCATCAACGAAGCGCGAATCCTGGGGGCCAAAGTCATAGCCCTCATCGACTCCGATTCCGACCCCGATCTCGTCGATCTACCGATTCCCGGAAACGATGACAGCATCCGCTCGATTCGGCTCGTTTTGAAGTACCTGACCGATGCGATCGCTCAAGGTAAGGGTTCGTTGCCGCAGGAAGAAGCTCAGAAGGACGACGAAGGCGAAGAGCCGCGGCCCGTTCCGTCGTTGTAACGCCGGTCATTTGAAGATGGTTTTTCCATTGATGGGAACGTCAACTAACCCGTCGGTCGATGCACTTGGGAATTGCCGGTTGGGCATCGTTTCGAGATGGGTTCGGCAGTATGCTTCCGCGCGGAGCGTGTACGGGGCGGCGTAGTCAGAACCATCAGCGCGTCTATTCAACCGGCGCACGATGCGGCGGATTGTTCAAGGAGATCTGGACTACCGCACGCCGGCCGTCGACCGGAGGCGAAAGGTTGCTCAATCGGTGCCGGAACGTCACCTGCGCTTGGCCAACAGGCAGACCGGTAATCCCAGAATCAAGTTGCCAGTTTGAAGAGAACGAATCATTAACGTAAGCGGTTCGCCCTGCAATGTACCTTAGGCGGAATGGCCGCTGAATCGAACGTGCTCAGGCGATCAATACAGACAGGAGACATGTTGTAATGGCGGAAATTACTGCAACAGCCGTCAAGGCGCTTCGCGCTATGACGGACATGCCTATGATGAAGTGCAAAGCGGCTCTCACCGAAGCCGGCGGAGATCAGGAAAAGGCCATCGACATCCTCAAGCAGGAAGCGGGGAAGATTCTGATCAGACGGGGAGACAATGAGACGTTCGAAGGCCGCGCTTTCACGCGAGTTCGGGAAGACGGCAGCGAGGCGGTGATGGTCGAAGTGCAATGCGAATCGGCCCCCGTGGCCGGCGGTGAAGACCTCAGTCGCCTGGGCGATCTGCTCACTCAACAGTTGCTCGAAGGACCGGGCGCCGAAACGCCCGACGACCTCCTGTCACAAGACGCCCCCGACGGTAGCGGCTCGACGCTCAAGCAGTTGTACGAGGACATCGTCGGCACAATCCGCGAAAAAATCGTCGTCACCCGAATCGCCCGTGTTGAAGGTCCGGTCGATGCCTACGTGCATCACGACGGCAAGACCGGTGTCCTGTTTCAAGCCACTGGCGAGAACGCGACCGCACCGGTGTTGCGCGACGTGGCGATGCACATCGCGGCGCTTCACCCGACCGTCACCAACAGCGAAGAACTTGATCCCGCCAGCGTCAAAGCCGAGCGCGACCGTTTGAGTGAAGAGGCCCGGGCCACCGGCAAACCGGAAAATATCGTCGAGAAGATCGTTGAAGGCCGGATGAAGAACTTCTACGTCGAGGAAGGGGTTCTCAACTCGCAACCGTTTGCCAAGGACGACTCCAAAACGGTCAGTCAGGCGTTGTCCGAGCACGGCTTAACCGCTAAGGGGTTCACCCGCTGGTTGATCGGGAATTAGGGTTGGCCCAAAAACCCTCCGATGGAAGACGTTTGTCCCTGATCTGTCGGTTCGAAACGCACCACAATCGGGTTTTGGGGCGGGAACTGGAGCGCGCCCCAACGAAACGACAGTGACTCAAATGCCCGTACTTCAGCTTCAACCGCGTCTCGAGCTGCGACAACAAATCTAAACGTGGTTTAGTCCCATCTCGAAGGTGTTTCGAAAAAATACCGGCCCAATAACATCGCCGGTGACAAGCTCTTGAGTCCTGGAACCTCTATCATGTCCGATTCTGCTAATGCGTTTAAGCCGGCTTACAAGCGGGTGCTGCTCAAACTGAGTGGCGAGAGCTTCTGTCGCGCCGGTCAGTCGGGCATCAGCATGGCGGAAGTCGCCAACATCTCCGATCAAATCAAGAGCATCGTCTCGGCCGACGCACAGTTGGCCATTGTTTGTGGCGGCGGCAACATTCTCAGGGGCAAGGAGTTCTCAGCGGTCAGCGCGGCGATCAACCAGTCGACGGCCCACTATATGGGCATGCTGGCGACGGTGATCAACGGTCTCGCTCTGCAGGATGCGCTTGAAAATGTCGGCGTTCCGACGCGTCTTCAAACGGCCATTCGCATGGAGGGCGTTGCTGAGCCATTCATTCGTCGCCGCTGCGTCCGCCACCTCGAAAAGGGCCGCGTGGTCATTCTGGCAGCCGGCACCGGCAGCCCGTTTTGCACAACTGATACCGCGGCCGCCCTCAGGGCCCGCGAGATCGAAGCAGACGTGTTGCTCAAGGGGACGAAAGTCGATGGCGTATACGCCGAAGACCCGGTCAAGAACCCACATGCGGTTCGTTACTCGCAAATTTCGTATCAAGACGTGTTGCATCAAAACTTGCAGGTGATGGACAAACAGGCCATTCTGCACTGTATGGAGCACGAAATTCCGATCGTCGTCTTCAACGTTCAGCGCGTCGGAAACATCGAGCTGACCATCGCTGGTGAGTCGGTCGGCACCCGAATCACGACAGAGTCCGACGCCGAATAAGCTCGCGACAATGCCCGCCCGCGCGGCGACTTTCTTGGTTGGCGCCATCGCGAATCGGCAGATTCCTGCCCAAGTACATGCCCATTTGTATTTCCGGGTACATTCGGATTTCGCACCGCCGGCTATCGTTCCACAACGCCGATTGCCCATCGCCTGGCGCGCACCTTATTTCCTCTCAAGGATGGGGCCCGCGAATAAGCTGCGTGGTTTGCTGATGATCGTGTTCTTCACGCCGCCACTTTGGCCACCCGTCAGAATGGCGATTGAAATGGTTTGCCACGCTGCATTCGTAGGTCGTGCATTTCACTGAACTTGCCGGTCGATGACAAATGCGTTAAATGATGCTGGGAGAGGTTCCGAACCGACCGATGGCGACCCTCATCCTGCGTCTGTTTCTTGTGTCGTACGGCAAAACCACCGCAACCAGCACTGGCGACGACTTCTTAAAGCCAACAGATGAACGATTCGTCGAATGCCAACATCAACGGACGACGACAGCCTACGGAACCGTCGGCGAAAGGCCGGGTTTCTACGGTCACCAAAATCGTCGTGTTGTTGGCGGTCGCGACACTCGTCGCGTACGTGTTCTTGAAGTACGGCGATGACTTCAACGTCAAATCCCTGGTCAAGTATGAAGACCGAGCCCAGTTGTTCCGTCTCGAGCATCCCGCTGCCGTGTACGGAGTCGCATTCTTGATCTATGTTGCCGTGGCGGGAAGTTCGATTCCACCCGGCGGCGCGACGGTATTGACGCTCGTGTACGGTTGGTTCTTCGGGTTGTGGCAGGCGATGGTCCTTGTGAGCTTCGCCTCGACAGCCGGGGCGACCGTGGCGTTTCTGCTGAGCCGGTATCTGTTCCGCGACGTCATTCAAAACAAGTTCCGAGATCGTTTGACCGGTTTCAACGAAGCACTCGAGCGGGAGGGTGCCTTTTATCTGTTTTCGCTTCGCCTCATTCCCGCAGTCCCCTTCTTCGCCATCAATCTGATTATGGGGTTAACGCCTATTCGCGTCACGACGTACTGGTGGGTCAGCCAACTTGGTATGTTGCCCGGCACCTTTGTTTATGTTTATGCGGGGCACTCCGTACCGACCATACAGAAGCTCGTAGAGCGCGGGACCTCCGGCATCCTCACACCCCAGTTGTTCGTTGCCTTCGTGCTCCTGGGGCTGTTTCCTTTTGTCGCCAAGAAACTGCTCACTCGTTTTCGGAAGTCCGAGACCGAATCGATCGAGTCATAAACCCCGGCGCACGACCGTTGGAATTCCGATCTACTGGTCTCTTAGCCTGATAAAGTTGCCGCACGGTCTTTCGACGCACCGCGACAACGCGGAATTGTCGAGTTGTCGCCCACCACATCGGATGACGAGTCGACGCCGGGAGCCCCTCATTCACACACGGAGCCGATGAACATGCCCGAACTGATCGCCATTCTTCCCGCTGATGAGCACAATCGCGCCCTGGTCGACAACGTGCATCCACCGGATTGGTGCAACCCGGAACCGGCGGCGCGATACAACCTGGTTGTCATCGGCGCGGGCACGGCTGGACTCGTTACGGCCGCCGGGGCCGCCGGGCTGGGGGCGAAGGTTGCGCTTGTCGAACGTCACTTGATGGGGGGCGATTGTTTGAACGTTGGCTGCGTGCCGTCGAAGGCGCTCATCGGAGCCGGGCGGGCTGCGGCCGCCGTGCGCGATGCAGGCCGGTACGGCGTTAATGTTCCCGACGGAACGCGTGTTGATTTTCCATTCGTCATGGAGCGAATGCGACGTCTGCGTTCCGAAATCAGCCCCGCCGATTCGGCGACCCGGTTTCGCGATCTGGGTGTTGATGTGTTCTTGGGAGAGGCTCGATTCAACGGTTCCGACACCGTGCAGGTCGGAAGCAGCATACTTCGCTTCAAAAGCGCGGTCATCGCGACCGGGGCGCGAGCTGCGGCGCCGCCCATTCCCGGTCTGGCCGACGTCGAATACCTGACAAACGAGACAATTTTTTCATTGACCGAGTTGCCCGGCCGCTTGGCGGTGATCGGCGGCGGGCCGATCGGTTGTGAATTGGGTCAGGCCTTTGCGAGGTTTGGCTCGCAGGTCTCACTATTCGAAGCGGCTGACCACATTCTGCAGCGAGAAGACCGAGATGCGGCCGGAATCGTCCAAAAGTCGCTCATCAACGACGGCGTCGAACTACTCACGAACGCAAAAATCTCTGGAATCCGCAACGACGGTGCGCAGCAGATCATCTCGTTCGAACGTGACGGCCAACAACAAGAACGAACCGTCGATCGAATCCTGTTGAGTGTCGGGCGGGCACCCAACATCGAGGGGCTCAATATCGAGGGAATGGGCGTTGAGCACGATCGAGCCGGTATCAAGGTCGATGATCGGCTGCGGACGACGAATCCCAATGTCTTTGCCTGCGGCGACGTTTGTTCGAAATACAAGTTTACACACACGGCCGATTTTCAGGCTCGAATCATCATCGGTAACACACTGTTTCTTGGACGATCAAGGTCGAGTCTATTGACAGTTCCCTGGTGTACGTACACCGAACCCGAAATCGCACATGTGGGAATGTACGAAGAGGACGCCGAGAATCGCGGTATTCCCGTGCAGACTTACATACAGGAATTCTCAGACGTCGATCGCGCGATTCTCGACGGACAAGTGGAAGGGTTCGTCAAAATTCACGTTCGAAAGGGAACGGACAAGATTCTCGGCGCGACAATTGTCGCCCAGCATGCCGGCGACATGATTTCTGAAATCACCGTGGCCATGAAAGGCAAACTGGGCCTGAAGACGATTGGTGCCGCTATTCACCCCTATCCGACGCAAGCCGAGGCGATCCGCAAGATCGGCGATCAATACTCCCGCACTCGGCTTACGCCTTTCGTGAAAGCTCTGTTCAAAGCTTGGTTGAAGTGGCGCCGGTGAGCATCGCTGCGCTGCATCGCCGAGGCGCGATTAGCGTTCACGTTGTCGTCAACCGATCTGACAGTGCCGACGTCTGCGTCATCACCTTGAGAATCAATCGCGCCCCCTACTCGAGGCGCCCGTTGATTCGATAGCGGTACACGACGGCGTCGCGGCCCAAGTCGCCGGGGAGCAGAAACAGCCGTTCATCGAACACGGCCATGCCTTCGCGTGTCGCCGTACCGTCGCGCCCCGGCGGATTCGGCAGGCGAACTCGGGCAACCAGTGCGCTTCGCCCCACGTCGACAAGATCGATCACCGAGCGCGAGACGAATGCCGGCCGACGCGGGTTCTTGTCGAGGCCTGCTGCGAGAATTCGGTCGCGGGAGATCGATTTCCAATCCTGCACCGCCAGTGCCCAGTCGGCATCATCGTGGATCAGACGATCGCGGGGCACTTTTTTCGCCAGCTTACCGTCGGTTCCCCAGGCGTAGATGATCTTTGTATCCCAATTTGCCCCGTAGAGTTGACCAGTGTGGCGGTCGACGGCGATCGCGCCGATGTGGTCGTCGACGCGAAAGACCTGTTCGGCTTGCCACTGCGAAAACAGTGTCTCGGTTTCGTGGGCAACCTTCACAACGATTGATTTGCTGTGAGGTTTGCTAATTGCAACCGGAATCCAGAACGCGCTGCCGTCGAAATCGAATCCCCCCGGGTGATCCATCTCAGCTCGTTGTCGCGACTGGCCGTCGACACTTGGCGTGACGTCGATGTATTCAGCCTGTTTCGGGTTCTTGCGGTCGAATCGCAGGAACAGGGCACGCTTGGGCGGCGTTTCCAATCGTCCGGTGACGTAATAATGCTTTTCGGTGACGTACAAACCTTGCGAGTGAACCCGCACGGCTCGGCCGCCGATGTGGGGGCCCGGCAGCGGCTGTTGACCCTCATAGGTCAGCGTAAATGCACCAGAATCACCCGTTGTCGGCCGTTCGTCTGTGTTGGATATGTTGCGGCGGACGTCCGATGCACTCTCATCACGCGGCTGTTGTGCGCCGAGTTCGCCACTTACGCAACACACCAGACAGGCGAGCGCCGCCATCATCGGCCTAGGAGAGTCGTCTTTCATCGAACCACGAAAATACAGGGGAAACGGGGCAATGTAATGATGTCATGTAGCCAAAGGCTACCACGCGATCGTCGACGGGAAAAACTCAGAGACAAGTTCGCGATAATATCCTTCGACTTCATCGACACGAGGGGCATTCTCACATTTTGTATACAGGTCGTAAGGGTTGAACGCGCGGACCCAATGAAACATTTCACGGTCGCGATCGTTCATCAGGTGATCGTATTCCCCTTCCCGATGTCCCGGGTAGAACGAATGATACCGGATGGCGTATTGAGCTTCCTCGGGCAGGTAGTCTTTGACGACGTGATACAAGTATTCGTCGTGCCCCCATGACATCAGCACGTTGTCGAGTCCGCAGCCTTCGGCATAGATGCCGAGTTTCGTCTGATATTCGGGCACGCGCGTATCGGGGTTCTCATCAAAGAATTCGTGAAGAACAACTTTCTCGGAAAACGCGCAGCCCACCGGAAACGTATCGCCGACCACCGCCCACTGGGGTTCGCCGAACAGGCACAGAATCTTTCCCAGGTCGTGGATCAGGCCCGTGAGAACGAACCAGCGAGGATGCCCGTCAGTCCGAATGGCCTCGGCGGTCTGAATTAGGTGCACAATCTGCGGCAAGTCGATGTCAGGGTCACTGTCATCGACCAGCGTGTCGAGAAGTTCGAGGGCCTCCCAAACGCCCATCTGTCGTTTGGAAAGCGGCAAGTATTCATCCCGCTTCGATTTCACAAAATCGACGGTTTGACATCGATGGTTGAGCCGATAAAACTCCCTGACGCCGGCGCGGGTTTCCTCGCCGTAGTCCCGAAAGTCCTGCTTCGACTTCGAGCCTGCGGGGGCGAGATCAGCGGCGCCTGGCGGAACGGCTTGGCCGGCGGATTCGGGGTAACGGCGGCGCAGGTCGTTTTCCCATTCGTCGAAGTTCTCGAGCGGGCCTTGGCCGGGGGCCGCTTTTGAAAAATCGGACATCGACGGGCCTTTCGCGGCTGAGTTTCAAACGGGTTCCCTGCACGTGATTCTTGCACGGAGTTCTAGGAAATACCAGTGCGGATGCCCCGTCCCGTTTCAATTCGCCCCCCTGCCCTTTCGCTTTAAGTCCGTCCATTCTACATTAGACGGCTCATTCGGTAGAGCGGTCAAAAACCCGGCGAATTTACCAGATAATGATGGTCATACGAGCCGCGCCATGACACGGCGATGCACCCTACGAAGAGTCGATTACGATCATGATTGTGAGTTGGAACTGGTTGAAGCAGTACGTCGAGCTGGACATGTCGGTCGACGAGTTGACGCACCGGCTGACGATGTCGGGCTTGAATCTGGAAGGCGTCGAGGAAGTCGAGGACGACGTCGCGATCGACTTGGAGGTTACCAGCAATCGCCCCGATTGTTTGGGACACATCGGCGTCGCCCGTGAGATTTCCGTATTGTTCGATACGCCGCTTTCGGTTCCCGAGGCGACGATTCAAACAGTCATTGAAAGGGCGTCTGATGCTACGTCGGTTTCCATCGAATGCGAGGACCTCTGCCCGCAGTACATCGCAAGGGTAATACGCGGCATCAAGGTTGGCCCCAGTCCTGGCTGGCTCAAAAAACGCCTTGAAGCAGTGGGGATCGCGACGATCAACAACGTCGTCGACATCTCAAATTACGTTCTGATGGAGACCGCTCAGCCGTTGCACACGTTCGATTTCAACAAGCTGCATGGTCAACAAATCGTCGTCCGCCGCGCCAAAAAGGGGGAAAAACTCGTTGCCATCGATCAACGGGAATATGCGCTCAGCCCGGAGATGTGCGTCATCGCCGATGCCGACCGTCCGGTTGCGATTGCCGGCGTTATGGGCGGACTCGACACGGAAATCGGCGAGCAGACGACCGACGTGTTGATTGAAGTCGCTGACTTCGCCCCACTTTCCATTCGAAATACGGCCCGCGCTTTGAGTCTGCACAGCGATTCGTCGTACCGATTCGAGCGGCAGATTGACTCCCATCAAACCGACTGGGTCAGCCGGCGCTGTTGTCAGTTGATACTCGACGTTGCCGGAGGCGAACTGCTCGACGGACACGTGTTGGCCGGCAATACGCCTGTGGAGAAAAGCAAACCGATTTCGTTGCGGTTTGATCAGATTCCGCGATTGTTGGGCATTGATGTGCCGGCGGATGAAGCTCGTGGTATCTTGGAATCGCTGGGCTTGGAATCAAACGGCAACGGATCAGCCGATTCATCGTCCGGGAAGCGGGAGTTCATTCCGCCTTCGTGGCGTCGCGACCTGGTCCGAGAGATCGACCTGGTCGAAGAAGTCGCGCGAATTCACGGATACGATGAGATTCCCGACGACATCGCGGTTCCCTTACAACTCAGCAGCAGAAGTCGCACCGACCGCGTTTCGGCGCGTGTCTCTGAACATCTGACGGCGAGCGGATTCTATGAGGGAGTGACGCTTTCGTTCGTCAGCGAAGACGTGCACACGTTGTTCCAGCCGCACGCCGACCGCAAGCCGCTGTTCGTTGAACATTCTTCGCGCCGGCGTGAGAATTTGCTACGCCAAAGTCTCATTCCCAGCCTGCTCGTTTCGCGGCGCGAAAACGAACGTCAGGGCACGTTCAACGCGGAATTGTTCGAGATCGCCAAGGTCTACCTGGAAGCACGTCCCGGCGAGCCGGAATCGAGGGTCGAGCCTAAACGAATTGGCATGGTGAGCGGGCGACGCTTTGGTGAACTGTTGGGGGTTGTCGATCGTTTAGCCAAAAGTGTCAACCGCAACACGACCGTTTCCGTCGAACCGTCTCAGATATCGCAATTCGCGGCGGGGCGAGGTGCGAGCATTTCGCTTGACGGCCAGCCTTGGGGCTGGCTTGGCGAACTCGATCGAAAGGTGACCGATCAACTTGATTTGCGCGACGCGGTGGCCGTTGCCGAACTCGATTTCTCGTTGTTGGAAGCGGCGGCTGACCTGGCACCGCAGTTCTCCCCCTTGCCGCAGTATCCCGCTATTCAGCGCGATCTGAATTTCGTGCTGGAAGAAAGTGTCACGTGGCAGCAGTTGGAAGACGTTGTTCGGGCTTCGGCGGGAACGTTGTTAGACGGCATTTCATTCGGCGGCCAATATCGCGGCAAGCAGATCGCCTCGGATAAAAAGTCATACGTTGTCACGCTCAGCTATCGTTCGGCCGAGCGCACTTTGACACATGCCGACGTCGAATCGGCACAAAACGCCGTGCTGGCGGCATGTCAGGATGAGTTGGGGGCTGCGCTACGGTAAGGGCTCAACTGAACAGGGCACATGTTTCGCATTCCGTCACGCCGACAAGTCCAGAATCGATATTGATGCAAGCGGTACGCTGATCTATATTTCTCAATGAAGAACCGCTACGAAGACATGCATTTCCGGTACGCCGTGGCTGTACATGTTTTGCATTGACCGGTCGCTGGCGGTAGACTGTCGCGTGAGCCGGCGGGGACAGACGGTAACGGACCTCCGACGAGAGGTTCGAATCGAGGAGAGGGCAAACAATGGCGATGAAACGAATGCTGCCGAATGAAATTGCACAGTTGCGATCGACGCTTAAGCTGAGTGAGGGAGAGTTCGCGACCCGAATCGACCTAGATGACCGCGGCAAGGTGAAATTGCTCGAATCGGGCACCACCAAGCCAACAGCTCACGTCACCAAGATGCTTTACAAGCTTCTCTCGCGCGGCGCCGGGCGTTCGCCCAAGCTAAAGGTACTCCTCGAAACGGTCAGAAGTCGGATCACCAGTCCGTACTGAGTCGACGGTTGATATCGAGCGCTAAGGAGCCCGTTGTGCGCTGTGGAGCCTGATTGCGGAGACGACTTCGCGTCACATCTTGTTGCGAATCCGTACGAAGCCTGTCGCCGTCTTGAGCGCCAAGACGACGTTGAAAACCCAGAGCACAACGTCGATCGATCCGGGGGCCAACCAAATCTGCACCGGCAAGCAGCAGTAGACGATCAATCGTGGCCGAACGACCCACGAATACGGGATCGAGAGCGCGTTGCGTATCATCGCGAACACGACCACCAGTGTATACAGGGCGATGTAGGTGGCGGCGGGAACCGTTGCCATCTCGCCGGCTTCCATCAGTGTAATCGTCGTTGCCACCACGACGGTCTGATCGGCCATGGTGTCCGTCAACGACCCTCGGCGCGACGCAACCCCCGAATACCGCGCGAGCGGCCCATCCAGACCATCCAGCAAGACGTGGGTTGCCAGCACCACGAGCGCCGCAACCGGTGACCAGTACCAGAGCGGACAAAAAGCAAGCCCTACCATGAGCGACGCGATCGTCAGATGATTGGGTGTGACTCCCTGGCGGTTGAGGAATCGCAACAGCGGTTCAAGCCAACGGCCGCGCAGACGCTGCGTCCAGACCATCGCCTCCCGTTCGGAGGCTGAGTAGCAGTCGGACGTTGGCTTGTCGTCGGGAGGCTGTTCGCTCATGGCAACCATCCCTACCTGGGCGGAATGTGCCGGCCGATATCACGCTGAAAAAGGTCGCAAATGGGTGAATTTCTCCGAAAACGGCGAATCAAACCCTCTCGATCACGACATGGTTGGCAGCGGGAAGGGAAGCCGTTCGGAAACGCGGCTGGCGGGAGCGGCAAAGCATGAACGGCGGGGTCGGTACCTCTACCAGTCGCGTTTTCAGGCAACGTCCTGAGGCGAACAGCGTTCTCAATCGCCGCAATATTCGATAAATTGGCAAAAGACGTGCGCATGGCCGTTGCTCGCTGCTCAGGTGTCCATTTCTGATCGGGGGACGTCGAGTGCTGATGGAGCGGGCCTGCGAACGCGAAACCCAGAATTCACGCGCCATTTTCTGTTGCGGACCAAGACGAATGGAACCAGTGACGTCTGTACCCTCCCTGAAACCGGCCGCATTGAGATACGGGACGCTCACGCTGCCGTCACGCTGGCTGCTCTCGCCGCTGGCGGGGTTTACGAATCTGTCGTTTCGTCGTGTTGTGCGCGAGCTGGGCGGCTTGGGGCTCGGCACGACCGATCTCGTCAACGCACGCGCCTTGCTGGCAGGCAATCAGAAATCACTGAGGCTCACTGAGACTTCTCCCGACGACACTCCTTACGCCGTTCAGATCTTTGGAAGCGATGTTCTGGCGATGTGCGCGGCGGCTCAGTTGCTCGAAGAGCGTGGTGTTGATTCGGTCGACATCAACATGGGCTGCCCCGTCGATCGAATCACTCGTTCCGGCTCAGGTGCCGGGCTGATGTGCGGTTCGAATCAAACAATCGCGCTTGTCCGGTCAGTCGTTGAGGCGGTCAAGATTCCCGTCACCGTGAAGATGCGGCTGGGTTGGGACGAGACGCAGATCACTGCTCCCGACTTCGCTCGAGAATTCGAGCAGGTCGGCGTTGCGGCGATCGCCATTCACGGACGAACGCGGGAACAAGGCTTTGGCGGCGACGTTAATCACGCGGGCATTCGAGCCGTCGTAGAGGCGGTCGAGTCGATTCCCGTGATAGGCAACGGCGACGTGCGAAGCGTGAGCGATGCGGCCCACATGCTCTGCGCCACCGGTTGTCAGGGGGTCTCGATCGGTCGAGGGGCGTTGGCCAACCCCTGGGTGTTCCGTCAACTTGATCAATGGGAGCGAACGGGACGATTTGACCCACCCGGCAACTTCGAGCAGCGGCTACTGCTACTCCGGCGACAAATGGCCTACTTAGAACAGAGCATGGACGCCCACTGGGCGATCATCTCGTTCCGAAAGACAGCTCACTGGTATTTGAAGGCCATGCGAGTGCGCGCCGCTCTTCGTCACAGTTTTCAACAAGCCCGCACGAAGCAGGAATTGGAGGCCGTTCTTACCGCGATATCCGAGGAAGGTCCGGTGCGTGGGAGCAAGACCGGTCTGCTTCCCAAAATACACGTGCCGGTTCCCTCGGGACCCGTGGAGAAATGGTAGCATCGTCTCGATTAGAAGGGAGATACCTGACAGATTCCGAATCGAAACGAGCGAGCAGCGGCGCCGCTTTTCATTTCTGCCGACATTGGGTAAAGTCGACGCGTACGCTGGTCGGCAAAGTTCGCGCGGGTCGACGTGACGTGGCAATTCGGTGTTGGTCACGAATGTCGTTCCTTCCCGCCACCAGTTTGACAACAAAAATAGAGACCGGATTGGCTGCTGGAAACATTCTTGCGATTGATATCGCTGATGGTTAAGTGGGGAGCTCCGTCATGGACCAGGACGAGATTCTGTTGGATGCTGAAGAGCGGATGGAAAAGGCCGTTGGAGTGTTGCAGGGCCAACTTCAAGGGCTACGCACGGGCCGAGCCACGCCGGGGCTAGTTGATTCAATCAAAGTCGACTGTTACGGCTCGCCGACGCCGCTCAAGCAATGCGCGAACATCAGTGTGCCCGAGCCGCAACAAATCGTCATTCGCCCATTCGACGCCTCAGTTGTGGGGAACATCGTAAAAGCGATACAAGCCAGCGACCTGGGACTCTCACCAAATTCGGACGGACGGTTGATCCGTTTGAGCATTCCTCCACTTTCGACCGACCGCCGCAAGCAGTTGGGCTCGCGCGTCAAAGAACTTGCCGAAGAGGCACGCGTTTCCATACGCAACGTTCGTCGCGACGCGAACAAGCACGCCGAGCAGGCACAGAAAGACAAGACGCTGAGCGAGGATCAGCGGGATGATACCAAGAACGAGATCCAAAACTATACAAAGAAGTACGAAGGCAAAGTGAACGATCTCGCCTCGACGAAGGAAAACGAGGTGATGAACGAATAGCGATGCGCGGACTCAGTGGGCGGTGAGTGAACGAAGCTCATTCGTGACCTTTCTTGTTGTTTCGTTGAGAGGCTGTGCCAAAACTCTGTCATTGTGAGTCTTGACGCCAAAATCGACGCGTACACATCGTTCATCAGAGGGTGTTCGGACGATCCCAAAAGTATCATTTTCGGCAGGCGCGGCGCCGTCCTCGCTGGTTCACGTTCGGTCGTCTAAGCACGATCCCCTTTTTTCCGGGACGGCGCTGTGTGTTTTGGGCGTTACAATCGGCACGATTGGACGAACGGATCGAGCGAACCCGATCGTTACCGATTCGGCAGACGCCGACGTTCCCCACGGTAAGATTATCAGACCCGACCTCTGGGCATAATCGGACCTCGACTTGCGCACGACGCGGCGAATCTGTCCAATCTCTTGGCACGAGCGATACGAGCCCGCCGATCCGTATCTTTAGGCAGACGCGGATCGCCGTCGCGATTACTGCCAAGGAACAACGAAGATCGCCGAACACAAGGAAGGTGTCGTATGCCAATGTTCTGGAGGAGAGCCGCGCTGTGTGCGGCCGGCTTGTTGGCACTCGTGACAATGGCCGGATGCAGCGCAAATGGTGGGCGTTTCCCCTTCTGCTGGAATCGCGGCGACCATTGCCCGCCCGGCCCGAAGATGGTCAGCGACGGTGAGTTCGGCCATGTCGGAGCGATGACGCCCTATCGATCGGTCAACGAGTACGATTGGTCGCCTAGCGAGATCGCTGATCCACACAGTCTCCAGCCGTTGTACGCCCCCCCATCAGATGACGGAACGAACGGTATCCAAACGAATCCATCCGTCGTGCCTCCGCTTCCCGAGTCGGGCGCCCTGCCCCGCCTGCCGGATGGCTTCAGGGACGCTCATAGGCCCAACGATTCGACCGGACCAGCATTCGCCGGCAATCGACCCACGCAAATGCAAAACAAACTCGTGCCGATACCGCAACGCTCGCCCCGGATGATTCGACGAATGGGGACAGGCGTGCGGCGCTTCTTTGGTCGGCTTCGAGGTCGGAGGTTAATCGGAAGACGGACCGATGACTCGCTACTCATCGGCGTCGCAGCCGCTAGTTCCATTGATGGCGGTATGACCGACGAAGCCGAAAGCCGGCGTGTGCTCGCTCCCCGTGTGAGCGATGTACCGACGCTCGCATCGCACCAGGTTGATTCTCCTGAAGTGCCGGCGGGGTCGGACGAATATGACACTTGGGGAGCGGCGATTCCTTGGGCCGATCGGCAATCGAAATCGTCGTGCCGGCGTGTGAAGACGCACGGCGACGACTCGTCATCGACGCCCGAGTCTTCTCAGTCGCAAGAATCCGAATCGACGCCGCAGATCGAGCCTTGGCCATTCCACCGAGCTTCGCCGGGACAGTCTGTGCCGCCAATTCGTAGTACGCAACGGGCCAAGTTCGAAGCACCAAGCATCACACCATCCGCTACTGATGTTTCAGACGTGGGTGAAGTGTCGCGAGTCTTCGTGACGCCGGCCCTCAAATTGCGGTGAAGCGCCGCGGGCTACGGAGGGTCGATGCCTCCTTGGCAGAACGGATGGCAGCGCATGATTCGCCAGATGCCCTTCAATGCGCCGCGAACCGCTCCATACTTCTGAACCGCCAGAATGAAGTACTCGCTGCACGTGGGATAAAAACGGCATCGTCCACCAAGAATCCTGCTCAGTGACAGCTGGTACAGTCGTACGCCGGCAATCAGGAGCCGCGCCGGAATCTTGGCGATCCAGTGCAGCAGATTCATGAGGCGTCCTCTTCGCTGAGCCGGCGAGCGAGTTTCTGCACTGTGCGCTTGAGCGACCGTCGATAATCATCCAATTCCGCGCGCGAACCCGGACGTGGAATAAGAATCAGGTCGAGCCCCGCCGGCAATTCGCGCTGTTCGAGTCGAAACGTTTCCCGCAGCAAACGCTTCTTCCGCGCGCGGCGTACTGCGTTTCCATGTTTTTTGGAGACGCTCACGCCGAAACGTGTTTCGCCGAGCGTATTTCGTGTCGCGAAAACGAGTAGGTTCTGATCGCCGGCGCGGCAACCGGAATCGTACACGTGGGAAAACTCACGAGACGTTCGAAGTCGCTGGGATTTGGAGAGTCCAAATTCTTTCACGGTGGGTCGTTCGGGTCGGAGTGCTTTTCCGGCTCCGCTGGAGGAGCCTCATCGGTGCGCGCCGCTTTCGACTTCAGGTACCAAAGTTCGTCGAACTCCGTCCGCGCAGGTTGTTTCGTGCGGGCGATGCGGCGCAGGCGATACCCCCACAGCATCGTACAACTGACGAGCAGAATCCCAACGACCATCACGCCCACCAACAACAACATGGCGACGCTGGCCGCCTTCTTGCCTTCCTGCCGTTTTTGTGGAGAGGGTTGTTGGGAATGTTGTGGTTTCGATTTCGGCGCCGCATTGTCAGATGAGACGTCCTCGTCAGAGGCTGCACCTGGTCCCTGTTGGCCGTTGTCTGCTCGCGTGCTGACCGATGCGAAGATCATGATCAGAAAACAAGACCCCGTCAGTAAAGCAACTGCGCATGCACGCCGTCGCCGCGGAATTCGGTCGTTGGATACTGCGCTATGTGGCAATCGGTTCACACCCATTTGTCCTTGCGTGGCGACTCTTGAGGCAGATTCGCCAGTTGGTCGTACAACTGGCGGGTCTCGGCGTCGATTTCTTGCGGGACGACAATCTGTATGACGACCAGTTGGTCGCCCGGCTGTTTCGTTTTCTGATCGGGCACTCCCTTGCCCTTGAGCCGCAGTTTTGTCCCCCCGGACGTACCGGGCGGAATACTGACGGTCACTCGGCTCTCGTCGAGAGTCGGCACCTCAACCTTGGCCCCTAACGTTGCTTCGGAAGGCGTCACGGGAACGTCGAGCATCAGGTTGTTTCCCTCGCGACGAAACCAAGGATGAGCGGCGACTTTGACGGTCAGCAACAAATCGCCGGCGGGTCCGCCCCCGCTGCCCGGGTGCCCCTGCCCCGCTAAACGAATGACGCTGCCGGCGTTGACACCGGGTGGCACTTTGACGTTGATGCGTTCTGCTTTGTCGTCGCGGCGAAGTTGTATCCCGTGTGTTCCCCCCGTGGCGGCGACGTGAAAAGGCACTTCGGCTTCGAGTGTGACGTCTTCGCCTTTGAGCGTGCGCGGCTGCTGTCGCTGCGCACCACCGAAACCGCCCGGCCCACCACCACCGACGGAGCCGAACAAGTCACCCAGATCGACCTGCCCGCCGAACATGTTCCCGATGTCGATCGGCCCCGATTGGCCTTGCCCGCCTGACCAGCTGTGTGCGCCGCCAAACGGCCCTCGGCCCGCCCCCTGAAACGAGGCCCCGTAGCGATCGAATTGCTCGCGCTTCTCCGAGTCTCCGAGCACCGAGTACGCTTCCTGAACCTCTTTGAATCGCTTGGCGGCTTGCTCGTTGTCCGGCTGCATGTCCGGATGGTTTTCTCGCGCCAGTTTCTTATACGCCTTGCGGATTTCGTCGTCAGACGCTTCCCGCGAAACGCCGAGCGTCTTGTAGTAGTCCGGGTTGGCCATCGCGTTATTGTGTGTCCGATTCTATCGGTGATCGTCTGGACGAGCCCTGTCAACTTGGAACATCCTCTAAAGATCCTTACGCAATCATCTCTTTCGAGGCAGATCGATGCAAGGGAGAAGAATCCTGTGACAACTCGCTTTCGATTTTCTCAGTGACAACCTATTCTTCGATAATCCTGAACGACAAAACCGGCGTTATTCGTGGAGAGATTACCACACGGAGCGTACGTGCCTGCCCAATCAAGGCGGGCAGTTCCGAACAGCCAATTTTCAGCGCCGCGACGCCGTCTGTCCGTGTGCGAGTGAGTGAGTCGAGATGTTGACATTTGCGATTCGCAATTTGATGAGCCGGCCGCTGCGTTCGCTGCTGTCACTATTGGGGCTCTCGGTCGCAATTGCGGGCATGGTGGGGTTGTTCTCGGTAGCCCGTGGGTTGGAGCGAACGGTCGCATCGACGTTTGACCGCATTCCGGGATTGCTCGTATTGCAGACAGGTGCGCCGATTCCCTTGTTTTCGAGACTACCGTCGACGTGGGCTCAGGAGATCGCCGGCATTGAGGGTGTCTCGGTGGTGAATTCCGAGGTCTGGCAACGCGTCAATCTGATCGATGGCAAGATGATCATCAGCCCGCCGCGTTTTTTATTCGGCACCGACATTGCGAGCCGGCGAAGTTTGCGACAAGACCCTTATCAAACGGGAATGAAAGCCGGTCGCTTTCTCATGCCCGATGACCGTGGCACAGCGAATACCGTTATCAGTCGGCAGATCGCCGATGAGTTTCACGTCGGCCTAAGCGATAGACTGCAAGTCAACGGGCACGAGTTGACGATTGTCGGGATCTATGAATGTGGCTCATTACTGCTCGACGTCGCGATCATTCTCGACATCGATCAAGTGCGGACGATGTCGCGTTTCGACGCAGATTCGATTTCGAGCGTCTACGTCGAGCCGAATGTGGACGTTGACAACGAAACTCTGTTAACACGCATCGAGCAGACGTTTCGCGGTCGCGATGCGACGAGCGGCGGATGGACTCTGCCTGGAATTGGCAAGGGAACCGACGTCGGGTTGGGAAGTCTGTTCAAGGTGTTTACTGATGCGGTCAATGCGTCGCCGACGTCCTCTGCGGATGACGATGAAGGTTCTTCCTCGGGCGATGTTTCTGACAAGCCTGTGACAGATGACGACACCGGTGCTGCGGATACTCCGTCCGAATCGGACTCGGGGCGGCTGGTTAGTCCAGTCCCCGCGAAGACATCGCGCGATGAGTTGGTGTCTGAAACATCGCCGATCGAAGTCCGTTCGGCATCCGAGTGGGCCGATCGCATCCGAGAATTCAGCGAAGACCTCGATTTGTTCCTGGTCATCATGACGAGCATCGGAGTGACGATCGCCGTTTTAAGCATTGTCAACACGATGCTGATGAGCGTAACCGAACGCTTCATCGAGTTCGGCATTCTCAAGGCAAACGGCTGGTCCCGTCATGATGTGTTGAAGCTGATTACGTTTGAGAGTGCTGTGTTGGGCGTCGGCGGCGGAATTCTCGGTGCGTTCGTGGGATGGGTCGCGACGCTCGTGATCAATGCTCAGTGGCCCGATCGAATCGAATTGTACGCCAGCCCCGGACTACTCGCCTTCGGTGTCGTATTTAGTACGGTCTTGGGAATTCTCGGCGGCCTGTATCCGGCCGTGTGGGCGATGCGATTGCTGCCGATGGATGCCATCCGGCGAGGGTAAAGTGGGCACATAATACTTGTCCTGGAGACGCAAAGAAAAACTTCGAATGAAACGCCGGCTGTTCGATTGAATGATCGCCGCCCTAATAAAGCACGCGTGCTGCTCCCACATGAAATAAATGATGGAAGACTCGATGATCGTCATGCACGATGTCACCAAAGTCCACTCGCAAGGCGAGACCGAGGTCCGCGCTTTGCGAGGCGTCTCGTGCAAAATCGAGGCCGGTTCGTTCACATTTGTCGTGGGACCGTCGGGCAGCGGAAAGAGCACCCTGCTCTACATGATCGGCGCGCTCGACGAACCAACGGCCGGGACGATACATTTCGAAGGCCGGAATCTGGCTGGTTTCTCTCACGCTCAGCGAGACGCTTTTCGGCAGAGTGATGTTGGGTTCGTTTTTCAAAGTTTCAACCTATTGGGAAATCTCGACGCGATCGACAACGTACTGGTTCCGTTCATGCCCCGCGGCCTCTCAGCCGACATGCGTCGCCAGGCGGCCGACTTATTGTCAAGTGTCGGGTTGGGCCATCGGCTCGGTCATCGGCCAAATCAACTTTCCGGCGGAGAGCAACAACGCGTGGCGATCGCCCGAGCCCTGTTTAAGCAGCCCAGGATGGTCCTGGCCGATGAGCCGACCGGTGAACTCGACGGAGAAACGGGCCGGGAAGTGTTCGCACACCTGCGTAATCTGCACGCCGAGCGGAAAACGACGGTGGTCGTCGTGACACACGATCACCGTCACATTACGACAGGCGACCGAGTGCTCGAACTGGAGGACGGGAAAGTCGTACACACAGGTCATGGATGATGGCTGGCGAGATGCGTTCTCTTTGAGTCTTGTGCTGGCCCACTGATTGCCCGCTGAGTTGACCCGCCGGCTCGCGGTGCAAATGATGAAGGGATTGCAGGATGTGACTTCGTTTGCGACGCAGCGCTGGCAGCGTTTCGACATGCGGCGAGATAGTGAATACGTGTAGCTTGACGATAGGGGCCTTTATGGCACGGCGCACCGTTAGCAGCCGAACTCGTTTTCGGCAGCATTTGAATGAATATCAAAGTCGATCAGGCGGATCGTCCGGAGCAGCGGGCTCGCAGCAATCCCGGCGACGAACCCGTTCCTCGTTCGAGCTCGTCCGCCGATTTGTTCAACTTCTCAAAGGGCAGCGATTGGCCGTCATTTTTTCGTTGGCCACGCTCACCGTTTCGACGTGCCTCGGCCTGATCCCGCCGGCCGCAACAAAATTCATTGTCGACTACGTGCTTGTTGACAATCCGCTGCCGGCCTCGATTCCTGCTTGGTTGACGTTGCCGACCGATCGATGGCAACTGTTGGTATGGGTGGTGTGCGGAGTGGTGATCGTTTCGTTGACGCGAATCGGGTTTCACATCTGGGGGCGGTGGCATGCGACGCGGGCGACCAAACGGCTGCAAATGTCATGTCGCAAACAAGTCTTCGAGCACGCCGTTCGACTGCCGCTGAGCCGCGTGTATGAACTGAAGTCCGGAGGCGTCGCCAGCATTCTGCGTGAAGACGCGGGAAGTGTTGCCGACCTGATTTTCGGAATGATCTACAACCCATGGCGGGCCGCCATTCAATTAGCGGGAAGTTTGTGCATTCTCGCCTGGGTCGATTGGCGTCTGCTGCTCGGTGCGTTGGTGATTGCTCCGCTCATCTTTCTGACACATCGAACGTGGATCAGCCGCATTCGCCCCCAGTACAGGGCCGTCCGCGCCCGGCGAGAAGAGGTCGACGGCCACGCCACCGAGGCGTTTAGCGGCATGCGCGTCGTTCGCGCCTTCAGCCGGCAACGCAGCGAAACGGGCCGATTCATGCGCGGCAATCACTTGATGGGCCGGCAAGAACTCCACGTCTGGTGGTGGGCGCGGGCGATCGAAATGGTCTGGGAGGCACTCATCCCGCTAGGCAGTGCCGGTTTACTTTTGTACGGTGGCTGGCAGGTGCTCAACGAGCAGTTGACGCTCGGCGACCTGATGATGTTCTTGGTCTATCTGTTGATGCTGTTGGAGCCGATGGCCGTCCTCGCGCAGAGCGCCGCTCAATTCCAAAATAGTCTCTCGGGGCTCGATCGCGTGCTCGACATTCTCGATGAGCCGAGGGAAATGCCGCAGCCCGAGCATCCTGTCATCGTGAACAAAGCCGATGCCCAGGGCCGAGTGACTTTTGAAGACGTCAGCTTTCAATACCCCGGTGCCGATCGCGACGCGCTTGAGCACATCTCGCTCGACGTGGAACCGGGGCAGACGATCGCGCTGGTCGGGCCCAGTGGCGCCGGCAAAACGACGTTGTGCAACCTGGTGGCGCGATTTTACGATCCGACCCAGGGCCGAATTCTGTTTGACGGCCGTCCGCTGACCGACTTCGACGTCGAGAACTATCGGAGTTTGCTGGGACTCGTCGAGCAAGATGTCTTTCTGTTCGATGGCACGATCGAAGACAACATCGGCTACGCCGATCGAGACGCGAACGACGCCGCCGTTCGACGCGCAGCCGAAGTGGCCAATGCCGACGAATTCATCCGTGAACTTCCCGAAGGTTACTCAACGCTCATCGGCGAGCGAGGCGTCAAGCTCAGTGGCGGGCAACGGCAACGCATCGCCATTGCGCGTGCCGTTCTTGCCGACCCGCGAATTCTCATTCTCGATGAGGCAACGAGCAACCTCGATACCGAGAGCGAACGGCTCATCCAGGCCAGTCTCACGCAGCTCAGGCGCGGGCGAACAAGTTTCGTGATCGCTCATCGGCTCAGCACGATCGCACATGCGGACCGAATCGTCGTCATTGAGGATGGCTCGATGATCGAAGTCGGAACGCACAAAGAGCTGCTGGGACTAGACGGTCGGTATCGGAAGATGGTGCAGCTTCAGGTTGCGTCACCCGGCGAGTTGGACGAGGTGGTTTCCTCACGCGATGGTTCGTATGGTAGGTAACAGACTACGAGGAAACGGCGCGATGTGGATATCAAATCAATTCGGGTCAGGGTTGCCGACGGATGAAATCGGCATCCTCGTCCAGACGCCCCAAACACCCTTCATCCTGAGCGTTAGAACTTCATGCGAATAGCCGTCGTTAGCGATACGCACGCGCATGTCGAGAATGCGCGGGCCGCGGTGCGAGTGCTCGAACAGCTCGATGTCGAACTTGTTCTGCACTGCGGTGACATCGGCTCGACGTCGATTATCCCGCTGTTCGCTGACTGGCCGACGCACTACGTTTTCGGCAACGTCGACTACGGAGAATCAGAGCTCAGGCAGGCCATTGAACAGGCCGGGCACACCTGCCATGAACGATTCGGATCGTTGGAACTCGAAGGTCGGCGTATCGCGTTCCTGCACAGCGATGATGGGCGGCTGTTTCAGGAAACGGTATCGGCCGACGAATGGGATCTCGTCTGCTATGGACACACGCATGTCGCCGCACAAGAGAAGATCGGCAAGACGCTCGTGCTGAACCCCGGTGCCCTGTATCGGGCCACTCCGCACTCGTTCGCGGTGGTCGAACTGCCCTCGCTGACGACCGATCATATTGAGGTGTGATGGCGGGAGCGCAGTTCGAAGCGGGCGTATGGTACAATGGCCGCCAATCCCAGAGGAAGTCCCCAAACAGCCGACGTGATATGAATGACTCGATTCCCCGCTGCCGCGTTGTGCCGCTCCCCGCTTCGCAAGCTTCGTTCCAGATCAGCGGCATAGAATGTTTGAGATGGCATTTTGGGCATCACTACCCCAGGCCGTTTTTCTATCCGCTTGTGGGACCTGCCGGGGCGCCGTTGACGAGAATGGGGCATCCGGGCGCCTCGAATCACGATCATCATCGATCGATTTGGTTCGCTCACCACAAGGTGTTGGGGATCGATTTCTGGTCGGACAAGACCGAGGCGCGTATCAAACAGGAACGCTGGATCGCGTATCAAGATGGTCAAGATGAAGCCGCCATGGCCGTGCTGCTCGGCTGGTATGACGGCCACGACCCGGCCGCTCTGCTCGAACAAGAGCTGATCGCGGCGGTCCGTCAAACTCCGGATGGCGAGACGATGCTTGAACTGCAATCCACGTTTCGTCCTGCCGCCAACACGCTCGAATTCGGCAAGACCAACTTCGGGTTCTTGGCGGTCCGCGTCGCCGCCAGTATCAGCGAGTATTTTGGCGGCGGTCGATTGACCGATGCTCATCGGCGTACCGGAGAAAAGGCCATCTTCGGGAATCGCGCGCGATGGATGGATTACAGCGGTCCCACCGAGCCGGAATTGCCGCGCCCCGACGGACGCGACGCACGCGACCCGACCGAAAACGGCATCACCTACTTCGATCATCCCGATAACCCCGGCTTCCCCACGCATTGGCATGTTCGAGAGGACGGATGGATGGGGGCTTCGGCTTGCATGCACGGCCCGCGGCAGATCACCAAGGAGAACCCGCTCATGGTTCGCTACCTATTGCACGCCCACGCCGGCTCAGTCGATGGCGCAAGTGCGGATACGATCGCCAACGATTTCGCTGCCAAGCCGGGCTTCGAAATTGTTCGAGCAGACAGACGGCATGTCGAGGCTGCCATCAGACGCGCGGGCGTCGGCGAATCCTGACGGCACGTCAGGCGGTGCTAAACTGGTCCGCATTGACTGGCAACAGGCCGCGTAAACTGTCGAATCTGTCCCAAAACACGGTTGTGTTGCGTGTCGCCCCGACAATTAGCGGAATCACGTCGTCCCTGCGAGGGTTTCAGGACGGATTCTCGTCACGCAGCACGTTGTTGCGGCATCACCTGCAGATCGCGCAGCAAGAGCAGATCGTACACCCGCAAGCTTTCAAATGTTCGCCGACACGTTTTCCAAATGTCATCGGCCGTGCGTTGACCAGCAAACTCACGTGACAACGTATTCATGATCTCGCCCGTGGTTCGGCTTCCGTCGATCAATTCGACGAATCGACGCGTGACGGCATCGAGTTCCAGCGCGAGGTTCACCTTCAACGGCTTACAGTCGACCTCGAAGACCCACTCGTTTCGTGTCTCGCTACGGATCAACGCTTGCACGTTGTGAATCGAGGCCATCGAACTGAAGAAAGGGACGTTGTGATGATCTTCGAATTTAGCAACGGTATCGGTTGCCGTGGAAGCCCAAAAGTCGTGCTTCTTGATCACCCCCCAATAGAGTTCCGCGGCAGCCTGTTGTTGCTCGATGGGAAGTTGCTGCACGCGTTCGAGCAACTGCGGATCGCGAAATGTCATTACGGGATCGTACATCGCCCGCATACCAGGCAGGAATTCCACGAGTTGCAGCCCTTCGTTTTTCAGAAACGCATGGATTTCTGAGACCGTAAACGGACGGTCGGTCGAATGCAGCAACAGATCGTACAATTCGATGTCGCACGAATCGGCAGTCGAAAACATGTCGGCTGAGCGCTTGAACCAGTTTGTCTCCGGCAGCGTTTCGAGCACGCGGCGGGCGTTGGCAACCTTTTCGGAAGAATTCGATTCCCCCTGATTGATAAGCCTCATCATTTCCTGCATCTGATAGATCCCCGTGCGGCCGTAGGTGCCGTAGAGCATCAGGCCCATTGCGCCGCCCGGTTTGAGCATCGCCCTCAGCGCGTGCAAGCCGGCCTCCGGGTCGGGCAAGTGATGCAGGACGCCGGAACAGTTGATGTAATCAAACGGCTCCAAGTTGGAATCGGGCAGGTCGAGCAACGATCCTTGAATCCAGGTGACGTTGTCGAGCCCGCGTACCTGGGCCCGTCGCATGGCGACCTCGATCGACTTCTTACTCAGGTCGACATGTACCAGAGTCGCTCCCGTGCCCTTGAACTGCTCGGCGAGATGTATGGTTGCGTCACCGGTTCCACCACCGGCCACCAGCGCGCGAAAAGCGGGCCGAAAATTGCGACGTCCGTTGAAGCAGTAAAAATTGAGCGTCTCGAGATCATCGAGCGGCGTGAACAGAAATCGCGTCCGTTCGTCGTTCGGGTCGCGGTACGGATAGGGGAAATCCTCGTATTGCTGTTGGACCTTGCACGTCGTTTGCCGCGCGTTGGACGTCGTCATTTTCGCCTCCGTTCCGATGTCGTCGTCTGTCGTCCTACGGTCTTTTTCGACGATGACGCGGTCGTAGATTGAGGCGGTTCCGCGGTTCCATACGAAAATCGCTGGGAATTGTGGCCCCCGGCCGAGATCGCGTGTCGGCAGCACGATTACGCGCGACGAACGTAGGTAAAGAGAGGGGTGATGGGGCGACCGCGATGTGTTTCGACGGCGCGGTCGAGGACCTGTGATTTCTGATATCGCCGCCGCCAGCGCAAATGCCGATCCGCTGCTATTGCAGTTTGCCACGCCCTAAGATCGGCCAGACGACCTCCAATTGCCGGCCGCGGAAGCCGTAGAACTCGTCGTGCATCACGGTTGTGAAGTCGGCGTATCCGGGGATCAGCTCGATCTTATCACCGATTTTGAGATCTTGCGCGGCAGCGGAGAGTTCGAGTTCGCAGTGCTCGGCGCTGACGCGGACGGCTTTGGCACCGGGAACGCCGTTGACTTCGGGGAGCTGAAAATCGGGGTGATGCGTTTTGCGTCCCGCGTCGACGATGGCGCGTTCTCGTGTGGGCCGGCTGACGACGGTCGCCAACACCGAAAGCGAATACTCCAGATCGCGCAGATGGCAACTGTGTCGATACATGGGGTCAGCAAAGATGCCTCCGCCCGCCTGCAACTCGGTGATCCCGGGGCAATCCGACGTCATCTGATACGAACCCGTGCCGCCGGCGCTGACGATGTCGCAGCTAATACCTTTTTCGACGATGGCGTCCTTACAGCCGACGAGCACCCGCATCGCGTCGTCGATTTTTTTTCTCTTTTCGTCCTGGTCGGGCACATGCAACAGATGGCCTTCGTACCCCATGATCCCGGCGAGCGTCACGCCTTCAAGCCGATCGATGGCTTGTGCCAGTTCGAGCGTATCGCGTCCCGGGCGAATGCCGACGCGGTCGAGCCCGATATTAACCTCAACGAGCACCCGGCAAACGACACCCTGTCTTTGGCACGCTTGGGCTAAGGGCTCGACCTGAGCAAAATGATCGCAGGCGATAATTGGATCGGCCGATCGGCATAGCGCGGCGACCCGTTCCAGTTTCGGCGTTCCAACAATCATGTTGGCCACCAGAATGTCGCGAATTCCAGCGGCCGCCATGACCTCAGCTTCGGACACCTTCGCGCAGGTCACGCCAATCGCGCCGGCATGGATTTGCTTCCAGGCGATGGCCGGTGTCTTGTGACATTTCTCGTGTGGCCTCCATTGTTTGCCTCGCTGGCGCATGAAGTCGGACATCTGCTGGATGTTCGATTCCATCACGTCCAGGTCGATACACAGAATTGGCGTATCCAATTCGAACTTGTCAGCTCCGATCGGCGGCTGCAACACGGGCAAATTCCTCAGTTATCACGGGGTGTCATGTGCACAGCGTGGTCTCGCGGCGCAGATGTCGTCAGATCATTACAACCGCCGTCTGGTCGGTCTACGTTGGTGGTCCGAATTCATCGACGTAGACTGTGCCCAGCTAGGCGTGCGTCAAACGGTTGCAAGGAGGGCGGGGAGTTCCAGGAGTCACCGCCACCAGACTACTGCTTGGTGCCGATCGCAGCAAGCCTCCCGAAAATCGACGTTCGCACAGAATGCGTGCGTTCGAATGCGTGCCGTACGAACATGCTGCGAATATGCGAGCCCACACCATGACGGACACAGTTTGCCTCGATGGGCCATGCTGTTAAGCTCTTATTGCGGGTTCCAAAACCCTCTGGACAAATCTGGTTGTCCAGTAAGATGGCCGCTGCCTTGGCTGCCAGCCGCGTTTCGAAGCGAATGCGGCAACCCTCACGTGAATACAATGACAGTCACAAAGCGAGTTAGGTCTTGATACGCATCTAACACACAACACCGTCCACTACTGATCGTGCGAGGCTTATGTCATGAAGATGTTTCATAGCGGGAATTGGCAGGTCGCTGAGGACAGCATCGAAGTCAAAAACCCCTTCAACGGTGAGTTGATTGACGCGGTCCCGAGAGGCACGGCTGTCGACGTCGATTCCGCGCTGGAGACGCTCGCTCGCGGAGCGGCGCTCATGCGGGCCATGTCGGCGTTCGATCGTGCGCAGATCCTTCGCCGGGCGGCAGGGATCATGCTCGAACGTGAGGCGGAACTGGGGCGAACGATCAGCCAGGAAGAAGGAAAGATTCTGCCCGAGGGAAACCTGGAGGCAAGCCGCGCGAGAGAAGTCATCGAACTTTCCGCCGAAGAAGCGCGGCGTGTGACGGGCGAAATGGTTCCATTGGATGCCGCCCCGGGAGCGGCCGGGCGATTGGGCTTCACGCTACGAGTGCCGTGCGGAATCGTTGCCGCGATCACGCCGTTCAACTTTCCGCTCAATTTGGTGTGCCACAAAGTCGGCCCGGCGATCGCCGGCGGCAACGCGATCATTGTCAAACCGGCAAGCGATACTCCGCTTTCGGCGCTCAAGCTGACGGAAATCCTGCTCGAAGCCGGTCTTCCGGCTGAGGCCATCGCCTGCGTGACTGGCCCTGGTGCCGAGCTTGGAGAGGCGATTTGCGGCGATCAACGCGTGCGTAAAATCAGCTTCACCGGCAGCTACGAAATCGGAGAGACGATTTGCCGAGTTGCCGGGATGAAACGGGTGACGATGGAGCTTGGTAGTAATGCTCCGGTGATCATCATGGACGATGCCGACATCGACAAGGCCGCGACGGCGATCACGGCGACCGGTTATGCGAACGCCGGGCAGACGTGCATTTCGGCTCAACGCGTGCTGACGTCGGACTCGATCCGTGGCGATTTTCTCGACTGCCTGAAGCCGAAGGTCGAGTCGCTCACCGTCGGGAACCAGCTCACTGAGGGTACGAAGGTCGGCCCGCTCGTGCGCGAAGCCGACGCAGCACGGGTCGCCGACTGGATCGGTGAGGCGGTCTCGCAAGGCGCTCGTCTCGTCTCCGGAGGCGAACGTGACGGGGCTCTTTGCCAGCCGGCGATTCTGGATGATGTCACACCAACCATGAAGGTCAGCTCTCACGAATTGTTCGGCCCGGCCGTCGCTGTAACGGCTTTCAGCGACATGGACGAGGCGATTCAAATGGCGAACGACACGGAATTTGGCCTATCAGCAGGCATTTTCACGCAAGACATCGACCGGGCCATGCGATTTGCGCAGAAAGTCGATAGCGGAAACCTGCACGTCAATTGGGCCTCCCAATGGCGGGCTGATCTGATGCCCTATGGAGGCCTCAAGAACAGTGGAATCGGCAAGGAAGGTCCCAAATATGCGGTGCGAGAGATGACCGAAGAAAAGATGGTCGTGCTTCATCTCGGCTGAATGCGTTCCGGAAGTCTCGCGCTCGTCAGTTGAGCCTCATTCAAGCTGTGACCTACATGAACGAGCGTGTCACGCATACTTTCCGGTTCCTACGCAACGTCACTCGCTAGACGACGTGCATCCTATTCGAGCTATCATTACTGGACGATTCTTCATCGTCGGTGTCGACGGCGTGTCCTTTGCGGACGTCGTCTCGAAGGTAGTGCGGACGATCGACCGACGAATGGGGGCTTCCGGCGGTGGCCGGTATCGATTCGTTGATCACGATGAATTTCGATTCGTCGAACCAGTAAAGCGACTTGAGCCTGTCGACGCATTGTTTGTCTTCCGCAAAAATGCGTGTCAGCTTGGGGAAGCATTTCGAGATGGCGCTCGTCACCGGACTGACGACGCCGTCGGTCGTGGACGCATCTTCCGTGAGCACCGTGGCGTACAGGTCACTCTGGGATGCGAGCACGGTCTTATAACTACAGAACAGGCGATACGCAGTTGTGGAAGCGACGTTGTGAATGACCGCCGGTTGCTTCTGTAGCAACAGTCGCAACAAGATGTAGTCTTTTTCATTCTCGAGACAGCCGCCAAGATACTCTTCACACTGCAAAATGTTGACATCGTTCGGCAACACGGTTTTCCAGGACTCGTCAACGCTGTCTGTCACCAAGCAGACGACGCGGCTCTCTGGAGATGTTGCCAAGATCGTTTCGATATTCGAGCGAGCGCGTGATCGGGCGTCGTCTCCCTTATCTCCCGGCAACAACAGAACGTGTGTCGCCGACGGCCCGAAGTCTTTGCTCAACGTCGGATAACATTTGGCGGTCGCCGAAGGTTGCGTGAGGCCGATGACCGACATCGTCAAGAAGACATCCTTGAGGGCCTGTTCACTCGGAAACAGTTCCGGCTCGACGCGGTGAATCGCTCGCCATTCTTCCACCAGCCAATCGGGGGGTGTATAGGGAATGACCAGAAAGTGGCGGAACGAATGAATGATGTCGTGCAGGCAGGCGGAAAGCTTTGGTAGCCCCTTGGCCTTGAGGCCTAGAACAGACCGCCCTTTGCGGTACGTGAGCCGAGCCCAGCGATGCATCATGTACAGAAGCGTGATAACTTTTGAGCTAATTCGTGTGGTGAGCTTGACCTGGTTCCTTTTTTGAATGTTGCGGATCTGCTCTTTGTGCGTTTCCTCGTTGGGCGCCGTGGCTTGCATTCTGGCGAGGTTCTGGTCGTTGAAGAACGCAGAGGGCCGAATTACGAAGCCGGCTTCCTCGGCGCCGGCGGAGCGCGACCCGGCCGGCTTGCGCCTGAGAAAATGAACCGTTCCTGGAACTGTCCGGTGGACCGCGCCGTTGACGCTCGTTTCGCAATTCCAGTGCCAGTCTTCATGACCGAAACCGCTGCTTAAGTCGGTTGAAAGATATTGGTTTCCGTCCCGGAAGAACTCGCGGGAAACGAAACACAGGGCCGACCATAGATTAAACTGCAGTAGGTTCAAACCGTAAAAACCTTCTGAACGCGAATCGACGTGTGGAAACACGGCCAGATGCGTGCCGAAGCAGAGGTTCAAGTCGGGATGCAAGACGAGCTGTTCGTCGGGGTAGGACGTCGCGAACCGGTAAGCTGCTTCGACCCAGTTCTGCGAGAAGAGGTCGTCGCCATCGAGAAAGCAAACGTACTTCCCATGCGCCAGCTCGACGCCACGATTTCGCGAGACGCCTGGATCACGGACTTCGATTTCTTCGACGATCGAAAATACGTCTCGGCGGCTCTCAAAGTAATTCGTCGTTTCCTCGTCCGGACTGTCGAGGACCGCGATGATCTCGGTCGCGATCCCTCGTTCACGCGCATAGTCGGCGGCGATCTCCGCGCTTCTTACGGTGCGATGGATGAGTCGACCTTCGCGGTGGCCGGTCAGAATGATCGAAACCGCGATGTTGTGAGGGTCTAGTCCTCTCATGGCAATCCGCCTTCTTTTTGGGTTTTTTGAACCACACAAGTCGTCAAAGGTTTTTTATGTGGGAAACGCATCGCGTGGAGCCCGCGACGCAATGTTCAAAACGCTACCTTGCCATCAAGCCGGTAAGCCGATCGTTGAATCGTCGCGCCCATTGTCCAAGTCGGCCGAACACCCGGGCAACGGCGTAGCGCACGCGGCGTGCTTGTGTCTCACAAAGGGAATACCAGCGTGGCCCGAGAAGCGTTAGAGTCATCAACGACCATGCCATTGGACGAAACGGCGTACGAATGACCATTCGCCGCGCGTGTTTGCGGGCCGTCTTGAGGTAACCGGCGTTCACTGCACTGTGAACCCAGTGTTCAGGCAGAAATCGGTGAGCTTTCATGGCGGCGATGCCTGCGAGAACTTCGTTTGGAACGTCTTGTCCGCGACGTCGATAAGCATCGGTGACCACGCGAGTGATTCCACTAACGACCTGCTCGTCAGAACGCGTCACGCAGAAGCCGTCGTCGTGCAAACGGTATTCGATGAGAACCTCAGTCAAGTTGGCCAACTTGCCGCGCTCGATGAGCCGCAGCCACAAGTCGAGGTCTTCGCCATAACAGATTTCCGGTCGATAGGCCCCGACGTCGACGACTGTTTCTCGCCGTAACATCGATGCAGGGTGCGCCATACCGCCGACTCCGCGCAAAAGGTTGTGCTCGATCTCTTCGTGGGTTGGTGACCATTGGTGCGGGGCGATCGGATCTCCATCCGGATCGATTTGCATGACCGCCGAGCCGACGCCGACGTAATCGGGATGGTCCTTCAGAAATCGGACCTGCCTTTCGAAACGGTTCGGCTTGGCGCGGTCGTCGGCGTCGATCCGAGCGATAAATTCACCACGGGCATTGGCGACGCCGTCGTTGAGTGCTCCGACCAACCCTGTGTTCGGACGACTTACGAGGCGAATGCGCGAGTCTTGGTTCGAATAACGCGTCAGAATGTCAAGCGATGAATCAGTGGAACCGTCGTTGACGATGACGAATTCGAAATCGCGAAAGGTTTGCCCGCGAATGCCGTCGATCGACGAAGCGACATATCGCTCGGCGTTGTAGACCGGCATGACGACGCTGATTGTCGGCACGTGTGTCATGCTACTGGATCTCCTCGACTTGGCCGGCGGCGACCTTCCCCGCGACCGCGGCGGCGACATCGGTGTCTCCGAGCCCCATCTGACGGAAGATTTCCGCGAAGCGGTGTACGTAGGTGTGTTCCGACAACGTGCGACGATAGCCGGCCTGTGCAATGGCTTCTCGTTTGTCGTCATCTTCGAGGTACTCTTGGATGACCGACGCCATGTCGTCGACGTCGCCGTAACAGACGACCTCGGAGCCAAGCGAATAATAGTCTTCCAGATTCTCCGCGAGTCCTGTGAGAGCGAAACCGCCGCATGCTGGGATCTCAAAATTCCGGCCTTTGATCTGGTCGGGAAATGTGTCCCACTGGACTTCCGGCTGGACCGCCGTCGCCACGCCCGACGGAGACGCCGCGTCCCAGCCGATGGCCTGCTTGACCAGTCCCTTAAACTGTCGGCCAAAGGGTACATGGTTGAGCACGCGCTTCGACGATTGAAAAGCCGCCTGCTTGAACCGGCCTCCCCACGGTTCGAGTGGCTGTTCGGCCGGATCGACGTGGCCTCGGCTAGACGTCTTGGTGAGGTTGAGATTGATCCGAGACTGGTTGAAGACTTCGATCATTTCTTCCTGAGTGAGCCGACCGGTCTCCCAGCCGTGGCCCCAAGCATTCACGTTAAAACCTCGCTCCCGCAGCGACTCGACGATCAAACGACGATTGCTATGCGGCTGTCCGACGAATGTTACGTCGTACTTCTTCGGCAAATCGAGTTTGTGGTACGAGAAATGATTGCACGCGTATTGGCTCTTGATGACATTGGCATAGCCAATTCGCTCGTACTTGGGCAATGCGGACGCCGACGTCGAAATGACCCAATTGAAGCAGGGCGCCCAATGCTGTGAGAAGCTTTCGAAACGCCAGTGATCATCACAAAACCAATTGACGGTTTGCGTCGTGCCGCTTTCGGAGATCGAGCGGACCGCTTCGCGGCAGAGTTGCTCTTCGTAAAGCACGGTGAACATCACATCTGGTTTCTCAGAGCGTGCTACCTCGATGAGCCTGCGGTTCATTTCATCGCGGCCGTACTTGTCCATCAACGTCAAGAAATCGAAGTAGACGATGTCGTGCCCCATGCGCCGCAAGCTTTCAAAAAAGTTGCAGTGCTCGAAACCGAAGCCCCGATTCGGGTCTCCGTAGTCGTACTTCATTGTGACGTTGAGGAGTTTCATACTGGTTTCAGCCGCTGAGTCGCTGCTGCCGTTTTTTGGAGCGTGGCACCGAACTCGACGTTCGTCCTCAGGTGGTGCGCGTTATGGTTGCCTTAGAAATCTCTGGACTATGTTTTCGGGCCTGCTCAAAAACCGTGTTCTAGCCGGCCTTTCGCCTGTTGGACCAGTTTGGTGCGTCTGACTCGTGTTGCCTGGCACCGCGAATTGATTGATCGATGACGTCATCTGGCTGCTTCAATGCGTCTTCACGAATCTTCCAGTTTTCCCAGACGAACGTATGTTGCAGGGAGAGTTCGTGCGTTTCGGTCAGCAAGTTCTGAATCGCGTGCATTCGCTTATCGGCGCCGTCGACGAAGTCGTGAAACTGCACTTGGACCATTCGTACTGTCGAGATGAGGTCGCTTTCGATCAGGTCTTCCAGCAATTCGTATTCGGCGCCCTCGATATTGATCTTCATCAGATCGACCACGTCTTTTTTCCGTGTCTCTCGCAAATAGTCGGAGATGCGGCGGATGCGGACCTGGACCGGGTCACCTTCCTGCTGATAAATCGACGAGCGGTCGTCGTGAGAATAGAGCGTCGCGGTTTGGTCTTGGCCGCCCAACCCGAAGGGGTTGACGGAAATCTTCGCATTGTCAGCAAACCGCTTCGCTATTTGGTCTGCGAACGTGGGAACGGGTTCGAAGATTGTGATGTACGGAGAATAGCGCAGAAAGATTTCCGCTGCCCAGTCTCCACGAAAGCCGCCGATGTCGTACACATTTGAATCGGGAGTCAGATCGTGACCGCGAAACAACAAGTCGTTTCCGCCGGCCATGTTGAATTTCATGACGCGGTATGTTTGCGGATCGGCCGACTGTTTGACGATGTTCAATCGCTTCGAAAAGTGGCGCTGCACGCTGCTGCACTTTCGGAAAAACACTGCCAACCAACTCATGGGCTTCATGTAACGGGCTCCGGCTCGCGTGGTTCGATGTGAACCCCCTCCAAAGAATCATTTGTGTCGCTGCAGGTCGCTCATCCTCATGCCGCCCATACCGAGGCTCGTTCCGATTCCCGCGACCACTGGGGTGTGAGAAACAGAATTCCGGCGTTGCGGGGCAGTCGGCGTTGCGTGAGCCGGCCGCCATCGACAATGTGAAAACTCAAACATGCGTCAATTGCGTCGTAGGCGCCCGTTGTGGAGAGGTTTCCACTCCAAAAACCAAGCGAGTACGTATCGGGATACAGTCGAAGATCGTCGATTCGAATGCGAATGATCTCTTTGCGTTGCGGCCGGTCGAACTCAAAACCCGAGTCGACGTCGATCATGTTACAGAGGGCTAAGCCGTCTGAAGCACGAAGAGTCACCGCCAGACGGGCACGGTCGATAGGCCGCACAACCTCAATTTCAAATTCCAAATACAGATCGTCGCCGACGGAGAATTGGCTCGAGAGTTCGCCCCGTTCGTTTCGAATGCGTGCCCAGTTGAATCGCAATTCCCCTGAGCCGCTGCGGTACTTGTAGTTTTTCAGGTCAATTTCTGCGGTAACGCTGGTCGATTCGGAGTGATATTTGGCGACCACCTCGGTGGCGGGCCCGTATTCCTCCATTTCGCCGCCGGCGATCAAGATGGCGTTCTGGCAAAGTCGCGCAACGGCCCCCGTGTTGTGGCTGACGAAGAAGACCGTCCGGCCCGTCTTGGCGACGTCGCCCATTTTTCCCATGCACTTGCGTTGGAAGGCCGCATCACCAACGGCCAGAACCTCGTCGATCAGCAGAATGTCGGACTCCAAGTTGGCTGCCACGGCGAACGCCAGTCGTGTGTACATGCCCGACGAATAGCGTTTGACGGGCGTATCGAGGAATGTTTCGGTCTCCGCGAAGTCAACGATCTCGTCGAATTTCTTCTTGATCTCGTTGCGGCTCATACCCAGGATCGCACCGTTGAGAAAGATATTCTCACGCCCCGTGAGTTCCGGATGAAAACCGGTGCCGACTTCCAGGAGTGACCCGACACGGCCGTAAATCTTGGCTGATCCTTCGGTGGGTTCGGTGATCTGCGAGAGGATTTTTAATAGCGTTGATTTCCCGGCACCATTGCGGCCGATGAGCCCGATCACCTCGCCCTTCTTCACGTCGAAGGAAACGTCTTTCAGAGCCCAAATGTGCCGGTGCTTGAGCGGGTCGCGATTGGCAAGGTCGCGCAGTTGGCGAAACGGTGCCATCGCGGCGCTGGCCAGCACCTCGGAGAAGCGCTGGTAGCGCTGCTGTTCGCCGATACGGTACCGCTTGCCGAGTTGATCAACACGAATCGCAATGTCGCCCATCATTGTCTGCCTATGCTGGCCAGTTCGAAATACCGTGCCCGTCTTTTGCTCTGTCCTTTGGCGTTACACCTTGTCCGCGAAGTATGTTTCCATCTTGCGGAAATAAAACAGACCGCCAACGAGCAGGATGGAGACTCCCACGACGGATGTGATAACGGCCTGCATTTCGGGAGCGGGCTTGCCCAGCATCGCCCAGCGGAAACCGTTAAGGACCATTACCATCGGATTCAGGTCGTAGATGATTCGCAACAGGGGCGTGATCTTAGACGAGTTGTAAACCACCGATGATTCGATGACGACCGGGCTGACCCAAAAGCCGAGTTGAATTAAAAAGGGGAACACGTATCGTGTGTCGCGGTAAATCGCGTTCATTGCCGATGTCCACAGCCCGACCGCGAACGCAGAGGCAAGCACCATCAAAACGAAAAATGGAAGCGACAAAATGGCCAGCGTGGGGACAATCTGGTAGCAGGCCATCAGTACGATGAGAACGACAAAGGCGACACAAAAGTCGACAAATGACGCGATGATTGGCGCAATTGGAACGATCACTCTCGGGAAGTAGACCTTCGTAATCAGGCCTTGATTCATCACGATGCTCTCGCTCGATTGCGACATCGAATCAGCGAACAACTTCCAAGGCACCAGAGCACAATACAGCGAAACGGCATAAGGGATACCGTCTTTGGCGTCGGTGGGAAAACGCCCCAGCAGCGTAAACAACGTCGTGAAAATCAGCATTTGGGTGATCGGTTGCAAGACCACCCAAGCTGCGCCGACGATCGTCTGCTTGTAGCGAACCCTGACGTCTCGCATCGCGAGAATCCACAACAGTTCCCGATAGCGCCAGATATCGGCAACATCGAGGATTTCCCAGCCGTGACGCGCGCGCAGGTCCAGCAGGGGAACATCGTATTCGGCGGAACTCGAAGTGGAGACAGTGTTGGCTGACATTCTGGGCTCACGTACTCCCGGCGGCGGACTCGTACTCGAATCGCTGCTGACGGGGGGTGAAGCGACTGGCTTGGCCCCCCAAGTCATGCAACACGGCTTGTCTTCATTCTTTGCTATGAAAATCGGCACGGGCGAAAAGGACGCCCCTACGTGGCCTCTTCAGGCTCTACCACAGCAGGCCATTTTTTCAACTGATGTTCCGAAGAACGGTCTCCGCCGGGGCTTGCGTGCCATGAAGCGGGGAAGTCTTTTAGTGGCCGGGTTATATTGCGTCAATGCCAACTTACCGTGAGATGCTTTCTGGATGCGGCAGCATTGGGCCGCACTGACTTCGTCGAAAATCTTTGTGCTTGACCGATTTCCGATTCCGAACTACAAGTCCGCCGTCATGCACAACACACGACTTCCGGCACACGTGCCGGCATGGGTGTCTGCGATTCACTCAGGGGGCCTTGGGGGAGTCTGTGTCGCGCCGAACGTTGCGCTAACGAGCAAAATTCGCGCACGCGCGAACCTCGATAGGAATTGCAGAAAAGCCACGGCGGATTAGACGGCGTCCTGCTCCGGGTTGTGTTCCGGTTATTCGGTTTTCCTATTCCCACACGAAATTCTGTGAGAACGTTCGACGCGAGTAGTATCACTTAGCGCTGCACTAGGAGGGGCCTCGTTGATTCAGACTTCCCACGCCGAATCCTCACAGGTCGGTTTGCCTGCTGAGCGTCGAACGATACCACTCAACGTGAGCACGTTTGATGAATCAGAGATCGAAAAGGCGATCGCGGTGCTGAGGTCCGGTTTCGTGACAATGGGGAAGTGCTGTCGGCAATTCGAACAGGACTTCTCCGCCACGCTCGACACGCCGCACTCGGTCATGGTCAACAGCGGTTCGTCGGCCAACCTGTTGACGTTTTTTGCGCTGGCGAACCCACAACTTCCTGTTCCGTCCGGCAAGCGCACGCCGCAATCCGGTGGTGAAATCATCGTTCCGGCCGTGACGTGGTCGACGACCATTTGGCCGATTGTCCAGGCAGGGTTCGTTCCTGTATTTGTCGACAGTGACAGTGCCTCGTTACAAATGGATGTCAGCGCGGTCGAGAACGCGATTGGTCCGCAAACAGTCGCCATCTGTGCCGTGCACGTGCTGGGCAACACCGTCGAGATACTCCGGCTGAAGGAGTTGGCGGACAAACATGGCCTATGGCTGATCGAAGACACGTGTGAGTCGTTAGGGGCGCGATACAGTGGTCGTCCAGTCGGGACGTTCGGTGACTTCGGAACGTTCAGTTTCTACTTTTCACACCACATCACGACGATCGAAGGTGGCATGGTCGTTACGCGAACCGACGAATGCGCCGAACTGCTGCGCTGCATGCGCGCACACGGCTGGGCCCGCGATCTGAAGAGCGCGGACACGATCGCTTCGAAACACTCGGACCTCGATCCGCGGTTCCTGTTCGTCAACACCGGGTTCAACCTGCGTCCCACGGAGATCAACGGTGCGTTCGGCATCGAGCAACTCAAGAAACTCGAACGCTTCAACGGCCACCGTAATCAAGCCGCCAACTGCTGGCTGAACCTGTTCTCCGACCTGAGCGAACGGGGGCTGATGGTGCCGATGCAGATTGCTGAATCGGCTCATCCGGCTTGGTTCGGATTCCCCGTTGTTTGCGACTGCCCCGAGACGCGCAACGGCTTACGAGAGCATCTGACTCGATGGGGTGTCGAGACACGGCCCATCATCTGCGGCAACATGGCGCGACAACCGGCCATGAATCACATCCGGCACCGCGTCCACGCGGAACTCAAGGGAGCCGACCGAATCATGGACTGCGGCTTGTACTGGGGGATTCATCCCCAAATGACAGCTGATGATCTGACGTATGTCGCCCAGGTTGTGCATGGGTACTTTGAACAAGCAGGATCGCTTCGTAACGCTGCATGATGACGGGACTGCGTCCTTCGACCCGCTCAGCGGGCGTTCATTCCGATCAATAAGCCACGGGAAAACGAATGATGAGTGCCTACCATTCCGCGGTGACCGCCGCCGATTTTCACGCCGAGACGCGCACATTTTTCGCCGGCCGCACCGTTGCCGTGACCGGCGGTTCGGGTTTCATTGGCAGTCACGTTGTCGAACAACTGCTGGCACTCGGGGCGCAGCCCGTCGTCTGCACGCGGCAAGCCGAGCCACCGTTCCTACAGGCGATCGCCGACCAAATCGCTGTGAGACATTGCGATCTGAATAATGTGAAAGAGACGCGACGTGCATTCGACGGTGCCTCGGTCGTGTTGAATCTCGCGGCCACCGTTGGCGGACTGGAATTCAACTCGAAGCACCCGGCTTCCATCTTCCAGCAGAACATGCAAGTGTTCTTCAACGCAATTCAGGCGGCGAGCCAACTCAACGTCGACCGTTTTCTGGTGACGAGTTCCGCCTGCGTCTATCCCCGGCACTGCTCGATTCCCACCGCTGAAGATGAAGGCGTTCGCGACGCGCCGGAACCAACCAACGCTGGTTACGGCTGGGCCAAGCGAATGGAAGAGTTTCTGGCGGCCAAATACGCGGAGGAATTCCGGCTCTCTGTTTCGATCGCCCGGCCCTACAACGCATACGGCCCGAGGGACAATTTCGACCCTGAGTCATCGCACGTCATTCCATCGCTGATCCGCAAAGCGTTTCTCGCCGAGCAAGGTGAGTTCCCCGTTTGGGGTGACGGCAGCCATTCACGTTCATTTCTGTACGTGGACGACTTTGCACGCGGTCTGTTAGAGGTGGCCGCCCGATATCCCGAAGCGGATCCTGTCAACGTCGGTGCTGACGAGGAAGCCAGTATCCGCGAAACAGCCGAGGCGATCGGCGAAATCGTTTCTGACATTCGCGGTACAAAGACTCAGCCGGCGTTCGATAGTAACGGACTGACCGGTCAGGCCCGCCGTCGCTGTGATACGACGAAGATGGAACAGCTACTGGGTTACCGGGCTCAAGTGTCGTTGCGGGAAGGCTTGCGGCAGACGGTTGAGTGGTTCGCTGCGAATTGTGACAAGCACGGAATTGACACACGGCAACCTCTGATGAATCGGACATGATCGCGTTAAGCGCCCAAGCAGTCGTCCCAAGACCGGTTGTGGTGAAAGCCAATGCGAAAAATGGAGATCATACCTCGACCTTCAGAGGGTAATGGGACCACTTGCACAGTAGCGCGGTTCGAGCCAGGCGAACGACTTCGTGGGCAAAGTGGGCCATAGTAATATCTGACTTCGTTGAAGCCGTGATCCACGACAGAATTCATCTCGCGGCGACAAATCGCGACGAACATCAAACTGGGGAAAAAGTGTTTTCATGAAACGTTCAAAACGAGCGCTCGTCATCCTCACGTTCAACGAATGTGACGGAACGGCTGAGCAGATTCCTCGCTTACCGCTGGATGAAATCGATGAAGTGTTGGCCGTTGACGGCGGCTCGACCGATGGCACGTGTGAGTTGTTCGAGCAGAGTGGGATTCCGGTCATCCGCCAGGAACGCCGTGGACGCGGCGAAGCGTTTCGAGTGGGGATGAATAACACGAGCGCTGAGCACGTCGTCTATTTCAGCCCGGATGGAAACGAAGATCCGGCCGACATTGTGAAGCTGTTCGCGCTGTTGGAGGCGGGAGCCGACATGGGAATCGCTTCGCGATTTCTTCCCGAATCGCGAAACGAGGAAGACGACAGCCGTTTGCCGCTCCGGAAATGGACGAATATGGCCTTCACGTTGATGGCCAACACTCTCTGGAACCGTGGCCGACCCTACGTGAGCGACACCATCAACGGTTTTCGTGGCATTACCCGCGAGGCGTTCCGTCTGATCGATCCGGTCTCGATGGGGTACACGATCGAATTCGAGCTTTCGATTCGTTCAATGAAGCGACGTTTGGTGATCGATGAATTGGCGACGTTGGAGGGGGACCGGATCGGTGGCGAGAGCAAGGCTCCGTCGTTCCGCACGGGCGTCATCTTTAGTTGGTTCTTTTTGAAACAGGTCTTCGCCGGGAACGAACGATCTGTTGCTTGCAAATTGGAGCCCGCAACCGCGAATCCGGTTTCGAGGAAGGCCGCCTGACGTCTGGGCTGGTCCGAGTTGATTCCCCAGTGGTTGATCTCACGACGACGGCTCGCTGATGCCTGGATTCTTCGTCGGAGCCTGTCAGCTGCACGCGGCGGTTCGTTGAAGCGCAACTGTGGCGGCGTCGCTACGTGCTTCGACCCGCAGGGCCTACCAGATCCATGCACCGATCGCTATCGCCGCCGCGACGGCAAGCGCCAGCGCCAGTCGTCGCGATATGCGGCGACGCGGTTTGTCGGCCGCCTCATTTCGTGAGGGCTCTGCGACGGCATCGTCCACTGATGCTGATCGTGGGGCCGCGTCTGTGACGGATTCAGCTGCTTGTCTTTCCTCATCGGGAATCGCGGGTGCCAACTCAACGGCCATCCGTTGGTGTTGTTCAAGCAGTCGCTGCAACTCGTCGATCCGTCTCAATTGCGTGTTGACGGCGTCGATCGATTGTAAGTCGGCCGTTTCGTCGGTTGCCTTATTCGAGCTCACGTAGGCGTTGGCGACGCGCTTGGCGGCTTCGCGCAGTCGTCCCGCCGCTTCGTGATCAGCATCGCCGGTCTGGGCCAATTCGAAATGCTTGGTCAGGCCGGCATTGACTGGCATTGACATGAACAGGCTCGAAATGAATCGTTTCCAAGTCGTCGGGTCGGGGCCCCAATTGCCGAGCTTAACGTCGCGTGCCGGCAACGCGCGAACGTCGACAAAGACACGTTGGTTCGGGCTCGATTCCTCGGTTCCCTGGTCATCTCTTGTTAAAGGCCACGTTTTGCACGTTCTGACGTCGAAGTTGAGTCCCGAGCCGCCCAGCGCCTTGTTCAAGTTTGATAGCTCGTACATGAACCCTGCGATCTGCATCGACGTGGCACTGCCCGGGTCGACGATGAGTCGTTGGGCGAGCGGCGCATCCGACGGTGTTTTCGTGGATTGTCCTTGCGTGGTTTCATTTTCGTGAACATCGCCGTGACGGGATTGATCCATGCCCGAATCGTGTCGGGGATGATCTATCGGGGGAGTATACAACTCTGACAGACGGTGCGGCTCGTCTTGCGACTGTTGGCGTTCGTCGTGCGTTCGTGGGTTCGATGACGGCGCATGTTTCGGTTCGTTACCTGCTTCGGAGGCCGGCGCTGGGTTGTTGACGTGGTCGTCGACGAGCCGCTGACTGTCTTCTTCGGTGCGCTGTTGCAGTGCCTTTTTTAGGCCGGCTTCCTTCTGGGCGACCTGAACACGATCAGTGTGAACGATGTCTTTCTCGATATCGAGGGCTTCTCGTTGCTTGGAGAGCTCTTCGCGTTCAGCGACCAGTCCGTTTCGCACGTTAGCAAGCTCATCGCGCTCGACTTGGAAGGCAGCTGCGCTCGCGTCGAATTCTCGTCGATCCGATTCAAATTGCTCCTTGTCGCGTGCAAGTGCCTCAGACGTCTCGTTGAGTTGGCGATCATGCGTCCAGAGTCGTTCCGTTTCTGCTTCGAGATCTGACTGGCGGGTGCCCAACTCGTCAGCTGTCGCTTGTATCTGCTCGCGTTGTTCGTTCAGCGAATCAACGTCGGCCTGGCGTTCGGCGTTTCGTCGATCGAGATCGGCGGTTTGCTCGTCGAATTGTTTCTGGTCGTGATTGAGACCATCGCGAGCCGACTGGAGTTCTTGTTGGCCGGCTTCGAGCGCCTTGACATGTTGTTCGTACTCAGCGAACGATGCCTCAAATTCGCGTTGTTGTGTGAGCAGGCTTTCGCGATCGGCCCGAGCCTGTTCTAGTTCATGCTCGACTTCGAGCTGTTGCCGATTCAAATCGTCGGCCGCTGCGGCCGTTTCTGCTTTCTGCTTTTCAAGCTGTTTGGTTTCGGCATTGAGCGCAGACCGTTCTTCACGAAGTTGGTCCGCATTCACCCGTTCAGCTTCGAGCTTCTCGTCGAGCTTGGCCTGTTTCTTTTCGAATGCCCGTTCGTCTCGTTTTAGCTGGTTCGATTGTTTTTTCAGATCTTTTGCCAACTGGGTGGCTTTTTGCCTCTGGTCGCCGAGTTCGCTCTGATTTTCTTTTAATGTCTCTTGTCGTTTTTCGAGTGTATCCGCCCGGCGCTTGACGTCCCTAAGTTCCTGCTCCGCTCTGTCACGAGCGATGCGCAGTTCCTCTTGCAACATCGCGACTTCGTCCCGGTCCGACGCACTTTCCTCCTGCGAACTCAGCAGACGATTCCGGCTGTTTTCGATGTCTTCCTGCTGCTGTTTGATCTGCTTGAACTGATCGGCGATTTCGTTGTGTTGTCGTTGGTTCTCCGACCGGGCCTCTTGAAGCGATTCCTTCTCGGACTCAACCTGGCCGCGATCGGCTTGGATTTCCTGTCGTTCGAGATCGAGTTCTTCTCGCGTCGAATCGAGCGCATCGCGTAGCGATTCGATCTCGGCACGCTGGTGTTCGGCCGATTCGCTCTGGACTCGGATCGCCTCCTGCTGCGTTTGGATCGACAGCCGATCCTTCTTGAACTGCTCGCGTTGACTGTCGAGATCAGTTTGAAGCTGCCCGATTTCCTCCCGCAGTCGCCGAAGACGTTCCTGCTCAGATTCCGTCGCGTCGGAATCGGCGCGAAATTCCTGTCGTTGGTGTTCAAGATCTTCTCGCGACGAAGTGATTTCATCGCGCAATGAATCAAATTCGCGTTGCTGTTTTTCAATCGACGACGTCTGGTTCTGGAGCTCTTCCCGTTGCTGCTGGAGTGATTCCTGATCAGCCCTGAGCTGTTCAAGTTGGGAAGTAATGTCGCCCTGCCGCTGTTGGGTCTCGTCTCGAAGCGTCTGGATGCTGTCCTTGTCTAATGCCAATTGATCGCGTTCGGACTGCAGGGTCTGACGCTCGGATTCCAATTCGTTTTGTGCGGCGTGCAGCTGTTCGGCCTCTGCGTCGAGCTGTTCGCGGTCCGAATGGGTCTGATCATCTTGCTGGTGGACGCCCTCTTGTCCACCTTGGAGTTCTTCCCGCTGTTGAGCGAAGGTTTCCCGGTCAGCTTCAAGTTGTTCGAGTTGTTCGGCGATCTCGTTTTGTCGCTGCTCGATGTCAGTCCAGGACTGTTGCAGGTGGCCGTTTGCTTCCTGCAGCTGATCTCGTTGCACCAACAGTTGGGCTCTGTCTTCCTCGAAGACGCCGCGTTCGGAATGGAACGCGTCGCGCTGAACGCGAAATTCTTCCGTTTCCGCTTCGAGCTGCTGTTGCTTGGCTTCGAGCTTTCTGAGGCACTCTTCGACCTTCGATACCAGATGCGGGTCATCTGCCGGCCGATCAGCCGAACCGACTCCTGCGAGAGACGGTGAGCCGCCGCCGGAACGTGATGATCGGGCCGATTGGACCTTGCTCGCACAGAATAGGGGGCCCAGCATTCCCGACTCAGCCGAGTTGACGGGTTCACCCAAATCGGGGAAACGCCCGAGATGCATTCGGTGCAACATCTCCCAATCGAGATTGGCTGCACGTCCGACTTCAGGATTCGCGGACTTCGCAGCGTCGGTTGCGATGCCCACCGATTCGAGTGCCCGCTCGGCGGCAACGGTCGGGTCTTCAGCGTGCAGAGCGTCGAGGGCGGCGGTCGTGGCGTTGATCACTGCGTATGCGGCATTGGCTGCATAAGCCGCGTTGCGATCGACCGTCTCTTGCTGGCTCACAATGAGCAGCGCCTGAACCGTGCGTTCTTCAATGTCTACGACATCTTCAAGATCGACGTGGTGCCCGGCAGCGAATGCCTCGGCCATTTGGATCGCGCGATCGATGGCGGCAGTGAACGACTCAGCATCGGGATGATCGGAAACGTTGTATAGCGGCTGAACGCGGCGCGCACAACGAGCGGCGTAGGCGAGCAGCGGGCGCAGCGCCAGTTGTTTCAGATCAACTGTCGTTGAGGGAGTTGCCAATTGTCGGGTCTCAAGGTCCGTTTTCGATCCATGACGGCGTACGCACGTCATTTCCTGCTTAAATCTAGGTCAAATATCGTTCGTCATTCGAAAAATGGGATGACGCTATGGGAAAGATGAGTGCTGAATCGTCCCGTAAACGGCGTCACCCGATATTTGGAAGTGTTCAACAGTACACTTCTTAGGCGCAGTCACAGTGTTTTTGGAGGACTTTACACCATCGCTCACAGCGGGAGCGTCAGCCGATGACGAGAGACGGGCTCACATCTGCCGAAATTGACGGTGGTAGGGGGCAGAGCGCCGGCTGATCGGAATCCCTGTGTAGCAGTCGAAACAGCCGCTTGAAAGCGGCCTGGAACGCGCCGAACGGGCATCGCCGACGGAAAAGAATCTGGTTGAGAACTGCTATTTTCCGTTACCGGAGGGTGATGTATAAGGCAGCGCGATCGACGCGACTGTCCCTATGTACTCGGCGGAAATAGTTGGAATGGCACGGGCTGCCCGTCTTGGGCGGTCGATCGACATACGAAAACCTGTGAGCGAACTTGTCGCTCACGAGCCGAGACAGTACGTCAAACCGAATCCTGGTTGGTTTGCTCCGCCGGAACCTCTCGCACAACCGTGGAGAGAGGCCGTTGCCACGCCAAGTGCCGAATGAATAGCCTCGAACAATCCCCTGCACCGACAGATGCAGCCAGTCAACAATCGCTGGGTGATCCAGCATTGCCCGGTGGTCTTGTGCGACATCGTTGGAAGCTGATTGCCGGGCTGTTGCTGCTTAGCGGTGTCGTGCGGGGACTCATGGCCTGGCAGCTACGCTACGTCTGTGACGATGCGTATTACTATTTCACGCTCGCGGACGCCCTTCAGGCCGGCGATTGGGACTGGGCGTTTCAGTACCTCAACGTGAATGTTTACCCAGCGATTCTCGCCGTCGTTCAGTCGACCGGTTTGGATTGGGTCTCTGCCGGAAAACTCTGGGGCGTGATCGCATCGAGCTTGCTCGTCCTGCCGCTTTACGGTTGGCTGAGTCGGCAATTCAGCGAGACAACGGCGGTGGCCGCCTGCTTCGCCTACGCTGTCAATCCGGAACTCATCGAGCTGAGTGTGGAACCGATTCGGGAGCCGACGTTCTGGCTCCTGGTGACCCTATTTCTTTACCTGACCTACCGTGCGGTCAACGAGCTCAAGTGGTCTCTATTCGTAGGCATGGGTATCGTGCTGTTCCTTGCCCTGCATACACGTAGCGAGGGTTGGGTGTTGCTCGTGCCGCTGTTGTTGTGGTCGTTTTCGGCTTGGGTGAGGAACGTGCCGCCGGCAGCAAACCGCCGCCGCTTGTTGTACGGAACGTTGTTATCGGTGGGGATGGTTCCGGCCTTGCTGATTGTCGTTAACCTCACGCTGCTAAAGTCACATTCTCGCTGGGAATGGGGTCGGCTACCGCACTTCACTCCGATCACTCAAATCTTGTCTAAAGCCGATCAAGCCGCCGCTGAGGGACAATTTGCTACCGCGACCAGTGAAGCGTCCACGACGGCGCAAACAGGCGAGGTCGATGCGGTAACCAACGTGTTGCACAAGCCAACTGTTGAAACCGCGTCGGTCGCTGAAGCGTCGATCGACGGTATGGAAACGCCTCCGCCGAGGACGTTTTTCAAGACGTTCATCACCGAAATTGAGCCGATCAGTTCGTTATTTCTCGCGATCGGTGTGATTGCCTTTCCGGCGATACTCTGGCGGCGGGGGCATCTGCCTTTGACGATCTCTGCGCTGCTGATATTCGCCGCTGTCTGGGCGTATCACCAGCGAACGGGACTGATCAACGGGCGTTACTTTCTGACGATGTTCTTTTTTGTGGTGCCGTTTGTTGCGTTGGGATTGATTCATACGCTCAATTGGTGGGTCGACCGGGGCGGTCGTATGAAATCATTGAGCATCAAGCCGCGTGTTGCCGCGATTGTGTTGCTGCTCGGGTTGTTGACTGTCGGCCTGTGCGATGCGCTGTCGTCAGCACATCGGAATCGCGAGTCGCAAGCCGGACTGGGAGTGTGGATGGCAGAGACGCTTCCCGATTGCGATCGAGTGGGTGCCAACCTGGCGGCTCTGCGCGTTGCCTACGAGATTCGGGGAACGCTTCCGGTCATCATACGTTCGTTCGACGAGATACCGGCTCAGTTTGCGGCGGATCGCCCGAACATGCTGGTACTCTCGGCAGAGTTCGTCGGTGCAGACCAAGCCGACCGGATGGCTGAATTGGCGGAGAAATGGAAGCTGACACGCGTCGATTCGACGAAGTTGCCGCATCCGGCGACCAAGTATCTGATTTATGCCACGCGATCGTTCGCGACGCGCCTGCAGGGTGCCAGGCTTATTGCAGCCCGGCCGTCTCGTTGATGACGTGCAGCCGATCGCCCGCCAGGCTCTCGATGTGCGTCGTTTTTCCCGACGGCCAGCGAATGCGCACATCGGCTGTGCTCGAATCGTGACCCAGCCCGAACGTGAGTGGAGTTTCGGTCTGCGAAAGATAGCTACGTGTGGACATGACCTGTTGTCTGAGAACGCGGTCCGCAACGTGCACTTCGACGTGGGCGCCGATGGCGTCGCGGTTGGAGTCGGTTCCGACGAGCTTGAGCCTCAGCCAGTGGTGGGCCAGTTCCTGGTCATTGCGCAAGAGTCGAGGTGCTTGCCCGGTGGCCCCAATGAGAACATCGAGATCGCCGTCGGCGTCAATGTCTGAGAACGTTGCGCCGCGGCCGACCATCGGCTCATTGAAATCTCTCCCGGTCTTTGCTTCGGGTACCGTCACAAATTCGGTTGACTGTTCGGAACCGGCGTTCCACAACAATCGTGGTGATTGTTCGTAGGTTTGGCTGGCTTGCACTTTGTTGATGTCTTCTTCGAGATGCCCGTTGGCCGAAAACAGATCGGGGCGACCGTCGAGGTCACAGTCGAAGAAGAAAATGCCAAACGTCAGTTCCAGCCGCGTGACGGGGCCCAGCCCGTTCGAGACGGCTTCATCTGAGAATGCCGGAACGACACCTGGCGAAGCGGATCCCTGAGAGACATACAGGGCCGTCATTTCGTTGGAGAAGTTGCCAATCGCGATGCCAAACGCGTCGGAGTTTCGGAAATGGGCTACGTCGATGCCCATTGCGCCGCGAGCGTTTCCCGTGATGTCAAACGCCACGCCCGTCAGCGCGCCGGCTTCGTCAAAGGTTCCGTCACCTTTGTTAAGGAACAAAAAGTTCTGGACTGTGTCATTGGCTACCACGATGTCGAGGAGCCCGTTGGAGTCAATGTCGACGAACGCCAGTCCGAGCGCTTTGGACATGGGCCGATCGGTGGCCGGGTTGCGTACTTGTAGGCCTGCTAGGGCGGTGACGTCGGTGAACGTTCCGTCACCGTTGTTGTGATACAGGTAGGGGTCGGTTCCTTCAAAGTCCTGCGGGCGTCCATAGGCCCGGCCACCGCCGAGCAACTGAAAGTTCTGACCGAGATCCGATTCCTTCGACCACTTGAGGTAGTTGCAGACCATCAGGTCCAGCGCGCCGTCGTTGTCGTAATCGAACCAGCCGCAGCTGCTCGAAAACTCATTGGGGCCTCCCGCGACGCCGGCTGTCGCCGTGACGTCGACAAACCGGCCGTTCTGGTTGTGAAACAACCGATTCGTCCCCAACGCACTCACGAACAGATCCACGTAGCCATCGTTGTCATAGTCGCCGACGGCAACGCCCATTCCATACAACGAGACGTCGAGGTTCGCGTCGGGTGTGATGTCTTGAAAGTGGCCCAGCCCATCATTTTCGTAGAGGGCAAGCGTGGCGGGAGCCGCATCGAGTTGCGGGTCCCACGGCCAACGCTGGGAATTGACCAACAGAATGTCCTGGTCATTGTCGTTGTCAATATCGAGAAACGCACAGCCTCCGCCCATTGTCTCGGGAAGCAGCTTATCACCGGATGCGCCGTTTTCGTGTACAAACTCGATGCCCGATTCCTGGGTGATGTCGGTAAACGGCATCTCAGGAATTTCAACGCCGCCTGTCTGGCGGCGATCGGGCAGCAGCGGTGGGGAATGCTCGGTTTGACGCCGATCGATCGGTGTGCGTTGCGACCAATACACGATTCCTCCGATGACCGTTCCACAAGCAATCAGCCCGACGATCGAACGACGAAACGCGCGTCCGATCACGGCATCGTCACTGTGCGTGGCGTCCGATTCATCGTTGTGGCCCGGCTGCGGCTGTTGGTTCATCACGGTCCCTTCAACACGGTGGGCATTCGTAGTGACGTCGCGCCGATTCCGAGTGCTCGGCCACGATCATTCGGTATCATTTTTCGTGGGCAGGCCCGGTGCTCCCTGGCGGTGCAAGGAGTAAATGACCAACGGCTCGGCAGCGTGGTTCGCCGCCGCGTATTTCTTGCGAGCCAAGGCGACGGCGCGGTCGCGGGCATTGTCGTCGGGCTTGTACCGCGCGTGGAGTTCTTGGTGTTCGGCCGATTTTTGTTCGTCACCCAATTGGGTGTAAAGGAGCTGCAAATTGTAGTGCGCCGTAAGATTCTCCGCATCCAAAGTGAGCGTTTTCTCGTACTGTACGACAGCCTGATTGAGCAGACTGCGGCGTTCTTGTTCCCGTTCGCTGCCGCGAATTTGTCGGGCGAGGTCGAAATACGTTTGGCCGAGCAGGTTGATGACGACAAAGTCCTTGCTAAAGTCGAACCTGCGTTCGTGCATCTCTTCGGTGTGCGTTTCTAGCACGGTTCGAAAGTTGCCTTGCGCGTCATCGAGCCGGCCGAGTTGACGATTCACCACGCCACTCATCCAGTCCAGCGTCCAGCGGGGCGCATGTGGGGATTCGTATTCGGCGGCGCGGCGAATCGCGTCGGCCGCTTCATCGATCCGCCCCTCCCGCTCGTAGACCCGGGCCAGATTGAGCGGCCCGTCGTAACGATCGAGTTTTTCGACCTCCATAAACGCGTCGGCCGCCTGTCTCAACTCGGCTTTCCCCTCCAGGAATAGGCCGATGCCGTAGTCGTTCCAACGCTGCCACGTGGGAATGTCGCGCGCCGTCTGTTCGCGAGCATTGGCGGCCTGCTCGATGGGAAACGTCATGCTGTCGCTGGCCAACGTGGTGATCGGCAAGTTGTTCAAGTACGGCTTGCCTGGATCGTGTCCGCGAATGGGGAGATCTCCCGGCTGGGCAGTCCGCGTGACGTAGTCCATGAATTTCTTATCGAACTTTCGGTACTGAAGCTTCAAGTCGACGGTGACCGGGTCAGTCAAGCCATCGGGAACTTGAAGTTCGTAGTGCACAACACGGGCGGCGCCGGGCGGAATTTGATGATTGTACAACGGTACAAAAATGTCCTGTGGGTTGCGCCGGTCGATGCGATTGCCGTCTTTGTCGAGTAGAAAAACATTCACGAAGTAGGACCAGGGGTCGACTTCGCGGTTGTCGCCGATCGCACCACTGCGTCCGATGACCCGGCCCCCGCTGCTCACGGTGATGTCCATCCAGACCTCGTTCGAATCGACGGTGCCCTGAGTGAACAGGTGCCCGACGTTTAACGTGCGTATGACCGTTTCCAACAGATACGTGCTGCCCGGCCTCAACGTGGGAACATGGGGCCTGAGTGGCGCGTGCAACGTACCGTCAATCGTTCCATTGTCTTTCAAACCGAAGATGTCGACGCGCGCTGCTTTCTTCAGAAACTCTTGGTGTGCTTCGACGGTCACGTCGCTGTGATTCAGCCAAGCCACTCCCGTGTTAGCCGCCGGAAACAGGTGGTCGTGGATTTTCAGCGTCTCGGAATCATCGAAAACCAGCGCACCGAAGTCGTTCGATGGTTTGAGCGGCATATGGCAATCGCTGCATTTCGTTTTCGCGACCGGCGGGTAATAAAAACTGCGGGCACCGTGCCCCGAAACGCCGCTGAGCAGGAAACTGTCGTAATGATTCTGGCCGCGCAGGAATTGCTTGTAATGATTGAGTTCGTAAGGAATATGAACCTTGTGACACGTGCTGCAAAATTCGGCCGACTTGTGGAAATCTTTGAGGAACGTCTTCTTATGGAACGACGGTTTCGCTTTGACGAGCTGATTGTTAATCCATTGTAGCGCCGGGTTGTCGCTGTAGGCGAAGGGGTAATGTTGTGGCTCTTCGATGGTGTAGTCGGCGTTGCCGCGCGTGCTGTTCACATGCGTAATGGCGTGACAACTCGTGCAGGTGATCCCCTGTTGCGCGAGCGGGTCGCCGACGAGATCGAACTGGGCGTCATCGAACGCGCCGCTAAAGAACGGGACGGGGTCGTGGCAGCCCGCACACCAGCGCGACGCCTGTAATGAGCCATCCCGTTTGAGCGCAATGTCGCGCGTCTCCCGGATCGATGCCAAATACGTTGCATTGTTAAATGAACTGAGTCGGTGTGCACTTTGTTCCCAACCGGCGTGCGCATCGGCGTGGCACTTCCGGCAATACTGGTCCATCATCAGCGCCCGAGGGGGGATGAAGTTGCCGGTCGCCGTGCGCGCAAGTGACGGTTCAAAGTATTTCGTGCCTTCCTTCGGTCCGACGACGTTCCACTTTCTGGGGTCTTGGGTGTGCATGAGCACCATCCCCACGACGGCTAGGGAAACGAAGCCCGCGTAGCTACCGGTGAGTTTCCATTTGATCCGTGGGCCGGCCAGCCGATGCAGCCAGTAAAGCCATAAGCACACTAACGGCGCAATGACGTGGCACCAGTAAACCACGCTGCGGACAGCGGGCCGCTTCAAGTCGAATAGGCCGACTCGCAACAACAGCACGCCGGTGAGCAGCACCAGGATCATTGCCGCAAGCAGCGCGATTCCCGCGCGGAGGGCGCGACGGTTCTTACGCTGCCGGGTATTGCGGACGTGCGCCACCGAGAACACGACGAACGGTCCGATAAACAGCAGGCCAAGAAACAGATGTCCGAGAAACATGTATTGGTAAAAGAAATTTTGGTAGGTGTTTCCCGTTGCCCATTCCAGCGCCGTGATGCTCGCAAGATAGACGGAATTGGCTCCCAACAGTGCCAGGAAACCGAACAGAACCAAGAGCAGTTTCTTTAACCTCGGCCCTACCGCCGGTACGTACGTCTGTCGCGGACGTTCAGGAACCGGTGTCGGGCTCGGTGGAATTGTCATCCGGTTACGTACTCCCGAAACACACACCGCCGAGTCGCGCGGCGAAAACTTCGGTCGTTCGGCTCCAATGGCATGTTATTCATGAGGATACGACGCCGTTTGGAAGTCGGTCAACGGGTCGGGACACGTGAGTGGCGTTTGCACCGGCTGAGAAACGCATGTGTGGTGGAAGAACGTTCCCCACTTGTTCAATTCGGGCTATCGAGAAACATCATGGCGACCCGGAAATAGATCACCACGCCCACGACGTCGACGAGCGCGGCGATCAGAGGGTTTGACATCAACGCGGGGTCCATGCCGACTTTTTTGAACGCCAGCGGCAACAGGGCGCCGATCACGGTTCCCATAACCACGACCAACATGACGGTTAGGGCGACAACGCCGGCGACATCCACCCCCTCGCCAAACCAAAACAGAGCCGCGAGAAATCCGACGATCGCTACGCTGGCACCGAGCGCCAACCCGACCAGCAATTCGCGCTGCGCGAGCCACAGATTCTCCCGCCGGGAAAGTGATTCAAGCGCCAGCGCGCGAATGACGAGTGTTGCCGATTGCGAACCCGCGTTGCCTCCGCTGGCAAGCACGAGTGGTAAAAAGAGTATCATCCATTTGAATTGTTGCGATTCGTGTTCGCGGCTCTTGAGCACCTCTGCTGTCACGAGCGACACGATTGCCAGAAACAGCAGCCAGACGCCTCGTTTCCACGTGACCGTAAATAGCGGAGTTTCGAGGTAGCTGTCTTCCAAAGGAGGGACGGCGGCCAATAGATAGGCATCTTCGTTGGCTTCTTCCTGCACAACGTCGAGCACATCGTCGTGTGTTACGATTCCGACAAGCTGATTCTGATTGTCGACGACAGGAATCGCCAGGAAGTCGTATCGCGCGAGTTCTTGGGCAACGAATTCCTGGTCATCGTCGACGCGCACGGAGATGACGTCTCGCAGCATGATGTCAGAGAGCTGCGCGCCGGGGTCAGAGAGAATCAAATCCCTGAGCGAAATGAAGCCATCGAGCCTGCGTCCCTCGTCGACAATGTAAACGTAGTAAATCGTTTCCCGATTGGGAGCCTGTTTTCGTAACCGGTCAATCGCCTCCCCAACCGTAATGTCTTCGGGAAGCGAAGCGTACTCGGTCGTCATGATCGAGCCGGCGCTGTCTTCGGGGTATGACAACAACTTGCGGATATCGCTTCGTTCGGCTTGTGCGATGAGCGGCAGCAAGTTCTCGACGCGGTCTTCTTCCATCCGCGCGAGGAGATCGACGCGGTCGTCAGGTGACATCTCCTCCAGCAACCGCGAGAGCCGCTCCCGGTCGACGTCTTCGACGAGTTCCACTTGCTGGGAAAGGCTCACGAACTCGAAGATTTCGACCTGCCGGGCCAGGCCGCAGTGCGAAAGCACGCGCCAAACTTCCGCGTTTTCGAGTCCTTCGAGCACCTCGGCCGCGACAGCCGCGTGCAGTGCCTCGCAGAACTCGCGGAGCCCTTCATCGTCGTCGTCCTGCAGCATCACCCGCAGGTCGGGCAAGAGAAGCGGATTGAACATCGTCGCACGACTTTCTCAAAACGGCTTGAATTCGAATCAGTTTTCAGCAAAGAAGGCGACTCGTTCAATATACCGAATGCTTGGTTGCCGGCGACTTCCGACCATTTCGCGCATGAAGCCGCGAATGCTCGTCTCCGGCGGATTTCAACCTGACGGATCGTCGGCCGGGGGAGAGTCGGCGCCGGGACGACTCGCGGCTGGCTCGGCTCCCGTGAATTCCTCTAAATCGAGTGCCGCCGTAATCTCCGCGAACGACAACATCTCTGAGGATAGTTGATCAAGACGCCCTTGCGATAGCAACGCGTGGGCGATTTTTTGAATTGCGAAACCGGTCGTCAACAGGCTCGCGATCGGGCAGACCACGATCTTGTACCCCAGGTCTTCCAATTCCTCCGCAGAAAGGATGGGAGTCACGCCGCCGAGAAGCATATTGGCCAGCAGAGGGCATTCGACGTCCCGGGCGATCCGCTGCAACTCATCGCGAGACTGCGGGGCTTCGACGAAACAGACGTCGGCACCTGCATCCGCGTAGCGGTTGGCCCTGTCGATCGCCGCCTCGATCCCTTCGACGGCCCGCGCATCGGTGCGGGCGAAAACGACGAAGTTCTCGTCCTGACGAGCGTCGAGAGCGGCCTGCAGGCGATCCAGCATCACCTCGACCGGCACAACTTGCTTCCCCGATAAATGTCCACACCGCTTGGGAAATACCTGATCTTCAATCAGAATCCCGGCGGCACCCGCTCGTTCGAACTCGCTTACGGTCCGAGCCACGTTTTGCAAGCCGCCGTGTCCAGTGTCTCCGTCGGCGACGATCGGGTTTTTCACCCGCTGCGTGGTCCGCCGCACGGCGTCGGTCATCTCGGTGAGCGTTGTCAGCCCGACGTCTGGCAGCCCGAGCAAGCTGGCCGATACGCCAAACCCACCAAGAAATAGCATCGGCACCCCTGCCCGCTCCATAATCAGCGCGCTAAAAACGTCATGCGCCCCAAAACTGCGAATGATCTCGGGGCGCGCCAACAGGTCGCGCAAAGTTTGCGGAGCAGACATCGTATCGCTTCATTACTTCCAAAATCGTGCATTTCCCGTCCAGCTCGCGGAATGCAAGTCGGCGAATGACACCTTACGTCGACCGGTTCTCGAAGTACAGCCGAGGCGAGCGCGTTCGGTAGGCCGGTATGCGAGTTCCTCTTGCGGACTGTACCCCGTCATGCGACGATCTGCCTTGAATGAGCATGATCACGTGCGGGTCCGCCTCGGCGTCAGAAGCATCCGATGAGGATGAATGATTCTTTTCGAGCGACCGTCTTAAGAATTCCTCAGCGAAAACGCTTGATTGAACGCAGGGTGTCCAGAATGACCGATCGTCTCGTTGTTGACCAGCAGGAATTCGAAGATCTCTGTAACCATTTTCGCGAAGCGGGGATTGTTGCCTTCGACACCGAGTTTGTCTCCGAATCGACCTTTCAACCCGATCTCTGCCTACTTCAGTTTGCGACCAATGAACAGTCAGCCGGTGTTGATCCATTTGAATTGGATTCACTCGAATCGTGGTGGGAGATCATGGCTGACGACAAAACGACGATTGTCGTTCACGGTGGCCAAGCCGAGATTCGGTTTTGCCGCCAACTCGGTGGCCGTTCTCCGCGGCGGCTCATCGATGTGCAGCTTGCCGAGGGAATGCGTTCGACGAGTTATCCGCTGGGGTACGGAGCGCTCGTGAGCAGGGTGCTAGGCAAACGCTCGCATGGAAAAGAGACGCGGACCGACTGGCGTCGCCGGCCGCTTTCCGAACGCCAAGTCCATTACGCGATGGAAGACGTGGAACACCTATTGCCCATCTGGAACGCGCAGCGCGATTCATTGAAGAAGTTGAATCGCTTCGAATGGGCTGAAGAGGAATTTCAACGGATGATCGACGACATCGAAACCGACGAGGGTCGCGACAAGTGGCAGAAGGTTTCCGGCATTCATCGGTTGCGACGACGCGAGTTAGCCGTGGCCATTGAATTGTCTCGCTTTCGCGAGTCAGAGGCCGAGCGCCGAAACCAACCGCTCCGTAGGATTCTTCGGGACGATCTGCTGATCGAACTGGCTCGTCGGCAGCCGGTCAACTCCACAGAACTGTTTGCGACACGTGACATGAACCGCACCCATCACAAGCGCGCGGCTGACGACTTGATCGCTTGTATCGAACGAGCGCGTGCGATTCCCGATGATGAACTCCCCAGCACCGCGCCGTTTAAGAAGAAAGAGAATTCGAAGGACGAGCACGTGCTCGGCCAGTTGTTGGCCATCGCCCTTTCGAATCGTTGCGCGGAAGTCGGAATTTCCAAACAGCTCGTGGGGACAAGCGCTGAGCTAAAACGGCTTGTTCGGCATCATGTCTTCTCGGAGAACGACGGCCGGCCGCCGCGATTAACCGAGGGATGGCGGGCGGAAGTGTGCGGCGATCTGCTGACAGACCTGCTCGACGGAAAAATCTCCCTGCGCGTCGCTGATGCCGAATCGGATCATCCGCTTGTCTTCGAGCCACGCGAACAGTAGGGCTGTGCCGGTGAGAAGCGTGATGGGCGTCGCACTCTCGGCTTCCCAACGCTCATTTATTCACCGGACGATTCCAAGGGCATTGTGCATGACGCGTGCAACTGCCGCAGTTCGTCCCGTCCGATCGTGGCATTGTGCAAGGCTGATGCGACGAGCACGCTGTCGATGTGCTCGTGAGCGAGCGTCTGTAGATCGCTCAAGCCGCGAATTCCACCGCCCGTGATAATACGTAGGCTCGGCTTTCGTACGAGCAGACGCCGGCAGAGCGGGAGAGTGCTCACACCGGCCCTCGCCCCAACCTGTTCGAGATCGAGGACAATCAGACGATCGATTCCAAACGAGATCACCCGGCTGGCGATCTCCATCGGATTATCCGTCGCCCAGGGCTCGAGCGCTCCGAGTGGTCGGCCGGACTGCATGTCGAGGCTGAAGATGATCCGCTCGGGCCCGAATTCGCCCAGCAATTGTTCGACTTGATCCGGCCCGGTGGAGGTCTCCAGCCCGGCAATCACGGCTCGTGCCCCGTGATCGAAGAGATCGCGAGCGGTTTGGATATCTCTGAGACCGGCGTCAATCAGCAGATCGAATCCGGCGCTTGCCAAGCTGCGGTAGATCAACGTATTAGGCCGTTGGTGGATGATCGCATCGAGGTCGGCCAGGTAAATCTCGCTTAACCCAAGCTCGTCGCGAAAGGCGTGCGCGACCGACAGCGCGTCCGGCGACGGCGCGATTTGGCTGCTCACCGGCTGGTACTTGTCTCTCTGTCCAGCGACTCCGCGAACGACAACGCCATCGAGCAGATCGATGACCGGCAAGACCTGCATGCTATTTCTCGCGGGGGGCGTAGTAAAGATGCCCGTCTTCAGCGCCGATGAGCAGTTCTCGGATTCCGTCTTTGTTCCAGTCGACTGTGGTTGGACTACTCGTATGGCCGGCGAGCTTTGTTTCATCCAGCGGCCCGAGGTTTTTCAGAACGGTCTTTGAGCCGCGCGTTTCAACGTTTCGCAACAGATCGGCATTCACGCTATTCATCAGCAGGTCGAGCCGGCCATCGCCGTCCCAGTCGACGGCATGCAGCTTTTTTCGACCGCTCTTGCCCGCCGATCGTGGGTTCAAGCGGATTGGCCGCGTTTCCTCGTCGATGAAAACTCGCTTCCCGGGCAGCAACTCGAGCACGCCGTTCTCGCGGCGGCGCTCGAAAAACGCAAGGTATCCTTCGTGATCGAGAACGAGCAAGTCGTTGAGACCGTCGTTGTTGAAATCGACGACGACCGGAGTGGTCCGCCACTGCGTGACCAACTGCTTGCCGACCGGCTTCCACCAAACCCAACTCGGTTTCGGAGGTTGGCCTCGCCACTGGACTTCGATGGGTCGGGTCTCTTGGAGTACGGGCTCGCCTCGGCTGCCGTCGTTTCGAAACCAGACGATCTCACCCCAGATCGAATTGACGATCAAGTCGGCCAGCCCGTCGTGATCCCAGTCGGCGACACTGAGCGTCGTATACCCCCACTTTGCCTCGCACGGTCCTTGAATGGAACCGTTCTCACCAGCTTGAATGCGGATGATTTTGCCTTCTGCTTCGAGCAATCGGGGTGCCGCCCATTTCGGCTCAGTCCCGCCACCGAGATTCTCAATCAATCCGATGTACCCAGCCGTGTTGCCACAGACAATGTCCGCGTCGCCGTCGCTGTCCCAGTCAAATCCAACCGGCGTCGCGAGCGCGCCGAATTTCACCAAGTCGGCCTGTTGTTGAAAATACTTCGGCGGGAGGAACGCCGGCATCGCATTCGCTAATTCGCCCGTGTGCTCGATGAGAGCGACGCGGCCGTCTTCATCTCCGACGACCAAGTCAACGTCACCGTCGTTGTCCCAATCGATGGCCGCAGGGACGATCATCTGGAGGTCCATCCGGATCAGCTGACCGTCGTATTTCAAAAGGCGGCCCGATGCATACGTCGGCGCCGACCGTGTTCCCGTGTTTTCAAACCAGGTGAGCCGATCGAGAAACTCACCGCATATCAAGTCGAGATCGCCGTCACCGTCGAAGTCGGCAAAGTTCGGCGTTGGCCAGCCGAACACCTCGACGGGCCGTTTTCCGGACAGCACTTTCTCGGGTGCCGCGTAGTCCGGGGCGTCGGCTGTTCCTTGATTCTTGACCAGATAGACAAAACCTCGTAGCGGGCCCCGCGTCCACTGCCCCTGTTCGTTGTATGCATCATCCCAGCCGTAGTCGGTCCAGTCGCCGACGCCGACGATCAGGTCGAGGTCGCCATCACCTTCATAATCGACGTACTTCCATTGGTTCGCACGAATCCTGCCGGAAGTCTCGTGCACCTTGGTCGAGACGGGCAAGTCGTGTGGTTGTTCGAAGCGCTGCTTTGCGAAATCGAGGAATTCTCGTCCTGGAACAAGCACGCGAGGCTGGGAGCCGACGTGACTCACTTGAATGTTTCCGTGCCCGGGACCGATGCGCACGGCCGGCTTGAATACGGGCAGTTTCTTGTCGCCATCGACGTTTTCAAAAAAGTAGGTTCCATTGTACGGCTTGTCAGGACACGAGACGACAAGATCGTTGTCGCCGTCGCCGTCGTAATCCATGGGGAGCGGCCAGGCCCAAAGACCGACGCCGAGATCGACGACCAGTCCGGGATGATTGTACCGTAGTGGCTTCAGGCCGCCGGCCGATACGGATGAGGCCACGCCTGCGATCAGTAGACACGCCACTGTCAAGATTCCGACATCACGTCGCCAATGCATCATGGAGGCCTCGATTCCCTGTTCCCGTCGTCAAACTTCAAGTTTTGGTCTGCCCAGCGGCACACATCAAACCGACCGAAGAAGGCGATTTGAATCGGCCGAAGAGGACAATGTCATCAGTTCTCGTGTCGTCAGTTCCAGTATAACGTTGTTGTGACAGCTTTCGGTAGCGGTGCGGCGAAGGTCAAATCGCCAGACCGGCGTTTTCGACACACGAGGCGAACCTCCGTCAAGTGCTTGATGCGACGTCCTCCAGTATTGACGAAAAACGTCGTCGGAATTAGAGTAGCGCATGAGCCGGTTTTCATCGCCCGGCAAGAACGAAGGGAGGCGTTTTCGTGGGCTGGTTGCATCAATTACAGTCGGAGTCGGCTGTTCGACTTGCCCGAACGGGCTTGCCACGACGCGTATTGCGACACCTGATCTTCTCGCATGCCGCCGGCGTAGGAACTCGCGTACTCGACGTTGGGTGTGGTTGCGGCGAACTGGTTTGCTTTTTCGACCAGCTCGGTTTCAATGCGGCCGGCCTTGACGACTCCGAGGCGGAGATTAGGGCAGCTCGCCGCACTGCACCGCATCTCGATTTCCATTGTTCTCGGTTCGATGACTTCCTTCCCCAGGTGTCCGGCAACTACGATCTGGTGATCGTTCGCACAGAAAAGCCTTATTCCGACAACCTGTTCATGTCTGAAGGGCTGAGGACGACGGCAAACTTCTTGTCAGTGGTTCGTCCCGGCGGGCACCTTGTATTTGTCGTGCAGCGCGATGCGTTGTTCGGTCAAAGAAGGAAGTCACACGCGGCCGATTGCTACGCTCGGCACTTGCGTGGGTTTCCCGGTATTGAGACGACGACCGAATTCTCCGTCGCCACGTCGCATCGAAGTCCGCTGCAATGGGTATTCGGCGGCGGCTTGCAGCCAAACGTCGTCTCAGCGACCCTACACATACCAGTCGAACAGCGGTCGCACGAAGGTTGGCTTGAACTGGCGGAGGACTACGCCAACTCGAAGAACATCAGCTGCTGCCGGGAATCGGAATTGGCTGCCATGCAGGCGGATTCTGAGTATCGAGCTGCCTGACGTCCGGCTGCCCGAACCGTTATCATTTTGGCCATAACGTCGTCCTCATGCGAGTCGCAGAGAATCGCTGCGCGGCGCGGTCATCCGCGACCACTTTCTCCAACGGAAATCATCGACCGTCATGAATTGGTTGCTTTTGTGCCGCATGCTTGGATCTCTCGGCATGCTGGTCGGTGGGTCGATGGTTTTTAGCCTGCCGTGGGCATTTCCCATCTGTGGACAGACGTCGGAATTCGAGGCGCGAGGTTTTTGGGGTGTCGTGGCGTCGATCGCGTTCAGCTTGGCATTTGGAGGCGTGCTCTACTACGCCGGCCGAAAGGAGACGGGCAGCATCCTTCGTAAGGAAGCGCTGGCGACCGTTGGTTTGGGGTGGGTGCTGGCGGCATTTTTGGGTTCGTTGCCGTTTCTGTTTTCCGGAACGATGCGGGCCGAAGCAACTCCGATGACGGCCGCCGACGCGTTCTTCGAGTCGGTCTCTGGGTTCACAACAACCGGCGCGTCGGTCCTTACTCAGATCGAAGACCCGCGAGTGACTGATCCTGATTCGCGTGCACTGAAACTTGTGCCACGCTGCGTGCTTTTTTGGCGCAGTTTCACGCACTGGCTGGGCGGAATGGGAATCATCGTGCTATTCGTGGCGATTCTCGGTCAACTCGGTGCCGGCGGCAAGGCTCTCATGCGGCGCGAGGTGCCCGGGCCGATCAACGAAGCGGTCCGGCCGCGCGTTCGCGAAACGGCCATGATCATGTGGGCGATTTACGTATCGATGAGTGCGCTGTTGGTTGCCGTGCTGAGGATTGAAGGCATGAGCTTGTATGACGCGCTTTGCCACTCGTTCGGGACAATGGCGACTGGAGGCTTTAGTACCTACAACGCGAGCGTGGGCCATTTTGAAAGCCCGTTGATCGAGGGAACTCTCCTTCTGTTCATGATCGCCGCCGGAACGAACTTTTCACTCTACTATCTGTTGTTGCGCCGCCCGTCGGATCGAGGCCTTCCGCGGCTCACCGGCCGATTGACTCCCCTGTATCGCGACCCCGAATACCGCGTCTATTTGTGCATGTTGTTGGTCTCGACGTGTGTGCTGGCAGCGAGTTTGATGCGCAATGACAACTACGCGAGCGTGATCACCACTGTTCGCCATGCCGCCTTTACGACGGTCTCGATCATGACCACGACCGGATTCGGGACCGAGGATTTTCACGAATGGAGCCAGTTCTCAAAGGGGTTATTGTTGCTGCTCATGTTTGTTGGTGGGTGTGCCGGTTCTACCGGCGGCGGAATGAAGGTGATTCGGTTCATATTGTTTGCCAAAATCATTCGTCTGGAAGTCGAGCAAGCCTTTCGGCCGAACGTCGTCCGGCCACTGAAACTAGCCGGGACGACGGTGGAAAACTCGCTCCGGCACGACGTCGTCGTTTACTTTTCAATCGTGCTGACGATCTTTATTTCGGGATGGATGGTTCTCGCGGCGATTGAACCGGATGACCAGTGGCGGCCAAGCGTCTCGGTCGCCGCCGATACTGGCCCCGCCTCGACGTTGAATGCCGATCACCGGGCGGAAAAACTGCTCGACTGTGCTAGTGCCGTGGCGGCGACGCTCAACAACATTGGTCCGGGGCTGGGCGTGCTCGGTCCGCACAACAACTATTCGGGCTTTTCCCCACAGGGCAAGCTGTTGTTGACGTTTCTGATGTTCCTGGGGCGGCTGGAACTGTTCGCAATTCTCGTACTGCTAGTGCCCTCATTTTGGCGGCAACAGTAGTGTCCATCCTGAAACTCGGTTGTGAGTGAAATCGACGTTTGACAACAACAGGTTTTCCGCGCCAACAGAGCGTTTCAGGATAGATACTAGTGCCGGTCCCAAAACTCGGTTGTGGGCGAAATCGACAATAGATAACAGGTGTGCTTTTGAGCCAACAGAGGATCTTGGGACAAACTCCGGTGCCGATGACCGGCACTCAAGGCCATGCCCGAGGGGAAACGAGGCGACTACGCGTTTATCAAAACTGTGACGACTCTGACACTCGCATTACAGGTTCAATCGCATCTGATGCCGTTGCAGCAAAACCAGAACATGCCCCGTTTCAAGTCGCCTTGACCCAGCTTGCGATTTACCAATACTCTGCCGCTTGAACTTGCAAGAAGCCACGTCAAAACCCGGTTGTGGACAAATCTCGGCCTGGAAAACAAGGGGCTTGATTTGGCAACAGAGGGTTTTGACGCTACTTCAAGAGATTTCTCCGCCGGGGAGGCGGTCATTCTATAACGCGGACGGATTCGCATGCACATATTTTTTTCAGTCGGTGAGCCCAGCGGCGATCAACATGCGGCTCATCTGATTCAAGAACTCAGGCGTTGTCGGCCTGATCTGACCGTTTCGGGGTTCGGCGGCCCTTTGATGCAATCCGCCGGATGTTCGCTATTGTATCGACTCACAGATCTCGCCGTGATGGGGTTTCTGCGCGTCATTCCGTTGTTGCGTAAGTTCATTCGGCTCGTGGGAGCCGCCGAGAATTATTTTAAGACCACTCGCCCCGATGCGGTTGTGCTGGTCGATTTTCCCGGTTTCAATTGGTGGATAGCCCGCAAGGCGAAGGCAGCGGGAATTCCCGTGTTCTACTACCTGCCGCCACAACTCTGGGCCTGGGCGCCGTGGCGCGTGCGGCGGATGAAGAAGTTTGTCGACTACGTGCTCTGCGGCTTACCGTTCGAGAAGGCATGGTATGCCGAACGTGGTGTCGAGGCGCATTACGTCGGGCACCCCTTCTTCGACGAAGTGGCCGATCATTCACTTGACGGTCCGTTCTGTAAATCGCGATTGATCCCAGGCGTCCGAAACGTCGGTGTGCTTCCCGGATCACGCAACGCAGAAATCGAGCAGAATTGGCCGATGATGATCGAGATCATGCGCCAAGTCTCGGCGCAGCATGAAAACGTTCGCTTTTTGGTGGCCAATTACAAGCAGGCGCATCTGGACCGATGCCGGGAAATGGTCGAAGCTTCCGCCACGTCGCCTCCCGTCGAGTTCTACGTCGGGAACACGCCGGAGATCATCGAAATCTCGGAGTGTTGCCTGATGGTATCGGGTTCGGTGAGTTTGGAGATGTTGGCGCGTCGCAAACCGGCGTTGATCATCTATCGTCTCTCGCGTCTGTTACGTGCGCTGGCGCCGCTGGTGTTATGCAAATTGCAGGCCATCTCTTTGCCGAACGTCATGGCCGGACGACACGTCATGCCGGAATGGCTGATTTCCTGGCGCCCCAAGCGAGATGTCAGGCAGGTCGTCGAAACTCTCAATGCGTGGATCACCGATTCGGCTCAGCTCTCCGAAGTCGAGCAGGACATCTCCGAACTGCACGAGCACGTCGTGAAGCCGGGTGCCTCGGCGCGAACGGCCGAGGCCATTCTCAGCCGGCTTCCGGCCGAATCGTCATCGAAGGCCGCTTAACAGTCTATTGAAAATGGGTGCCACTGGCTGCTTGTCAGCCAGTGCAAAGAAGGGGCAACACACAAACGCGCGCAGATCGCGAGCCGCATTTCGTCTTTCAACCGACTACTAGCCGAAGGTTTGGCTCTGCACAAGCGAATGGTCATTCGCGCCCTGCTCATTGGAAGAATCTGCGCGAAGACCATACAATCGCACGCACCATTGTTGAGTATGATGGGCGCGCGGCGTATGTCTGTCGGCCGGGCAAAGGACAATAGGTGTGCCGGGGGCGCAGTGCCGTCGCGATACGCAATCGCCGATAGTCTGCATTGCGCGACGCAAGTCTGGAACCCATCCTGAAACCCGGTTGTGGGCGAAACCGACACTTCAAAACAAGGGTGCTCTTGAGCCAACAGAGGGTTTCAGGACTACTTCTAGAAGAAGGCATGAATTTCCATGGCAACAGACCCTGTTCGCGTTGGCATCGTCGGCGCGGGAGCAAACACTCGCAGCCGGCACATTCCTGGATTTCGCGAGATTGATGGCGTCGAAGTGCTTGGCGTCGTCAATCGTTCTAGTGGATCGACGGAAAAGGTGGCTGCGGAGTTCGGCATCCCGCGCACGTATCAGAACTTTCAGGCGCTGTTAGAAGATGCCGACATCGATGCGGTGATGATCGGCACGTGGCCGAACATGCACTGCGACGTCACCTGCGCCGCGCTTGAAGCAGGCAAGCACGTGCTGACCGAAGCGAGGATGGCCCGCGATGCTGCTGAAGCACGCCGGATGCACGATACCTCCGCTGCTCGCCCGGAACTCGTGGCCCAGATCGTGCCCAGTCCGTTCGGGCTTGTCGAACATGCTTATCTCGACGAACTGATCGACGGTGGGTTTCTGGGTGAATTTCGGGAATTGGTGGTCATCGGTGCGACGGACGGCTTTTGCGATACGAGCGCTCCGCTCCATTGGCGGCAAGAACGGGAACTGAGTGGCTTGAACGTACTCGCGCTGGGCATTCTGCACGAAACGGCCATCCGCTGGGCGCCGCGCCCCGAGCGAGTCTTCGCCCAAATGTCGATCATGGAGCCGAAGTATGCCCCGTCACCTGTCACCGGTTCGGACGACGTTAGTGTGGCTGACAGCGTGCAGATTTTGACCCAACTCGAGGGGGGCGGCCGGGGCCTTTACCACTTGGGAGGCCTCAACCGATTCGGACCGGGGCACCAGATTCACATGTATGGAAGCCGGGGCACGATTCGGCTCGAAATCACGCCGGAAGAACGATTGCTCATCGGGCAAGCCGGCGATAGCGCGCTGCGCGAAGTTGAAGTTCCGTCAGAAAAGCGGGGCGGCTGGCGGGTCGAAGCGGAATTCATCGGCGCGATTCGCGGCGAGGAATCGGTCCGGTTCACCGACTTTGCCACCGGCGTTCACTACATGGAATTTACCGAGGCGGTCCACCGCAGCGCATCGGAGAATCATCCAATCGACTTACCGCTCACGGACGCAAGTTGACGTCACCGCGACGAAGTTTCTGTCACGGACGGCGGTCAATCTTGAAGGAATCCCAAAACCCTACGCTGGGCGACGCGTACGCTTAATCCATCGCGACCGCGTTCTGGGACGGCTTCTATTGAAGCGCCTGCTTGAGTTGAACGAGCAGGCCCATGCTGTGGACGAGTGCCACGTCGGCGGCGTTTCTCCCGCGTGTGTCGCGCGTGTTGCCGGCCAGATTCACTAACTGGTGCTGTCCCGCCGTCTTGGGGGCTTGGCCATTGTGCTCGATTTCCTGATGCAACGACTCGCGCTCGGCCCAGGTTCGCGTGAGATCGAACAGGCTCGCCGTGCCAGTGCGGTGAAACTTCAATTGCGCCTGATAGAGTTGATCGGCGCTCCGGTCTGCCGCATGCAGCGCGCCGAGAGCCGCGTCCTGACGCCCGTCTGCTCCGGCGATGAGCGCGTCCGTTTTGGCAAGCTCCAATTTCGCCATGTGGACCCGGTCCTTTCGTCCCACGCCGGCGCCGCGTTTTGACAGTCGGTTCGTATCTTTGGCGATTTGCCCCAAATGCTCGTGATACTCGTGCAGTTTCGCGACCTGCTGTCGACTATTCGTGGACGACGCGGAAAAGGCGCGTCCGTCGGTGCTCAGGTGTGAAGCCGCCCGGGACATCTGTGGAAGTGTCGCCAAGCCGACTTTGAAATCGGCCAGTCGCTTATTAAAATTGTCCCAGGCGAGTCCATTGGCTCGCTGGGAATGTCGTGCGGCTGCGTGGGCATCACCGCGCGCTTGTGCGAGTGCGATATCGGCGTTGGCAACCAGCAGTTTGGCTTGCGCCAGATCAGAGACCCAACCTTTGGCACCGGGTTGACCGAGACGTTCGATTTCACCGACGGCGCCCCGTAAGACGGCTGCTTGACGCATCAATGATCTGCTTCGTGCCTGTTCGCTGTTTTGAAGTGTGCTGAGAGCCGTGTTGATGCTCAAAGCTGCATCGAGATGGTCGGCATAGTCGGACAGGCTCATCAGGCCTCGGTCAAACGCATCACGACTCGACCCAATCAGCCTGTGAACATTCTGTTCGGCACCACTCATCAAGCGAGCGGTTTCTTTTTGGGTAAGATTTGACGATCGGGAGGTCGAAGCCGCCACTCGTACGGCGCCACTGCGAATGCCACCACTTTGTGCCTGCGCGAAATGAATGTGCGACGGAAACGTCAATGCAGCGGCCAAGGCCAACGCTGCTGAGCCACGTTTGAGTAGGACCGCCGTCGAAACCGACTCCGATTTAATGATCATCTGCATCTCGCCCCTTGTTCGGGAGACATCGTCGACGGGATGATGCGTACCCAATCGCATCGCCCACGCATCAGTGAGTTACGTACCGACAGACTCCGGTTGTGACTCAAAACGGTTCGTTTCGGTCTTATCGGCATAAGACATTAAGGAAAGACTGCAAAAAACCTTCGTAGGCGAGAAATCTTCGCGGAAAGTGCTGGGAGAGCACCAAGGGACAGTCGTGGGCCGCACGGTGTTGTGCGGGCAGACAGAGGCCTCGGCACGAGGGTGCGGCGGAGTTCATGCAAAGAGCGAATGCTCGCCGGCTTGAGGGCGGACGTCGCGAAGCTTTGGTGTTCCGGACGACCGTTGTGCGCACGAAGTCGCCCCAGAACACGGTTGTGGCAGGTTTTGCACCTACGAATCTAGGGCAACATCACCCATCAGAGGGTTTTGGGACCACCGCTAAAAGAAACTGTCGCCGGAGAGAAGCAGCGCGCGGTTGAACTGAGCCGTTAGCAGCTTGTCGCCGCGTGCGCATCGGCGTGCGACTCAGCTTGAACCAATGCGGTTGAGGTCGTGGCCGGCTTTTTGCCTGGATGATCGTCTTGGCTGCGGAAACGGCCTGCGACTTTGGTGGCAATGATAAGGTATCCGGCGGACGCGCCGACAAACCCGGCCAGCCAGATGAAGATTTCACGGTAGATGTCGTTCACGTCGTGTTTCCTGTGGACTATTCAAGACGTGCCAACGAAGTGGACTTGATCTTTTTGCCGCTCAGAGAGAAACCGAACGATGACAGCCAATTCGGAATCGGTTTTCCGTGATCGGAGGCCTTAGTGCAGACGGTCACTCGAACTTCGCCCTTGTTCAGAGGCGTAGCCGGAAGAGGACAGCTCACGCTGACATTCCCGGCGCTCTCGACAATCGTGTTAAGTCCGCTGCGCCGTTCGCACAGCACGTGAACGTTGCCCGTCGGACTGACGTGCAGGTCGTGTACGGCGAGAATGGCGGCGACAATTTCACCCACCTCTTCGCATGTCGACCCCTTCTCGGCTTCCCGCGCTCCTTCAATGGACGCGTGTATCACAGCTTGATTGACGAGCATGAAGAAACTGAACTGGAATATGGCCAGCGTTGAGATGAGCAAAATCGGCAGTGCCAAAATGAGTTGTAATGCACCGACCCCGCTACGCCTGGAGCGGTCGTGACGGCCTACGGGTTGAATCTTCCGCATGGCACCGCCGCGTCGCCGGCTGTGATTGTTCTGCGGCGAGTACTTCCTCATCCCACACCTGCTACTGGAAAAAGAGTTTTCGCGACGAGGCGTCCGTCGTTCATCCCAATGTTGAGTTGGATGATTCGAATCGGCGCTACGGTTCGTTAACAACGAACTGAAACAATGTGCTAACAAGTCGGAACTCGACTTTACGCTGCGACGATACGAATCCGCCCGGATGTCGGGCGGGGCGTTTTGCCCGCACGCGGTCCATCTGGGGGGTGAGTCGTCGGAAACGGCCGGATTGGCCGTTACGTAATCAGGTTCACGATGGCGCCGGCTAAGTCTCTGAGCTCATTAACCAGAGCTCCGCGTACGCTGACGAGGCCCACGATCGTGCCGATGCCGACGATTGTCAGTAGCAGAATGTACTCGACAAAAATCGAACCGCGACGTGGGTTGATGGCGCCTGGTAGTTGTTTTTTTCGCCTGTTTAACATGTTGAAGGTCCTTTGTGTCTGTTCGGCCGCAAATTCTTCGCTAGATAGAACGACTCACGTGGAGAACTATTTGCATCTTTCGTGCCGAACAGGCGTTGGTTGATGAATTCGCATGACGAATTGGCATATCGTCTTGCCCGCCCGCCGGCGGCGAACGTTTTCACGGCTTGTGGACTCGTTATTGTCTCTCGGAGCGATGACTGCAACATCACGATGTGTAAGGAGAACTGGTTGCGCGAGGTGGCGGGCGCATCCAAATGTTTACATTTTTCAACCATTGTTGCCTTTTGGAAACGGCTGCGCGGATGATTGCTTCGCGAGTCAAGAAACCTTCGGTTCAGCGCGGGCTCCCACAATCAGAACACGTTGGTGCAATGACGTGTTTCGACAATTCGTGGCAATTCTGGCTGCGAACGGCATAGATTCTGCTCAGTTGTGAATTAGGAATTCCCCCAACGGTGATTTGGATGACCGTCGGGACATTGTGATATCACGTGGACGCATTCGTGTTTGATCCCACGACCGCGACCGGAGCACTGAGCCATGTTCGTGCGACGACGACAATCTTTCTCGCTGTTCTCACGGCGGCCCGTCTTCCATTTGGGAGGGGCCAACGAGACAACAAGCCCTCAAGTGGGCAGGCAGACGCATCCTCGGTCGGCGATCATCGTCGTCGAACTACTGTTGATGCTGCCGATCTTATTGCTTCTGCTCGCCGCCGTTGTCGAGTTTGGGTCGATCTTTGCCGTGATGCAGAATGTGTCGTTCGCGAGCCGAATGGGTGCGAAGTTCGCATCGCAACAAACGTCCGGTGCAGCGATCATCAACCTTGTGAACAATGAAACACTGCTGGCACAGGTCAACCGGCATTTGATTGAGGCTGGCTTAGAACATGGCGCGTGCCGCGTTCTCGTTCACCACAACGATGTCACGTCACCGAAGGTCGCCATCGCTGAGCCGCCGTCTGGGGCGTGCGACTGCGAACTTCCTTCACTGGGCTTACCGTCACCAAAGATTGCGGTTCGGGTGACCGTTTGCGTACCGCTGGAGGGGAATGTGCCCGACCTGTTGTCGACCTTCGGCTTCTCGCTGAGTGACAAGCAGGTTCATCAATCAACAACGTTACGCGTCGAACATTAGATCGTCTAGAGCAGAATGCTCTATTTCGTGCCCGCGAAGAGTGCGTTTCGGACTTCAATAACCGATTCCCACGAGGCAGAAGCGGGTACGGTTTTTCGTGAGTTGCTCTATTACAGAAACTGCACATGGTACGAGCGGTCATTGGGCCGTTTGCACTGACGTTTGAAGGGGATTTCGCCCATGTTGGCACGAGGATCGAGGCGAATCGAAAACCGAAGCGCACAGCTTACAGGCTCCCGCCAACGACGCGGTGTGGCGACGCTGTGGGTTCTGCTTGCGGTTCCCGGCGTGTTGACACTACTGATTATCGTGACGGACGTTGCCAACATGCGGCTCGCACGTATCGAGGCGGTGAACGCCGTCGAAGCGGCATCGCTGGCGGCCGTTAAGCAGTGGAGAGACGGTGGCGACACAGCGTCGAATCGCGCGGCGGCTCGCCAGACTGCAAGGGCGTACGCCTACGCGAACACTGTTTTGGGCGAACGCGTCTTGATCTCGGCGAATCAGAACACGTCAAACGACAACGACAACGCATCGATTTCGGGAAACATCGTTCTGGGTTCGATTACCCGGACAGGTGGACCGACGGGACCGGTCACGTTCAATCCGTCCGCATCGCCCGGACCCAACAACTACGGTGTTCACGTTCAGGCTGAAGTGCCTGTGCCCAGTCTCTGGAACAGCTTCGGCGGCACGTCCTTCGGCCCTTACAGCGTCACTGTGCAGGCGACTGCATGGATGCGCGGCGGGACTGAACCGCAACTGATCCGGTTCGACATCTTCTCACCGTAGCTGTCGACTTGCCTCGATCGCCAAGATCTCCGCTCTCGATCATCACGAATTCCGCGTCATACCCGCCGGCGTGGTGTCGATTGGGTGAGAGCTCACAGTCCGATTCCAACCGGCGAGATCCCCCCGCTTGCAAACGCTTCAGCGTTCTGTAGCCACTTCACGTGCCGGCTTCGAGGAACCGCCTCGAAAGCTCTTAGCGGGGTCGCTTAATTCAACCACGGGTCGATCCCGTTAAGCGAACGGTTTGGTCGCCCTGGCGGCGGATAGGACGTCTGAGCGTGTATGAGGTGGATTGGGCCAAGTTCAAGAGCCTATCCCGCCTACTCACCTGCCCGCAGCGAAACGCGCGACGCGGCCGCGTAATTCCACCATTTAACGGGTCTGCCCGATCACAATCGGACTACGGATTCCCCCTAATTGAATGGTCATTCGCGTTCTAATGGATAAATGGTGAGATTAGGTCGACTCAAACGATTATACGTGTTGTACTGAAAACGCACATTCTCAATCAGAAATCGTCAGAATCTGCTCGACGTCCGCTGAGAAAACCGGGTCTCGACAACCGATGATTTCCGTGGAGGGAAACAGTTACGCGAATTAGGCACGGCGGACGAAGGGTACATCTCACGGCCGTCAATTCCATGGTCATTTGAACATCCATCATTCAACTGGTGGGCGGAGACAGAGGATGTCAAAGCGGACACACTACAGGAAGTCGTGGCGAAGAACGGCGGTAATACCGGCCGTCTTGTGCGGACTTGTCGTGGCAGCATCGCCGGCATTTTCCTATCAGGAAGATGCGGCAGCTTCGCCGGAGGTTCGGGCCAAGGTCAATGACCTTATCGAAGAGATCATGGAATCGGAAGTCGAGCTGAAGGTAACACTTCGCCGCTCGAAAATCCTGCGAATGAGGCAGGACATCTTCCGAGCAGCTGTCGCCGATCCAACGATAATCGAGATCGTGGCATTCGGTTCCCGCGAAGTCGAGGTGATCGGCAAGGAAGCCGGTAGTACAACCTTGACTCTCTGGCTGGGCACCGAGGATCACGCTCAACTGTTGAGCATCCTCGTAACCGTGACTCGAGACACGGCCGTCGACGATCGTCGGCGACTCCAGTACGGCGATTTTCAACAGATGGTTAATGAGGCCTTCCCCAACAGCAAGATCCAGTTGATTCCGATCGCGGACAAGCTGATCGTTCGTGGGCAAGCCCGCGACGAAGAGGAAGCGACTCAAATCATGTCACTCATTCGCGAGAATGCCAGCGACGTTGATTACGACGGTGACGGTGGCTACGGCTACTTCTACGGCACCAACGTGGCTCAAGGGGCGGCTTCTGAACCGTTCCCCGATGCCAGCAGCCTGCCGCACGCGACCGTTATCAGCATGTTGGAAGTACCCGGTGTGAAGCAAGTGATGCTCAAGGTACGCATCGCCGAGCTCAAACGCTCAGCGGCACGTAGCCTGGGTGCGGACTTTGACCTGGAAGTCGGCGACTTCCTGATTTCGTCGGTTCTGTCCGGCGGCGGGAACGGGCTGATTTCCGGAACGTTCAATGATGATTCCTTTAGCCTGGTGCTGGAAGCCATGGAGAGTCACGGTTCGGCCAAGATTCTTGCAGAACCAAACTTGGTTGTTCTCAGCGGTGAAACGGCCAGCTTTATTGCCGGTGGTGAGTTTGCCGTTCCGACGGTTGTCGGTGTCGGTGGGGCTCAGGCGGCAACGACCAGCTTTAAGGGCTTCGGTACTCAGTTGCTCTTTTCTCCGACCGTTTTGGACAAGGATCGCCTGCGTCTACGGGTGGCTCCGACGTTCAGCACTTTGAATTCGGATAACTCCGTGGATGGCATTTTCGGTCTGGACACACGATCTGTTCAGACGACCGTCGACCTGCGTGAAGGTCAGACGCTTGCCATCGCCGGCTTGATTCAAGAACAACAGCGTGGCGACGTCAACCAGATTCCCGTACTGGGCCGAATTCCGATTCTGAATACGGTCTTTTCGAATCGCAGGGTCACTCGCGATGAGACGGAATTGATCGTCCTGATCACTCCCGAGTTGGTTCATCCGATCGAAGCGGAATGTGCCCCTTCGATTCTCCCGGGCATGGAAGTCACCGAGCCGGATGACCATGAGTTCTTCTTCTACGGACAAATTGAGGGGCGACCCTGCTGCCATCATCGCAGCACGGTGTGGCCGACGTATCGTCACCGAATCCAGCATGGAAATATCTGTGACTACGAATGTTACCGTGCGTCGGAAGATTACTACGTCAACGGACCACATGGTTTCTCGAACTAACTCTCGAATTCGAGTGATCGAACGAGCCCTGATACAAGGATGAATTGAACATGGCCTTTTCCTACAAACTTGTACTTCCGGCGGCGACCAGCGTTCTGCTGTTCCTGTCAGTCGGATGTTCCAAGAACGGTCGCGAACACTATCGCGCCCAGACGCCGGCGACGCTCGGCACGATTAGCGATGACATCTGGCAGCAACAAGAAGAAAACGCCGAAGCGTCGGATTTCGTTGTCCACGAACATGAGTTCATCGGCAACACGACCCGGCTCAATACGGCGGGCGAAGAGCACGTCAAAGAAATCGCCGTCCGGGCGAACGAAGTGCCCTTCCCGATTCTGGTGCAGCCGAGTTCCATGAGTCGTCGAGAAGGCGACAAGTATGGCTATCCCATTCACGGGAGTGAGCAACTCGATGCCGAACGGCGAACGTTAATCGTTCGATCGCTCGAATCGATGGGCGTTGAGGACGCGGAAGATCGCGTCGTCGTCTCACCCGCACTGGCTCCCGGATTTGAGCAATTTGAAGCCGAACGCGCCTACCGT
>Ga0315336_1000405_pt1 | contig 125814 bp, 109 predicted proteins | sample ASW5metaG_FD_204512 | JGI IMG/M metagenome (GOLD analysis project Ga0315336, IMG submission 204512) | Ammonia-oxidizing marine archaeal communities from Monterey Bay, California, United States - ASW #5 | ecosystem: Environmental > Aquatic > Marine > Intertidal zone | place: USA: California... | reverse complement strand
TCGGCGATGAGCAGCATGGCGACATGGCCTGGATGGAAGCCAAGGCGGAGCGCCGCCGCGATCCCCATATCCTGTGGCCCGAGGCGCGTTCCGTCATTGTTTGTGCGGCAAACTATGGGCCGGCGGTCGATCCGTTGGCGGCGTTGGCGCGGCGCGACGAGGCGGGGGTATCGGTCTATGCGCATGGGCGCGACTATCATGACCTGGTGAAAAAGCGCCTGAAGCAATTGGCTCGTTGGCTGCAAGAGACGCATGCGGGCGACGTGAAAGTGTTTGTCGACACCGCGCCCGTGATGGAAAAGCCACTTGCCGCCGCGGCCGGGCTCGGTTGGCAGGGCAAGCATACGAACCTCGTTTCGCGCGGTTTCGGGTCGTGGCTGTTCCTCGGCGAGGTTTTCACGACATTGGAAATCCCGCCCGACACGCCGTTTGAGGACCACTGCGGGGGATGCCGCGCCTGCCTCGATATCTGCCCGACCGCTGCTTTCCCCGCGCCGTACAAACTCGATGCGCGGCGCTGCATTTCCTATCTCACAATTGAGCACAAGGGCCATATCGCACGTGAGTTCCGCGAAGCGATCGGCAATCGCATATATGGTTGTGACGATTGCTTGGCGGTCTGTCCGTGGAACAAGTTCGCCGAGCAAACCCAGGAACTCGCCTTTGCGCCGCGAGAGGCGTTGACCGCACCGAAGTTGGCCGAACTGGCGGTACTCGACGACCAGGGATTTCGGGCGATGTTCGCCGGCTCGCCGATCAAACGCACTAAACGCGACCGGTTTATCCGAAACGTGCTGATCGCGATCGGCAATTCGGGCGAGGCGGGATTGGCATCGGTAGCCGAAGCGCGGCTGGGCGATGCCTCGCCGCTAGTACGCGCTATGGCGGTTTGGGCGCTGGCGCGGCTTCTGGACGGGCCAAGCTTCACGCGAATTCGTAATCGGCACCTACCCTCGGAACGCGACGCTGACGTTCGCGCAGAATGGTCGGAGGCAGAGTTCGGTTAGAATTTAAGACGCGTGTGTCACCAGCCAGTCATGGACGGGGACAAGGGGTCGAAAAAGGTCAAGCGCGAGATCGATCGCGTCGGGCCCAAATAGTGCGGCGGGGATCTTCCGGTCGCCCCGCACTACTATGCCCTTGTGCTTCAGGAGATCGGCGTGGGGCGCTTCGGCATCGAAGCCGGACGGCACGCGTTTCAGCGCCGGCGGGTCTAGAATCATGCCGGGTCCGGCCATTCCGGTCTTGATCGCCTTGGCGAGCGCCGCACTTTTAGCCGGATTGGCGGTCGCGTTTCGGAAATGCACGAGCTGGTCGGGACTGAAGGCCCAATTGCCGACCCCAGCGCCGACATGGCTGGGGCCGATCACGAAATGAAAGCCCGATGAGCCCACCGGTTTGGCACCGCGCCAGAAGACGAAATGCAGATGTGTGTTATACGGCGTCTTGTCCTTGGAGAAGCGGGTGTCGCGGTTGATCCTATGAATCGATCGGCCGATCTTGGGTTCGGCAGTCAGATCTTCTGCAATCTCGCCCAGCCGGCCCGACATCGCCGCGACGAAATCGCGCGCGGGCTCCTTAAACAAGGATTCGTAATCGTCGCGATGTTTATCGAACCAGGCACGGTCGTTATTGGCCTTGAGGCCGTCAAGAAACTCAATCAATTCCCGAGCGAAGCCGCTAAATACCGATCCGGGCATGCCCTATGATCCTGTTTTGTTCTTAGCTTCCGAACGCGACTATTATAGGAAGAGGGGTGGATTGCAAGCCTTCTCGGTGAAACTGGCGAAAGGGAGCGACCAAATGGCGGGCGAAGTCGAGTCGAATGCAGGGCGCGATGTCTTCGAAAGTGTCGTCGCACGCATGACGGCCGAACATGACGGTGTCGGACCAGGCCGCATGATGTCGTGCGCGGCGGTGTCTTACAAAGGCAAGGTGTTCGCTTTTCTAAGTGCCGGAGGCGAGATGGTGTTTCGCTTGGGCAAGGAATTCGACGCGGAAGCAGCTGAATTGGTCGATTGGAGTTATCTCTCACCGTTCAAGACCAAGCCGCCGATGCGCGGCTGGATTTGCGTATCGACGGCGCAATTGGAACGCTGGTCTGGCTTGGCCGAAGAAGCGTTGGCCATCATGCGGTCCAAAATCGAATAATTCGTCGGTGCCTTGGCGCGTCTCTACATTCGCTTGGCAACTTCCTCCAGCATCACTTCGGTGGCGCCGCCGCCGATCGACAAGATGCGGGCGTCGCGGGTCATGCGCTCGATAGCACTCTCACGCATATAGCCCATACCGCCGTGGAACTGCTGGCAGGCATACATCACTTCATTGACCAACTCACCGCAAAGGGCCTTGACCATTGAGACCTCTTTGGTTGCATCCTTCCCGTCGGCGTCGAGCCAGGCGGCGTGGTGGGTGAGGCGGCGACCCGCCTCGACCTGGGAGGCGAGCATGGCCAGCTTCTGGCGGATGGCCTGTTTGTCCCAAAGCACTCCGCCGAAGGCCTTGCGGTTTCGGACATAATCCAGCGTGATCTCGATCGCTCGGGCGGCCTCGGACATTGCCATGGCGCCGATAACGATGCGCTCGTTCTGGAAATTGTCCATCACGGCGTAGAAGCCCTTGTTTTCCTCACCGATCATTGCATCGGCAGGCAACTTAGCGTCCTCGAAAACCAACTCGGCGGTGTCGGAGGCGAGCCAGCCCATCTTGTCGAGCTTGCGGGCCACGGAGAAGCCCGGGGTGTCGCGCTCCACAGCGAACATCGAAAGCCCACGCGAGCCTTTGGCGTCGGGATCGGTGCGGGCGGCAACGAACAGCAAATCGGCATTAGCTCCGTTGGTGATGAAGGTCTTGGCGCCGTTGAGCACCCAGCCATTCCCTGAGCGCGCGGCGCGTGTCCGCAGTGAGGCGACGTCGGATCCTGCGTCGGGCTCGGTAACGGCGACCGCGGTCAGAATATCTCCCTTGATGATTCCAGGGAGATATTTTTCCTTTTGTTCTTCTGTGCCGTAACGGTCGAGATGCGGTGAGGCCATATCGGTGTGGACCATCACCATCGCTGTAAAACCGCCATAGGTGGAGCGCGAAAGTTCTTCGGCAAGCACGACGGTGCCCATCGTGTCCATGCCTGCGCCGCCGTACTTCTCAGGATAGCGAACACCGAGAAGACCTAGCTCTCCCATGCGCTTGATTGGCTCGCGAGGAATGTTGCCTTCTGCTTCCCAAGCCGCAGCATTGGGCACGACTTCTTCTTCCACGAAGCGCCGCACGGTGTTGCGGAGGAGTTCGTGTTCCTCGCGGAAATGAACGGAATCCATGAATAGCCTCACACTGTTCGACAGCGGTCGCACTATGCGTCGGCAGCCCGATGCCTTCAAGCGCATGAGGTTTGGCAGCTGTCGCGGAAATTGTAGTGGGTGTGACAGCCGTCATCGCTGGCAAGTGAAAGTTACGCCACACTGCCGACAAATCACGTGGACGTTACGAAATGACGGACCCACGAAACCGAGGAGATCGAATTATATGACACGCACGATCCTTAAGCCCGCGACGATCCTCGCTTTGGCCCTTCTTGCCGCGGCAGGGGCACCCGCGGCGGGCGTGCTTGCCAGCAACGCCGCCTTCGGCGCTGGAACGACGGCTATGTCCGCATCACTCGGCGCCGAGGCCGGCTTACTTCACCAGAAAGCGGAGATTATCCAGGCCGGTTTGCGCAACCGGCGAGGGGGCTTACGGCGACGTCATCGCGGGTATCGACGGCCTGATCGCAGTATCACCGTACCGATGTCGGTCGCTTGTGTGGTGGAGAAGGATTTCGACGAAGGTGGCTCGCTGCCCTATGCCATCGTTCGCATCGTCAACACGGGACAGTCGACGATCCCGGCCGGTACGCGCATCCGCTGGCAGCTCAGCAACGGCCAGTGGGGAAATTACCGACTGCACCAAGCATTGACGCCGGGCGCAAAATCGACCGCGATCGACGTTCCCGGAAACAGTTGGAACGGTCCACTGGGGTGCAGCGCCCGTACCTTTCATGTACGAATTTTCCGTAAGCCCCTTTTCCGGTAGACGCTGAATGGTCCCGCAATACGTGGGGCTAGGCTAGAATAGCGCAACGGGCGGACGACCGATTGCTCGTTGTGGTTTGCCGGGAAAAGGTGATGGACGATATGCGGCGAGTGCCTCTTCCGATGAAATTGCCGGACCGTGGAACATCCGGCTGGATTTCATGACCCGCATTCTGATTGCCAGCGATCGCCATCTGGAAGACTCCGACATCGCGCTGGATGCGAGTGCGGCCGATATCGTCGTACTAGCGGGTGATATCCACAATGGCGCTTCGGGTGTTGAATGGGCGAAGTCGCGGTTTGTGCAGCCGGTCGTCTATGTCGCTGGGAATCACGAATTCTACGATGGTGAAATTAACACGGTGACAGATGCTCTCAAAGGGGCGGCCGAGGGCTCGAACGTCACCGTGCTGAACGACGAGGCAGTAACAATTGCGGGGTTGCGATTCTTAGGAGCGGTGCTGTGGACCGATTTCATGCTCTATGGAGAGGCTGGCAAATCGGTTGCATTTGAGCAGTGTGTGAAGTTCATGCCTGACTTCAAGATAATTACTGAAGGGTCTGAGATTCTTGAACCTAATGATACGATTGCTAGGCATGGCCGTAGCCGAGACTGGCTAAATGATGCGCTCAGCGAAACGCATGATGAGCCGACCGTGGTGGTAACGCATCACGCGCCGCATCGCGGTTCGTTGGCCCAGCGATATGCCAACGATCCAGTGAGCGCAGCTTTCGTTTCCGACCTTGAACCAATGATCCGTGAGGGGCAGCCGGTGCTCTGGGTACATGGGCATACCCACACAAGCTTCGACTATCGGGTTGGCGAGACACAGGTCGTCTGCAATCCGCGAGGATATGCAGGGAAGCCCAACGCTCACCCAGAGAACGCCGATTTCTCAACGAAATTTGTTGTCGACGTTTGAGACCGGCTAGTCCTGCGTCTGACACCAAGCGAAGATCCTCATGGGCTCACGCTAGTGTGCGCAAGGTCTACCTTGAAAGCGGCGGGCTGCGAAACCTAGTGTTCAGATGTGGTTGAACCCAACAAATCCGAGCGACGGGCAGGGCGCGTCTTTTCGGTCAGAGCAATTGTCTTAGCCGTTGGCGCATTGACATTTGTGGTTGATGCGCATGGCGATTCGTTTGACCGGCGAGGCGTTTGGTTGCCCCGCGGCGACGCCCTCGCCGGGGCACTAAAGGCACGGCCTAGGCGCTTCATCGCCAGTGAAAGCCTAACGTCCGCCCGGCGAAAGCAGATCGCGTTGGGGGCGATGCTTTTCCGCTCACCGGCATTGCTTGGGCTTGAGGCGCGCCGCATCGGCATGAGTTGCGAGACCTGTCATAGCGGAGGACACGTTAACTCCGGCTTTTTCCTGCCCGGCTTGTCGAGTCGCAATGGAACTGTCGACCTGACCAGCACGACCTTTCATCGACCGGCTGATGACAGGCGCTTCAACCCACTCAGAATACCGAGCCTGCGAGGTGTAGTGGACTCCGCGCCTTACGGGCATCGCGGGCGCTTTGCGACCTTGGAGGCATTTGCGAGGCACGTCATTGTCGATGAGTTTGGAGGTAGCGAGCCCTCAACGCGTGTCCTGAAAGCGCTGGCGGCATATATGGCCGCGATCAAGCGTCCGCCAAACGCGATGTTGGGTTCAGATGGTCGCTTGAGCAAGCTCGCTCCGATGGCGGCGCGTCGTGGCGAGCGACTTTTCTTCAAGTCGGGCACGACGGTCGGAAGTCGAGCCTGCGCATCCTGCCACATTCCGACCCGTGGCTTCATGGACGGACAAAGCCACGACGTCGGAACGGGCGGTGCCATCGATACGCCAAGTCTGCTTGGTGCCGCAGTAGGCCCATATCTCCACGATGGTCGCTTTGATTTTCTTAAACGGGCGGTGGGGTATTTCGCTCGGAAGTTTGGGGTCGCATCCGGACCACGCAAACTGGCGGATCTCACCGCCTATTTGCGCGTAGTGGGCGCGGCACCGAACGGCACCGAACAGGTCACGCTGGCCCGCGACCTGGTCGCAATCGTAATGGGTGAAGCGGTGCTCGGCGATGTTCTGGGAGGCCGACACCTTGAGCTGTTGACGCACGTTATTCCAGTACTGCGTCGAGACCTGGGGCGTGTTCACGATCGCTATCCGAACGACGATCACACGGCAGTTCGCAGCGCTCTAATTGCGTGGTCGCGCGAGCTTCAATCCGTGAGGTCCGCCGCAGAGGCGAGAGATTTCGCAGGCGCCCAAGCCATTTTGCGACAATTGCAGTCTAAAAGAGCAAAACGGATGGAACTTCTTCGAGCCGCCAAGGCAAAATCGCTCTACGACCCGGCGAGACTAGACGGTTTCCTAGCTGAGCGGCGTCGACGCAAGCTGCCGTAATCGCCCATCCAGAAATTACATTCTAGCGCGGGAGAACCAGGCCGTGATCAATCCGATCGTAACGGTTAATAGGGCAAAGCCGAGCAAGTGCGAATTGCCGGCCGAAATCCAGGTCATCGGCTGGCCCATCACTGGTAACAGACCGAGTGAGTTGCCCCAGGCGATCGTCCAGTGCGTCGCCTGCATCGCCGCGAGCCCATATACTGTGTAGCTCATCACCGTACCGGCGTTTTGCTCATCGAAATCGCCTTCCTCTGTCCGTTCAGCGACCTGTCGACTAAGGCGGTAGAGGATGAGCAGGTAAAGAAACTGGAAGCCTATCAGGACAAGTCCGGCGATTCCGCCGAACTTGTGAAGATAGAAGGCGGTGATGAAATCGTCCTGGACCGCCGGCACGGTCTGGACAGAGCCGTTCTTGCCGAACCAATTGGCTCCCGCCCCTCGCCAGCTACCGGTCGAAATATTCTCAAGACCACCCAACACCTGACTCCCGGAGTGCTGGTGCTTGGCGGGTTGCGCCCAGACCAGAATACGGTCGCGTTGCGGAAAGCTGGTCGGAAGTTGGTCTGGATTGGTGTAGATCCAGTAGCCTCCGGCAATGAAGCCGGATACGCCCAGGAAAACCAACGGTCTTAGCCAACGCCAGAAAAAGACCGATCCTCGCTCAGATCGTTCGATCTTTCCAAGGCGCCAGACCCAAGCCATGATCAACACGCCAAGGATGACGATCGGAGAGAAATCTCTGACACCGACAACAATGATCAGGACGACGATCAGGAGCAGGCCGACAAAGCGCATATATGGCAGGATGAATAGGAGTGGGCTGTGTCGGTAGGCCCGCGTGCCGCGCCGGCGCGTTTCGGTGATATGGAGGCCCGCGAAGCCGAGCATTACCACGAGCACGGACTTCATCAGCTCCACTGGCTGGATGCCGCCGATCCCTTCCTCACCTCCACCGATGAGCTGAAGGATCATCAGCCCCACCATAAATATCGCGACAGTCGCAACTGCCGACTCACGGGTGAATATCCACATCCACAAACGTTCGAAGACCGTGATCGGGATGGCGCAAAGAATGCAGATCCCCCAGGCGAACACCGAGAGGAGGACGGCGTGCTTGCGTACGAAGCCGAGCCACCACGAATTGTCCGAGCCGGCGGCCAGTTGCAATAGTGTAATTGTCCCAGCGGTGGCGAGGAAAAGCGCAGCCACCCACATCAACCCGCTAAGGCCAAACATCCGGCGTGACCAGACGAGCATCACCGTTGCCCAGAACCAGGCAAACCAGACCATGCCCAGCAAAAGCAAGTCGTCGGGGCCGCCCGCACCTGTCCGCAACAGATTTGTGACCCACAGCCCGAATATCGCCGGCGCTAGTGCGGCCGCAGAATGAACGAGAGTAGCAAGCTCGCGCTCGCGCTGGCGCTGCCAAAGCCACCACAAGCCCGCGACCGCAATTAGCGCTAAGACTAAACCCGCCGGCACCCGCCAACCTACTGCAACGACCCATTTGACCAGATCGCGCCCATGCCCGATCCAACTGACGCGGATATAGTTGGACGGCGGTTTATCCTCGTCTATCAGGTAGTCGAGATTGAGCGAAGGGCGAAGCGTGAGATCAGTGCCGGCCGAACGTAATCGATATTTGGTGCGGCCGAGGATGACGCTCTCCACCTTTCCGTCGCGGCCACTTACTGGGAGGGATAAGTCGGCAAAGGCAAATCTTCTGCCCGCACCGCCACGTGACATCAGAACGTCAAAGCGTCGCACACCCGGTGTTAGCCAGAATCCGCCCCGCTGCCAGGCGATGCCAACAGCGCTTGGCGGCATCGACGGCAACTTCCAGCGGTCCGTGCAATTGACACCCCCGCCGACCGAGAAAAGCGCCAACTCGCTGTCACCACCGATATAACCGTAGAGCCGCCAGCGAGCATGATAGGCCTGACGCTGAACCCAGCCCTTGCAGACGAGTGTGACCGGCTCCCCCTTCGGCTTGAGGCTACCGGCCCGCCATGTGATCTCACGCTTGCTCTCGACATGACGAAGGGTGATGAAGTCTTTGCCTAAACCGATCACCCGGAGTGTCGGACCGTCGAACGATATCGTGTCGCCGCGCGCGAGGCGCCAACGCTGGACGAAGACCGAGTCGAAGCGGGAGGTTTTGGCATCTATGCGGCGATTGTAGGCACGATTACCGATGCGCCAACCGCCACTCCCGCGAGTGAGACCTAAGTGCCGACTTGCGGCGGATCGCGGGCCTTGATGCTGGCCCAGTTCGCGCCAACCAATAACTGTCGGTGCCTTCGAAGCCGGGATAATGACCGTAGGTGGAAAGGCTCCATCCGGCGCGGCGCGAGCAACCTGCCAGATCAACGCGGCCCAGAGTGCGAGCAGCAAATAGGCGAGCACTGGCGGCAGGAATGTACCGACATATTCGCCAACAACGAAGGTAATGCGCCGGAGCGACATGAGCGTTCTTGCAAAGCCTCAGAGATTGGGTCGCCGGAGCGAGCTCAATTGTTTGTTGCCCGGCGTCCGGGCCGGCGCTTCTTCTTATTCTTGATCGGTTTCTTGGGTTTGTCCTCCTTTTCAATCGCCATCAACACATCTGCGACGATTGGAGCGCAACTGCTGCCGCCGGTGCGAAATCCACCGAAACCGTGAGTGGTCATGCAGGCATAGACGATGCGGCGTTCCTTGGGGTGAATGTCGACGCTGTTGAGGCGGCGCTGTCGGCGCTCGGTCATGCTGAGCGGCGTGGTTTTCGGCTCGCGCCAGCCGATGAACCATGCCGAATGTTGTCCTGTGGTCTTAATGATTTCGGCAGTACCAGTCTTGCCGTAGGAGCGACATTTGATCTCACCGGTCTTGGCAAAAGCGCCTCGAGCGGTGCTGGTTTCGGGGACCAGTTTCATGCCCTGACGAATGGCTTGCAGCATGGACATGCGCAGGCCGTACGAGGGGTCTGCTTTATCGAACAAAGGTTTGCTAGCCGGCGGATAGAGGATTTCGCCCCCCCAAGCATGAAAAATGTAGGGGACGCGGTTCTGTCCGCTGGCAATGGCCATTGCTCCCCGTGCCATGTGTAGGGGATGGACAGCCACCGATTGGCCGATACCGTTTAATGCCGAAATGTGTCGCAGTGTGGCAATCGCGGAGGGCCGGGCGTCGATAGCTACTGTGAGTATTTGCTGACCGGAAAGTTGTGGATAAAGGACGTCGGCCGCGGTGCCGACCTTGAATCGGCGGAGCACAACGCCCTTCGGCATGTTGGTCGCAAGATCCATTCGGTCGCGATCTCCAATGCCAAGTGATCGCAACGATTCGATCAGACGTGTAACACCAGCCTCGCCTAGCGGCGTCTGGGGATTGTGCTTGGCTTTGTTTTTCACCAACGTGGCGACAATGCGCTGGAGGCGTTGCTGATCAAGGACATTGGACAGCCGGGCGAACCAGACGTTGATCGAGTGTTGGATCGCCTGGCGCACACCAAACGATCCCGGCTGTTGCCCGGTTCTGGTGTCCGCTCCTCCCGCTGTTGCGCATTGGGCGTTGCGGTTCGGCATTCCGTTGAACGGCGCCAATGTCTGGGTACCGAAATTCTTGATGCTCTGCTTGGTGCCCGGACCGTTGGGTTGGTAGACTTGTTGACCGGCGGTTAACCGCATCAGACCGTTCATTTCGCCGGGGGTCAGCCCCTGCAATATGCTGTGGAAGCGTTGAACTTCTGCGCCGCTGGCTTTGCGGATTGTCGAGAGGGCGACCAACGGTTTGAAAGTTGAGCCAGGCGCATTGTTGATATCAGTCACGCCCCACGCGATGATCGTGGCCGGGTCGCGCAGCGGGTAGGTCGCGCTGAAGGCCGCGTAGTCCCACGCACGCGCGCCTGCGGGCATCAATGGGAAATTGGCCGCGGCCAGGATCGCGCCGGTATCTGCGTCGAGAAAGACGACTGCCGATTTGCGGTCTTTGGTACCGCGGGAATTCCGCATGCGTTGCATCTGTTTCAACACCGCAGCCTGTGCGGCTTGCTGAATGCGGCTGTCGATAGTGATAGCCGCGGTAACGCCGCGCGGTGGGAGCTTTGTGCCGGCCATGATGCCGCTTAGCGCCAAAGTGGCTCCTGGACCGAAGCCGATGATTGGGACGAGACCAAGGTCGTATGCGGCCCGCGATGGGCGCCCAGAACCGTCTGTTTCGGTCAGCAAAATACCGTCGGATGTGGTCAGAACGAATTTGCTGGTTGCCGAGCTGGCGCGCTTGATGGGCCGCCATTCAAATGCGGTGTACTTGCCAACCGCGTCCTTGTTCAGGCTGATGGCCAGGCCATTGATTGTGCGCTCGCAACTCACTGAAGGTTCGACGGTTATGCTGATCGGAATGCTCCGCGCGCCCTTCGGCATTGCAAAGCGGATCGATGCGCCGGTCGGCTCGCCGCAGCCGAATTGAGGCTTGCCCTTCAATTGTTTGACTTTACCGTTTCGGGGCGACCATGCGATCGGCTTGCCCACGACCTGGACAATGACTGCGTCGGCCCCGGCCCCTTTCACGCGCGTACGGAAGGTGACAGCGCCACCGCGGCGCGAAACCGCCGACCAATCCGAAAATCCTGGTCTCAGTTGCCCATCGAGCACAAATCCGAAGGTTTCTGGAACCAAGTCGCCGGTGCGTAACGGGTGACCTTTCCTACTGAATACCTGCCATTCATTAGTAAAATCGTCGCCGGTTCGCCGCCGATCGTCGCGAATTGCGGCAAGATAGCGGGTGTCGTTCCAAAGCCGCACTTGCTCGCGGATCAATCCGCCTACCGGTGCGAAATAGAGGATTCCGTGCAGCCGCACCTGCTGCTTGCGCACCTCCTGCTGGGCCTTGGATAGAATTATCTTCTTCGCCTCGGCGCGTTCGATAAGGAAGCGATCGGGCGCCATCAACTCAAGCCCGGAATCCGGGCGAGGTTTGACCACTTGATACTTTATCAAGTTGAGGAAAAGCGTACGATCTTCGGTTTCCTTGGTCTCTTTGCCCGCTCCGCCGCGACCTTTGTATACACTGTCAAGCCGATAGCCAGCGCCTGCGAAGATACCGAAAGCCAGCGCGACAACGACGCAAAACTTAATGAAGCTGAGAATGATGGCCATGGCCGGTCCCTTGCTGGCGCTGTCTCGCCGCTACTCGAGTAGCAGCAAAACTAGCACGGGGGGCGCGTTCAGGTGAACCCAGATGGGACTTGAACGCACCTTGCCCGGTGGGGCGTCAGCCGAACTCGGCCATTTTGCCCTGCCCATGAACAGACAGCCGGGGGCGACATAGGCCAATATCAAATAATTGCTCGCCGATTTCCGCAGCGGTCGTTCGGACAATCGATCGGCGCAATCGAACCTGGCCGATTAAACTAGGCGCTGGCCTGGTCGACCGGGCGTCGGCGCAAGCGCGAGGCATCACGCGACAGCATGGTTTTTGGCGTTTCCTCGTGGAAGCGAATGAGATAGTTGCCGATCAAGAATTCCTGGCCCGGCTTGAGTACGATGGGTTTTCGGGCGCCTGGTTCCAGCGTCTTACGTGACTTGCCATCGGCATCTACGACAAATACCGGCATTTTACCGTCGGCCATCGACATTTTGAGCTCGTTCTTGTCGAGTTGCACGGTGACGTGACGGCGCGACAGATTAAGCGAGTTCAGCTTTGCCCCCTCATATCCCGCGCCAGGCTCCCAATTGAGGCCGTCGGGGTGGTTGAGCAGTTCCAACGGCAGGTCCGGCTGGTCGGCGTCGGGCGTGATATTGGATCGGCCAAGCACCAACGGCTTGGGGCTTAGCGGAAAAGAAACGCCAGGATTCAACATCAGGATTCCATGATATACGGCCGGTACCGGCGCTGGCGCTAGGTTAAGATAGCCGCCGCTCGAAGTGGCAAGCACGCAAGGTACGGCCTGCACCGGTTTGAATTTTTGATCATTGGGAAGGCGGTAGTACAGAATTGGTTCCGCGGAAGTTGCGGCAAGGGCGAGGCCCTTTGTGGTGTCGAATTTTGCTGCCTTCTCAAAATCGACTGGCTGACCGTCCTTGTCGAACCAGATTGTCCAATCCCGAAGACCATCCACATAACGTTCGCCGTCTATGCGCAGAAGCGCAATACCAGCAAGTTTCAGCATGTAACGAGTGGAGATCGGGGTCTGATCCTCTTGCTCGTCAATATGACTGGGTGCCGTTGCGTCGCTGCCGGCGAGAAGTTCCTCGGGCTCCATCCGCACGATTTCGGTGGCCTTCGCCGGCGGTGGTGGCGGCGGCGCCTTTTTTTCCGGCGGCTTGGGGCGCGCGATATGGCTAGCTGGGATGTCTTCGTCCGGCCAAGCGTTCACTTTGGGTTCGCGCAGCCGCTTCATGGTCAAGGCCATCGTCTCGCTGCCGCCACCCTTGGGTTGGAGCGTGCACTGGAACGTACCGCTGATCTTGGTCGGCTCCCTGGCGTCGCTGACCAGAATATGCTGCGGATCGGTAAAGACACGCTCGCTATCCGCGGTGTTCAAATTGATCGAGATGTAGCCTTTGCCATGGTTGAACCACAACGATGAGCGCACGGGCGACGACTGATCCGACGAAATCAAAAGTGAGTCTTGGCCGCGATAGACCCCAACCGGGCGGCGCAATTGCGCGCCGTTTCGCCAGAACGACCATTGCGGCAGCTCGGCCGCTGGGCCGTCTCCGCCGAATTGCAGCGCTACGGTGCCTTCCAGGACATCCCAGCTCGATGGTACGAAAACACCCGATCCGAACTGAAAGGTAACGATTTCCTCAGCCAGCGCGTCGTCCGGCATGACTGTGTAATTGGGCTTGCGGTCCTTCGGCAGCGATCGCCCAAACTTGCGGCGATGCAAGTCGGCGAGATTGGAAGCCAAGGCCTCGATGCGCCGGCCGCCATGCATGGCGTCGGCATGCCAACGCTTGCCGCTTATCCAAACCACCACGTCAGTAAAGATGGGCGACTGCTCACGGAAACGCCCGGCATCGTCCCGAGCGAATCTGACGGCCCGACAACCGTCGAGCGCGGCCTGCAACCGAAACTCGTTGTCGCCCGACATTTGCTCGGCTATGCCGGACTGACCGCCATACTTGCGGTCCCACAACGGGTCTGGATCAAAGGGATCCTCCACGCCGCTAAGCGACAGCGTGAATACGCCCAGATCTTCGCCTGAGTCCTGATACCGTTCGGCAGTGTCGCTTTTTCGGAACAGCCCTTTGAACATCAGCGCATCAACACCTCTGAACACGGAAATGCTCAACCCGGACCGCCGGCCCGGCAGAAAGCCCTATTATCCTAATTGGAACCGCGCCGGGTAGCACTAGGAAAGATTAGTCCATCGCTTTGCCGTATTGGCGGTCCACCGCCCACGTTGTTCAGCATTGATAGTACGATTGATCCCTATGCTCCAGCCGCGAGCGTCTTTTTCTGCGCTGACTGCTGCGATCAGTACGGCGGGGCCATGTTTTGGGCGGAAGTTGAGCCTCAACTTCCCCAATAGCGAACACGCCCGGTGTCGACATGGATGAAGTTCGAGCGGGTATATATTCCGACGCCGCCGCGCTTCATTCCTCTTGCGGCACGCCAAACCTGACGCAAGTCCCGTCCCGGCAACCGGATATCGGCCGCGAGGCCGCGCATATGAAGGCTGCGCTTGGCGACGCCGCGGCCGAGACTGCGGAGCCAAGCATTGGTGTCGGGGGAGCGATACCCAGAAATCAGGTGAAACGGCTCATTCGTATTCATACGAACGCGAAGGTCGAACAGGAGATCGTAGAGGTCGCGGTCCATCCGCGTTCGACGACCATCTCGGACATCTCGCATGAAACGATCTAAGGCCCGAACGCCATCAGATATGTAATTCCCGTCCGCGAAATACTCCACGTCGATCTTCTCGTGGGTATGCAGATTGACGAAACCGAGGCGCCTGACGCCTACCCGTCCAATCTTAGCGATTGCCGGGGCAGCCGGCATGAAGCCGGCAAGCATAGCGGCGCCTCCGACTAGTGCCGTTCGGCGCGTCCAGGTGGGTATTTGATGCAGGTTGGATCCTTTTTGATCCGTCATGGCCTCTCCTGACCGTTATTGCCGATCCATGAATGACGGGACCGGGCGCTAAATGTTAGTCCCGTTTTGACGCCAATCCGTTAATGGCCAACTAAAGATCAAACCTACTCGCGCATTAACCACAAATTGGATTCGGCGGCGACCGAATTTTCCGTTACTGCGTCGAAAAACTCGGTCAACATTGTTAAGATTCTTTCCGATCGGGAAGTTTCCACACCTCAGGGCCAACATGGAATCCTACGTTGCATGAGATCGTAGTGTGCCCGCCAGCGTCCTGTATGGGGAGGGGTGACACCTATTTAGTGTGGCGCACGACAGATTGCCATGGTCACTCATGTTCATCGTCCCATTGTCCGACCCGGTCGTCTGTGCCTGGTCATAATCCGGCTGGGTGACCCTCATTCTCCTGGGACATCAGGATACATCGGTAAAATAGGGACTTACGACAATGCGAAATTGGGATGAATAGGGTGTGTGTCATATGGGCCGTCCAACGTTCGATCACCTACTGGTTCGCGAGCGAGAACTGATGGTTCGGCCCAGCAGTCGATTTGGGCTTGCCACCGGCTTCCTTTTCGACGGATTCTCCCCTCCGGCAAATCAGCGCCGGCATGCCAACCAAGGTGTTCATTGTCGCGGGCAAGGTGATTTCGAAAATGGATAGCCTCTGGGAACGATACGCCCGATGGTTGCTACGCAACCGTTGGCTGACGGTTGTGCTGTCGCTCGCTGGGGTGCTGGCACTCGCAGCAGGCGCTTCACGCCTCACATTCAACGTCGAATATAGCGTTTGGTTCAGTAAGGAAAACCCTGAGCTGGTGGCCTTCGAACGCGTCCAAAAGATCTATACGCGTAACGACTCAATCTTGATCTTGGTGGTTCCGAAAAACGGCAATGCATTTTCGCCGGGTGCGCTGGATGCTGTAGAGGCACTTACGCGAGCAGCCTGGAAGGTGCCGTTCTCGCGGCGCGTCGATTCGGTGACCAATTTCCAGCACACCCGCGCCAAGGACGACGAGTTGGTAGTCGCCGACTTGGTCAAGAATGCGAAATCGATGACCCCCGCGGCATTGGCCGAGGTGCGCAAGATCGCGCTCGCCGAACCAGCGTTGGCGCGGCGACTCGTATCGGCAAGTGGGCGGGTAACGGCCGTCAATGTGGTCTTCGCGTTTCCCCGCAAGGAAGGCGATGAGCGGCCACGCGCAGCGCGTGCCGTTCGTGAACTCCGCGATCGGATTGCCCGCCAGTATCCGGGGATTGAATTCCGACTTTCCGGCCTAGTGATGATGGACCTGGCCTTCTTCGAATCGAGCGAGCGCGACCTGCAGGTTCTGACGCCGATAATGTTCTTGGTGGTGACGGTCGTGCTGGCGCTCTTGCTGCGTTCATTGACAGGTACGCTGGTAACGCTGGCGTTGGTCCTGCTGGCATCCGCAGCGGCGATGGGGTTGGCGGGCTGGATGCGATTTGAAGTGACGCCCCCTTTGGCAACGGCGCCGACGATAATTCTGACCTTGGCGGTGGCTGATGCGGTGCATTTGTTTGTCACCATGCTGAATGAGATGCGAGGTGGGCGCTCGAAGGCTGACGCCATCGTCGAGAGCCTGAGGGTCAATTTTCAGCCGATCTTCCTGACCAGCCTGACGACCGCAATTGGCTTCCTCAGCATGAATTTCTCTGACGCTCCGCCGTTCCGCGACATGGGCAATATCGCCGCCGCCGGTGTCGCCTTTGCCTTCGTCCTTAGCGTGACCCTGGTGCCCGCATTGGCGGCCATCCTACCGATGCGAGCGCGAGCCCGAGTACGAGATCAAATTGGCGGGTTCGATCGGCTTGCCGAATTCGTGATCGGTCGACGTCGAGCGCTGCTCCTGGTTTCCGGATTGACGATCATATTTCTGGCGGCGTTCATTCCCCGCATCGAGCTCAACGATGATTTCGTCAAGTATTTCGATGAGAGCTTAGCGTTTCGGACCGATACCGACTTTATGACCAAGAACCTTTCGGGCATCTACACGCTGGAATACTCGTTGCGTGCTAAAGGGCAGGGTGCTGTGGCTGAGCCTGCCTATCTGCAGGGTCTTGAGCGCTTCGCCGCTTGGCTGAAGAAAAATAGCGTTGTGACCCATGTAAGCACGCTTTCCGACACGATGCGCAGGATCAACAAGAGCTTGCACGGCGACGATCAGGCTTGGTACCGTTTGCCCGAGAACCGCAAGCTCGCCGCCCAATATTTGCTGCTTTACGAACTTTCGCTGCCGTTTGGGCTCGATCTCAATGACCAGATCAACGTCGGCAAATCGGCCACGCGGGTCATTATCACTATGAAGGATATCAAAGCGCGGCAGTTTCGCGAATCGGCGCTCAAAATCGATGCTTGGACCAAAACCAATTTGCCGTCGCCGATGGCGTCAAAGGCAACAGGTCCGTCGCTCATGTTCGCCCGTATATCCGATCGCAACATTCGCAGCATGCTGACCGGAACGGCAATCGCATTGGTGCTGATCTCCGGATTGCTGGTTTTCGCCTTTCGAAGCGTGCGTATTGGATTGGTGAGCCTGATACCGAACTTGGTGCCGGCGGCGATGGCATTTGGTTTCTGGGCGTTGACGGTGAGGCAGGTCGACGTGAGCGTTTCGGTGATCGCGGCGATCTCGCTCGGTATCGTGGTCGACGACACCATACATTTCCTCAGCAAATACCTTCGTGGCCGCAAGGAGCGCGGCCTGAGCGCACAAGACAGTGTGCGTCATGCCTTTCGAACCGTTGGTATGGCGCTTTCGGTAACAACACTGGTGCTGGTAGCAGGCTTCGGCGTGCTCGCGTTCTCGCTTTTCGCCGTAAACGCGAAAATGGGAATGCTGACAGCAATCGCCATTGCTTTCGCGCTGTTGGTCGATTTCTTCTTCTTGCCGCCACTGCTCATATGGCTTGGCCGTGGGGAAGACAAAAACCAAGCTGCGGAACCGGGATGACCATCGCCGCAGATAATTCGATCATGATTGAGGACTGAACAATTTCTTGATTGTTCAGTGTTCCCGGGCTAGCCTTGCGGTTATGGAGATCGATCCGCGAGTCCGCGAGCAGATATTGGACGCCGCCGAGGGGCGCTTCCGCCACTATGGGTTCGGTAAAACGACGATGGCTGAAATCGCGTCGGATTGTTCCATGTCCGCTGGGAATCTCTACCGATATTTCGATAGCAAGGAGGAGATCGGTGTCTCGATTGCGCGGCGCTGTATGATGGTGCTCGACGGCATTTGTCGGGAGGTCATTGCGCGCACCGACATCGGGCCCTTACAAAAATTGGAGGCGATGATCCGTGCCATGGCCGATGAGAATCGCCGCCGGTTTGAGTGCGACACCAAGATCGAAGAGCTTCTGTGCCATATCCAAGACAAGCGTCGCGACGTCGTGAAGAAGTTCATGGACAGTCTCAGCGCGCGCATAGCGGAGGTCTTGGCGGAAGGTGTCAGTGTGGGTGACATAACCACGGAGGATCCAAAAGAAACCGCAAACGATATCCTGCAGGCTGGTAAGGGTGTAGTTGATCCAGCAATCATCATGCACATGCCGGAGGACGAGTTTGAGCGCCGAATACGTGGCGTCACTCGGTTGATCGTCGAAGGGGTGCGCGCACGATGAATATGGCCGAGAAAAGAGCCGTCGGCGGCGATTTTTTTTCCCTACGAATGAATGCTTTTGGAATCATTCAGAGATCATGATTCATCGTTCAAACAGGAAGCTGGTCGCACACGACGCAGTTTCGGCTCCCAGCCGGTCGTTTGTAACGCTTCCTAGCCATTGCGGAGGTCGAGAATGACGACGGCACCCCAGGGAACGTCCATCGCACACATCTGGGGCAGGTGGGTCGTGCGCTACCGGTGGGCGGCGCTGATCCTTTGCGTTCTTGCCGCTGTGGCGGCCGCGACCGGTGGCGGACGACTGACATTTGCGAACAACTACCGGGTCTTCTTCAGCGGCGAAAATCCGGAGCTGGTTGCTTACGAAGCGGTTCAGCGCGTCTATTCGAAGAACGACAACATCCTTTTCGTCGTCACCCCGAAGTCAGGCAAGGTATTTGCGGCGGAGACCTTGGCGGCGATCGAAGCGCTAACAAAGCTCGCCTGGAAGATCCCTTACTCGCGCCGTGTCGACTCCGTGAGCAATTTCCAGTACAGCCGCGCCAAAGGCGACGAGTTGATCGTCACTGATCTGATCCGGAATGCAAAATCGCAAACACCGGCTTATTTGGCCGCGCGGCGGAGCGAGGCGTTGCTCGAGCCGCTACTTAAGAACCGACTGATACCGGAACGTACGCACGTCACGGGCGTAAACGTAACGCTCCAACTACCCGACAATTCTAACGACGCGCCGACGAAAGCGGTCGCTCATGCACGCGAGCTGGCCAAAAAGATTGAAGCGGCGCACCCGTCAGTGTCGATCCGCCTCACCGGCGTCACCCTCCTTAGCAACGCATTTACCGAGAGCAGCCTGAAAGACGGCATGACCTTGATACCGGTCATGTTCGTGGTGCTGGTATTGATCATGTGGTTGCTGCTGCGATCGGTGATCGGGGTCATCGGGACCGTGGCGGTCATATTTCTCTCCATCGCCACGGCAATGGGCATTGCCGGTTACTTGGGCGTTGCGCTAACCCCACCGTCGGCTAGCGCTCCAATCATCATCATGACGCTCGCGGTCGCAGATTCAATCCATTTCCTGGTCACGATGTTTTCCGAGATGCGAGCGGGCCGCGATAGAAATGCGGCAATCGTTGAGAGTATGCGGATCAATCTCCAGCCGATTGTGCTGACCAGCGTGACCACCGCGATCGGCTTTCTCAGCATGAATGCAAGCGACGCCCCGCCGTTCCATGATCTTGGCAACATCACTGCGATTGGAGTGATGGCGGCGCTCGTCTACTCGCTCGTATTTCTGCCGGCGCTTGTAGCGATCTTGCCAGTCCGCGTGCGCGCCAGAAATGGTGGACAGGCCAATTTGATGGACCGACTTGCTGAGTTCGTCATCCTAAGACGACGCCCGCTTCTATGGGGGATGGTCGCTGTGGTGCTGGCGCTGTTTGCATTCATTCCGCGGATTGAACTCGACGACCAGTTCGTCAAATACTTTGACAAGAGCATTCAGTTTCGCGCTGACACCGACTACACGCAAGCCAACCTGACGGGCCTTTACCAGTTCGAATTTTCCGTTAGGGCAGGACCCAAAGGCGTTAGCGATCCATACTACCTTCGTCAGCTCGACGCCTTCGTTGCCTGGCTGCGGGCTCAGCCCAAAATTGTTCATGTTAGCGGGCTTACTGACATCATGAAGCGGCTTAACCGCAACATGCACGCCGATGACGGGGCGTGGTACAAACTACCTGCCAAGCAGACCCTCGCGGCCCAATATCTGCTACTTTACGAGATGTCGTTGCCCTTCGGGCTGGATCTGACTGACACCATAGATATCGGCAAGACTTCGACCCGCGTTGTCGTAACGTTGAAGGATGTGAGCGCCCGAGAGATGCGTGAGATGGCCGCCGCTACAAACGCCTGGATCGCTAAGAATTTGCGGCCCGAAATAACCGCATCGGCGACGGGGACCTCGCTCATGTTCGCCAACATATCCGAACGCAATATCAAGGGCATGCTCACGGGCACGATCATCGCTCTGGTTCTGATTTCGGGCTTGCTGATTGTGGCCTTTCGCAGTTTGCGCTTTGGGCTGATCAGCCTAATCCCGAATCTCATTCCGGCCGGCATGGCGTTCGGTGCCTGGGGATTGCTTGTCGGCCAAGTGAACATGGCGGTTGCGGTAGTCACTGCCTTGACACTTGGCATTGTGGTCGACGACACAATCCATTTCCTGAGCAAGTATCTACGCGCACGCCGCGAGCGCGGCGCGGGACCCGAGGACGCCGTACGCTATGCCTTTTCAACGGTCGGAGTGGCGCTTTCGGTGACAACGTTGATCCTTACCGCGGGCTTCCTGATCCTCGCCCAATCGAGCTTTGCGCTTAATTCAGAAATGGGCCTTTTGACCGCGATAACGATCGTCATCGCGCTCGTGGTGGATTTCCTCTTGTTGCCGCCGCTTCTGATCAAAATGGAAGGAAAAGTCAATGAGGCGACCATTGCCGTTCCCGCTTAAACGGCGGACCGCTTTCGCCACCATCGCGCTCGGTGCTGCGATGTTCAGTGGCGCCGTGCTCGGTGCAGCGACCGCTTCCGCCGAGACGCCTGCTGCGCGGGGCCTCGCAATTGCGACAGAGGCCGATAAGCGCGATATTGGCTGGGGTGATGCCAAGACGAACCTGGTGATGCTCCTGAAGAATGCGCAAGGCCAGTCCGCGAAGCGCCAGATGCGGATGAGCTTTCTGGAGGGCAAAGGCGACGGCGACAAAAGCCTGATCGTCTTTGATTGGCCCAAGGATATCGATGGTACCGCGTTGCTGACCTGGAGCCACAAAAACGGCGACGACGATCAATGGCTGTTCCTGCCGGCGCTCAAGCGCGTCAAGCGAATCAGTTCGTCGAACAAGTCCGGCTCCTTCGTCGGCAGCGAATTTTCCTACGAGGATTTGTCGAGCCAGGAAGTCGAAAAGTACAAGTACAAATATCTGCGTGACGAAGCCTGCGGTCCTCTCAAATGCTTTGTGATGGAGCGCTATCCGGTCGACCCGCGATCCGGCTACACCCGCCAGGTCGTATGGATCGACCAGCAGGAATACCGGATATTCAAAGTCGACTATTACGACCGCAAGCGATCCAAGCTTAAGACCCTGACAATGTCGCGGTACAAGCAATATCTTGGCAAGTACTGGCGCGCGCACCTTCTGGTGATGGTGAATCACCAGACCCGCAAGAGCACCAGCCTTGAATGGAAAGGTTACAAATTCCGCGCCGGCTTAAGGGCATCGGAATTTCGGCGCAACGCCCTGCGGCGCTCACGCTGAACTGGGTGGAGGCAACGCGTGATGACGAGGTGGATCCTAAGGGGTGCGTTTTGGTTGTTCGCCATAACCGGTGCTATTGGCGCGCGGGCTGAAGCCCCGAAGGATCCATTTGATGGCCGCCTCAAAATGTCTGGCAATCTAGGTATAGAGGGCCGGTTCTTTCCGCAGTCCGCGCTTTTCCCCAGCCAGAAACGAGCCACGATTTCGATCGACGGCGAATTGGAGTTTCTGTACCGCTTCAAATCCGGCGACCGCTTCACATTCAAGCCATTTGCGCGGATTGATTCCGCCGACCACCGACGGACCCATTGGGACATTCGCGAAGCGGAGTTCCTGTTGCGTTTGCCTCAGGATCTGGAGCTCCGTGCTGGGGTTTCCAAGGTGTTCTGGGGCGTGGCGGAGTCGGCCCACCTTGTCGACATTATTAACCAGACCGACTTGGTTGAAGGACCCGACGGTGAAGCAAAGCTCGGCCAGCCAATGTTGATGCTTACATTGGCGCGAGACTGGGGCACCGTGGATCTGTTTCTACTGCCTTGGTTCCGCGAGCGAACGTTTCCAGGGCGCAGCGGCCGGTTGCGGCCTGTTCTGTATATCGACACGAAAAAGGCTCGCTACGAGAGCAGCCTGCGGGAACGCCACCCGGATTTTGCGGTGCGTTTTGCCAAAACGGTACGCAAACTCGATTTCGAGCTCGCGTATTTTTACGGCACCAGCCGCGATCCTGCTCTGGTTCCAAATTTCCGGCCGGACACCGGAGAATTGGTGCTGGTGCCATTCTACCCGCTCATCCACCAGGCGAGCGCCACAGCGCAATATACGACAGGTCCGTGGCTTCTCAAGTTCGAGGGATTGGTACGGCGCGGCCAGCCAGACCGTCGCGGTCGGCGCAGAACTTACTTCGCCACTGTGGCAGGGTTTGAGTACACCTTTTATTCGATACTCAAGACCAAATCCGACCTGGGCGTGCTCGCGGAGGTCCATTATGACCATCGCGGCCGCAATGCGACCACACCGTTCCAGAAGGATATTTTCGTAGGTGTGCGTTGGACTGCCAACGATTCGCAAGATACGACGGTGCTGTTTGGTGTGGTCCAGGATCTAAGTCGGGCGGGGACACGTGGAATATTTGCTGAGGCGAGCCGGCGGATTTCCGGGCGCTGGAAGCTTGAATTCGAGGCGCGATTTTTCAATGGCACAGAGCCGATTGACATCGGGTTTTTCGACACCCGGCGCGACGATTATCTTCAGCTCAAGCTGGTTTTCAGTTTCTGACTTTCAATACCTCAAGGGCGGGTTCTAGAACCCGCCCCTGCCGTTCAAAGCAGGTGTTCTGGACGTTTGGCTAGCCGCTTTTGCCGGGGCCGGCCGCTTTATTTATGCTGCGCTTCGCCGCTTTGATCTCGCTACTCAGCACTTTCTGCAGCGTCACATCGCGCTTGTAGATATCGGGTCGGAAATGATGCGTGCCGTCCTTGTTCGACCAGGCAGTCAGGTACGTGATGTGGACCGGTAACCGCTCCCGTAAATTGACCTGCAACTCCTTGCGGGTCTTCACGGTTTCATCGATTCGCTTACGGTCCCAGCCCTTGTTCGGCTTCAGCACGAGCTCACCAAACGAACGCGGGTGTTGTAAGCGAATGCAACCGTGGGAGAAATAGCGCTTTTCTCGTGCGAAGAGCGTTTTGGACTGAGTGTCGTGTATGAAAATATTGTGGGGATTGGGAAACATGAAAATTATGGTCCCCAGAGCGTTCCAGGGTCCCGGCGTCTGCCGGATAAAATAGGGGAAATGGCTGCGGCTCATTGAGGCCCAGTCGACGGAATGGGGGTCCACCGCGCTGTCATTGTCGAGCGGGCGAGACAGCAGGAGGTATTTGTTGCGCGTTAAGTAGCTGGGGTCGCGCTTGAGCTTGGGCAGCATCTCCTTTCGGGCAATCGATTGCGGCACATTCCAGTGCGGATTGACCCGAACAAACGACATCACTCCGGAGAAGATCGGTGTCTTGTGATAACGCTTGCCGACCACGGTGCGCGCTACGTGTATGGTCTTGGGCTTGGCGGTGTGGGCATTGATCACATACTTGAGATGCTGGTCGGCGATATTGACGAAAATGTACTTGTCGCCGAGATCTGACGGCATCCAGCGCCGTCGCTCCAGATTGAGAACCTGCTGACGGATCTTGGCCGCAATCGGAATATTCATCGCCGCGATAGTGCCCTTGCCAATGTTGCCGTCCTGATTGAGTCCATGGCGGAACTGGAAGCGCTTCACAGCCGTTACTAAAGTCGGGTCGTAGCGGTTTGGCGTTGGGCCCATTTCCTTGAGATCGCCCGAGGCAATCAAGCGTGCCCGGATTTTAGCAACACGCAGATCGGTCATGCCCGGCTTGAGGGTCGGGCCTTTGGGCACTGGCTGCCAACCGCCACGCGCCTCGATGGCGCGGTAAACTGTGAGCGCCTTCACAAGGCGAGCATATTGCGGCGTTTGCGGCGGCAAACTGTCTATGTATTTGGCGAAGTTCGGTTGGCGCGCTGCGGCTTGGAGCAGCCGCTCCGGATCGGGTCGCACTGGCCGGACATAAAGGCCCGGGATGGCGCGGTTGGGGCCAATGCGCCCAGCATTGATGTCAGCGGCGTAGCGCGCGAAGGCGCGGCTCATCATGACCTCCAGCGCACCGCGCTGGGAGGGCTGGTAACTCTTCACGCCCTTGGAAAGGCGGGCGAAGAGATAATCCGCTGGATTGAGGCCGTGATCGGCCGCACGGGCAAGCCGGTCGATGAAAACCTTGGCTTTTTCCGTTGGTCCGCTATCTGTGAACCAGATGGCCCGGAATTCGAGCTTTTCATAGAAGTCGCGCAAAATGAGGGTTTCGCCTGCCACTGACTTGGCGCCGCCTGCCTCAGCCTTGGCGGCTTGGCCGGCTCCGTCGGGCCCTATGCCAAGTTCGGCCTTGAGTGCGGCGGAGCCAGCAGTGGCCGATTGCGACCACGAAGGGGTGTTTGACAGCAAGAGGGCGGCCAATGCCGCCGAAAATACTCCCGCCCCAACGCGGGCGGTGCGGATGATGTGAAGCATTGCAGATCCCTCTGATTCGTTCCCCGGCGTAGGCAAATCAAAACAGGCGCAACGGCGCCTAATACCATCGCTAACCGCATATTGTGAATGGTATTACGAAAGGTGGCCCATATTAATCCATCAAATTGCGAACTCTGCGTTAATCGGGGTCTCGACCGGATACTTGGCGCGGTGGGTCGGCGGGCGAGACAATGCACTGCGGGCGCGCTAGATTTGCCGCTTCAGGTTATGGAGTAAGGCGGATAATGAACCTCTCCCGAAAGACAAACCTTCGGACAGGCGGGCAGGTACTCGTCGACGCTTTGGAGGTGCATGGCTGCCGACACGCTTATCTCGTTCCGGGCGAAAGTTATCTTGCCGTGTTGGATGCGCTGCACGATTCGACGATCACAACGGTCGGAGCACGCCACGAAGGCGGCGCGGCCATAATGGCCGAAGCCCATGGCAAGCTGACCGGCGAGCCGGGCGTCGCCATGGTGACCCGCGGACCTGGCGCGACTAACGCCGCGCATGGTCTGCATATCGCCTTCCAGGATTCCACGCCGATGATCCTCTTCGTCGGCCAAGTTGCCCGCGACACCAGCGATCGCGAGGCATTCCAGGAAATTGATTACCGCCGCATGTTTGGTGAGTGCGCGAAGTGGGTCGGTCAGATTGAGGACCCCGGACGGATCCCGGAGTTCATCTCGCGCGCCTATCACACCGCTCTCGCAGGACGGCCCGGCCCGGTGGTTCTCGCATTGCCGGAGGATATGCTGGTGGCGTTGAGCGACGTCGCTGATGCAAAGCCGCATCGGATCGCCGAGCCGGCACCAGAACCGGCAGCAATGGCAGAGTTCCGCGACCGTCTTGCGGCGGCGGAAAGGCCAATAGTCGTGGCCGGCGGACCTGGTTGGGATGAGGCGGCGCGCGACGGATTGCTTGCTTTTTCGGAGATGAACGGTTTGCCGGTCGGCGTCAGCTTCCGTGCCCAGGATCGCTTCGACAATTCGCACCCAAACTATGTTGGTCATGTCGGGATCGGGATCATCCCCGGACTGGCGGATATGGTGAAAGAGGCTGATCTGCTGATCGTACTCGGCGCCCGGATGGGCGAGATGACGACAAGTGGCTATTCGCTCGTCGATGTACCGCAACCCCGTCAAGCTTTGATGCATGTGTATCCAGGGGCGGAAGAGTTGGGCCGTGTCTATCAGCCGACTCTTCCGATCAATGCCAGCGTTGGGTCATTCTTGCGGGCCGCTGTTGCTTTGGAGCCGGTCGATGGAACACGTTGGTCGGAACGCGTGAAGCGCGCACATGCCGACTACTTGGAACACATCACGCCGACCCCAATGCCCGGCGCTTTACAACTCGGCGAAGCGTTCGCCTGGCTTTCCAAGACCCTTCCCAACGATGCGATTATCGCAAACGGCGCCGGAAACTTCTCGATTTGGCTCCATCGTTACATTCAATTTGTGGGCCGGCGATTACAGCTTGGTCCAACCAGTGGGTCTATGGGGTATGAACTGCCAGCAGCGGTCGCCGCTAAGCTCCAACATCCCGAACGAATGGTACTGTCTTTCTCTGGCGATGGCGGTTTCCAGATGACTGGAAATGAGTTGGCAACCGCTGTCCAGCACAAGCTGCCAATCATATGTTTCGTGGTCAACAACGGTCTCTACGGCACGATCCGCATGCACCAAGAGCGCGACTATCCCGGCCGATCATCTGCGACCGATCTCTATAATCCGGATTATTTGAAATTCGCCGAAGCTTATGGCGCCCACGGCGAACGAGTTGAGCGAACTGAAGAATTTGCATCGGCTTTCGAACGAGCCGTGGCGGCCAAAAAGCCTGCGCTCGTTGAACTTTGCATTGAACCGGACGCGATAACCCCAGTGGCTACGTTGTCTGGCATTCGTGAAGCGTCTTTGGCCAATTCGAAAAGTTAGGTGGGAGCCCTTAGGTTCAGATGCGGGTGATTGTTGCAGAACCTTGAATTTTCCGTACACCAGGTCGAGTTTTTGTAGATGGTGGTTAGGTCGCCTCAGTATGGGTCCTTTGGCCCATCGCTTAAGTTTCAGGGACGGGTTTCGGTCCTTCGCGATGAGATCTGATGATGAATGTTTGGCACCGGGCTAGATGCGCGTTTCTGGCGATGGCGCTCGCTTGGGGAGTGTCGTCGCATGCGGTGGCGGAATCGGTCGACCTGGAACTGGTGCTGGCAGTCGACGTTTCTGGTTCGATAGATGAGGTCGAGGCAGGGTTGCAGCGCGATGGATATCTGAAAGCGATCGTCAGTCCGTCGGTCGTGGGTGCAATCACATCTGGGCGACGTCGGCGTATTGCGGTCACTTACGTCGAATGGGCCGGCGGGCACTACCAGCGTACCGTTGTCGACTGGATGGTTATTCGGGACATGGGCTCCGCGAAAGCCTTCGCCGGCAAGCTTGCGGCCCAGCCGATTGTAGCGGCAGCATGGACCTCGATATCCGGTGCGATGGAATACGCGCTCCTTCGGTTTCGCGAGAACCCGCACAAGGGGACACGAAGGGTGATCGATATCTCCGGCGACGGTCGCAACAATAGCGGGGGACCGGTTCCGCCGGCTCGGGCAAGCGTGCTTGCTAAGGGGATCACGATCAACGGCCTGCCGATCATCAACGACCGCCCGAACCCTTATGGCCGTCCGCCGGATAAGGATCTCGACAAATATTACAAGTCCCAAGTGATTGGCGGAAAAGGCGCCTTCATCGTTGTTGCCGAAGGCTTCGAAGCCTTTGCCGAAGCCATTCGCGCCAAGTTGATGCGCGAGATCGCCGACATGGGTGGCCCACGAATGTCGACTATCCGGGTACCAATGCAGAGAAACGGGCGAGTGGCGATATCGCTGCGTTGAGCTGCGCCCGCGCGCCAACTGCCTTCGGTCGTTCCGGCGCTCGCTTTGGTCCGACAAAAAGGCGATTGTATTAGCATCGGCGTCTAAGAGTCGAATGTGTCCATCAAGATTTCCAGGTCCTTGCCAGCGACCACATCTAAGTGTGACACTCCGGCGTCATGGCGCCAAAAGCCCGAAACTACGACCTTGACGTGCTCTACATCGTGGTGTTGGGCGGGGTCATCGTCTCGCACCTGCTGATCCCGTTCACCCCGTTCGGGCAGATGCCGCCGTATCCAATCCGCAATGCGACAGTCTATGAGTGGATCCACGCCCTGGCATTGATCACCGGGATCGGGGCAATCCCAGTTTTCTTCCTGCTCTCGGGCTGGACTTCCATGGCGGCGTTGCGGCGTTACTCGTGGGATCACTATTTGTGGGAGCGCGCCAAGCGCTTGCTGGTACCGCTGGTACTGGGGATGATCTTCATCGCTCCAATCATCAAATATGTCGAACTGCGTACGGGGTATGTTTTCGTTTTCTCCGGACCGCGGTTCGACGGGCCGCGCAACATCACTTATCTGGAGTTCTTGCCCAAATCCGTGACGATCAAGAAGATGAGCTGGCAGCATCTCTGGTTCCTCATCTATCTTTTCACGATCTCGGTTGTGACCTGCCCGATCCTGGTTTGGCTCGGCAACGCAAAGCGCTTGCGTGTGCCAGAGGCGACCACACTGACCCGGCACATCGTCTATGCCTATCTGCCGATGCTGCCGGCGGTCCTGTTGGTTATTGCGATGGGCGGTTTTTGGCCTTTTTATCCCACACTGGTGAGTGACCCATGGCACCTGTCTTGGTTCGCCATCTGGTTTGTGATGGGCTCGGTGCTTGCGCTCAATCCGCCCATAGAGCGCGCGGTACGTCGTGAATGGTGGCGATTGGGACTGTTAGGCATCGTCACGTTCTTCATCCATTGGTCGTTGCCCAAATCAATGTGGGCCGCACCGTTCATCGCTGTTTCTGGATGGGGGTTGTTTGGCGGTATGCTGGGCGTCATCGAGCGCTTCAAGCCGAAAGGCGGCGCCGTTTTGGTCTACCTGCGCGATGCGACCTTGCCGGTCTACATTATCCACAACATTTTCGTGATCCTGGTCGGCTATCAAATCTTGGCACTGCAATGGAGCGTCTTGCCGAAGTTCCTGACCATCGGCGTGGTGGCCATGGGCTCGACGTTCCTGGTCTATCATTTCTGGGTGAAGCCGATACCGGCGATGCGCTTTGCATTCGGGCTTAGACCATTGAAGCGGCCAGAAGAGAGTGCTTCGCGCGGTACCGCGGAGGCGATCCAGAAACCTGTGAAATAGCGACTGCGCGAGTTCGAAATGCCAAATACATTGTCGCGTGTTGCGATCGATCAGTACTTCAATGACGGGTATTTTTGTCCGGTACCTGTGCTGAACCCCAAAGAAGTATCCAAGTACCGATCTCGGCTCGAGGACTTCGAGCGTACCCAAGGTGGTGCCCTGCTGCCGGCGCAGCGCAGCAAATCGCATCTTTTGTTTAAGTGGCTCGACGATCTAATCCGCGACGCGAGAATTCTCGACCCCATTGAGGATCTGATCGGTCCTAATATTCTTTGCTGGAATACGATCTTCTGGATCAAGCCGGCCGGAAGCCCGTCCTTTGTCTCATGGCATCAGGACATAACCTATTGGGGGCTTGCCGGCGGTGAGGTGGTTACGGCCTGGTTGGCGCTTTCTCCTGCAAGCTTGGAAAGCGGTTGCATGAGGGTGATGCCTGGTACGCACATCGGCGAGTCCTTGCCGCATGAGGACCGTTACGATGAAGCCAACATGCTGACCCGTGGGCAGGAGATCGTGGCACAGTTGGATGAAACGCGCGCTGTCGCCATGCCGCTCTCGCCGGGGGAGATGTCGATACACAGTGTCAGGTTGGCTCATACGTCGGGTCCGAACCACTCCGGCGACCGACGCATCGGTGTTTCGATGCACTTCATGCCGACCAGCGCATATCAAAGCGCCGGCGACTGGGACAGCGCCGCTTTGGTACGCGGAACCGACGCATATGGGCATTTCCACCCGGCGCCTCGCCTGTCTCAGGACCTAGATCCCGAGGCGGTGGCTTTTCATGAACGTGCTGGTCGGGCCGTTCGCGATATTCTTTATCGGGACGCGGACCGCAAAACTGGGCGCCTCTAGGCCCGGTACCGATTTACCCAAGCAATCCTGCCATTTGGCGAGCAGACCAGGGACCGGACATGGATGATGAAATCCTCGATCGCCTTAAGATTCGCGACCTGATCCAGAACTGGGCGGTGTGGCGCGATGCTGGGGACTGGGAGCGCTTTCGCTCGGTCTGGCACGATGATGGTCGGATGATGGCGACCTGGACCCAAGGTACCGCTGATGAGTTCATCGAGATGAGCAAGGCCGGCTGGGCAAAAGGCGTCAGCATCCTTCATTTCCTAGGTGGGACCTCGGTCGATCTGGCAGGCACCCGAGCGATCGGCCAGACCAAGATGACAATCTCCCAGCGCGGCGATGTGCACGGGGTGATCTGCGACGTGGTGTGCACCGGGCGGTTTTATGACTTTATCGAGAAGCGGGATGGAAAATGGGGCCTGGTTCTACGCCAGCCCATTTACGAGAAGGACCGTCTCGACCCTGTCGACCCGGCGGCGAAACTTGAGCTCGACCCGAGCGTCCTCGACCAGTTCCCCTTCGGATACCGCCATTTGGCCTATATCCAGACGCTGATAGGCTATGCGGTCAAGCGCGACATGCCCGGCCTGACCGGAGCCGACGTCGAAAGCCTTTACGCGACAGGCAATGACTGGCTAGCCGGCGGTTCGCTCGCATGGCCAAAATAAAGTAGATTTGCCGGCACGATGTCATTGGGAGGCAATGTCATGACGCTAAATCCGCGAGACCCCCAACAGCCGCCGGTCTATGGATTGCATCATTCCGCCTATCGCTGTCGGGACACCGAAGAAACTCGCGCATTCTACGAAGATGTGGTGGGTTTCCCGCTGATGTTAGCGCTCGATATCGACCGGCATCCGACAACCGGTGAACCTGTCCGGTATCTGCACACGTTTTTTGATATTGGCAGTGGTGATGCCGAGGAGCCCAACTACATCGCCTTCTTTGAGGTGACCGACAAATCGGACGACAATCCCGAGGAACTATTCAAGCGGCGCTGGGGGATGGATCTTCACTTCGCCATGCGGGTCGCCGACTATAGCGCGATCGACGTATGGAAGAAGCGCCTCCAGGCAAAAGGCGTAGAGGTCGAGGGTCCGATTGACCATGGCATGATCCGTTCGATCTACTTTCACGACCCGAACGGATATCGCCTTGAATTTTGCACCGAAGGCGAATCGGAGAAAATAGTCTTTGCCGCGGAGCGCAAGGTCGCGCACGACAAGATCAAGGCCTGGAACGACTGGAAAGCGGAACGGGCGCGTAACGCTGCGGAGTAAAGCGAAGCTTGTTCGTGCCGGGTATTATTCCGCCGCTGCTCCGATTGGCGGGGCGCCCTCGATGCGGGCGGGCGCTGCCTTCGTACCTGATCCACGTTGCGGCAGCTTACCGAGCGCAAAGCCCTGCTGATAACCGGCGCGCACGACGATCCCGTACTTCCAGAAAAACCCGCCGATTACCGTCGCCAATCCTGCGATCATCAGATAGACGCTCGGCCCGGAGGCCGCGAGAAGACTGACGGCGTAAAGGATGAATGGCACCGCATGCCCGGCCACGTGCAGCGGGATTGCAATGCCGTCGATTGCCTGGCGGGCCAGCGGCGGGATGCCGTTGGCTTTCGCAGTCTTGCGGTAACGCAACCACAGTGCCGCGTTGAGCAGAGCGAGCGCGAGGCCGGCGATGGCGAGGCTCGACCCGAACTCCGCACCTTCACCGACCCGGGCTTCGCCAAAGAAAAAGAGAAGGAACGCGCTTAAGCCCACCCCCTCGAACAGGCCGGTTGCGAAGATCATTGCGGGGACGAGCGGCACCCGCCAGGCCGGAATGCCTTTGGCCATATGCAGGATCTTGGCCTGGCAGATCAGGAAGGCGAGCGCGGCCAGAGAGGCAACGAGGAATGCGATTGCCGAGCCAAAGACAATCCCAATCAGCACAGCGGGAAAGAATATCGCAGCGGCGTAAAGTTCGCGGGTCATCCACGACGTTTGCGGACGGAATATGGCCCGCCAGGCTCGGAATTTGCGGCCAATCTTGAGCCAGACAAAGAACAGTCCGATGGCCATCAGTATCGCCGCGCCAAAGCCTGAGAAGGCGAGCTCCTGAACGTCTTGGTCGACGAATAGATAAGCGAGTGCGCCGACGATCGCGTAGCCGGCCGCGAGACCTCCAAAACACCAATTCATGGCCGCACGCCAATCCCAAAACTTCTGACGCTCGCCGACCAATGGGTTGGAGGGATCGGAAAGGCGTTCGTCATCAAGGTCGGCGGCGTCGGGGTCGCGGCCGGGTACGGCCGGTGTGGAATAGAGATATTTGATCTGGGGGTCGTTGCCGAGTTCGGCATGCATTTGGAAGAATGGATTCTCCGCCGTCAGCTTCGAGACGTTGCTATCCGGGTCGTTGTAGTCGCCGAAGGTGATGGCGCTGGCGATGCAGGCCGCAGCACAGGACGGCGTATGATTCCAATCGACGCCCGGCACCTTGCCCTGAGCGAGGCCGTCGTCGAGCTTGTCGACGCAGAACGTGCATTTCTGAGCGACGCCCTCTCGGTCCTTGTGGCGGACCGCGTCCTCCTGGGCTGTTTCCTCACCATAGTACCAGTGGTGTTTGTGCGCGATCGTGCGCGCTTGGTAGGGGCAGGCTACGGCGCAGGAGGCGCATCCGATGCAAATGTCGTAGTCCATCGTTACCAGCCCATCCGCGCGCTGCTTGGTTGCGCCGGTCGGGCAAACCGGCACGCAGGACGGTTCGGCGCAATGTTGGCAACCGACGACGAGGAAGACGCGCTCGACATCCGGAAAGCTCCCGCTCTCGACATCGAGCACCTTGCGCCACTGGACCCCCGGCTGGGTGTCGTTCCAGTGTTTGCACGCCACGGTGCAAGTTTGGCAGCCGACGCATCGATTGACGTCGACGGTCATACCCCAGCGCGGGATGTGGGTATCAGTGGCCTTGGTCTCCGTCATCGACGCGTCCAATCCTTTATTTGGCCCCGTGTCACTCAGCTGCCTGGGAGGTTCGGGCGGCCTGGGCGGCCAATGCCGCATCGGCCGCTTTTGCCTGATGCAACTTGCGTTCACTCGCTTTGTAGACTTTGACTCGCATCAGATCGGCGCCGGAACCGGTGCCGTCCGTCAGTTTCAGCGATAAGTCGGTCACCGAGTTCAGGCTCGCGAGCTTGAGATCCTTGGCGAACGGCGTTTTCCAATGGTCGAACTGGCCAATCATCAGCAAAGTGTCCGGGCGGATGCCTTCGCGAAACACCACCGGACCCTCTGTCACGCCCGAGACCGATTCGACGACCACCGTTTCGCCTTCGGTGAGCCCTAGCTCACGCGCGCGGCTGCGGTTCATAATCAGTCCTTTGTGACCGGCGATGTTGTGAGCGGCCTCATTTATCAGCGGAATACCGACATTGGCGCCCCATGAGTATTGCATCGAGCGCGCTGTGAGCACCCAAAACGGATAGTCCTCCGGGTCGCGACCGTACTCGGTCGCATAGTCGCGCCAGATTTTGTAAAAACTCTCATAGGTCGGAATGAACTCGTACTCCTTGAGCTGCTCCTCCCACCAGTCCACGCCGATCTCGCCGAGCCGGTGCGCCAGTTCCTGACCGTGGCGGGTCAGGCGTTCCTGATATGGCAGCTCAAACCGCAGCTTCTTTTCTTTCATTGAAGGGTAAAGGTACCAGTCGATCTCATTGAAATCTTTGAGCATATAGCCGTGCTCTTTGAACCAGGCGAGATCATGCACCTCTTCGCCGCCGCTCATGTCGTAAGACACCGCTTTACACATGGCGTCCCAGACCTCTTCGCTCTTGAAGGTGTTCCCAAGGGGAAGCGCGTGATCGTACTTCCCGTCGCGTGCAAGTCGTGCGCCGGCGGCGCCATTGTTCACGGCGGTGATGTACTCGTCGAGGATGCCGGCTTCGAGTGCAAATCGCGTCGCAATGTCGGAGATATCCATCGTGTCATGCAGCGGTTTGATCGCTTGCTGGCGGATGCACCAGCCTTCGTGATGCCAGTAATTCTCGATGAACTTTGAACCACCAAGGCGGATGAGCTGGGTGCTCTCCAAATCAGTCGATTCTGGCAACAGGACATCGGCGAAGTGATTGGTCTCGTCCATCGTGTATGAGAAAGCGACGATGAATGGGAACTCGGCTAGGCGGTTCGCAACTTCAGGCGCGTTCCAGGACGAGATCGCGGGATTGGTGCGGTAGCAGATCCACATATCCGGCGGGTCAGTGCGCGGCCAATTCTTGGGCTGCTGCTTCTGGAACAACCAGGGCAGGTGCGCCGGGCCGAGCGCCGGTGACCAGGGCGAGTCGGATACGAGAGGCACCAACGTCTTGTAGGCGTTGCGGATATGCGGCTTGCGGTTCCACTCGTTGGACGAAGTCGGGTTGAACTGATAGCGCATGAACCCGTCTTCGCCCGGGATCACCGATCCGACGCGTGAAGCCGCAGGGCGCACCAGTTTGACCGCGGTGCCAAGCGTGCCGCCGGGCACTTCGAGCGCACCGACGAGGCAGGCCAGCATCGTGCGAGCCCAAACGCATTGATATGCGCCCCAACCGGAATTGACGGACTTGCCGAGCATCACAGCAACCGGGCGGTGGGGCAGGGTGTGGCCTTCAATCTCCACGGTCTCGCCAATGCAGGCATGGGCGACGTATTCGTCAGCGATCCGGCGAATCGTTTCGGCGGGAACCTCGCATTCTTCAGCCGCCCAATCGGGGTTGTATGGTTCCATCTGGTCGAGCATGAGTTGGAAGGCGGGCTTGGCCTCCGCTTTGGTGTGCGTGAACTTCTCGTTCTCCGCGCCGTGCTCTTCACCGCTCACGGTGTAGGTGCCGGTCAGTGCCGCGTCCTTGATCTTGGCGTCGAACGGCTTGGCCTTCTTGTCGGCCGCGTCCCAGATCAGCGGCTTGCCCGACTTGGAATCGCGCATGAACCAGCCATTCGGTCCGACCAAATAAGGCGAGTTCGTGCGTTCCTTCAGATAGGGAAGATCGCAAGTCTCCTCCACGCTCCGCTCGTGAATGATGCGGTGGATGAGGCCATAGAGGAAGGCGCTGTCGGTCTTCGGCTTGATCGGCACCCATTCCGCCGACACTGCTCCGGTGATGGAAAGGTGCGGCTCAACCTGGACACGCTTGGCGCCGCGCGCGCGCGCGTCAGCCTCGCGCCAAATGCCGACCACACCCGAAGACGCTTCTGTGTTGGCGCCGCAGTTGACGATGTAATTCACTCGAGGGGTGTCCGGCGAGACGATGAAAGCGCGGTGCCACAACTCGCCATAAAGATGCTCTGAGTGGTAACACTTCACGCCTTGCCCAGCGCCGTAACCACCGTCGATGGGCCCCCAGGCGGCCATGAACCCAGGGAACGTGCCCATATACTGAACCGGCGTGCCGCCGCCGCCAGTGGATGTGGCAAGGCGTGGAAAGCCCTCCTCATTTTCGAGTCCTTTGGCCCGGATTTCGCGGAGCTTTTCGCCAACGATCCGAAAGGCCTCCTCCCAGGAGATCGGCACGAAACCCGGATCCTGGTCGCGGCCCTTCAATGGGTTGGTCCGCTTCATCGGCTGCTTGACCCGATTGGGATTGTAAGTTTTCTGGATCAATCCGTAGGCCTTTACGCACACGCGGCCGCCACCTGGATGTTTGTCCTCGATATCGAAGTTGGAGACGATGCGCGTGGCGATCCCGTCCTCGACGTCCACCTTCATAAGATCAGGCCCGGCCACGCACTGGTTGCAGTAGATCGGGACCTGTTTCTTCGATTTTGGTGTCGTGGTCTTTGCCATCTGACGGTGCTCCTGGTGAGAGACCTGTTCGTGATCGGATTGAGTGGTCAGCAGTATCGTTGCGAGTAACGAATGCCCCGAAGGATGATCGCGGCCGCGCTCTATCCCGCGGCTTTGGCCTTCTCTGCTTTCTTTTTTAGCCGTTCGCCCTGCTTGCCCTTGTTGATGACGAAGCGGATATGCTTGGACTTGCCGACTTGTTCGAGATTGTCGTGTGCCTCGAGCTCGAACGTAATGCGAGGACCAGCGACATCGGTGACCTTCGCCGTGATATCGACACGCATGCCAAGCAGCGTCGCGCCCATATGGTCGACGGCCATATGCGCACCGACTGAGTCTTCGTCGCCCTCGGTATGCTCCATGATCAGGTCGCGGCAGGTGTGTTCCATGTCGCGCACGAGGTTTGGCGTTGCGTATACGCGAAGCTCATCTCCCATGAAATCGATCGTGCGTTCGCGGTCGATCTCGAACCGTTTGGTGAGGGTCAAGCCCGCCGTCATGCTGTCTTTCACGTTTGAGTTCCTTCCTCGAAATTGCAGGCCGTCACGATGCATTCTTTTGCTTCGTTGGCTTTTGCCGTGGCGCGGTTTTGCCGCCGTAAGCCGTGCGCAGTTCGTGTTTTAGAATCTTGTTCATTGCACTCTTCGGTAGCTCGCTGAGATAAACGTAGCGACGCGGAATTTTGTAGCCGCCTATATGCTCGCGACAATGTTCGATCAGCGCTTCATCAGTGAGCGTGGCACCATCCGCAGGTACCACCGCCGCCAGGAGCGCTTCGCCGTAACGATCGTCGGGTACGCCGACAACCGCGCATTCGTGGATCTGCTCGTGTTTGTAAAGCGCGGCCTCGACCTCTGAGGTGTACACGTTCTCACCGCCCGTGATCACCATGTCCTTTTTTCGGTCGAGAAGATAGACGTAGCCTTCTTCGTCCATATGCGCGACATCGCCGGTGTAAAACCACCCGTCGCGGAAGGCGTTCTTGGTATCGTCCGGGCGTTTCAGATAGCCGACTTTCGAAACATTCGGCGCACGGACGGTGATTTCACCCGGTGTGTTTGGCGGGACTTCATTGCCCTTGCTATCGCGGATTTTCATTTCGACCATCGGCGCCGGTTGTCCGCAGCCGCGTAGAAGATCGAGGTTGCCGGTCTCGATTGCTCGCAAATGCTCTTCGTGCGGCAGAAGAGTGAGAATCGGCGACGTTTCGGTCAGCCCATAGCCTTGGACCAACTCAACGCCCTTGTACGCTTCCATGGTCCGCTTGATCCAGACTGCATCCATCGGCGACGATCCGTAAAAGAGCACGCGAAGTTTGGACAGATCGTAGGACGCAAAGTCCGGCTCCTGGAGGGTCATGATGATCATCGTCGGCGTCATCATGAGCTGGGTGACACCCAAATCCTGAATCGCCGTCAGCGCCTCCTTGCCAGAGAATTGTGGCAGATAGGCGTGCGCGGCTCCGGCCAACGTATAGGTGGTGCCGAAGAGGTCAGCGGAGTGAAACATGGGCGCGATGTGGAGATAGACGTCGTGCTTCGATGGACGCATCGCGAACGCGGTCTGGAGGCCATTGGAGACTACGTTGCGATGCGAAAGTCGCACACCCTTGGAGCGCCCGGTGGTGCCGCCGGTATAGAGCAGGACCGCGTCGTCGTCCTCGCTCGTAGGCTGATGCATGGCAGCGGGTTCGGCTTTCTCCAGCAGCGCGTCGTAAGATTTGCCGGGCGGCTTTGTGCCGGCTGCCTCGATCCAGAGCGGATCAGACGCCCAAGGCTTCAGCGCATCTTCGCCAAGCATGTCGGCAAAAACATCCTCGACCGCCACCAAGGAACATTCGGCGTTGTCATAGATATAGGCAAGCTCGCTTGGCGCCAGACGGTAGTTGCCTGGCACCGGCACCGCGCCCATCCAGTAGCCGGCATTCATCAGTTCGGACTGTCGATAACTATTGCGAGACAGGATGCCAAATCGGTCCCCCCTCTTCACGCCCAACGACTGCAATACGCTGGCCGCCCGACGCACTCGGTCCATGAACTGGGACCAGGTAAAGGTGCCCTCAGGATCTATGATTCCCGGATGCGATCCGAAGAGGCGTTCGGTCCGCGTAAGCATCGATGTGATCGTCAGCATGCCTCCCTCCTCAATCCCGCGCTTCGCATGTGCGCAGCAGGAAGGATGATCGGCCGAAAAGCCGCCCTGGTACAAGGGCCGGCAGTACAAAAACAGGCGTCGCCATATGCGCCCATTGATAGCTTTCGCCGTCCAACAAAATGAAACAATTTTTCACTGTCAAAATTAGAATGCTGTATCATAATATCGGAGTCAAGGAGATACACCGCCAGAAAGCAACGCCGTTGGCGCAGCCCATTCAAGCCCGTTTGGACGCCTTGCAAAAAACACTGAATTTGCGCGCCAAATCGCTGATCGTCACGCTGCTGGGCGATGCGATCGAGGCCCATGGTGGCGCGTTGTGGCTGGGCAATCTGATCGACCTCGCGGCGCCTTTCGGGGTCAACGACCGGCTTGTGCGAACCAGCGTGCTGCGGCTCTCGCGCGAAGGCTGGCTAGGTGCCCGCCAGATCGGTAGACGAAGTTACTATGAGTTGACGACAATAGGCCGTCAGCGCATTCGCGACAGTGAGCGGCGGATATATGCCGCACCGAATCGGAATTGGGATGGCCGGTGGCGCCTTGTTCTGACGGGGCAGGGCGAAATTGGCGACGCTGCGCGGGCGCGGCTGAGACGCGAGTTGCGCTGGCTTGGTTTCGGGGTGCTCGGCACGAACGTGTTCGCCCACCCGCGGCTTGATGTGGAGGCCCTGCGTAACATGCTGGATGGGCTCGGCTTGCGCGATGAAGTGGTAGTGATGCAGGGCCAAGCCGAGGCGCCGACCGGTTTTGAGCCGACCCATGATCTTTTGGCGCGAGCTTTTGACTTGCGCGATTTGGAGCGGGCCTATGCAGACTTCGTGCAGCGTTTCACGCATTTCGAAGATGAGACCACAGCCAGTGCCGCGCCGACGGCGGCATATCGTCTGCGGACGCTGATGTCCCACGAATTTCGACGCGTGCGCTTGCGCGACCCGGCCTTACCGGACGAACTTCTGCCAAAGCGATGGATCGGTGGGCGCGCCTGGACGCTTGCTCGTGATCTCTATGAAATGCTGCTTGCACCGTCCGACGCCCATCTCCGTGCAGTGGCGGCGACGGTAGCAGGACCGCTGCCTGCGCCGCGTTCAACCTACTACGAACGCTTCGGCGGGATCAGACCGCGTAACGGTTCGGGTGTCACCGCGGCGGTCTGAATTCGATAGTAAGCATATCGCAATAATTTTGCCTGATTCTGGGATCACCGTTTGATATTAGTGGTCATGGACAGCGGCTACGTTTGTCGCCATATTCCGCGCGTGCGGCCAATTGTTGCGCAGCAGATGTGAAAGAGGATTGTATGACAGCAAGAGTCGTTTCGCGCGCCGGACTTGGCGTGTATGCGATGCAGTGCGGCGCGGCCGCTTTGTGCCTCCTGACAGTGGCCGGACAGGCTGGCGCCCAAAGCGCCAGTTTCAATCCCGGCACGATCCCGACGCCGCCGATGGATTCTGCGGCCAAGTACATTCCTTATATGCAGAAATGGCGTGGCGACAATCCAGCTTTGCTGGCACGTCGCTGGGGCCGCTTCGAGGCGATGATCAAAAACAACGATCTGCGCCGCAACAAGGAGAAACGTGCGTTTCTGCTGGCACCGCGCGAGGAGTTTGCGCGCACCAGAAATCCCGACCGCGTCTACGCCCATGCCTGGATTGGGATCGGATACGGCGTGACTATATCGGGTCCGCATATCGTTGGACGCATGACCACTGAGATCGACGTAAAGCCAGGTGACAAGGTGTTGGAGATTGGCACCGGATCCGGTTACCAATCGTCGATCCTCAGCTACCTGACGGACAAGGTCTATACGATCGAGATCATCCCGCCCTTGGCAAAGAAAACCAATGCCATCTATGACCGCTTGACCAAGGCTAAGTTTAAGGAATACGGCAACATCAAGCGCAAAGCCTCCGACGGCTACTACGGCTGGCCGGAACACGCGCCCTTTGACAAGATCATCGTGACCGCGGGTATCGATCATCTGCCGGGGCCACTGCTGAAACAACTTGCCGTGGGCGGAACCATGGTGATCCCCGTCGGTCCACCTGGTTCGCAGTCGCTGTTGAAGATCACCAAGGTCAAGTCTGCCTCGGGCAAGGTCCGTATTCGTCGCCACGATATCTACGCCAGCGATCCGAGCAGAGCGGGTGGCCGGCGCAAGAAGACAGTCAGCTTCGTTGCTTTCACCAAATATGGCAAAGGCGGTAAGACGGTCTCCCGCTGGGGCAAGAAAAAGAAATAGGCAAACGCTTGGCCTTGGAGGCCGGCTTTTCGGTGTCCCCACGCCCTTATTCGAGGGGCCGGAAAAATTGCGCACGATGACCGATCTTTCATCTTTCCGTGTTTTTATCTTGCGGTGCGCCGCGCGTTGTCCGGCCGGCATGCCTGTATCCCGGCCCCCGCCGCAATGCATATCGACCATCGGCACTTACGCCGCGGCGCTCAGGGAAGAGAGTGAATGGACGCCAGCGCACCCACATTGACCGCCCCGTCGGCCCACGCCATGCCCGAGGACGGCCGGCTGTCGATCTCGTTCTACTTGGCCGTCGGCCTGATCGCTGGGGCCATCATTGCCTATCAGATCGCAATCATGCGCGTGTTCTCGATCGGAACATGGGCACATTTCGGCTCGTTCGTTGTCTCAATTGCGATGCTCGGCTTCGGCGTGATGAGCGCGATCATGTGCATCGGCACGGGCCTCTTTCAGCGCCGCTGGGGCCTGCTCGTCAAAATCGCGCTGCTGACCTTCGGGCCGCTGATGGTGGTCGGCAATACGATGGCTCAAGCGATTGGTTTCAACCCCATCGCGTTGGCCAGCGACCCGCAGCAGAAGTTCAAGCTCTTCCAGCTTTTTCTACTCTACTTCGTGCCGTTCCTGCCTGGCGCGCTCTTTCTCGGCTTGGTTTTCCTGCGAGGGCAGAAACAGTTCAATAAGGTCTACTTCGCCGATCTTGTGGGCTCCGGCCTCTGCGGGCTGCTTTTCCTGGTAGCGACCTATTTCGTCGTGCCGAGCTGGATCATCATGATCCCTGTGGCGATGTGGTTGGCCGGTACGCTGATTTGGTTCGGGGCCGCTCGCCAGTTCGGCGCGGTGGCCATAGCGCTCGTACTAACAGTCGGCGCTGTAGTGGTGACCGACCGCTATGTTCAGATCGACGTCAATCAGTTCAAGGGTGTCTCTTACGCTCAGAAATTCCCCGATTCCAAACGCATCTTCCGCGATTATGGGCCCTTCGGCTTTCTGGAGGTCTATGCAAGCTCCTATTTTCATTTCGCGCCTGGACTGTCTGACAACGCGGCGCTCAATTTGGAGCAGATGCCAAAGAACGCCTATCTCGGCCTCTATTTCGACGCCGATGGGCCGATCGGCCTGATCAAGAACCTCTCCAAGGCACAGTCAGCGTATTTTGAATTCTTGCCGATGTCGTTGCCCTATGCGCTGAAGAAAAACCCTGAAGTGTTCGTCGTCCAGCTAGGCGGTGCGATCTCGACCGAGGTCGCGCTCCATATGGGTGCCAAACGTGTTGTTGTGGCCGAGGGTAATCCGGCCTTGTTGCGGGCGCTGCGAGATGTCCCGCTTATCCGTCAGCTGACCGGCGATCCGCTGCGCGACAAGCGCGTCAATGTCATTCCCTTCGATGGCCGGCTTTATGTGCGTGGTCAGCGCGGACGTTTCGACGTGATCGACTTGTCGTTGGCCGACTCAACCGGGCTCAGCCATCCTGGCGGCTTCACAATCCACGAGAAGTACAATTACTCGATCGAGACGCTACGCTCCTACATGGCGGCGCTGAAATCCGACGGCATCCTTTCCATCACGATGTGGAACAAGGAGGATCCGCCCAAATCGGTGCCCAAGCTCTTCGCCACGGTGCTCAAGGCGGCCGCCGCCGAGCATGGCGGCAAGATCGGGGACAAATTCTTCATCACCCATGTCTATCTCTCAACCGTCACCGTGCTCTACAAGCGGAACGGTTTCAGCGCAGCCGATCTGGTGAACATCAAGGAAGCCAACGAAGATCTCTCATTCGTGCCGCTCTATTTCCCAGGCTTCAAATACACAGCGACCGGCGGCGACAAAGTCTTTGAGGGCTATCGGGCGAGCTACATCGACATTCCAGGGCGCAAAGTGGCGAAGGACCGGGCCAAGCGGCCCAATCTCTCTGCCACCAATCTCTACCGCCTGATGCTGCACCATATGATCGCCGGCCGCTTCGACGTGGTGCGATCCAAATATGTATTCGATACCCGCCCGCTGACCGACGATCGACCGTACTTCGCCGCCTATATCAAAGCGCATGAGATCCCCAAGTTTCTCGATCAACTCGATTCGGTGTCGGATGAGTGGGGGTATTTGCTTCTTTGGGCGACGCTGGTGATCGCGGCGATATTTGGCGCGGTGCTCATGTCGATCCCGGTCATATGGGGCTGGCGCACGATATTCTCGCGCCAGCGCGGCAAAGCCGGGACGATGGTCTACTTCATGTGCTTGGGCATCGGCTACATCATCGTAGAGGTGGGGTTGATCAGCAAATTCACACTGGCACTGGCGAACCCTACGGTCTCGGCGTCGGTTTTGATCACCGGTATGCTGCTCTTTTCCGGACTGGGCAGCCTCTATGCCGGGCGCTATATCGAGCGCTGCCGCGAGGTGATGCCAAAGATATTTATCGGCATTGGAGTGCTGTTGGCGGCGGGGGCGATGTTCTACGACGTGGCGCTCAATGCGATCGGCACGTGGCCCTATTGGACACGCATCTTTGCCTGCCTGCTGCTGTTGGCGCCGCCTGCATTCTTGATGGGCTTTCCGTTCCCGACCGCGATGACGATGCTGGCGCGGTTAGGCAAGGAACGTCTTTTCATCTGGGCTTGGGGCATCAATGGATCGTTCTCGGTTGTAGGCGCGGTGTCGGTGCCGATCGTCGCGGTGCTGTTCGGACAGTCGACGGTGATCCTCGCCGCAGCAGCCCTTTACCTGATCGCCTTGCCCGCTTTCTTTGCGGTCTTGCGGCCGCCAGAAGTCGCGGCTGCGGCCTGAGCATCGACTTAAGCAATGACGCGTTGGCTCGCGGCGTTAATGTTACTAGCTGTCGCGCTGCCACTTAGATTTGCACACCCTCAGGGCCCGCCACCCGTTGGTGCCACCGGGCAGACCGAAATATTGGCGACACCGTTGCCGCGCTGCCAAGGCGCGCCGCAGTGCCTGCCTAGTTTCATTGCGCGCCTCAAGCACGCTCCATTCCCGATTGGCACCAATAGCGATGGCGAGGGTGGGCGTTTCTTTGGAGAGACGGAGCGGGATACCGGTCTGCGCGTCCGCGTAAATCGGCACGGCGACCGCTATCCGGAACATCTTCACTACTCCGATCCGAGTGTGCTGTTCCATGTCCCGCCGGGATTCGATCCAGCCAAACCTTTTCGTCTTTTGGTATTCTTCCACGGCCATAGCAACACGCTGGAGCGCGACGTTGTCCGGCGTATCAGGCTGACCCAGCAGGTCGACATCTCGGGCGCCAACGTGATCTTGATCGCGCCGCAACTCGCCAAAGATGCGATCGACTCCCATCCTGGCAAGCTCATCCGGGAAGGCGCCTTGGCGCGGATGCTCGATGAAGCGGCCGGGGTGCTGGGTCGCGCGCTCGGTCGCGGCAAAGCCCGCCGGATCCTTTCCGCCCCGGTGGTCCTCGCATCCTATTCGGGCGGCTACCGGGCGCTGGCCGCTGGCCTTGCCGACGAAACGCTGGCAAGGCGCGTTGAGGGCATCATCCTACTCGATACCGTGTTCGGTGAGGTGCGACGCATCGACAATTGGCTAAAGGCACGGGCAGGGCGCGTCTTCGTCGCCGGGCTTTACAGCGCTCTCTCAGCTCGATGGACCGTTGACCTCATGTATCGCTGGGAGGAGCGGAGTCTCGGCTACGGTTTTGTGATGCCGGCACGCATTGGCGCTGGGACCGTGTTCATGGCGCCGGTGGCTACCGACCACGAGGCCATTGCATCGGATGGACCGCCGGCGCATCCGCTGGCTTCTATTCTGGAGAGATTGGCGGGGCCGCAGCGTTAAGGCCCGAAACATATGCGCCTATCGGCCGCAGGCCTCTTTGGTATCGGGACGCACAGGTACCAATAAGGTTGGGTGCCCGGGGCGCGCCGTCTAACATGGGTCGAGATTAGGGGACCATCAATACGGCAGGTTGGCATGCTTTTCGCCATTTACTGCATCGACAAGCTAGGCATGGCTGAGACGCGCGCAGCCGCCATGCCGGCCCATGTCGACTACCTCTCGCGGTCTTCCATCAAGATCCGGATGTCGGGTCCGCTGGTGGCAGATGACGGCGAGACGATTGTCGGTTCGCTCTATGTGGTCGAGGCGCCGGATCGGGCGGCGGTTGAGGCTTTTCAACGCGACGACCCGCTGGTCGCGGCCGATATCTGGGAGCGCGTCGAAGTGCGCGCCTTCGTCAAACGTCTGGATAACTGGACATAAACGGGAGGAGACAACATGGATTTGGGGCTGAAAGGCAAGAACGCGGCTGTTACGGGCTCTAGCCAGGGCATAGGTAACGCCATCGCCAGGGCATTGGCGGCCGAGGGCTGCAATGTCGCGCTATCCGCAAGAGGCCAGGAGCGGCTCGATAAGGAAGTTAAAGATATCGAGGCCCTTGGCGTGAAGGCGATCGGCGTTGTCTGCGATCTTTCAACCGACGGCGGCTGCAAGACGTTCATTGACGAGGCGGTCAAAGGCCTAGGTGGCGTCGATATCTTGGTGAACAACGTCGGCGGTATGGTTCCGGGCCGGCTCGATACGCTGACCGCGGACCAATGGAGCACGGTGCTCAACACCAATCTGATGGCCTACGTCAACACGACCAAATATGCCGTTCCGGAGATCAAGAAATCGAAGGCCGGACGTATCCTCAACGTCTCAGGCATCAGCGGCACGCAACTTCTTCCAGGCGCGCTGACGACGACGATCCCCAATTCGGCGATCATCGGTTTCACAAAGATCATGGCCAATGAACTCGGGCCAGACGGAATCACCGTCAACAACATCTGCCCTGGCATGACGGCGACCGAATCCTGGGGCCCTCGCGCCGAAGCGATGGCGAAGATACGCGGCGTTTCTCCCGATCAGTTTCGCGACGGCATGTCCGCTCTGACCATGTTGGGTCGTTGGGCCGAGCCCAAGGAAGTCGGCGAAATGGCCGCTTTCCTGGTGTCCGGGCGGAACAGCTACATGACCGGAACGACCGTGGAAATCTGTGGTGGGTTCACGAAGTACATCTAGGGAGACTATTCGCTAGCGATTGGACCACAATCGGTCGCTGGCCCGCGCCGCCCCTTCGGATAAAGCGCGGAGCTTCTCCCAGACGATACTGGGCCAAACGCGCGGCATACTAGCGAGCGTCGCGAAGCCGCAATCGGTGCCCGCCATGACGCGCTCGCGGCCAACCAGGTCGGCGAAACGCCCGATGCGCTGGGCGATCAGCTGGGGGTGCTCCACCGTGCTCGTCAGCGTATCGATAACCCCCGGCACGAGGATCTTGTCTTCGGGGATCACGACCTTGGCCAGGTCTTCCCATTCGTGCTCGTGACGTGGATTGGCGGCTTCGAACAGGACCGCTTGCGGGCGTGCGGCGAAAACGATGTCGGCGATGTCGCGGAACGGGACGTCATGCGTGTGCGGCCCAGGGTAGTTGCCCCAGCAAAGGTGCATGCGCATGGCTTCGGGCGGGATGTTCCGGGTCGCCACGTTTAGCGCCTCGACATAGAGCGCAGCAGCGCGGCGAAAATCGTCCAACGGCTTGTCGGCAAACGGCATGTGACGGGCCATGGCGAGATCGGGGCAGTCGATTTGGAGCACGAAGCCGGCGTCATGTATGGCCTCGTATTCATCGGTAAGTGCCGCGGCGAGTGCTTCAATATAGGCTTCGTCCGTGGGGTAGTGCTTGTTCGGCATGAACATCGCCGTCACGCCTGGCGAGGCTGCGTTCATGAAGGCGTCGTGCGGCTTGACGCCGTCTACGGCGGCGCGGAAGGCTGCCAAGTCGGCGTCGAGCGGTGCTCTATCGCCAGGCCCGACCGGCCCACGGCAGGCGGGCGGGTCCTCGCGCGGCACGTCATCAGGCGCGCGAAGGCTGGCGGCGTATTCGGGATGGGCTTCCATATCAGCTGGCGACCAATCCAGAGGCGCCGGTGCGCCAAAGCCCGTGAGGCGGTGTTTGATGTAATTGACGTAGGAGATCTTACCCATCTCACCATCGCTCGCGACATCGATCCCACAAGCGACTTGTTGGGCGACAATATCGGCAACGGCTCGGCGCACACCTTCGGTAAGGGCGTCGGCATCGTGGGGTTGATCGCGGTCCTTTGCGATAAGGAGCGGCACCAGCGATGCGGGGCGCGGTAAACTTCCGACATGGGTGGTGAGGATGCGATCAGTGCTGGTTTTCATATGAGGCACATAATGACCGGATCTGAATGACGAGGGAATCCGGCTCCCGGACGTGAGTGAAATTCCGGCCCTTTTCCGGCCGCGCCCGACCGTTATACTCGCGCCGACCGGCAAACGGTATTTCCGTCATCAGCAAACCTGAAAGTAGGACGTGTGGCTTCAAATATGATCCTTCGGTGCGTTCTCGTGACCCGACCCGTTCTCCGGACAAGCCTGTGCCTGCTCATGATTTTGATAGGATCTCCCGCGCAAACCGCAGAACCGTTGGGCGAGGATGCGATCATTGCGAGGAGCCAGCTGCCGGCTTCCGCCGTGGGATATATGGTAGTCGACCTCGGCTCGAAACGTGTGTTGGCGTCGAAGGGGGCTGATCGGCTGTTCGTGCCGGCCTCGGTGGCCAAGGTGCCGACGACGGTCGCAGCACTCGATATGCTCGGACCTAACTACCGATTCCAGACCCGTGTCTATTTGAAATCGGACACTCGGGCGGCCAAGCCGAATGGACGGGTCGGCGGCGATCTTTATTTGGTTGGCGGTGGCGATCCTATGCTGACCGGCGATCATATGCTTTCGATGGTCCAGGCGCTCGCCGCACAGGGTATTCGCGAGGTGAGCGGGCGCTTCCTGTATGACGAAAGCTTCCTGCCGACGATCACGCGGATCAGTCCGGTGAGGCCCGATCACGCGGCCCACAACACCGGCGTCGGCGCCCTTTCGGTCAATTTCAATCGGTTTCGAGTGACATGGGTGCGGTCCGGAAAACAAGCGGTGCTGCAGACCACGACGATGTCGATCACCGACCGCCTGAAGGTCGAAATCGGCACCATCGGCTTTGCATTGGGTCGACGTCAGCGGCGCTCGCCGGGGCCGTTCATCTACACCGAGTTGGGTGGGCGGGATCATTGGATCGTTTCGCCTTATCTCCGTCGGCGCGGGCATGCCTGGTTGCCTGTGCGCAAGGTCGGGCCAACCTCCGCTGAAGTATTTCGAAAGCTCGGCGAGGAAAACGGGTTGTCGTTGCCCGCTGCCTTCCCCGGTAAAGCGCCGTCCGATGCACGCCTCGTCCACAGCTTCAAAAGCCAACCGCTGACCGTGGTGGTGCGGCGTTTGCTCTATTTCTCAAACAACCTCGCGGCTGAACTGACCGGTGCGGTGGCAACGCGCACGCAAACCAAGCAGAAGCTGAGCCTGGCGCAATCGGGCGCAGAGATGGCGGCGTGGCTGAAGGCCAGGATGCCGCAGGTGAAATGGACAGGTTTTGTGCTGGACAATCATTCCGGTCTTTCGCTCGACAGCCGCATGTCGCCGGTCCAAGTGCTGGCAATGTTGCGCTATGCGCATTCCAGGCGCTACGGCGGCGTTCGTTACGAAGCGCTGTTGAAGCCTTACTATTTGCAGCGTAAAGCGAAGCCGACCGGTCGCTACAGCGTGCGCGCCAAGTCCGGAACCATGAACTACATCCGCGGCCGCGCAGGATACATACGAAGTGTCGGCGGCCGCGTGCTCGCTTTCGCTCTGTTCATAAATCAGGCGGAGCGTAGGCGCGACTTCAGCGGAAGAACTCCCAAGCGGACGGCTCGTATCCGTTATCGCCCGCGAAGCTGGATGTATCGCGCTCGAAAGCTCGAGCACGATCTGATTGCCCGCTGGGTAAAGACCTACTAGGCCACCGTTATTTCTTCGGCCTTGGCCATTCGATCGACGATGCGTCGCGCCTGAACGCCCGCCTTGTCGGCTGCAAGGTCGAGGCGTGCTGAGTCCGGGTCGAGATCGAAGTTCTCCTGCTGTCCCTTGATGATCGCGAGATCTTCCTGGAAGGCTTGATGAACGAGCTGAAAATCGACTTCGCTGATGGTCGGGTCGTCGTCTGCGAAATCCTGCGCCTGGGCCCAGAAATAGTGGGAGCGGCGCTCGGTTTCCGGCGTAATCGCATTGAGGTTCCAAGTCGTGATCCCGGCTGAACGGTCGCCGCTCCGCGCGCCGGTACCGGTCAGCGCGGCACCAATATCGATACGGACGAAGGATGGGGGCGTGAATGACGTATTCATCCAACGGTCAACGCGATCGTGCTTTTTGAAATCCGAAAGCAAACGGAAATAGGGCGGTGCTGGCGTGTCCTCCACCCAGCGCTCCACTGTGATGGTGGCGCCTTCGGTCTTGGTTGCAATCGGTATTTCGTTGGGTGGAATTGCGGTATCGGCGAGCGTGGTCTTGTGGAGTGCTGGCAAGTGAGAGAGGTCCATCAGGTTCTCCACCACGAGCATGTAGTTGCCCTCTACCGCGAGCGTCTCGCCGCGCCAATTCCAACCTGGATCACTCATCACTCCGAAGTCCGGGATCAGGCTTTCATCGGCCTTTGACGGGTCACCCATCCAGATCCAGATCCAGTGGTGTTTTTCCGCAACGGGGTAGCTGCGGACCCGGGCGCTTTGCGGAATCTTGTCCTGGCTTGGAATGTGGACACAAACGCCGCCGGGATCGAAAACGAGCCCGTGATAGGCGCACTCCACATTGTTGCCTCGCAAGCGGCCGTGCGAGAGCGCTGCATGGCGATGACAGCAACGGTCTTCGAGCGCCACCGGCGCGCCATCGCCCTTGCGGTAGAGCACGACCGGCTCGCCCAGCAGCAAACGGCGGCTGAGCTTCAAGCGCTGGATCTCATGGTCCCAGGCGGCGACGTACCAACAATTTCGAACAAACATGAACTCAGTCTCCGCTAGAGCAATGGGACAGATTCGGCGCAGCCTGCGGTAGGCGATTGTGTCGACAACCGGTTAGCATGAGTCGGCCGAGCCAGATTTCGCCCGGGCGGTCGGACCGAGCAGCCTGGCCATCTGGACGATCGTATTGATCAAACTGGCGGGATCTGCACGGCCGCGGCCGGCGATGTCGTGCGCGCTACCATGGGCGACGGTGCTGAACAGCACATCGGTGCCAATCGACATACCAAATGACTTGCCGCGGCCGGCCAGTTTGATGGGTATGTGGCCCTGGTCATGATACATGGCGAGATAGGCGTCGTGGGCATTCTCAGCCAACGCCAAGTCGGCGCCGAAGGGACCCGCCACGGCAAGCCCCTCCGTGCATGCGGCCGCCACCGCCGGTTTCACGATCGTCTCGTCTTCCGATCCGAACAGGCCACCCTCGCCGGCATGTGGATTAATGCCGCAAGCTGCAATGCGGGGTTTGGCGATGCCGATCATGCGAAGCGCGCGGTCGGCGGCGCGCGCGGCGGCCAGGATGCGCGATGTGGTCAGAGCTTCGAGGGCGGAACGCAAAGCCATGTGCAGCGTGACATGGACAATTCGGTGGGTCGGGCTCACCAGCATCAGAAAAACCGCATCGGGATCGCTGCCGGTTGTACGCGCGAGCAATCCAGGATATCCGTCGAAGGTGATGCCAGCCTGTGCAATGGCAGTTTCGTTGTGCGGACCGGCCACGACTGCATCGACGTCTTCGACCTGCGCCAACCCGATGGCGGCTTGGGCGTAGGCAACGGCCGCGGCGCCTGCGGCCGGGTGGATCTGTCCTGGTTCCGGCACCCGGTCGAGCGCCCCAACATCCTCGATTTCAAGCGAGCCGGCTTCTAGGCCGAGCGTGGCGGCGGTACGGTCGATAACAGACCGGTCGCCGACGAGGCGCAGTTGGCAAACGGCGTTCACTTGCGGGTCGAGTGCCGCACGCAACGCGATTTCCGGGCCGATGCCCGTTGGATCCCCGACGGAGACGGCGATGCGGGGCAGAGATGTGCGGCCGGCCGGCATCGCTCAGAGCGGTATGGCGAGCAACGTGTCAACCTTCTCGCTGTCGAGCACGACGAGCTTTTCCATGAAGCGAGGGCGGTTGCCGGAAAAATCGATACGATCGAGGTAGCGTCCGGTGGCGAAGAGGTCCTGTGTGCCGTCGATCATCGTTCGAACGACCATGAAATTCGTTTCGGCTTCGACCGTGACGCCATTGCGGGCCGTGATCCGCACCATGGAGACGATATGGCGGTAGGACTGCGCCTCGTAAATGTTGGCGTCACGCAGCGCCGCGACGCGGTCCTCGAGCATGGCACGGTTGTCGGCATAGACGATCCCGATCGGCAGCCCTGCTGCGTGGTTGCGCGCGGTAGTGATGCGGTATTGCGCGTCCTCGGCGAAGAAGTCGGGCCAAGCCTCCAACGCATCGGCGTCGATGCAGGCAGCGTAATCGGCAAGCAGGCCGGAGACTGCGGCGATAGCAGCGAGATCGTCCTTGGGAGCGCCCATCAAATGTCCATCAGGCCGCGATAGGCCTTCCAGAAGCCGCGAACGGAAGTTTCGGTGGCGCGCGTGGCTTGCGACCGGGCGTCGTCGCCGCCCATCTCGACGACCGTGGTGTCGTCGCCGGCGCCGGGCAATGCGCGTTGTACGAAGGCGCCGACAGCACCGTCTTCCATGGAGATGTAGCCCGCCGGACCGACCATGTTCGATTGCATTTGGCGCAAGCGCATCAATGCGCTGTCGTCGTCCTCGAACCCGTAATGTGTCCAGACAACCTCGGTTCGGTCGAGGCCTTTTGGCAATACCTGTCGGACGACAAGGCTGTTTTGGATCTGCTGTACGACAAAATTCGGAAAGACAGTGAGGATTTGCAACGTGATGTCGTCGCCGAACTCATCGAACGTCTCCAGCAGCGAGGGGTCTTTGAGGCCGAAATCGCTGTGATCGGCGCGCAGCTTCGCGGCATCGTATTCGTCGCTGTCGGTGCGTTCGATCTTCGAGTAGCTGACATGGTGGCCGCCGCTCTCGTCGACCACGATACCGCCGGTTTGGTTCAGACGGTTGATGCGGAATGTGGTGAAGAAAAGATGGAGGATGCTGGCGTGGTAGGGGTCCTTCACATTCTCCATGTAAAGCTTCCAGTTGTTCCGCAACACCTGGGTCGTGTAGCCGAGGACCTTGACCGGCTTTGGCATAACGCGGCGGATCCGTTCGGCAATGTCGTCGCCGAGATAGGCCTCAATGGTGGGCATGCGGTCGGCGAAGCTGCCGAAGACTATGCCGGCAAACGTCTCGATGTGGAGTGGTCGCAGCCGGTGCTCCTCACGGCGGAATCCGGGCGGCATACCGCCGGCGCCCTTGACCCCTTTCTCGAAGGCGACGCTGGCGAGCCGGCCCGTCAGGTCGTAGCGCCAGCCGTGGTAGATGCAAGTCATCTCCTTGGCGTTGCCGCAGGGTTCCAGGCAGACGAGGGCGCCCCGATGGGCACAGCGGTTTTCAAATCCATTGACCTTGCCGTCCTCGCCGCGGACGACCACGACCGGCGTATCGCCAATGAAGGTTGACTTAAAGTCGCCATGGTTGGGGATCTCGCAATCGAGGGCGAGGTAGTTCCACGTCCGGCCCATGAAGAGCCGCTTGCGCTCGCGTTCGTAAATCCCCGCATCGCCGTAGAGCGCATAGGGTACGCGGGTCAACCCCTGGTCGGGCCAGATCGCCGGCTTTGATTCAGCTGTCATTGTACCCACCTTATCGTCCCGTAGCCGACTCCATAGCGTATGGCAGTCGCCCTGAACAAGGGGCCCCTACTGCGGACTTGGCGCAGGCTCGCATTTTCTGCAGAAGTCTAAAATGGGTCGTCAAGACAGCGCTAATCGTAACGGCGGTGGCAGATCAGTGCTTTTCCGCGACCCGGTCCATTACGGCGAGCAGCAGGCCGGACGTTACGAATACGAGATGTATGATCACCAGCCACATCAATTGACGCTCGTCAGCGTCGGTGAGCCCGCCTTCAGTGACCTTCATAAATTGTTTCAGTATCTGAATGGACGAGATCGCCACGATCGACGCGATGAGGCGGATCTTGAGGCCGCTCATATCGACCTTGCCCATCCAGTCTGGACGGTCGGGGTGGTTGGCGACATCGATCTTGGAAACGAAGTTCTCGTAGCCTGCGAAGACAACCATCAGCACCAGGTTGGCGACCAGCGCAATGTCGACCAGCGACAGCACGCTCAAGACCAAATCGGTTTCCTTGGCTTCCAGGATGCCCGGTACGACGTGCAGGAATTCCTGGACAAACTTGATCGCCAGCACTCCCAGCGAGAGCGCCAGACCGATATAGAGCGGGGCCAACAGCCATCGGCTCCTGAACACCGCGCCTTCAATGAAATCCTCGATGCGTGCGAACATATTGGTCAGGTCCGGTCAGATCCTATGAAAACTGCCGATCGGCCAGAGCACCCGGGGGTGCGGACGTCCCTGGAACTGGATGACCGCACCCCCGGGCTGGAGGTGAAACCTTTGCTCTACCCAAGAGCGCGGGTTTCGAGGTTGCCTCGTGCCGCCGCTGACCGGCCAGTCCTGCCGTGCCGGGCGCGACGATCTGCTTGGTGCCGTTACTCGGCGGCGATGGCCGGTGTCTCCGGCGCGTTCTGGGACGGGGCGTTTTGGGCCGGTGTCTTGGCGACGGCGGCTTTCGCACGTGGCGCTTGGGCCGCGTTGGCTTTCGTTGCGTCGGTCTTGGCGGCGGCGCCCTTACGGGCACTGGCGCGCTTGCAACTGCCTTCGAAATGAGCGCCTGGCTCAATTCCGAGTGATTCGTGGACGACGAGGTCGCCGCTGACCATGGCTTTTTCATTGAGCGTCAGTGAGCCGGCTTCGATGGTACCGATCACCTTGCCGCTCATCTGAATGGTCTTGGCGCGGATGTTGCCTTTGATGCGGGCGCTCTCCGCAACGGTGAGCGTTCGGCACTCGATATTGCCTTCGACATAGCCCTCGATGCGGAGCACGTCATGGCAATTGAGGTCGCCCTGAATACGGAAATTCTTGCTGACCACGGCCTCTCCGCCGTCCTCATCGGATGGCGCGCCTTGATCGGATCCGGTATCGGGCTTGGCTACCTGGTCCGCCGATTTGTCGGCGGCGGTTGGCGTCTCGCCTGCAGCCCCGCTGAAGGCCTCTTCGAAATCAAGCGACATGATGGCTCTCTCGTCTGTCAGGTGGGACCATACCGGCTCGTCGCACCACTCTGCGCGGCAGGAGACTAAGAATTGGTTAACCTTAATAAATTCCTTGCCGGTCGTTTGGTCGAGCTTGAATTCAGCGGCGCTGGCAGGCACGGAGTCGGATCGACCCAACGTAAGACAAACCAAGCGCATGGCACGCAGCTAAGGGGGTTGAACCATGTCCGTATCGGGCCTCCGCGGGCCGGCACGGTCGCAACAAATCAAGCGCGATCACGCGCGCCTGTTGGTCGAGACGATGGGTTTCCACGGCGCCGTCGATTGGTGCCTGCGTACCGGCAGCGACGCGGTCCTTCGGGTGTTACTGGAATGTGAGGCGGATGGCGCACCGGAGAAGTCAGAGCGCCGACCGGCCAAATCTGGCTGACGACGCCGAACGCCTCAGCCGTTGATCTCTACTCCGCTGCCTTTTTAGGCCGCGGCGTGACGAAGCGTTGAGCCTTTTGGATCTCGGCGACGTCATCGGGGCGATCAAATGGTTCGGGCAGGGGATCGCCTGGCCTCCGTGGCTTGCCGATCGCCTCGAACCAATTCTCCAGGCCCGGTGGGAAGATCACCCAGTGGATCTTCATCTGGGTATCGCCGTCATTGAAGATCTCGTGGAGCCGGTAACGGCCGAGCATCAACATCGAGCCTTCCTGGATCTCGTGGCGTTCACCGTCGAGGATGGCGTGGCCATGCCCTCGATAGACAAACAGCATCTCGTCGGCCCGCTCATGACCGTGTTCGCGGACAGATGCGCCGGGCTCCAAGACCTGGATGCCGGTGGAAAAGTGGTTGTAGGGCGAGTTCTCCGGCGACAGCTTGACCGTGGCATAGCCGCGTGACGGATCGGGCTGCCAGAACGATAAACCGTCCTCTGGGCCGATCACATGTAGGGCACCCCTTTCGGGTTGTTTTCGCTGTGGTTGGCTCATAAGGCAGTTCCTTCCAAGTGCGGGGATGGCTCTTGGCGACGATACATCGAAACGTTCATTCCGCCGCTTCTTTCAAGAACTCCGGCGGCACGTCGTAGCTGTCCATCAAGCCCTTGGCGATGCCTTCGAGTTCGTCCCAGGGAGCGTTGATGAAGTTGTAGTTGCGCACCGAGAAGGCCGGGCCGACGAAGAATTTTTCGTACGACGTGGCGCGGCTGGCGTGCTCGGAGCCGATCAGGTCCCAGGCCAGCTTGAAGAGCTTCATGCGTTCGACGGCGCCCCCCTCGCTGGTCGACCAGTAGGTTTCGAACATCTCGCGCAAGGCCGGGTCGCGCATGACGGTGATCGAGGCCGGGAACTGAAAGACGCCTCCGCCCATTAGCTCACGGACGATATCGAGGACGGTGGAATGGTTTTCCATCGCCCAATGCGTCGCTGCGTACATGTATCGCCGATTGAAAAGCGTGTAGCCATGCTCGATCTCCAAGAATGCGTGGTGCTGGGCGTCGATCATGGCGGAGAAGCCGGCCTCCATCGCGGCGAGGCGGGCGAGGGTCTCGCGGACGGCAGGGATTTCATGGGCGGCGGTCGCCTTGGTCACGAGGCTTGCCAGCCCAACGATGAAACGGAGCTTGGCTCGGAAGCGCACGTTGCACTGATGATTGGCCATGACGTGGCTGGGCGTCTGAATGTAGATGTTGCGCGAGAGCGCCGGGTTGTTGTGGACGACCACCTTCTTCCACGGGACTTCGACATCCTTGAAGACGAGCATGCAATCGCTCTCGTCGAACCGGTACGAGAGGGGCGCGTCGAACTCGTGCTCGATATCGGCTGCGATGGGCGGCCGCGACCACAATGTCAGACCCGGCAAGTTGAAGGGAATGACGCAGGTGATCGATTCGGCAAGCCGGTCCGGGGCGATCGGCAGGATGTTCCCAACGATGACCTCGTCGGCCACTGCCGAACCCGTCGCGAGCATTTTCATGCCATTGAGGATGACGCCGTGCTCGGTCTCGCCGGTCACGCGCAGTGCCGGGATATCGAGGCCGCGCGACTGGTAAAACTCCGGGTTGCGGGCGCCCTGCGGCGGCACGATGGCGTAAGTCGCGAAGATGTCGTCGTGCCGGCAATGTTCGTAGATCGCCAGCAGGTTCTCACGATAACCGCCCTCTTCGTCGAGGATTTCGGGCTTCATGGTGATGCCGGTGATATTGCCCGCCACCGCGTCGGGCGAACGGCCGAGCAGGCCGTAGGACCAGTCGGTGATGGCCGTGTGACAGGCGGTTCGGCGTTCCAGGTCTTCCTTGGAACGGGGCCGCATGTAGTAGGTCGAATAGAGCTCGCCGTCTTCCTCGTAGGCGAAAGTGGCGCGATTGGCAGGATCGGCCTTCATGTCGTATAGCGCTGCGTAGGTGCGCGCGATGTTGCGGAAAGCAGGGTGCTCGGTGGCATCGTCGACGCGTTCGTCTCCGATATAGATCACCCGCCCATCCCGGATGCTGCTCAAATATTGCTCGCCGGTGCGCAACATGACGTCGGCTCCTCGTTCCCGCGGCCGCGCTTCGACCGTGGACAACATCCTAGCGCATGGCCGCAGACTGTTGAATCGGTACGAATCTACCGGGCTGAAACCGGCGTTAGCGATGGCGCTTCAATGTCATGCCATTGCGCGAGACCCGGTCCCGGCTTGACGAGACGGAGCCGGAGCCGTAACCCACAGGCCATGGCCCTGTCACTTCCCGAGCCGATCTCGACATTCGACCTCACTATGCAGGATGGGGCGGTTTTGCGCGTGCGTCAGCACGGCGTACCCGCCGGTCCCCGTTTGGTGCTGAGCCACGGCAATGGCCTTGCCAGCGACGGCTACCTGCCGTTCTGGGAGCCGTTGTGCGAGCGCTGGGAGGTGGTGCTCGTCGATGTCCGTAATCACGGACAGAACCCGACCCATGAGCTGTCCGGCCACCAATGGAACAATTTCGCGAGCGACATGGAGAGCTTCCGTCTGGGTCTCGAAGCCAAGCTCGGGCATAAGCCCTCGGTTGGGGTCTTTCATTCGTTGTCCGCCGTCGCCAGCCTGGAACACGCGCTCCGCCATGGCGCCGCGTGGAAGGCGCTGGTGTTGGTCGATCCGCCGATCGCTCCGCCCGAGGGTCATCCGTTGCGCCAGGATCATATCGACGACATGACCGAAATGACCGGCCGGGCAAGCCGGCGTCCGGCCCGGTACAGGTCGCCGGGAATGTTGGAATTCCAGCTTCGGGCCGGCCGTGAATTTCAGGGCTGGGTAGAGGGTGCCCATCGGCTGCTGGCGAAGACGACCTTGCGCTATGACGCGGACGCGGACGACTATCCGCTGGCCTGTCCGCGTGAGTTCGAGGCTCACGTTTTTGCCTCCAACATGGATCCGACGATTTGGGAGCGCGCAGGCGACATTGAGATGCCCGTCATGGTGCTGGGCGCCGATCCGGACTTCGCATTGGCGCGCCCGGCCTCGCGCATCGGGCGCTCGCTCGCCGAGGCGCACGATTGGGCTTATGCCTGCGTGCCAGGTACGAGCCACTTCCTACAGATTGAACAGCCCGAGGCCGCGATTGCGGCGATCGAAGACTTCCTTGAAACCCAAAGGATGGCTGAGGGCACCGACGCCCAGTGGCCCTCGCCCCGATGAGCGGCAGGCGCGGCCGGCCGAAACGACGGGCAGGGCGCGTACCGACCAAACGAACGGTTCAATCCGGGGGCGATCCCCGCGCGGCTTTGAGCGAGGCATTCGCCGCACATCGCGAGGGTAGGCTCGATCAGGCCGAACGGCTCTATCGGCAGGCTGTCACCGCACTGCCTGACAATCCCGACGCGCATTATCTTTACGGGCTGCTCGATCATCACCGCGGCGACCATGAGACGGCGCTACGCCGCTTCGATCGCGCCTTAGAGCTTCGGCCCGATCATGCAGCTTGTCAGAGCCAGCGCGCCGAAGCCTTAGCCGCGCTTGGGCGGCTCGACGAAGCGGAGGCCGCACTTCGGACACTACTGGAAACGGAGCCCGGATCGCCGCAGATTTTGAACAATCTGGGCAATGTTCTTGCTGATTCGGGTCGTCTTGGCGCGTCGGTCGAAGCCTATCGCAAGGCGGCGGAGGTAGCGCCGGATTTCGTCGATCCCCATGCCAATCTTGGAGCGGTGCTGGCGCGGCTTGGCGAACTGGAGGCCGCGCGCGGGGCTTGTGCGCAGGCGTTGGCTTTGGTTCCGGAACATGGCCAAGCGCTGGTCAACATGGGCGGTATTCTAGCGGAGCTCGGACGGGACCAGGAAGCCGCGCTCCATCTGGAGCGGGCGTTTGGCTTGATACCGGAAAACCCCCGATTGCGGGTGGAATTGGCCTCGGCGCTCATCTCGATTGGCAAAATTGCCGAAGCCGCCGATCATCTGGGCGCCGTTCTCGACGCCGAAGAGCCTGGCGAGGACGCTTGGACGGCTGCCACCAAACTTCTGGCGGCCGCAGATGGCGGGGAAAACCATCGGGCATTGGAGACTATTCTGGCCCGGTGCCTGTTGTCCGATCATGTTGCCCCCGAGGAAATCGCCACACCCGCCGCCCGCATGGTTCGCCGCCGCCACGACCTTCCGGGTGATCCGTGCGAAGCCGCGCGCATGGAGTTCGGTGACGATTTACTGGATCGATTGAACGACGACGATATCGCCTGCGGAATGCTTGCACGATGCGTCAACACCGACGCGGCGTTTGAAATCGTCTTGACCCGCCTGCGGGCTCGAATTCTGGATCGCGAGGCCACCGCCCAATCCGACCGTTTCGCGGCAGCCCTCTCGATGCAGTGTTTCCTGAATGAATATGTCTTCGAAGTCACGGAAGGGGAGGCAGCGGGCGCCGCGGCGCTGGGGCGATCGATCGAGCAATCATCGGGCCGCGACGGCTTTCCCGATGAAGCCGACTGCCAAGATCTTCTGCGTTACTCGCTCTTTGCGTCGCTGTCGTCGCTGGCCTGCGCCACGGTGCTCGAAGCGTTGCCGCTCAAGGGGTGGCCGCAATATTTGCGTGCGATTGCTCGCGCTCAATTGACGGACTGGATCGCCGAACGCGGCATTGCGGTCGATTTACCGGTAATCGGAACGATCTCAGACAAAATCTCCCAAGAGGTCGCCGCGCAGTACGAAGACAACCCCTATCCGCGATGGAACGCCGCGCCGACAGGTCTGCCGGAAAGTGCTGCGCAAGTCTTCGCGCGCCTGTTTCCACGATCGGCTATCCCCAATGTTCTGGGCGGGCCCCTCAACATTATGGTTGCAGGGTGCGGAACCGGACGACATCCGATCGCTTCGGTGGCCTGCCGATATGAGGATTGTCAGGTGCTCGCGGTTGATTTGAGCAGAACCAGCCTTGCTTTCGCGACACGCATGGCGCGCGACATGGACGTCCGCAACATCGAGTTCGCCCAGGCCGATATTCTTGGCCTAGGTGAGCTTGATCAGCGCTTCCACCTGATCGAGTGTGCGGGCGTTCTGCATCATATGGCTGACCCGTTGCAGGGGTGGCGCATGCTACGGGACTTGCTGGTGCCGGGCGGTGTGATGATCATCGGGCTTTACAGCGAGCGCGCTCGCGCTGGCGTTGTCGCGGCCCGGGAGCAAATCGCGGCGCTCAAGCTAAGCGGATCAAGGAACAGTATTCGCACCTATCGGCATCGAATTCTTTTCGGTGAAGAGGGCGAGGCGCTGAACGCCCTCCTCGAATGGCCGGATTTCTATTCCACCAGCGGCTGCCGCGACTTGCTGTTTCACGTGCAGGAGCACCGCTTTACGCTTCAGCAGATCACCAAGGCGCTATCGGAGCTGGGGCTCGAGCTCATCGGCTTTGAAAATGACGATCCGGCGTTCTGGCGTCGCTACCGAGAGCACGCACCGCATGATCCGGCTGGCGTCGACCTTGCCGCGTGGGACCACCTTGAGGCGGATTACCCCAACCTGTTTGCGGGGATGTATCAATTCTGGTGCCGTAGGACGGATGGGTAGAAGTCAGCTATCCGCGCGAGTAGACTGCGCGCCATTGAGCAGCAGCAATCAGCAGATCGGGAGGAATGTCGGCGTGATCAAATTGGTGACCGGCGCCGCACTGGCGTCATTGGTACTCGGAGGATCGTCGTTCGCGGAAGTAAGTGACAAGGCACTTCAGCTGGCGGCGGCTGCTCGTACAAACCAATACCAGGTGTTCAACAAATGCGGCTATCCGGTGCGGGTGCTGTTGCACTTGGTCGACGCGAAGCGCGGCTGGCGCACCTATGGCTGGTACGACTTGAAGCCAGGCGAGAAGACCGACTACCACCCCACGCCCAACCGCTACGTCTACTACCGGGTCCAGAAGGTGGATGGCGCCTTGGCGCCGAGCCGCCGCAGCGACGGCAAGCGGCATATCCGGGTGGGCGCAAAGGTTCACGAAATGCACCGCGTCAACATTGGCAGGCGCTTCCAGAAGTACACGCACATCTTCTGCCGCTAGAACCAGGGCTTTTGCCGCTAGAATCTGGTCGACCAGGCCTCATTCGCGTGCTTTGCGTCAGTAGCGCCCCTCTCCTGGCGCGGGTTTCTTGTGACCGATGCGCTCATAGTATTCTGCCGGGATGTCGTCCGCGTGTTTGTAAAAATACCAGGCGCAGGGTTTCGCCGGGTCCGGGTCGTAGCCGGTAACCCAGAGCGGGTGCCCGCCCCACTCGGTGGGTAGGGTCTCGTTGATGCAGCAATGGGCGCAATAGTACGGCACGCCCTTGCGTCCCCAACTCCAGTCATGCGCCTCGGTGGTGGCGCCAAACTCGTAAGGTGGGTCGAGGCGGCTGGGCGTGCCGTCATTTGGGTCGCCACGCCGCATGCGACCGCCGCTGCCGCACGGATCCATTACAATGGCGTAGCGCTCACCTTCGTCGACCACGTCGATCGCGCCGTCCTGCTCGGGCCCGCAGCGATGGGCCCGCATGATTTCTGCGGTGAGCTGAACCCGGCGCTCGACCGATAGCTTGAGGAAGGCCGACCAGGTCCGGCGCAGCATCCAGGTTCCTTGCGTCGCGCGCAGCATCTCGCCGACCTGGGCTTCGCCAAAGCGCCGCGAGATTTGGTTCAGCAGGTCCCAGACCCAATCGCACATCAAGTCGTGGAGCGACTTTGATTCGTCGAGTCCTGCTCGGGCAAGCTGCTTGGCTTCATCCAGGCGGCCCTCATCGATTGCGGCTTCAATGAGCGTCGAAGTGGGTCGACCAAGCGTCTCAGGGTCGTCTTCCCGCAACAGACGGCCGGCGAAATCACTTAATTTCAGCATTGCCGTATACCTCCCTGCGGCTACGGTGCATCTCGTGTTGCGACTGGCTCAGTGCGATAGGGCCGCCGCGGCCTTGTCGCGCGCCTCGGCGGCGCCGGTGCTTTCGCCCAATCCATCCAGCGCGGCCGCATACCATTCCCAGCTCGCGGCGCTGCCAGGCCGCGAACCCGTACGGGCAGCGAGGCGTCCGCGAACGTTCTCAAAACGGCCGGCTCTGAGCTCGGCCTGGAAGAGAAGCTGGGCGAAAAGGTCGCGCTGGGCGTGGCTGCCGCCAATGCGCCAGACCTGGTCGGCGACGGGCGCCAGCGCGTCAGCCGCGGCGCCGTAGTCGCCCGCATACCAGGCTTCGGCGGCGGCCGCCATCGGAAGCCCGACATCGCGGGTCACAACCGCCTCAGTGGCCTTGCTCGTCCGACCAAGCGCTTCCATGCGGCCAACCAGCTCAGCCAAATCGTCCTTCCGGCCAACGGCAGCAAGTGCCATCGCGTAGTGTGCATCGGCAAAGACAAGCTGGTGGTCGTCGGCGCGGGCGGCCGATTTCTCGGCGAGCTCGGTCCAGCGTCCGCCGACGTCGAGGCCAAGCGCCTCCAGCCGCCACAGCATGGCGATGCCGTTGCTGAGATCAAGATAGTCGTCGCTGTCAGGTTCCTCGCCGCGGATGCGCTCGTCGTAGTGTGCGAGTACGGCATCGAATTCGCGGCGCTCAAGATGGTAGAGCGCGCGGTGCCACCAGATGTGGAAGCGGAAATTGTGCGCTTTTGTCCAGTGTGGCTCCAGGCCAGAAAGCCAGTCGATGCCCTCGGCATGGCGGCCTTGCATCTCCATGACATGGGCGACCGCGTGGATGGCCCATGCGTCGTCGGGATTAAGGTCCACCGCGCGGCGACCGTATTGTTCGGCAGCCTCGAAGTCGCCTGCCTCTTCGTGTGCGAATGCGGCAATCCCGAGGACATAGCCGAAACCGGGCGCGCTTTCATCCCAGGCCGGCAGGACGCGCGCGACGGAGTCGCGCATCGCCGGATCGGGCCCAAGATAGAAATGCATGTAGTGGGCTAGCCGGAGCGCCAGCGCATCGCGCGGATGCTTGGACAGGATCGCTTCCCATTCGGCCAGCGCCCCTGTCAAATTTTCGTCGAGCCACGCGGCGAGAGCCGCGACGTGTCGGGCCTCCCGATCGGTGGCGCCATAAGCCTTCGCGCCGGCCTGCGCAGCAGCGAGCGCCGCGTGGGCCTTGGGGAGCAGCGCCCGCTTGGCGAAGAGCAGGAAGAAATAGCCCTTGATGCAGTGGCCCAACAGGAGCTCCGGATCGGCGGTAAAGGCCGCCTTCAGGTGCACGCCCGTATCGCGACGAAAGCAGAGATAAGACGCCAGGGTTTCGTCATAGGCGGCCGCCGCTTCATCGTTATTGGCGGTCATGGAGAGGCCCTGATTGTCGAGAGGCATGACTTGGAACTCCCCTTGAACGCGCCTATCCGCGCAGCATATCGGCAGCGCTCAATTCGCTCGCCCGGTAAAGTTCGATCGCGGTCGGACCATCCATGGCCGTGTCGGGCGTTTGGCCGCGACCGATACGCAAGAGTTGTAGGCAGAACCAGGCGAGTCCCGCCTTGGGCGGCACGATCGTGGCCTCGTAGCGTCCGCTTTCTTCGGCCGAACCGTCCAGCAGACGCGCCGGCAGATCGGTTTCCACACACATCGGGCGGGCGATGCCGATAACGTCGAGGTCGCCGCTTTCCAGCGCCTCGATCATTCCAGCGCGGCTGCGGAATCCACCGGTCACCATCAAAGGTATTTTCGCGACGGCCCGCATGCTTCTGGCGTAGTCGAGGAAATAGGCTTCCCGGCGCTTGGTGCTCTCCTTGACAGCGTTTTCCGCCAGTGGGGCCTTGGCCCGGGCGCCCATCATGCTGGGCTGCTCATAGGTGCCTCCGGAGATCTCCAGCAAATCAACGCCGGCCGCTTCCAGCCATTGCACGACGGTAAGGCAATCCTGGTGTGTGAAGCCGCCTTGCTGAAAGTCGGCGGAGTTGAGCTTGACCGAGATAGGAAAGGCCGGACCGCAAGCCGCGCGCATTGCCGCCACGATCGCCAACAGCAGGCGGGCGCGGTTTTCGAGCCTCCCGCCCCAGTCGTCAGTGCGCCGGTTGGCCCTGGGGGACAGGAACTCGCTCAATAAATAGCCATGAGCGGCATGCACCTGAACGCCGGTGAAACCGGCCTCAGCCGCAATTTCGGCCGCCAGGGCGAAGCGCTGGATGACGTCTTCGATCTCCACCGAAGTGATTTCGCGGGGCGCACCATAACCACCGGGCGGCAGATCGAGCGGCACGGCGGACGGCGCCAGTGGCTCTTCGCTGAGATATATTGGGGTCTGCCGGCCGGCGTGGTTGATTTGCATCCATAGATGATTGCCGGTGGCGGTGCCGGCCACGGCGTAGGATTTCAGTTTTGCCAGCCCGGAGCGGTCCTCGATCGCTACGTTGCCGGGACGCTCCATGTAGCGCCGGTCGACCAGTACGTTGCCCGATACGAGGAGTCCGGCACCGCCCTCGGACCAAAGCCGGTAGAGCCGCGCAAGTTCCTCGGTCGCATGGTTGCTGGGATCGGCCAGACCTTCGGTCATCGGGCCTTTCGCGATGCGGTTCGACAGGGTCGCCCCGCAGGGCAAGGTGATCGGTTCGGAAAGTGGACTGAGCATTTGGCTGACACATGACTGCTAAGCGAAGGCGCGCACGGTAGACCAGCCGGACCTCTGCATACAAGGTACGGGCCAAGCCGCCGGCGCTTGCTCAGCGGGGCCGCGGCGCACCATACTCCCGCCGAGCCGAGCGGAGAGGAATGGCAGAATGGACTGGCGGCTAACATCGGACCAGGACGCGTTGCGTGACCGGGCGCGGGAACTGGCGCAGAGCCATGTCGCGGAGCGCGCGGCCGAAGTCGACGCGAGCGAGGAATACCCCTGGGATACGGTGGAAAAAATGACCGAAGCCGGGTTCTTCGGCATGACCGTGCCAAAGGGCTATGGCGGGCAGGGGCGTAGCTATCTCGATGCGGCGTTGGTGATTGAGGAGTTTGCCAAAGTCTGCGGCGTGACCGGGCGCATCGCGGTCGAGGCCAATATGGGTGCGATCGGCGCCATCATGGCCTATGGCAGCGAAGAGCAGAAAAAACTTGCTGCCGGCATGGTCCTTGGCGGCGACAAACCGGCAATTTGCATCACCGAACCCGATGCCGGCAGCGCCGCCGGCGAGATGACCACGCGCGCCGATCGGCGCGGCAACCGCTTCGTCGTCAACGGGCTGAAGCATTGGATCACCGGGGGCGGGGTCTCTCGGCTGCATTTGATCTTCGCGCGCGTGTTCGACGAGGCCGGCGAAGAGGAAGGGATCGGCGGCTTCATCGCCATTCGCGACGAAACCGAGGGCCTGCGCATTGGCGACCGGGAGCCGACGATGGGTCTTCGCGGCATTCCGGAGACGCGGGTAATCTTTGAGGATATGGCGTTGGCGCCGTCTGCATTGGTTCTGCCGCCACGTGGCTTGAAGCACGGTTTCGCCGACCTCATGACCGCCTATAACGGCCAGCGCGTAGGGGCGGCGACCGTGGCGCTGGGACTGGCCACGGGGGCCTATGAGCGCGCGCTGGTCTATGCCAAGGAACGCAAACAATTCGGCCGGCCGATTTACGAGTTCCAGGGCCTGCAGTGGATGCTGGCCGATATGTCTATCCGTATCGAGGCGGCGCGGGCTCTGATCCACAAAGCGGCCGCCAACTCCGGCGAAGGCTTTCCCGATCCTTTAGAGGCGGCGCAAGCAAAGGTGTTCGCCTCGGAGATGGCGATCGACGTCACAAACGACGCGCTTCAGGTGTTCGGCGCCAAAGGTTATAGCCGTGTCACCGGCATGGAGCGGATGGTGCGCGACGCGCGTATGTTCACTATTGGGGGCGGCACGGCACAGATCCTGAAGACCATGGTGGCCTCGCGAATTCTGGGAGAAAAGCTGCCGCAGTCGCGCGATGGATATTCCAAGCGCGACGGTTGATCGCTCAGGCAGCGAAGAGATCGTCGATCGGCAGCTCATCGCAGCCGATGCAGCGATCCTTGCCCGCACGCTTGGCCTGTCGGGCCCGGTCATCGGCGCGCTTGACCATGGCCAGGACCGATGCCGGCCGATCGGCGGTGCGTTCGGAAAGACCAAGGCTCGCCGTTTGGGGGTCGCCGGTCAGACGAGTGCCGAAGCTGCTGCCGCATACCCGGTCGATGACCTCACGGGCGCCGCGGGCGTCTGTGTTAGGCAGCACCAGAAGAAATTCGTCTCCGCCCCAGCGAACGACGATGTCGCCACGCCGCATGCCGAGGGCAAGGACATTGGCGGCGGTTGCCAAGGCTCGGTCGCCGGCGTCGTGGCCGAACCGGTCATTGATCGTCTTGAAGTCGTCGAGATCGATCAGCACTACTGTCAGTGGCTTTTCCTCGCGAACTGCGCTCGCATAAGCCAGGTCGAGAAGCTCCTCGCCGACGCGCCGGGTGAAGGCGCCAGTCAGGCGATCGCGCGCCGTTGTGCCGAGAAGCTGAAGCAGCAAGTGAAGCTGGCTGACGGCGGCGGCCATCGCAGCGCCGCCGATCATGAGCAGCAGCCACAGCGAGCTGAATGCCTGTCCCCAGTCCAGCGCCGATCCGCGTAAGACCGGTGCGGCTGCCGTCACGACGACGACGGGCACGAAGAGTACGAGCGCCTCGGCCACCGTTACGGGGAAAATCGCTATACCGGCGGCGATAACAAACGGAAATAGCATATAGGTGGAGACAAGCGTCGTCGTGGCGGTCAGCGAAACCAGATCCGCGAGTGCTCCATTGGCAAAGAGGAATAGCGCCAACGGAACCATGAATAGCGCCACGAGAACGGCGCGGGCGAAGCCGATGGACTCTGTGCGTCGCGTCGCAATGGCTATGGCTATGAGAGCCGCCGCCGCGACGATGCGTGCGGCAACCACGTTCTGAGCCAAATCCCAAGGCAGGAGCACTAGATCTGAAAAGATGAACAGCGGCATGATCGCGGCCGCAATCCAGGCCACGAGGCGTGCTCGGGCAAGGATGGTCTTCGCTCTACGAATATCGGCCAGCATGGTGTGACCGCGTGGCGAAACAAGGTCACGCGCGCTTGGTCCGCTACTGTCAGACAGCGCGGCCTCAAGTTTGATCTGCACGTCGAGCAAGCACTCCGTCATCGGCCCTTGGCTCTCCCGGTATCCGCGGAAACCTAACCGCGGCCCCGTTCTGTGGTCACGAACGGGCCGGACGCTAAGGCATTCATGCTTAATTTTGCGCTAACGAGGCTGTGCGGAGAGAGCTGTTGCTGCCTGATGCAGGACGATATCCCTGTGCATCTGTCGGTGGGCGCCAATGATGGCAGCCGTCCCAATGCTTCGGTCGACGGTGGAAACCCGCATTCCGATTGTCTTGATGGCTCAGCGATGGGCGGCGCCGAGATCCAGCTTCAGAGCACGCTCGACAGCTTCATGGCGATGCCCATATCGCCCTCGACCTTCAGCTTGCCGGTCATATAGGCCATCGTCGCATCGAGGTCGCCAGCCATCATCGTTTGGAAATCCTCGATCGACATGCGAATGGTGCAATCGGCGTCGGCATCCTCATTGGAGACCTCATTGGGGACCTTCGAAGCGTCGACGAAAACGCAACTGTCATCTTCGAAGGCGAACTTAACCGAGGCGCCGAGGCCACTGTCGGTGCCCACACGTTCAGTCACAGCCTTGGTGATTTCTTCGATGGTCATTGCGTCTGTCCTTTTTGTTCGTTGTTGGCTGTGGGGGCGGGATCAGGCTGCGTAGAAGGATTTGCTTTGGCCGGCCATTTCGCGGAGCAAAGCGGGCGGCTTGAAACGGTCGCCGACCGAGCCGGCGAGATCATCGCACTGTTCGACGAACGACTTGGCGCCGACCATATCGACATAAGAGAGAACACCGCCGGTGAATGGCGCAAATCCCCAGCCCAGGATCGAGCCAACATCGGCGTCGCGCGGGTCGGTGACGACTTTCTCCTCAATGCAGCGCGCTGTCTCCACACCCTGAATGTGCATCAGCCGGCGTTTCGCCGCTTCAAGGTCGGGCTGTTCAGCGGCCAGAGGGAAATGCGCCCCGAGGTCAGGCCATAGTCGCTTGCCGTCTTCGGTGTAATCGTAGAAGCCCTTTCCGGCCTTCTTGCCGGTTCGACCAAGCTTGTTGACGAAAAGATCGATGACGCCGTCGCCGGGGCGCGGCAAGTGGGCCTCGCCCATATCGGCGCGGGTTTGTTCGCCGATGTGATGAATGAGCTCGATATTGACCGCATCGGCCACTTCCAGCGGTCCCATCGGCATGCCGGCGATGCGTCCCGCATTCTCGATCAGGGCCGGGTTGACGCCTTCGGCCAGCATGGCGAGGCCTTCCTGGACGTAAGTCGCGAAGACCCGCGAGGTGAAGAAGCCGCGCGCGTCGTTGACGACGATGGGTGTCTTGCCGATGCGTTTTACGAAATCCATCGCCTTGGCGAGGGCGGCGTCGCTTGTCTGCTCGCCACGAATGATCTCAACGAGCTGCATCCGGTGGACCGGCGAGAAGAAGTGCAGTCCGATGAAATTGCCGGGCCGCGCACTTGCTTCGGCGAGGCCGGTGATCGGCAGAGTCGATGTGTTGGACGCAAAGACCGCGTCCTCGTTGATCACCGCTTCGGTCATCTTGGTGACGTCGGCCTTGACCGCGCGGTCCTCCAGGACCGCTTCGATGACCATGTCGGCGCCTTCCAGTGCGGTGTAGTCGGTGGTCGGCGTGATCCGTGCAAGGATCTCGTCGCGGGCCGCTTCGGTCATGCGCTTGCGCTTGATTAAGCCGTTCAGGATCTTGGCGCAGGCCGCCTTGCCGGCCTCCGCCGCCTCTTGGCTGACATCGATCAGTACGACTTCGATGCCGGCCATCGCGGAGACGTATGCGATCCCATGGCCCATCAGCCCGGCGCCCAGCATACCGATCTTCTTGAACTCGGACTTGGGAGCGTTCTTGGGGCGGCGCGCCAACCTGTTCGCCTCCTGCATCGAAAAGAAGAGCGTACGGATCATCGCCTTGGCTTCGGGCGATTGGACCACTTTCACGAAATTTCGCATTTCAATGCGAGTGCCGGCGTCGAAACCGGAGGACAGCCCTTCATAGACGGATGTCAGGATTGCTTGGGTGTTGGGATAGTTGCCCAAAGTCTTTTCGCGGACCATCGCGTTGGCGCCGACGAGGGTCTGGTAGCCAGCCGGGCTTTGCACGGCGCCACCGGGGATCTTGTAGCCTTTCTTGTCCCACGGCTGGACGGCGTCGCCGACCTCAAGAAGCCAGCGTTTGGCCTCGGCCAGAAGCTGGTCGTCGGGTACGACCTCATGGATCAGCCCTTGGGCCTTGGCGGGGCCGACCGCCAGCTTGCGGCCTTCCAAAAGCAAAGGAAGGGCAGGCTGAATGCCGATCAGTCGCGGCAGGCGCTGGGTACCCCCGCCGCCCGGGAAGAGGCCGACGAGGGCTTCGGGCAAGCCGATGCGCGAGCGCGGATCGTCGGCCGCGACCCGGTAATGGCAGGCCAGCGCAATCTCGAAACCGCCGCCCAGGCACATGCCTCTGATCGCTGCCGCGAAAGGCTTGCCCGAGGTCTCGATCTCACGGAACAAATTATTGAACGCCGACATGCCATCGAAGATCGCCTGGGAGCCCTTCCAACCAAACAGCATGTCGAGGTCGGCGCCGGCGATGAAGTCGCGCTTGCCCGACGTCACGATCACGCCCTTCACGGCATCGTCCGCGATGGCCTTTTGCGCGGCTTGCCCATATTCCCTGACTGATTGCTCGGACAGCACATTCATTGACCGGCCTGGCAGGTCCCAAGTGATGGTCGCGATACCGTCACCGTCAACGGTGTAGGAAATCATTTCTGCCATTGTTCGCTACTTTCTTTGTCTGGGCCGGACCGGCCCCGCGAGCGAGAACCAGCTTCGCTGGACCAAACGCTTGCCATGGATTGCCCAAAATTCGGCTGGCTCCGGTGAGGTCTCAGCACCGCGATGATCGAGGTGCGGAAGGCCGGATTGCTAAACACGCTCGATGATGGTCGCCGTTCCCTGGCCGGCGCCGACACAAAGCGTCGCGAGACCCGTACTGAGGTCGCGGCGTTCGAGCTCATCCAGCAGCGTGCCGAGGATCATCGCGCCGGTCGCACCAAGCGGATGGCCCATCGCGATAGCGCCGCCATTGACGTTCATCTTGGCGTGATCGACGTTCAATTGGTCCATCAGGAGCAGCACCACCGACGCGAAAGCCTCGTTGAGCTCCCACAGATCGATGTCGCCGACCGACATGCCGGCTTGGGCCAGCACCTTCTCCGTCACCGCGACCGGGCCGGTCAGCATGATCGAGGGCTCTGAGCCTATTGAGGCGAAATGCTTGATCTTGGCGCGCGGCTTCAGGCCCAGTTTCTTGCCGATCTCCTCGTTGCCGATGAGGATTGCTGCGGCGCCGTCGACGATGCCGGAAGAGTTCCCCGCATGGTGGACGTGGTTGAGGCGTTCGACCTCCGGATAACGTTGGATCGATACCGAATCGAAGCCGAAATTCTCGCCTTGCATCTTGAAAGCCGGCTGCAGCGAGGCGAGCGTCTGCATCGTGGTTTGCGGCCGGCGGTGCTCGTCGTTGTCGAGCAGCATCAAATCGTTCTGATCCTTGACCGGCACGACGCTTTGTTCGAAATAATTGCTCGACCAGGCGGCCTCGGCGCGCTTTTGCGATTCCACGGCGTAGGCGTCCACGTCGTCTCGCGAGAAGCCGTATTTGGTCGCGATCATATCCGCGCCGATGCCTTGCGGTACAAAGTAGACTTTGAAGGCGACCGCGGGATCCTGGTAGTAGGCGCCGCCGGCCGTCATCATCGGCACGCGCGACATCGATTCCACGCCGCCGCCGACCGTGAGCTCGTCCTGTCCGGCCCGCACTTTCGCGGCGGCCAGGTTGACCGCGTCGAGGCCCGAGGAGCAAAAGCGGTTGATCTGGATACCCGGCACGCTCTCGTCGTAATCGGCCATCACAGCAGCCAGACGGGCGATGTCGGCGCCCTGTTCGCCGGCAGGCTCGACGCAGCCGAGGACCACCTCGTCGACATGGGAGGTGTCGAGTTCGTTGCGATCCTTCAGCGCGCGCAGTGCGGTTTCGGCGAGCTTGATCGGCGTGACTTCGTGCAGCGAGCCGTCTTGGCGACCCTTGCCGCGGGGCGTGCGCACGGCGTCGTAGATAAAGGCTTCGGTCATCGGTTCATTTCCCTTCCTGGCCCGTCACTCCTCGATTGAGGCGGGCTCGCGCGTCAGAGCGTTCGGGCGATCAGTTCTTTCATGATCTCGGAAGTCCCCCCGTAAATACGCTGCACACGGGCGTCCGCCCAGGCGCGCGCGATCGGGTACTCCATCATATAGCCATAGCCGCCATGCAATTGAAGGCACTCATCAAGCACACGGCATTGCAATTCGGAGGTTGTGAGCTTGGCGATGGCGGCGGTCTCCACGTCGAGATCGGCGGTATTGAGGAGATCGATGCATTTGTCGACGAATACCCGGGCCAACGCCAATTCGGCCTTGAGCTCGGCGAGCTTGAAGCGGGTGTTCTGAAATTCCGACAGCGGTTTGCCGAATGCCTGGCGCTCGCGGGTGTAGTCAATGGTCCATTGCAGCGCCGCCTCGGCGTTGGACACGGCGCCGATTGCGATCAACAGCCGCTCGCGCGGCAGCTCGCCCATGAGTTGGGCAAAGCCCTGGCCTTCTTGCCCCAGCATGTTTTCCGGCGGCACCCGGACATCCTGGAAGAACAACTCGGATGTGTCCTGGGCGTGGAGGCCGATCTTTTCCAGATTCCGGCCGCGAGAAAAGCCTTCGCGGTCCTCCTCGACGATGAAGAGCGAAGTGCCGCGGGCGCCCATTTCCGGATCGGTCTTGGCGACGACGATCACGAAGCCGCAATTCTGGCCGTTGGAGATGAAGGTCTTGGACCCATTGATGACGTATTGGTTGCCGTCCATGACGGCGCGGGTCTTCACGCCCTGGAGGTCGGAACCGGTGCCGGGCTCGGTCATGGCGATGGCGCCGACGCACTCGCCGGAGGCCATCCTGGGCAACCAGGTCTTCTTCTGGTCTTCCGAGCCGCCATGCAAAACATAGGGCGCGACGATGTCGGAATGGACGGCGAAGTTGGGCCCCGGAATATTGAGCCGGGCCTGCTCTTCATTGACGATCGCGGCCATTTTGAAGTCGGCGCCGCCACCGCCGTATTCCTCCGGCATGTCGCAGCAGAGGATGCCGGCCTCGCCCGCCTTGCGCCAGAATTCGCGCGGCACCTGGCCGTCTTTATCCCATTGGCCGTGATGGGGTACGACCTCTTTCTCGAAAAACCGGGCGACCATATCGCGGAAGATCTCGTGGTCTTCGGAGTAGAGCGTGCGAGGGATCATGGGAGGGTGCCTTTAGCTGGTATTGTGCAAAGCAGACTGGCCGGCCGGCAAGGGTGCCGCTCTTAGCCGAACTCGCAGATCACCTTGCCGAAATGCTGTCCTTTGGGCAATGCGGCGATTGCCGCACCCAGCTCTTCGAAGGCGAAGCGCTTTTCCTCCAGCGCTGGCCGTAATTCGTGCAGCTCCATGGCGCGGACCATATCTTCGAAGATCGCACGTGATCCAACCGTGATCCCCTGCAGGGCGATGTTCTGGGTGACCACGGGGCCCAGGTTGAGCGCGCCCGCGGCGCCATCAAGCACGCCGATCAGGCTAATAATGCCTGAGGGCCGCACAGCGCGTATCGAGCGCTCCAGGGTTCCGGCGCCGCCGACCTCCACCACATGATCGACGCCGCGTCTGCCCGTAATTTCGCGCGCGGTCTTGTGCCAGTCGGGATCGGACTTGTAGTTGATCACGTGGTCGGCGCCGAGCGATCTGACCCGCTCCAGCTTGGCGTCACTGGATGAGGTCGCGATCACCTCCGCGCCCATCATCTTGGCGATCTGCAGCGCGAACATCGACACGCCGCCGGTGCCCTGAACCAGCACCCTGTCTCCAGGTTGAATGCCGCCTTGGGCCACCAGGGCGTTCCAGGCTGTGACGGCGGCGCAGGGCAGGGAGGCGGCCTCGGCGGCGGTCATGTGCTTGGGCGCCTTGACCACGCCCTCTTGCGACAAAAGCATCAATTCCTGGAAGGCACCATCCAGTGGGCCGCCCAGCGTGCCGGACCAGGATCGCTCGCTGTACAGGCCTTCGAGCCAGGTCTGGCTGAAGATCGGGCAGACCAGATCACCTACAGCGACCCGCGTTACCCCGTCGCCGATGGCCGCAACGGTCCCGGCGCCGTCGGAGCAGGGCACCAGAGGCAGCTCGCCCGAGCGCCGGCCATAGCCGCCGCCGCTGATTACGAAGTCGCGGTAGTTGAGGGAGCCCGCCAGCATGCGCACCACGATCTGGCCCGGCCCGGGTTCCGGATCGGGCCGCTCGGCCAGCTTGATGTTCTCTGGGCTCCAGTCGTCCTGGATCTGCATGACCTTCATTGGATTCCCCTGCACCCGCGCGGCGGCGCGCGAGATTAGCCCAATCGCCCAGCGACGTGAATTGCCGCTCGGGCGTTTTGGGGTCTTGGGAAATTGTTAACCATAAGCTCATAGTGCGTGGTGTAAGCGTTGGCGCTAGACTGGCCCGACTAAACGGCGGAACCAGCACCCTATGGATCGAATTTCCGGGATCGAAGGCGGATCATGAGCGAAATTCAACGATTGATCGTCGGCATCAGCGGTGCGTCCGGCATCGTCTACGGTACCCGGGTGCTGGAGGTATTGAAAGACACGCCGGTCGAGACGCATCTGGTAATGTCCAAGTCGGCGGAGGTGACGCTCGCCTACGAGATGCCCGGTCGAAAGGCCGCCGATATCCAGGCATTGGCCGATGTGGTGCATTCCTTCGGCGATATTGGCGCGTCTATTTCTTCCGGCTCGTTCCAAACCCAAGGCATGATCGTGGCGCCATGCTCGATCCGATCTATGTCGGAGATAGCGCATGGCACGACGGGGAATCTTTTAACCCGTGCCGCCGACGTTGTGTTGAAGGAACGGCGACGCCTGGTCCTGATGCTGCGCGAGACCCCGCTCCATCTCGGACATTTGCGCACGATGACTGCGGCGACCGAAATGGGCGCCATCATGTTTCCGCCCGTACCCGCGTTCTACCAGAAGCCCGAGACGCTCGACGACATCATCGATCATTCGGTCGGTCGGGCCCTCGATCTATTCGGCTTCGATCTCGATATCGTGAAGCGCTGGGGCGAAGAGAGCGAAAACGAGGACGATCGGACCACCCGTGTCTTCAGGCGGCCGGGGAAGGTCCAAGGCGGAAAGGGATAAGACCATGACGGCAAACCACATTCACGACTTGCAGGCGATCATCGACGATCTGGAGTCGATGGGGCGATTGGTCCGCATCAAGGGCCAGGTGCATTTGCGCTACGATCTCGCGGGCATCGCGGCAAAATATGAGGGTGGTCCGCGCGCACTGCTGTTCGAGCGCGTCGTCGGGCGCGACTATCCGGTCTTCACCGGGCTCTACTGGTCGCGTGAGATGTTGGGTGCGGTAATGCGCCGAGACGAGATGTCGCTGCCCAAATACGTATCCGATTGTATCTCGAATTGGCAAACGAAGCCCGTGCACCCCAAGATCGTCAAGAAAGGCCCGGTTCTCGAAGTCACCGAGCCCGACGTCGATCTCAACAAGCTGCCGGTGCCGGTTCACGCGATCAAGGATGGCGGACCGTACTTCGATGCGGCTGTTGTCATCGCCAAGGACCCGGAAACGGGGGTGCGCAACGCCTCGATTCAGCGTTTCATGGTGGTCGACAACGACCGCATGAACGTCAATATCGACGCTGGGCGGCATCTCGGCCTTTACCTTGAGAAGGCCGAGCGTATGGGCAAGACGCTGCCTTTCACACTCAACATAGGCGTCGGGCCGGGCCTCCATTTCGCGGGGTCAACGCCCGCCGAGGCGGCCCCGGCGGATAAGGACGAGCTTGGCATCGCCAGTGAGTTTCACGGCGCGCCATTGCAGCTGGTCAAGGGCACGATCTCCGATGTCGAGATGGTCGCGCATGCGATGTGGGCGCTGGAATGCGAGATCGTGCCGGGCGAGGTCGACGACGAGGGCCCGTTTGCCGAAGTCACCGGCTATTACGCCCATGTCGACAAGCGGCCGGTGGTGCATGTTCGCAAGATCCACCGCCGCGAAAACCCTGTCTTTCAAACGATCCTGTCCGGCATGGAGGTATGGAACTCCGTCGGGCTGTTGGGAGAGGCCAACGTGCTGGCGACCGTGCAGAAGCAGGTTCCGGGCGTGCGGGACGTCTATTTCTCGCATGGCGGCGGCGGCTTCTATCATGCGGTCGTGCAGATCGAGCAACAGATGGAAGGCTGGACCAAGCAGGCGATCATGGCGACCTTCGCCGCGTTCGCGCCGCTGAAAATGGTCACGATCGTCGATTGCGACGTCGATATCCGCAATCCTATGGATGTCGAATGGGCGATTGCCGAGCGGCTCGACGCGGCCAAGGACATCCACGTGATGGAAAACGTATTCGGCCACGGGCTCAACCCGACGTTCAGCGGTTATCTGGGATCAAAGGTCGGTTTCGATGCGACGCGGCCGTTTCCCTATACGCCAGCCTGGGACCGCTCGACCTACAAGTCGGTCGATCTTTCCGAATGGCGCATCGAAGTGCCGGCGATCCGCGAGCCGGGCGAGCCAGTGGTCGCCGAGGCGCCCGCACCCACGCCCACAGTAACGCCCCGGCCTGAACCCATGCCTGCGGCGGCGGCACCGGCACCGGCACCCGGCGGCAATGGCGAGGATGATCGGCCGGCGTTCGGTCCAGAAGGCCGTAAGAACAAGGGCGGAAAGAAAAAGAAGAAGAAAAAGGCCAAGCGGAAGACGACCGGCAACGGCGTTCCCTCCGGCTCCGGTGAGCTGGAGACCCACATCGCGGCCCTGCTCACTGAATTGGTGCGTCGTGCCGAAGGGCGAAAATAGACATCAGGCGCTCACACTCGGGTTAGGTTGCCAATCCGGCCATTTAGCCCCGCTTGGCGGCGCGTAGGCCCTGCCAGATCGTTTCCGGCGTGAGCGGCATGTCGAGATGGGTGACGCCGTGCCCGGACAGGGCATCGAGAACCGCATTGACCACTGTGGGAGGCGAGGCCGTGGTCGGACCCTCGCCGATCCCTTTTACGCCGAGCGGATTGTCGTCGCCGTCGACGGGATTGAAGACGGTGGTCACAGCTGGCATGTCGTCTGCGCGTGGCAGTGCGAAATCCATAAAACTGCCCGATACGAGTTGCCCGCTCTCCGGGTCGTAGACGGCGCGCTCGAGTACCGCTTGGCCGACCCCTTGCGCAACACCTCCGTGAAGCTGCCCGGCCGCGAGCAGCGGATTGATGACCTGGCCAGGATCGGACACGACGACATACTTATCAATTGTCATGGCACCGGTTTCGGGATCAACCTCGACCTCGCATAAATGGACGCCGTTGGGATAACTCGATCCCGGTACTTCGAAGGTCTCGCGGGCGACGAGCGCCTCGCCCTTGCGGTCAGCCTCGGCCGCGACGGCAAAAAGATCGACGGCGCGATCGGTGCCGGCAATCACGTAGCGGCCTTCGCGGTACTCGATATCGGCTGCAGACGCTTCCAAAAGCTCCCCCGCTATGGGCCGCCCAGCCTCGATGACCGCGTGAGAGGCCTTGTGGACCACCCCGCCGCCAATGCGCATGGAGCGCGAACCGTGGGCGCCCGCGCCCATTGGAATGCGATCCGTGTCCCCGTCGATGACCTTTATGGACGTGTGAGGGACGCCAAGCACCTCCGCTATTACCTGGGCGTATACGGTTTCGTGGCCCATGCCGAAATCCTGTGTCCCGACATGGACGATAATGTCTCGATTATTGTCACCGCAAACTTCAACCTCTGCATAATCAGAAAGCGCGCCGCCGGCGTTTTCTATATATGTCACGACACCTAAGCCACGCAGCAAACCTGTATTTTCTGAGGCGGTTTTGCGAGCGGGGTATGATGTCATATCAATGGCTTCAAGCCCGAGATTGAGGCTGCGTTCGAAGTCGGCAGGTTGGTAGACCGCGCCCGTCGGTGAGTGCCACGGCATTTCCTTGCGAGCGATCAGGTTGCGTCGGCGCAGCTCGATGCGGTCGATGCCGCTCATTTGTGCGGCGGCGTCGACCATGCGCTCTAGCAGGTAGGTCATTTCGGCGCGTGCGATGCCGCGATAGGCGGCAAGGGGGGCGGTATTGGTGAAGACCCCCTCGATAGAGTACTCGTGCGTTGGAATGCGGTACGGGCCGCAGACCATTGGCGGCATCCAGCCGACAATCACCATCACCGAGCGGGGCATGAGGTAACCGCCGTGCCACCAGCTCGTGGCGACGCGGATCGCTGTGAAGTTTCCGTTCGCATCAAGGGCAAGGTCACCCTTGAGACGTTGGCTGCGGGCTTGGCTGTCGGAGAGGAACGACTCGCTGCGCTCGGCGGTCCAGGCTATCGGCCGGTCAAGCAGGCGTGCTGCGAACATGACCAACAAAAATTCGGGGTAGGCCACGTTGCGGGCGCCAAATCCGCCGCCGGTATCGGGCACGATTACGTGTACAGCCTCCTCCTCGATGCCCATGATGCGGGCCAACATTGATTTCAGCGCATGTCCCGATTGGCAACCGGTGCGCAAGGTGAAGCGCTTGTTCGCCTGGTCATAGTTGGCGAGCGCGCTGCGCGGCTCCATGAAGGCGATGATCTCGCGAGGATACTCCACGGTGAGCTCGACGACATGCGCGGCGTCTTTGAACGCACGCTTGGTCGCATCTGGGTCGCCGGTGTCCCATTTCAGGGAGTGGTTGTCTGTGCGTTCGGCCCAGATCAGGGGCGCATCGGCGTCCAAAGCGTCATCGAGGTTGGAAACGGCTGGGAGAGGGTCGTAGTCGACGTCGATCAATTCGGCCGCGTCGTGTGCGGTCGCGAGAGTTTCGGCCACGATGAACGCGACCGGCTCGCCCACGTAGCGAACCCGGTCTTCTGCCAGAGGAAACTGCGAGCCGTCGGCGACTTCGCCCCAATCCGTCCGGCTTGGCGGTAGCGGCAGCTCGTCGTTGAGTGAGGGAATTACATTGACCCCGGCCGCCCGCAGATCGACAGCGGTCAAGACGCCAAGCACGCCTGGGATTGCGCTGGCTTCGGCCGTATCGATCGCCTTGATCGTCGCATGGGCGTGTGGGGAGCGAACGACGACAGCGTGCGCCTGATCGTCGAGGCTGAGATCTGCGGTGAATTTTGCCTCACCCCGCAGGAAACGACCATCCTCCAGGCGGGGCAGGGGCTTGCCGATGTACTTGTTCACAGTCGTTTGTCCTGATTGCGAGGCTTTGGGCGCCGCAAACGATAGACGCGATTTGCAGGCATGATTGCTGGTGACCGCTCAGGCAGCCCGGCTCTGGCGAAACTTGGGAATTATCTCTTCGGATGCGATGCGGAGGTTTCGCATAGCCGTTTCGTGGCCCAGCGTGCCGTAGCGGCTGACGAAGGAAATTTCGGTGAAGCCCATATCGCGGTACATCTCCACGCGCTCGCAGATTTGCTCCACAGTACCGATGGCGGTGCGTTCGCGGAACGCAGCGGTGACGTCGCTCGAGCCGCCCGTGATAAATTCGAAAACCGATGGGTCGCCGTCAAAGTCGGTGTTCCAGCGGTCGCCTGAAAAGAGCATTCGAAACAGGCTGGCGTGCTCTTGCACGGCCGGCTTCGCCTCGGCGATCGCCTGTTCCTCGCTGTCTGCGACATGAAGGAAGAGCGCCATCATAGCCTCGCGCTTCGCCGGCTCGTGGCCGGCGTCGGCATAGGCGTCCTTGAACCAGTCAAAGCGTTCGATCGCCTCCGGCAGCGACATTGGATACTGATTCATCATCAGGCCATAGGCGTTGCGTCCGGTCCATTCATAGCTTTCCTGCGCCCGCGAACAGGCGCACCAGATAGGTACCGGGTTCTGGGCTGGCTTGGGATGGATCTCAAGCTTGTCGAAATTGTAGTGGTCGCCGGAGAAGGCGAATTGCTCTCCGGCCCAAGCGCGGCCGATGATCTCGAACGCTTCGTCGAAACGCCCGGAGGTCATATCCTCGGTGATGGCGAAGCCCTGGAACTCATGAGGCAGATAACCGCGACCGACACCGAAGTCGAGCCGCCCGCCGGAGAGCTGGTCGAGCATGGCGAAGTCTTCGGCGACACGGATGCCATTGTTCATCGGCAGCAGTGAAACACCCGATCCGAGACGAATGGTCTTGGTCGCCGCGGCGAATTTCAGCAGCATCATGGCGGGGTTCGGTGAAGCGCCACCGTAATAATGGAAATGGTGCTCAGAAGACCAGGCGCGGTCCCACCCAAGCTCTTCGGCGAGCACCACCATCTCTGTCAGCTCGTCGTAGAACTGGCCGAGCGTGGGCGCCACGGCCTCGCGCCAGCATGGCAGGACGAATACGGAGACTTGCATTAAACGACCTCCACGGCGCTTTTCCCCTGTATAGGCACCAAACTATACCGTCACCCCGGCCGATGCGAACCGAAGAGCCGGGGCCCACACTGTGCCAAGCGCACGGCTGACGGAATTTCTCGCCCTCAATGTCCTGTGGACCCCGGATCAAGTCCGGGGTGACGTTTATTCGGGGACGGTATCAACGCCCTTTGAAGTTGGGCTTACGCTTCTCCACGAAAGCCTTGGCGCCTTCGACATGATCGTCGCTGAGCTTGAGGACCGACTGGCCGATGCGCTCAAAATTGCGACCGGTTTCAAGATCGACATTGGCGCATTGGTTGATTACGAGCTTTGCCGTGCCGAGCGCCAATGGGGCCTTGGCAGCCAGCTTTTCCGCAAAAGCGACGGCGTGGTCGAGCAGTGCATCGGCGGCCACCACTTCGTCGACCAAGCCGAAGGCGAGCGCCTTCTCCGCAGACACGATCTCACCGGTCATCACAAGGCGCTTGGCTTTGGAGGGCCCGACCAGCTTGACGAGGCGCGAGATACCGCCCGAGCCCGGGATCAGGCCGACATTGTTCTCCGGCAGGCCCATCTTGGCGCTGTCGGCAGCGAAGCGGAAATCGCAGGAGAGAGCGAGTTCCAAACCGCCACCGGCGGCGACGCCGTTGATGGCGGCGATCACAGGGATCTCCATCTGCTCGATCTCGTCGAAGACGTTGTGGATCATGCGTACGCGGCGGCGAAAGCCCTTGGGCCCAACCGCGGAGAGATCTCCCATGCCGCGTACGTCTTCGCCGGCGGAAAAGGCGCGGCCGGTGCCGGTCACGATGAGTACGCGCAAGGCATCGTCCTCGACGCATGCCTGCACGGCATCGCGCAGCTCCTGGCGCATTTGGAGGTTCCAGGCGTTGAGGTTTTCCGGCCGATTGAGCCGCAGGATGGCGATCTCGTCGTGGCGGTCGAAGGTGATGAACTCGAAGGCGGGGGCCTTGCTGTCGTCGGGCATCGCTCAGGCCTTCATGTCGGGACGCAGCGTCTCGACCTCGCCCAGGTTCCAAAGCGCCCAGTGCAGGTTCTGATCGGCGTGGCGCATAATCGATTGGATCTGGGGAATGTCGGTGCCGTCATAGATCTCGGCGACCAACTCGCGTGCGGCCTTCAGCTTTTCGATCATTTGGTCGGGTTTCATGTGCGTTGATCCTCCTAGCGATCGAGCTGTCGGCGCATTTCCTTGGGCCGGTTGTCGATGATCCGTTTCGTCTTGAGATCGTAGCGGGGAAGGCTGTCGGGCGTCTTGACGTCGGTCGCAAGGCGAACTTTCAGCGTTTGCTGGATACGGTCGCCAACCTCCGACGCCAGCGAAACGTAGTCGGACTCTGTAACCGATCTGTCGGGTTCGAACTCGATGGTCATCGTATCGAAGCCATCGGCGCGATCCAGCACCAACTGGTAGAAGGGCGACACGCCGTCGATCCCGCCGATGATGTTTTCTACCGCGGACTGGTAGACGTTTGTGCCGCGCACCTGGACCATGAAATCGGTTCGGCCAAGCACCACGCCCTCGAACTTGTCCCAGGTGCAACCGCAAGCGCAGTCGCGGGTCCGGCGCACCAAATCGTGGCTGCGGTAATTGAGCAGCGGCTGGGCGGAGTAAGTGTAGCTGGAAATGATGTTCTCGCCGATCTCGCCGGCCGGCGTCTCCTCGCCGGTTTCCGGGTCCATCGACCAGGAAAATACTGCCATCTCGTTCGGGTGAACGCCGTCCCGCAACGCGCATCCGGGTGCGAAAGCTTCGATCTCGGCGATGCCGAGCAATTCGCCGGAATCCGCGCCCCAGGCCTCGTCGATCTGCGCCTTCATCGCCGGCAGGGCGAAAGGGCCCGGCTCGCCCGCGTGATAGGTGAAGTTGATCGAGCTGTCCTTGATGTCGACGCCCATATCCTTGGCTACTTCGGCCAGGCGCAGCGCAAACGTCGGTGTCGAGATCAGCACCGTCGGCTTCAGCCGCAGGATGTTGTTGATGTGGCCCTCGGAGTTGGCGCCGCCGCCGGAGATCACGCGGCAGTCCATCCGGCGGGCGCCGAAATAACACGACCAGAAGCCCGCGAAATTGCCCCAGTTGAAGGCGAAGTAGAAGGTATCCGCCGGTCGGATGCCGTGCGCCCAAAATCCGTAAGTCCAGCTCTCGCCGACCTTCTCGGTATCGTAGGCGGAGTATGGCACGGCGAGCGGCGCGCCGGTCGAACCCGACGTTTCCACGTGGTGCGCGACCATCTCCATCGGCAAGGTCAGCGTGTCGCCGTAGGGTGGACGCTCCTGCTGGAAGCCGATGATGTCCTTCTTGTCTGTTATCGGCACCTTGCGCTTGAAATCCTCCAACGATCGGATGTCGCCGGGCTTCAGGCCAATTTCATCGAAGCGCCGACGATAGAAGGGGCTGTACTCGTGGACATAGGCGACGAGCTTCTGCAGCTTGGAGAGGTGCAGCGCATCGAGCCTATCGCGTGGCATGGTCTCGATGGCTTCATTCCAAAAGGAGGCTTTGGCGGCACTGTCGGTCAGGTAGGTGATGGGAGCGGGCATCAGAGGAACTTTCGATTGGCCAGATGGTCCGGCACGTCGAACTCCAGCTCCTCGAGCAGTGGCACGGTTTCCGCGATGTATTTCTGGCGCAACGCCTCGTTCGACTTCGACTTGATCCCCCATTTCACGTAGGTCTCGGAGTTCTTGCTGTCCGATTTGCCGAACATGTCGAGCACAGCCGGCCACCATTTGTGCAGGCCGTCCTGAGCTTCTTTGCGGCCATCGGTCGTCTGGCAGATCTCGTGGATGTAGTTCAACCCCGTCTTGGCGTGGAAGTATTCCTCCTTCTCCAGCGTCGGCGATGCTTCCGCCAGCGGCGCGTAGGTCGATCCGACCCATTCGATGCCGACATAAAGTCCCACCCGGTCGCCAATACCGTGGAACCAGGCGACGTCGACCCAGGATTTGAGCGGGATGTAGAACAGATACTGCTTCAGCTTCTGGTTCATCTCGGGGTCTTCGCCGAGGCCGCGTACGAGTTCGGCCACGATGTGACCGTGTTGGACTTCCTGGCGCACGATCTCCGATTCGATCAGCAGCGATTTGGTGTCGGGCGCGTAGGCGAAACCGGCTTCCGCGATACGCGCGAGCAGACGGCGGTACTCCACGTTGCCGTTCTGCTCCACGTGATTGTACTTGAGCAGCTTGATCAGAAACTGCCGGTATTCCTCCGGCATATCCGGATCGTTCTCCTTGTACATCGGCAGTTTGGCGGCGGCTTCGTTCATCTCGGATCTCCGGTATCGCAGTCGCGCATCATCGCTCAAGCGCCCTGCGGGCTTCCTTTGGGCGCTTGTCGACGACACGGGTGGTCTTGAGCTCGAAACGAGGCAGGCTTTCCACGGCCACCGGCGTGCAGTCGAGCCGGACCTTGAGCGCCGTTTGGATGTGTGCCTGAAGCCTCTGGGCGAGCGCCGCCCAGTCGCGCTCGGCAGTCCCTTTTACCGGCTCGAACACGATCTCCATCTCATCCAACGGCCCCTTCTTGGATAGCACCATCTGGTAATGATTGGACACGCCTTCGACTTCCGAAATGAGGTTGTCGACAGCGGTTGGGTAAACGTTGGTGCCGCGGACCGAGATCATGTAGTCGGAGCGGCCCAAGATAACGCCGTCGAGCTTGACCCAGGTGCGTCCGTCAGCGCCGTCGAACGTACGGCGCACGAGATCGTGGGTCCGGTAGTTGATGAGCGGCTGGGCGGAGTTGGAGTAGGAGGTGACGATGTTCTCGCCGATCTCCCCGTCGGGCACCTCCTCGTAAGTGTCCGGGTCGATCGACCAGCAAAAGACGTTCATCTCGTCGACCAATACGCCGTCGCGATTGGCGTCGCCGACCCCGAAAGCATCGATCTCGGCGATGCCCATATGGTCGCAGCTCGTCGCCCCCCATTCGCGGTCGAGCGCGTCGCGCTGCGCAGGCAAGGCGAATGGGCCGGGTTCGCCGCCGCCGACGGTAAAGTTGATCGAGCTTTTCGACATGTCGTGGCCCAACTCACGAGCCACCTCGGCGATCCGCAGCGCGTAGGTCGGAGTAGCGCACAGCACCGTCGGTTTCATGCGGAGGATGTTTTGAATGTGGCCGGCGGTGTCGGCGCCGCCACCGGAGATCAGCCGCGCCCCATAGCGCCGCACACCCCAATAGGTCGACCACAAGCCGGCGAAGTTGCCCCAATTGAAGGCGAAGTAAAAACTGTCCCCCGGGCGGATGCCAAGCGCCCAGAAAGCGTGGCACCATGGTTCGCCATAGCGTTCCGTGTCATAGGCCGAATAGGGGATGGCCAGCGGCACGCCGGTGGTCCCCGAGGTCTCGCAATGATGCACCACCATCTCCAGGGGCAGAGCGGCGGTGTCGCCGTAGGGCGGGCGTTCCTGCTGGAAATGCACGAAATCATTCTTGTCGGTGATCGGAACCTTGCGCTTGAAGTCCTCCAAGGAGCGGACATCGTCGGGTTTCAGTCCGACTTCTTCGTATTTCGCCCGGTAGAAGGCGCTATGGTCGTAGGCGTAGCGGAGCAGCAGTTGGAGTTTTTTCAGATGCAGCGCGTCAAGCCGCTCGCGCGGTAGCGTCTCCATGTACTCGTTCCAGTAAGCCGATTTGGCGGCCTTGGGCGTGAAATGTGTGATGGGGGCGGGCATCTATGATGGGATCCTACAGCTCCGGCGTCATTCCCGCGCAAGCGGGACACCAGCAATGGTACGGCAGAGACTTGGTCGATGGCCATGGATTCCCGCTTGTGCGGGAATGACGTTAGAGAAATCCGGTCCAAGCAGCATCAGGTGTACTGGCGGTTTGCCAAATGGTCGGGAAGATCGAGCTCCAAAGCTTCGATCAACGGAACGGTCTCGGCGATGAATTGCTGCCGCAGGTCTTCATTGCCCTGGGTTTTGATGCCCCACTGCACGTATGTCTCGGAGTTCTTGGAGTTGGAGCGGCCGAACATGTCGAGCGCCGCCGGCCACCATTTGTGAAGCAGATCCTGGGCCTGTTTGCGGCCGTCCTCGCTCTTCAGGATGGCCCGCACGTGACGCAAGCCCGTGTCTGCATGGAACTGTTCCTCGCGCTCCAGGCGCGGCGAGACCTTGGCTAGCGGCTCGTAAGTCGCACTCATCCACTCAATGCCGACATAAAGGCCGACCCGGTCGATTAGGGCGTGAAACCAGGCCACGTCGCACCAGGTCGAGAGCGGCATCTTGAAGGCGTATTGGCCGATGGGTTTGTCGATCTCCGCGCTCTCGCCGAAGGATTCGATCAGGCGCGCGACGATCATGCCGTGCTCGGCCTCCTGTTTGACGATCACCGCTTCGGTCAGCGCGTCCTTGCCACTTGGGGCATGGCGCAGCCCGGCATCGGCGATGTTCGCGACGACCTCACGGGAGTAGGGGTTCCCGGCATTCTCAATATGAGCGTGCTTCAGCAGCTTGATCATGAAGGCTCGATACTGCTCGGGCATGTCGGGGTCGTTGCGCTTGTACATGCGCGGTGCATCGGGTTTAGACCTGGCCTCGGCCATAAGGGCCCTCCGTTCGGTGTCGGTCAGTTGGCGACGGGCGCGAGGCCCGCCAGCGTTGTCGTGCGCAGCGCTCGGACGAGTTCCTCGCCATCGAGGTCTCGGCCGCGGCGCAGCCATTCCAAGAAAGTGCCGTCATGGCCGGCGATCACGATCGCAGCCTGTTCACGCGTTGCGACATCGCTCCGGAATGCGCCGCGAACCTTGCCGTGCTCGATAATTGCTTCGACTGCGCCATAGAGCCGCGCATAGATCGCCTTGATGCGCCGCTCCGTCGGATCGGCCGCGCCACGAAATTCAAGCGACATCAGGATCAGCAGCAGAACGTATTCCCAGCGGTCGACGCCAAGCATCGCCTGGCCGTGGACGAAGGCGACCAGCCGGGCCATCGGATCGTCGCCGGCATCGGCGGTCCGTACCTCCATCTCGTCGACCACGATGGTTTCGGCGCGGTCGAGCAGCTGGTCGAGCAGCTTGGCCTTGGCGCCGAAATAGAAAAAAACCGAGCCCTTGGTCAGGCCGACCATATCGGCAATCGCCTCGACGGACGTATGGCGGTAACCCTGGCTGACGAAAAGCGAAAGCGCCGCGGCCAGCAAACTCTCCACGCTGGCTTCGCGCTGGGCACGCTTGGTGAGCGGTTGGGCGTTCAATTTGGCGCCGTCAGATGGTGTCACGTAAAAGATACTGACCGAATAGTAAGTGTAATTTCATGGCCGGTCAATTGCGACCCATGGCGAATCCGCGGTGGCGCGAGGCAATGCCGGCAAGTGGCCGGTCGGCAACTATCATGCTAGGCAGGGTTCGTCCGAAAGGCCTGAATCACGGGTCGGCGCTGGGCGCTCACAATGTGAAAGACGAGATATGCGCAAGACTGTCATTGTTCTGCTGGCGATACTGTGGAGCCAGGCGGTAGCGACCACCGTATTGGCGGAGGCGCCAGTCCAGACGGGGGTGGGTGCGCTGACGATCGAGCTGCCGGCGACTCCGCCGGGCAGCGCGGTGACCATAACCGCCCAGGGCAAGGCACGCGTCCGTCTGGCCGGCTATATGCGCTTGATGATCTGTGTGAACGGTCGTGCTTGCGGGCAGGGTGTCGCTTTTTGGGGTGGGGGCCCTCGCGAGATGGCGGCAAAGGCCAGTTGCGCGTTCAAATTGGGCGCCACGCCCGACAAAGTGGTGATACGCGCAAAGAGTTGCAGTGCCCGTTTGCCCGATGCGCCAAACGCTTTGACGTCGCGCGTGGTGCCCGGTGCCGACCTCAAACAGCTCGGCCTGGCTTTCCGGGGCAATATGAGCTGCGCCCAGGTGATCCAGGCGGCGGAGAAATTCTGCTGCGAGTTCAAGAAACGGTACAAAAACCCGAACGGCTGCTGACCCGCCGTGTTCGTCCGACCGATCACAAAATGGTGTCGACATCACCATATGGCCGGACCGACCGCGACCACGAGGTAAAAAGATGGCCACATCATACCGGTTCGACGATCGCGAGATCGATTGGAGCCTATTCGCCGGTTTCGACGACCTCTGGTATTACGTTCTTGAGGTGAACCAAGCCGCGCAAAGCGTTGATATGTTAATGAAGTTCGCGCCCGGTGCGCGGTGCGTACCGCACAACCATGTCGGCGCCACCAAGACGCTGGTGATCGATGGCGAACATCACGTCTGGCATCTGAATGGCCCCAATCCGGAAACACCCAAGATCAAGACCCCCGGCACCTTCACCTCCAATGACGGCGGTGAGATGCACCAGGAGGCCGGTGGGCCGGACGGTGCGGTGATTCTGCTGATGATGAAAGAGGTTGGCGGTCGGGTCTACGACCTGCTGGGCGACGACGGGAAACCCGAACGCAGGATCACTCTGGCCGACTTCCAGCGCGGCATTGAAAAGCAACAACGCCGTAAGAGCGCCTGATGCGTTAGCCGCGTGCCTCGAATTGCACCAGTTGGCGTTAGCTAAAGGTCGCCACCGCCGATCCGAATGGATCGAAGCGAGCCTCTGCCGTCATTGTGCGGTCTATCGGGTACTGCTTGGTGAAGGATCCGGTCATGACCACTTGGCCGGGCTCAAGTTCGCGGTCGAATTCGGCAAGCTTGTTGGCGAGCCATACGATTGAGGCGATGGCGCTCGATTCCATCACTGCATTGCCTTGCGCTTTTTCCTGGGATTTCCCGTCGATGAAGATTTCCACGGTGGTCTTGCCCAGGTCGTGGATGGCGGGGTCGTAGCGCGTTTCATCGCCGACGACAAAAGCGTGCTGCTGGCCGTTATCGGCGATCATGCACTTGAAGCCCTCCATCGAGTTGGGCCCACGGGTCTCGATGATCTCCATCGCCGGAGCGACCGTGGCGATCGCGGCTTGCGCGTCGTCATGGGTGACCCCAGGCCCCCGGAGCGTTTTGCCTATGGTCAGGCAGAGTTCATTCTCAAAGCCCGGACCGATCATGGTGTCACGCTGCCAGTTTTGGCCGCTTGGCCAGCGACCTTTCTTGAACAGCACTGCGAAGAGCGGTTCGGGCAGTCCGAACTGCTCGCGGATCGCCCGCGCTGTTAGGCCGACCTTCCAGCCAGCTTGGGGCTCGCCGCGCTCGGCGTGACGTTCGGTCAGCGCGAGGTTGATGCGGTAGGCGGTCTCCGGGGTCAGCTCGCTTTCCCATTTGAGCGGAAAAGCACCACTGCCGCGAACGACCCAGAAATCTTCGATGGCCTGGTTCATGTCGATCATGGTGAGCTGCCTAATCCTTGAGGAGTTTCTGCGCCTTCATGGCGGCCTTGACGCCGGGGTCTGCCTGCATGCGTTCGGCGAAGGCGGCGAGGTTCGGATAGGCCGACAACTTGCCGGGCAGGAACCCAGCCCACATGCAGAAGACCATAAGATAGGCGTCGGCCACGGTCCGACGCTCGCCCATCACCCAGTCGTGGCCTGCCATGTGGCGGTCAACGACGGAGAGCTGGAAGGCGACCTCCTCGGCGGCAATGGACTTGACCTCCTTCTGGGCGTCCTCGCTCTCGGCGTACCGGAAGGTGAGGAAGTAGGGCGTAAAGGAGGGGTGGATGTCGCCGTTGAAACCGGAAAGCCATTTCCGCATGGCGTTAACGCTATCTTCGTTCGTGTCGGGTCCAAGCTTTGCATCAGGCCAGTGCTCGGCGATCCACATCAGGACGGCGGGGACTTCAGTCAACACCCGTCCGTCATCGAGCTCCAGCACCGGCACCTTGCCGACCGGGTTGAGTTTCAAGAAGTCGGGCTTGCGGGTATCGCTGCGCTTGATCAGTTCAAGCTCGTAGTCCGCGCCTGCCCATTCGAGCGCGATGTTGGGGGCAAGGCCGCAGGAGCCGGTGAAGGAATAGAGTTTCATGGCGTTGGTGATCCCATTCTCGTGACGAGCCGATTGCCGTGACGTGCCGATTGTCGTGACGTGCAAGGGCCCATTCTGCAATGCTAGGCCGGCGGTTTCACGCGAATTGAGCGCAAGGCCGGGTCCGCCGCAACGGCGTTGTCCGTGATCGCGGGCTGGCCTACGATCTTGCGAAAGCTTGGATTGGCCGGAGGCAAGAATGCTCGTTTGGGCAAGGACATTGTGGAAAGAGGTGCGGCGATGAACGCGCCGCAGGCGTCGGCAATCGAGGCGACGCCTTGGCAGCGTGCGAGCCACAAGGCTTTCACCGAGGCGGGCATTGCCCAGGTCGCTTACGTGCCTGATGCGGGCCATACCGGGCTGATCGCGCTTTGCGCCGCCGATCCGCAGATCGAAATGACGGTGCTGACCACCGAGGAGGAGGGGATCGGCATCCTGGCCGGCGCCTGGCTCGGTGGTCAACGCGGCGCGCTTCTGATGCAGTCGAGTGGCGTCGGGAACTGCATTAACACGCTTGCCCTGACCGAGACCTGCAAGTTTCCGATGCTTCTGCTGGTGACCATGCGCGGCGAATTTGAGGAGTTCAATCCCTGGCAGGCGCCGATGGGGCGCTCCAGCCAGTCGGCGCTGGAGTTGATGGGCGTGACGGTCCACCGAACCGACGAGCCTGATGCACTCGGGCCGTTGGTGGCCGAGGCTGCCGCCGAAACCGCACGCCGAGAGCAGCCCGTCGCAGTGTTGATCGGGCAGAAACTGATTGGCGCGAAGAAATGGTAGAGGGCCCTTTGACCAGCGCAGGTCAGCTCGAACGGCGCGCGGTCGTGGCGCGGCTGGTGCGCGACCGCGGCGGGGCTGCCGTGGTGGCAGGGCTGGGCTCGCCGACCTGGGACCTTGCCGCGGCCGGCGATCACGAGCGCAACTTCTACCTCTGGGGCGCCATGGGCAGCGCGGTGACCATTGGGCTCGGCCTGGCTCTAGCCCAGCCGGCGCTGCCGGTCCTGGTGATTACAGGCGACGGCGAGATGCTGATGGGGCTGGGCGCGCTCGCGACGGCGGGGGTCAAGGCGCCAGCCAACCTCGATGTCGTGGTGCTCGACAATGAGCGCTTCGGCGAAACCGGAATGCAGAAAAGCCACACCGCGCATGGGGTCGACCTGCCTGCAATCGCTGCGGCCGCTGGCTTCGGCTGGACCGAAACGGTCTCCGACGATGCGGAATTGGACACACTGTGCGGACGGCTCTATGCGTCCGACGGTTGCGGCTTCGCCAGTATCAAGATCGCGCCGGTCGATTGTCCAAGGGTGATGCCCGAGCGCGACGGTGCGGTGGTCAAGGACCGTTTCCGCCGTGCATTGCTGGGGGCCGATGCCGCCTGACCGATATCAGGCGCTTGCGGCCAGCTCCTCACCGGTGAACCAGAATGGGAAGTAATCCTGGTAGGCCGCGAGCCTGCGCTTGAGGTTTTGGGTGTCGGTCATGCTGCCGACCGCGTCGCCGCACACGTTGCAGATATTGGCGTAGCCCTGCTCGGCTGGATCTTTGTCGAGATGGTCGAAGATGCGGCCGATCGGGTTGGCGCCGATGTACTGCAAAATGGCGTTGTTCTCCAGGCCGACCAGCAGGTTCTTCAGCCCGTTTTCATGCACGTCACCGATGACGATACCGTCATTGTCGAAATTCATGCCGCAGCACGGACGGACCGAGCCGTCGGGATCGAAGACGATTTCATCGATGAAGGTGCAGGCCAGAAATTCCTCGGTTGGCTTGTGCGTCAGCTCCGCCTCGAATTGGGCGCCGCGGCCGACCGGTGCGACGCCGCGAAAGCGGATATCGACCAAGTCGCGCACGCCTTTGTCCCGCAGCAACGCCTCGATCTCGCGCTGACCGTCTGGGTTGTCCTCCAGCACCTCGTAGTCGATGACGATGTTCTTGGCGAAGACCTCGCGGTAGACCCGGATCAAGTTGATGATGATCTCGAAGGGCAGGAATTCCTGGTGGAACACGCCGGCGCTGACCTTGATGTGGTCGTCCGCCCGGCCGAGGCCGTTCATGAAGCCGGCGTCCTTCAGCTTGCCCAGCACCTTGCGCGCATTCTCCTCTGTGCGGGCAAAGAATCCGTTGGTGTATGTGCTGATCACCGGCACGCCGATCTTGCGCGCTTCGCTGACCAGCGCCAGGACGGTGTCCATGTACATGAACGGCTCGCCGCCCGTCAGGTTCATGTTGCGCATGCCGGTCTCCGGCATCTCGCGGACGATGCGCAGCATCGCCTCGGTATCGATGCGCTGGCCTTTCATGTCCGGTCCGGAGAAGTTGTAGCAATGCGCGCACTGGATGTTGCAGTGATAGGTGAAGCGGAAATTGATGCGGTAAGGATCGAAGAAGTATTTGTTGAGCGCCATCGCGAAGCTGTCGAAGCTGGCCTGGTCGCGCGGCATGCCGAGCCATGCCAGGAGCCGTGCAGGCTCGGCGCTGGCCACGAGATGGCGGGCGGCTTGTTCCAGCGGCTGAAAATGTGCGAGGCGTTCGCCTTCTACCGCGCCCTCCGGAAAGGGGTGGGCAACCAAGTAGCTCTGATAGAGAAGTTGCTGCCGACGATTCATCTCGGTCAGCATGAGATGAAAGAGGAACTGGCTGGCGAAGTCGTGCGCGGTTTTGTCGATTTTGTGCTGTTTCAGCCCGGCGGCGAGATTGTCATATCGGTCGAAGGGTTGCCTGCGTAGCGTCTGATAGATTTGCCCGGCCGCCTGGAGCATCTCCCTGTCGACCAGCCGACGGCGGACCATTTCCTGCAGATGCGCGTTGCTGACGTCGAAATCGGACAGGAAATCGCGCGACAGTGTCTCGGCCAGTCCAACCCACGCGGGATCGGTGCCCGTGGGCACCTCGGCAGCGTCGATCACGGACGAGACCGCCGACTGTCGCGCCGACGCAAGTGTCGTGCCGAGCGTTGCGATCCGTTCGCGTGGGCTTGGGCCACTGGCGGCGGCCCGTTTTGCGATGTCGAGCGTCGTCTGATCCACCGGTTTTGCCTGTTGGACCGCTAAAGGGTGCGCTGTGCCGGGAAGGCCCGGGCCTGGCAATGTCGCTTCTGCTTGTTATGAGGCGCGCAGCGACGAAGTCAAGCGGGCCGGACCTCGATGAGGTAAGAGACTGAAAGCTCAAGCGCCAGCACGCCGTCCTGATTGATGAGGGTTTCTTTGCTGGTAATGATGCCCATGCCGGGACGGCTACGGGACAAGCGTTTGGCCGTGATAAGGCTGCGGCCGGTCAAGATGTCGCCCGGACGGACGGGCGCCACGAAGCGAACCGTCTCGTATCCGAAGGCGCCGCGCGTGGCCATATCAGTGGTGCCCTGGTTGCAGAGCCGGGTGAAGATCGCAAGCGTGTGGATGCCGGAGGCAGTCAGCCCGCCATAGAACGTGGAAGCGGCGAAAGCTTCGTCGATATGGAACGCGCGGGGATCCCACTGGCGGGCAAAGGCGATCATCTCGTCCCTGTCTGTGGTGTATTGCCCGTATTCGATGATCTGGTCGACCTCAAGGTCTTCATAGCAAACGGTCATGGGCAGGCTAACCTTTGGATATCCGGCCAATCGCCGCGAAGACGCGGTGCGGCACATTGAGCGGATCGTCGGGAAACCCCGCCGCTAGCATGGCCGCATGTGCGTTGTCGAAGTCCGCGACCTTGTCCTCGGGCAGGCTGGCGCCGACGCCGGCGCTGGCCCGAATGCGGCCTCGCCAGGCCTCGTGGCCGTAGGGTACTTCGACATCGAAGCTGAAGCTCTCCAGCCCTTCGAAACCCGCAACGGCCAGATCGGTCATCCAGTCGCGATAAATGCCTGTACTCCCGGACCAGCCCCAATCCGGATTGTACTCAAGGATCAGCGCTTCAGTGGCTTCCACAATGTTGCCCGGCAATGGCAGCCAATCGAAATGGGCGATCGCCAACCTGCCACCCGGCCGCAACAAACGATGGGCTTCCGCGGCAGCGCGAGGGCGGTCGAACCAGTGCCAGCACTGACCGGCCGTGACGGCGTCGAAAGTGGCACTGGCCAGCCCGGTTGCCTCAGCGCTTTCGCAAACATAATCGATTTTGATGCCAGCCTCCGCGTCGAGCGCACGGGCTTGGTCCAGCATGTCCTGCGATGGGTCAAGACCGGTGACCTTCAGGCCGCGCAGCGCAAAGCCGCGGGCGAGCGTGCCGGTTCCGGTGCCCAGATCGACCAGGGCCTGGCCCGAGCCGCCCACCCCATAATCGGCAATGCGGTCGAAGAAGGCATCGGGAAAGCCCGCGCGGTGTTTGCGGTAGTCTTCTGCCGTACGGCCGAACTGGACGTCTGCGGATGGGGTCATTCGAATTGGATCATTGGCACATTCATCCGCTGAGGCCGAGCCAGCCGGCGTCGTCGGATGATCCGATGGCCGAGCCCCTCAATGAAAGAGGGGCGCGCGGCCCCCCTTTCCGTGACTTCTGAACGACGTCCGCTCTATTCCGCTGCCACCGATGGCAGGCCGGAAAGCGCCATCGCCAACTCGCCTTCGTCATAAGGTTGGTCGACGAGCTTGCCGGCGAAGTAGTCGGAATAGGCGCCCATGTCGTAATTGCCATGGCCGCAAAGGTTGAAGAGGATGGTCTTCTTCGTGCCTTCCTTCTTGGCCTTCAAAGCCTCGTCGATCGCGCCTTTGACCGCATGGTTGGCCTCCGGTGCCGGCAGGATGCCCTCAGCCTTGGCGAACAGGACGCCGGCATCGAAGCACTCGGTCTGGTGATAGGCGCGGGGCTTGATCTCTCCCAGATGCGCAAGCTGAGAGACCAGCGGCGCCATGCCGTGATAGCGCAGGCCACCGGCATGGAACCCCGGCGGCACGAAGGTCGAGCCCAAGGTATGCATCTTCACGAGCGGCGTCAGATGCCCGGTGTCGCCGAAATCGTATGCGTACTGCCCCCGCGTCAGCGTCGGGCAGGCTGCCGGCTCGACTGCGATGATTTCCGCGCCCTTACCGCCGCGCAGCTTCTCGCCAATGAACGGGAAGGCGATGCCGGCGAAATTGGAGCCGCCGCCCGTACAGCCGACGATGATGTCGGGATCGTCGCCCGCCATCTCCATCTGCTTCATCGCCTCGATGCCGATGATGGTCTGGTGCATCAGCACGTGGTTCAGCACCGAACCGAGTGCGTATTTGGTGTCCTCGCGCTGAACCGCGCGCTCTACGGCTTCGGAAATTGCCATGCCGAGCGAGCCGGTTGAATCCGGGTCTTTCTGCAGGATGGCGCGGCCGGATTCGGTCTCATCGGATGGGCTCGCCACACAGCGTGCGCCGAACGCTTCCATGAAGGCCTTGCGGTACGGCTTCTGCTGGAAGCTCACCTTGACCATGAAGACTTCGATCTCAAGGCCGAAGAGCGAACCCGCCAAGGCCAGCGACGAGCCCCACTGCCCCGCACCCGTCTCGGTGGTGATGCGCTTGACGCCCTCTTCCTTGTTGTAGAAGGCCTGAGGGATCGCGGTGTTCGGTTTGTGCGAGCCGGCCGGGCTGACGCCTTCGTACTTGTAGTAAATCTTGGCCGGCGTATCGAGCGCCTTCTCCAGGCGCCGCGCCCGGAACAACGGCGAAGGCCGCCACTGACGGTAGACGTCGCGCACAGGTTCCGGGATCTCGATCTCACGCTCGGTTGAGACCTCCTGCATGATGATCGCCATCGGGAAAAGCGGCGCCAGGTCGTCGGGGCCGACCGGCTGCTTGGTGCCCGGATGGAGCACCGCCGAGGGCGGCTCGGGCAAGTCGGCAGCGATGTTGTACCAATGTTTCGGGATATCCTTCTCGTCGAGAAGGTATTTTACGGTGTCACTCATGTCTTTCTCTCCACCCGTAAGTCGGTTGTTGCCCGCCGATTCGTCGGATCTTGCTTCATTTCGTTCTTTTGCCGCGCGCCTTGACCGTCTGAGGCCTGTCGCGCGGTTCCATCGGTTGTCCGGAAACGCTTTAAGTGTAAACTATTAGCCGCCGGAGCGGGACCAATGTGCACGCTCCGCCCGGCGTTGAAAACCCCTGACTTATTGAAGCGGAGGCGGATGTGAGCGGCGATCAGACGGCGCGATATACAGGCACGGCAGAGGATGGGGCGCTCCAAGGCGAGAAGGTCTTTACGGACTTCGCCGAGCGCATGACCTATGGCGGCTACCTGCAGCTCGACCGGATCCTCGATGCGCAGGCGCCGCGGGCCGGCACCCATGACGAGATGCTGTTCGTGGTAATCCATCAGGTCAAAGAGCTGTGGATGAAGCTCATGCTGCACGAGCTCGAAGCGGCGCTCGTCCATTTGCGCGCGGACGAGTTGCGGCCAGCCTTCAAGATGCTGGCGCGCTTCAAGCGCATCCTGGAGCAGCTGATCGGCGCCTGGTCGGTTCTGACCACCATGACCCCGGCGGACTATTCGCGCTTCCGCGACGCGCTCGGGCAGTCATCGGGGTTCCAGTCCTATCAATACCGCTCGATCGAGTTCATCCTCGGCAACAAGCAACCGGCGATGTTGAAACCGCACGCTCATAACGAAGCGGTTCATGCCAGACTGAAAGCGCTGATCGAGCGTCCCGGCCTCTATGACGAAGCGATTGCGCTATTGGCCCGGCGCGGCTTTGCCATCGATGCGGATCTGTTGAAGCGCGACTGGAGCGAGCGCCACGCTTTCGACCGTTCGGTCCACGATGCCTGGCTTGAGATATACCGTGACCCGGAGCGCTACTGGGATCTCTACGAACTGGCGGAGAACCTGCTCGACATCGAGGATCTCTTTGAGACCTGGCGCTTCCGCCACGCCAACACAGTGGAGCGCGTCATCGGTATGAAAGGGGGAACGGGCGGCACCTCCGGCGTGCAGTATCTCCGCCGCCAGATCGGCACGCGTATCTTTACCGAACTCTGGGCGGTGCGGACGGAGGTGTGAGGATTGGGCCCGGCACCGGTTGAGCCTGGATTACGATTCGACTAGCATGGCATCCGGGGCCTGCAGGGGAACTCCACCTGGAGTGCAGAGGACAGGGGCACGCCGTTATCCGTGAACATTTTTGAGGCAAGGCTTGAGCCGATGGCGCTCCGGTGCTTCAAGGCACCAAGAGCGGCGCCGCAACTGTGGCGTAGAAGCTTGCAATCTGCGTGCGCCTTGGCGCTGGGCCGGACACAAGGAAAGACCGTTGGTCGATGAGCGGACATGTCGCTGATATCCATCATAATTGCTCTTCTCGCCGTCTTGGTTGGCGTCATGGTCTGGCGCGCTAATCAGGCCGGGCCGCCGATCGAGGAAGTCCGCAAGGGCGGGCGGCTGATGCTGCGCGGCTTCGGGCCCAGCGGCGAGGATGTCGAGGTCACCATCTTTTCCCGCCATCTCTACAGCGAAGACGACGAGACCTGGATTGAGCTCGAGGGCGAATGCCAGTTCGGGCCGATCTCGGTCAATCTCGAGGCCTCGATGCCGGTCAGCGTCGACGTGACGATCCGCAAGCTCACTTTCGACGATATCAAGCTGAGCGAAGAAAAAATCGCGGCGATCGAAAAGGCCGACGAAGGCAGTTTCCTCTTTGAGGGGACCCGGTACGAATACGAAGATTGGGGCAAGGCCGTCTATCACGAGCACGGCAATCTCGACAGCAAGGAACGCCTCAAATACTGGGAATTTGAGAGCGAAGACGGCAACACGATCACCGTGGAACACTGGGAAGACGGCTCAATCGAATGCTTCCTCGCCAAAGAGCTGCCGCGCTCGGAGGTGAGGGTCTGGTCGACGACGGGGGAAAGCTGAGATGAACTGGGCAAACGCGCTAGACGATTTCCTGCAGGCGCTGGCCTTCATCGGCATCTACGCCGTGCTGATCTTCGTGGCGCGGCTGCTGATCCAGCTCACCATTCCTGGCAAGCTCAACGACGCGCTGGCCAAAAACGACAATCCGGCGGTCGGGATCACCCTGGCCGGCTATTACATCGCCACGTCGATTATCTTCATCGGCGTATTGGCCGGGCCGAGCGCGGGCTTCGTGAAGGACCTCATCGCGGTTTCGCTCTACTCGCTGGCAGGGCTCGTGCTGCTGACGATCTCCGGGTTCGCGCTGGACAAGCTGGTGATGACCAAGTTCTGCAACATCACCGCGATCCTGGAGAAGCACAATGCCGGCATGGCGGCGGTGCGCTTCGGCTTTTACGTCGCCACCGGGCTCGTTGCCGCCGGAAGCGTCTTCGGGCAGGGCGGTGGGCCGGAAACCATGATCGCCTTCTTCGCCTTGGGACAGGCAGTGCTTTTCCTATTCGCAAAGATCTACGACTTGACGACGCCGTTCGACCTGCAGCAGGAGATCGGTGCCGGGAATGTCGCGGCGGGCGTTTCCTTCGGCGGCAGCGTCATTGCCCTCGGCATCATCATCGCGCGCGCGATCGCCGGCGATTTCGTCGCCTGGGGGCCCAGCCTCATCTTTTTCGGCGTCATGACTGTCGCCGGTGTGGTGATGCTGCAGATCCTCCGTGTTGTGATGGACAAGGTGCTCCTGGCCGGCCACAACTTGAACCGGGAGATTGCCGAGGATCGCAACGTGGCGGCCGGTTTCGTTGAGATGTCGATCGCGATCGCTTTCGCGCTCGTCTTGGCGGCGCTGATGTAGGCGCCGATGGCTTCCCCCGAAACAGCCATTGAAGAAGAATTCGTCCCGGTCGAGGAGCGACTCAATTTCGGCTGGATCGCCATGGTCCTGGCTGTCTTCGCCCTTTTGTATTCGGTTTCGGCGGGTTTCTTCAGCACGTCCTCGAGCAGCGTTACCAAAGTTGTCGCAGCCAGCAATCTCTATGGCCCGATCGAAATCAGGCGCCCCAACCGCGTCATTCGGATCAGCGTCAAGAATACGGGGCCGCGTCAAGGGTGGGCATTCGTCGAAGGCGAAATCCTTGACGTCAACAAAAAGCCTGTGCTGTCGTTTGGCGGCTCGTACTGGCATGAGAGCGGCTATGACGACGGCCACTGGTCCGAGCGCGAATCCAAGAAGGATGTGCTGGCGCGTTTCCCCAAACCCGGCATCTATTTCCTCAAATTCAAGGTCGAGGGCGGCAACAAGCGTGAAAGGACCGGAAAGGACATCACGGCTTCCAGCAAGCTGACGGTCGGTCTCGATTACCGGCGCGGCAGCTCGATATTCTTCAACTGGCTGGCCGGTTTGTTGTTGGCCGGCGCAATCATTCTCAACGAGAAGCAAAACCGCTCGATCCGGCGCTTCTTCAAACGTGGATTCAGGGCGGCAGCCAAGGCGTCGGACGAAGAGGACGATGAATAGGAAGACGAAGATCTGGATGTGGGTGACCGGCGGCGCTTTGTCGGTGCTGTTCCTGATCCTGATCCTGCCATCCTCCAGCGGTACCGGCTATCCGCGCGCCTCCAGCTACTATTATGCCCGGGGCGGGGGCTGGTACTGGTATGGCGGCACGGGCCGCATCTTTCGTGGCCCGAGCGTGCGCCGCGGCAGTTCTGGCAGCCGGGCGGGCGGCCGAGGAATTCGGGGCGGAAAGTAGATGACGACGGCCGGCGCGGCGGCGCGGCCGGCGCGCGGTTCGCGCGATGTCTTGACGCTCGTTTACGCCGTCTTCGTCGCCGGGCTGTGCTCGATCATTTACGAGCTCTTGATCGCAACAACCGTCACCTATTTCGATGGCGACAGCGTGCGGGCCTTCTCGCTTACCATCGGGCTCTACATGGCCGCGTTGGGTTTGGGGGCGTATCTCTCCAAGTTCATCCGCACCAACTTGCTGAAGGCGCTCGTAATCGCGGAGACCGCGCTGGGGCTTCTGGGTGGCTTCAGCGTGCCGATCCTCTACGCCGCCTTCGGCTATACCGACGAGCTCTTCGTGCCGGCCTGGATCGGGCTCACGGTCGCGGTCGGATTGCTCATCGGACTTGAGGTGCCGCTGCTGACCCGTCTACTGGAGCGCTATACCTCATTGCGGGTCAGCATCGCCCATGTGCTGTCGCTCGACTATGGCGGCGCGTTGCTTGCGACCGTCGCATTTCCATTGCTGCTGTTGCCATTTCTGGGCACCTTCCGGGTCGGCCTCGTCTTCGGGCTGATCAACATGTCGATCGGCCTGTTGCTCCTTTGGCAGTTTCCCGCCCGCATCGGGCGGACGAGTACGGCGCTCTTCCGCATGCTGTCGCTGGCAATAGCGCTGGCGATTGGCGTCGGCCTGTTTTTGGCCAACGATGTGCTGCATGCGTGGAATCGCAGCATCTATGACGGCCGTACGGTCTACGCCAAGCGCACGCGTTTCCAGCAAGTGGTGCTGACCACCTATCGCGGCGATTTGCGGCTCTATCTGAACGGTGGCCTGCAGTTCTCGTCGCGCGACGAGCATCGCTATCATGAGTCGCTGGTGCATATTCCGCTGGCGGCGCTGCGAGCCCGCTCGCGCCGGCCGATGGATGTGTTGCTGCTGGGCGGCGGCGACGGACTGGCGGTGCGCGAGCTCCTGAAGCATGCCGATCTGCGGTCGGTCACGCTTGTCGATCTGGACCCGGCGATCGTGCGTCTGGCGCGCAACAATCCCCACATGCGAGGCCTCAACCGGAACAGCCTAGCCGACCCCAGGGTACGGGTGATTACCGGCGACGCCTTCAAGTTCCTCAAGAAACGGGGCCGGCTTTACGATGTCGTTATCGCCGATCTGCCCGACCCCAGTACCAGCGCGCTGGCGAGGCTCTACTCGGTAGGGTTTTATCGGCTGGTGCGGTTGAACTTGGCACCCGACGGCGTTTTCGTGACCCAGGCGACCAGCCCCTATGCCGCGCGCAAGGCGTTCTGGAGCATCAACGCCTCCGTGGCGGCGGCGTTTTCCCACAGCCGGCCCTACCACGCTCAGGTTCCGTCTTTCGGCGAATGGGGGTTCGTGCTGGCGTCGCCCAGGCCGATTGAAATCGATGCGATTTCGCGTGCCTTGACCGACAAGACCCGCTTTCTCGATGCGCCAACGGCCCGCCGAGCCTTCCATTTCGAGAAGGATATCAGGCGTCTCAAGGTCGGCCCGAGTACGCTCGACCGGCCCACGGTTTTGCGCCACTACCTCGACGGCTGGCGCCACTGGGACCGCTGATCGGCTGAGACCGCGCGGTTAGCGACGCCTGACGACGATTGCGTTGTGGACCTTCCACAATCCTTTCAGATGCAATGACGAATTCCCGGCCTGCATATAGGCTTGCGTCGATGGGCCTCCATCTAGGTTGAGCGCGACATTGCAGCTGAATCCCCCGTCCTTGCGGCGCGCGGCCAGAACCTTGGCGAGCTCGTATAGGCTGAGGCCGCCGGTCACCACGACCACGGTGAAACGGCCGGGGGTGAGGCAGATCGCAGAGCGCGGCAGCCGATTGAAACTGTTGGAGCGAATGCCGAGCTTGCCGCCGGGCTCAACGATCACCGGCCCGCTCTGGACAGCGTCGTCCAGGCCTTCAAGCGAACCCACGGCGCGGCGCCAGACGATCTGAATCTGGCCGCCGCGGCGCAGCAGTACACCGGAGCCTCCCTTGCCGGTGATTTCCCCCAACCGCACCCCGCCGACCACCAATAGGCCGGATGCGGAGAGGCGGTTGCCGGCGTCAATGTCGAAGAAGCCGCCATTGACCGCCATCAGCGCGCCATGCGCCTTGGCGAACGCAGCAACGCTGCCGCCATTGTGGTCCGGCAATGTCGCCACGCGTAGCGCGTAGCGGTCTTGTGCGAAGGACCAAGCGTGGAAGGCGATGCGGTCGGCCTTCAGCTCGACGCGGCGATAAATGATGCCCCGGTCGATTGTCTCGCGCTTGCCGCGACGCAGTGCCAGCATCAGATGCGGCAGGATCTTCGCCGCGGCGGCTGAGCCGGTGAATGGCCAGCGCGGATGGTCGAGGTCGATCGCCTGGGCCTTGGCTTCCCATTCTTTCGCTTTGCCGGTATTGCCGACGCTACGCTCGATCTGGCCAATGCTCCAGTACGCCATCGCAAACTTCGCATCGATGCGGGCCGCCTCCAGCAAGCGCTCGCGCGCTGTATCGGGCCGTTGGCGACGCATCGCCCGCTGCGCCATGAGATAATGCGCGAAGGCGAGCAACGAGGCGGTCGGGCGTTCCTTCGATTTGCGCCGTACAAGCGCGCGCGGGTTGACGTCGAGCCCGTAGACCAGCGCTTGTGGAATGGTCTTGTAAAGCTTGCGGAGGACCGGGAAGGGGGCGCTGAGCTCGGTGCTGGAAACGACTGTGCCCGTCGGGTTTAGCAGCGTGACGGAAATCGAAACGTCTTCGTCGATGCGGTCGATCCGGCCGACGATGGCGTGATAGCCCTTGGGCAGAGTGCGGTTGACCGTCGCGGACGAGCGAACGGCCATGCCACGATCGTTGAACAACTCGACCAGATTGCGTTCGACCTTGTTGCGCAGCCAGGCCATTTCGGGACGCCTGTCGCTGACGGCGAACTTGCGGATCTCTATGCCGGCCGCCTTGCCTGGGGACGCGGCGTCGCTTCCGAACCACGGCCCGGTCAAGAGCCAGCCTGCAACGACCGTGACAACCAGTATCGCCGCGGCGGCAGCCGTTGCCAGACGGCGACCAAGCGCCGGGCGGCGGCTTATGCCGGTCGACCCGATGACGGACTGCGGTTTCGCCTTACCGGTTTCCGCCGTGGCGTCCGCATCCAGCATATGGCGCCATTCGGCCGCGCTTTGCGGCCGATCCTCTTGGCGCAGCGCCAGGGCGGCATCGATTGCGGCCAGGAACGCCTCACTATAGGACCCGCCAGCCGCAGCCCGGGCGGGGACCAGGGTGTCGTCGCGGGTGCGCTGGGGCGCGTCCGCCGGTTTGCCTCCGGTGATCGCCCGATAGAGCGTGGCGCCGAGGGCGTAGATGTCGGTCCAAGGTCCCTGTGGTGCCTGTTCCGAATATTGCTCGATCGGGGCATAGCCGGGCGTGACGATGCTGGTGAGCCCCTGGCTCTGTGCACCCACCGCCTGCCGGGCAGCGCCGAAATCGAGCAGCACCGGCGAGCCGTCGGCTGCGCGGATGAAAATGTTTCCCGGTTTGATGTCGCGGTGGATGTAGCCATCGGCGTGGATCGTATCCAGCCCCTGAAGCAACGGCATCGCGATAGCGCGAAGTTCGGCCTCGGGCAGTGTCTTGTGCGCCGAAAGTATGTCGCGGAGGCTCTCGCCTTCGACGTAATCCATCACCAAATAAGCCGTGCCGTGGGAATCGAAGAGCTTGAGCGCCGGCACGATATTGGGGTGGCGGAATTTGACCAGGGTTCGACCTTCGCGCTCAAAGGCCTTCAGCCCGCTTTCATAAGCGGCGTGTTCCCCGTCGTTGATCGGTCTGACGCTGATGCCGTCACCAAGATCGCGCATGGCCAGGTGGCGCGGCATGTATTCCTTGATCGCGACGTCGCGGTCCAGCCGGATATCGTGCGCCTTATAAGTGATGCCGAAACCGCCGGCGCCTAGCGGCGGACCGATCCGGTAGCCTTCAAGGACCACTCCGGTGGGGAGCACATTGCCATGCCGCTGAGCCATAGTCCTCCTCGACGGGTGGGCGGTAGCCTTGCCGTCCACAGGGGCGCTCGCCACAGGGGCGCTCGTTAGGGCGGCCATCCTTGCGTAGTAGAGCGGCGGGATCAAGGCAGCCTTCGATGTGGCCGGTCGACGCTTTCATTTCATTGGCGCCGCCGGCAAGCTTGGGACTCCGCGCTGTCGGTGGTTTGAGTTCCTTAAAAATTTCCAAATATTGTATAAATATTTATCAATAATTATTAATAAACTTTCGACAATTATTAACAGTAATTGAGAATTAGTTTGCGTATTGCGCAGTTCTGTGCAATATTAAATTAACGATATCTATCCAGAATGAGGAACCGGTGATGTTCATTTCAGTGCTTAGGGGGTTTTTGCGCGATGAAGCCGGCGAGGTCGCCGTTTCATACGGATTGATTGCGGGTTTGATTTCTGTTGCCGCGATCATCGCATTCGGCGAACTCGGCACGTCGAGCGCCGAGCTCTACAACACGGTCGCTCAGCTCCTCAAAAAGGGAGGCTGACCGGCACTGAGGATTGACCGGATCGACGGATGGCCGAACAGGCACTGAACGCGAAGACGATGCAGACCGCGGATGGCCAAATGGCAGCCGTCCCGACCGGCAATCGGAACGATCCAAACTCGAGCGCCAGCAACCCAACCGATTCCGACAATTCACCGGCGCAGCTTGAAGCAGCGGATGTTAACCTTGTCCGCGGCGACAAGATGGGGCGCGGCGCGGTCAGAGTGGCCCGCAAAGTGGCCGCGGCCTACTGCAAGACCGAGGGCGAAGGCGAAACGCGCGAGCACGCCGAAGCGATCATTTCCGAATGGATGGAGCGCGGCGAGGAAACCATCCGCGCGACCTTGGCGACCCAACTGGCCGATTGCCCGTTCCTGCCGCCCCAACTGGTTCAAGCCATGGCCAGTGATGTCGGTGCCGTGGCCGCGGTTATTTTGGAAAAATCTGAGGCGCTAACCGAAGACGATCTTTCAAAAATGGTTGATACCGGTGAGCTTGCTCACCGCATGGCGATCGCGGCGCGCCGTTTCGTGCCGCATCTCATTTCGGATTCGCTGATCGATCAAGGCGAGAAAGACGTCGCCATACGCCTCTTGGAAAACGAAGGCGCCAAGCTCTCTGAACCGGCTTTGCACCGCATCATGGATGAGTACAACAAGAACACCGATGTTGTTAAAGCGCTGACCGAGCGGGGACGCGTGCCGAGTTCGGTCGCCGATCGAATTGTCGCGCTGCTGGCCGAGCCTCCGGTTGAGACGGCCGAACGGCCGCATCCGTTATTCGCCCGCACGATCGGTATGGCGAAGCCCAAGCAGAAGAAATTCGGTGGCATAAACGCAACGGAGCTGGCCGACCAAGTTGCCGGCGCCGGGCGGCTTACGCCCGCATTTTTGCTGCGTGCGCTGTGCGACGATCGACGTAGCGTCTTCGAAGCCGGCATCGCTCGGCTCGCCGGTCTGCCGGTGGGCAATACCATCGGCGTACTGATTTCCGGTAGCGAAGAGCATTTGAGTACCCTCTTCAAGCGGGCCGGAGTGCCCGAGCCGTTCCGCCGTGCCTTTCACCAAGGGATCGAAGTGCTGCTTCGCGATGGCGAGTACGATCCGGAATCCGGTATGAGCTATGATCAGGTTGGTGACGCCGTTCTTGAGGTATTCAAAAACGACGACACGCTAAACCTGGATGAGTACAAGGCGGTGCTGCTGCGCCTTTACGAACTGCTCGAACGTAAGGCCGGTTCGAAGAAATCCGATCCCAAACAAAGCGGCACCGGGGCCGCGGACGCAAAAGACCGTTGAGAGGGGTTGGCTTCTAGCCTTATCTCTTATCCTTTCTTTTCTCCGACCATTTCCACCGGGGCGATGAGCCCATCCTCGATATTCCGGGTCATGTTGGCGAACTTCAGCGCTGCGTCTTCGCCCATGAGGATATGCAGGCCGAGCGGGGGCGGTCCGTCTTGCCCGACGCGGGCGCGAACTTCATTGAAGAATGCAAGAGCGAAATCCCGCCGGGCGTTCTCGGCGAGGACGGAGAGGCCGGCCGCCTCCATCGCGCCCCGGTAGTCGGCCGGAGAAGCCAGGAAGCTGGTCACCTCGTCCGCCGCCCAGGGGACTGGAAAGGCGAGGGGGCCCTCACCGATGCGCATGACGTCGAAGACACCGAAGCGCCCGCCCGGTTTGACCACGCGAGCGGCCTCGGCGAATAATCGGGTCTTGTCGGCGATGTTCATGCCGACATGCAGCAGACAGGCGATATCGAAGGCGCCGTCCGGAAAAGGCAATTCCAGGCCGCTCGCCTGGCGGTAGGAAACCCGGTCCGCCAAGCCGACCCAACCCGACATGGCTTCCGCGACGGCGATATACTCCTCCGTCAGGTCGACGCCGGTAACCGTTGCGCCATATTCGGAGGCGAAGAACCGGGACGCTCCGCCGATACCGCAGCCAATGTCGAGCAGCGTCAGGCCAGGCGTGACACCAAGGGTCTCGGCGAAATGCTTTGTGGCCTGGCGCCCGCCGATATGAAATTCGTCGACTGGCGCCAGATCGGCTGGGGCCAGCTTGGTAAGATCTTTGCCGGCCGCCCCCAGGGCCTCGCGGATAGCAGCTTCCAGGCTGCCGTGGGTGTAGTGACGCTCGACTGTGGTCTCGGTACTCATACTGCGCGGCTCCCGTGCAAACTCGAAACCGATCCTGATGATCGGCCGCCAATATACGGGCGGCGGCGCCTGGAAGAAACCGCGTAAGCTGGCCTTTCATGGGCCTTGCAGGCAATATCAATCCATAACGCAAGCGGGCGCGAGGCGGCAGATCGCGACCCATAACATCCCCGCATTCAGGGGAAGGGACGAAGGAACCAGAAAATGAACCACCCACGCTTGATAGGAATTGCAGCCGGTGCTGTGGCGATGACACTCGTGGCGCTGCCGGCGGCGGCGGAGACCTATAACCTGAAGATCGCGCATTTCGTCACGCCGAAGCACTCGTATTCGCAATGGATCGTGCGCTGGTCGCAGGAGCTGACGAAGAAGTCGAACGGTCAGCTCAAGTTCAAAATTTTCCCGGGCTCGCAGCTCGGCCCGCCGCCTAAATACTATGACCTCGCGCGGCGCGGCCAAGCCGACATCGTGTGGAGCGCGCACGGCTTCACGCCAGGCCGCTTTCCGCTAACCGAAATCTCGAACCTGCCCTATCTGGTCGGTAGCGCCGAGATCGGCACCAAGGTCTTGAACGACCCGGTGCTGCGGAAGAAGTACCTCGATCCCGAGCATAAGGGCGTGAAAGTGCTGATGCTGTTGACCCACCAGCCGGGCAACATCAACACGGCCAAGAGGGCCGTGCGCCGCCTTGAGGACATCAAGGGGCTGCGGCTGCGCTTTGCCTCGGCGACGATCAGGGATTTCATTTCCGCACTCGGCGGGACACCGGTCGGCATGCCGCCGACCCGGATATCCGAGTCGATGCAAAAAGGCACGATCGACGGTGCAGTTATCGACTACGGCGGCGCCGGGCTGGCCTTCCGCATGGGGCCGGTCACCAAATACACAACGGAAATGTACTCCTACGTGACGAGCTTCTGCTTCTGCATGAACGCGCGGAGCTGGAAACGCCTGCCTGCCAACCTGAAGAAGCTGATCAACGATTCGTTGGCGGGCCGCGAGGGCGAGGTCGGCCGCGAATGGGACAAGCTCGACGACATCGGCAAGCGCCTGATGATGAAGGCGGGCATGACCCCGATCAAGTTGAGCTCGGCGGAGCATGCGCGGTTCCGGGCGGTCGGCGCCAAGGTGGCCGATGCCAAGCTCGCCAAGCTTGAGAAGCGCGGCCTACCGGCGCGTGCGGTCTACAAACTGATGCAGGAGCTTTCCGCCAAGCACTCAAAGACCTCGCGCAACTTCTGGGTGAAGTAGCCCGTTGGATCACGGCAAATACCTGAGAGCGGCCGCGCAGCCATTTGGCTATGCGGCCGCACTCGTGCTGGTTTTCATGATGCTGTTCACCACTGTCGCGGTGATTATGCGGCAGATCTTCGACGCGCCGATCCTCGGCGTGATAGACGTCATGGAACTGGCGCTCGTCGTTTGCATTTTCGTCGCCATGCCCGGGGTTTTCTTGCGCGACGAAAACGTGGTCGTCGATGTCGTCGACCAGATGGTCTCGCCGCGAATACGCTCGGGATTGCGCTTGCTCGGCCTCATTCTGACGCTTGGTTTTCTCGTCTTGATGATGACCAAGATGCTTGAGCCGGCATTGGATAAGCTGGATGAGCACGAGGTCACCATGACGCTCGGGATCAATCGTTTCGTGCACTGGATCCCGATCATTTTCGGCTTTGCATTTTCGATCGTTGCCACGTGCTGGGTACTTTTTCATTACCTGCGGCACGGCGTGCCAGGACATTTGCCGGGCAACGACGGAGAGATCGAATGAGGACGGACGACGCACCGGGTTTCGTGCGAGAGCGTTCGTGAGCGAGCAGTTCGTCGGTGTCGCAGCGCTGGCCGGGTTGTTCGGCCTGATCTTGCTGCGGGTACCGGTGGCAATCGCGCTGGGGAGCGTGGGGCTTCTTGGCATAGCGGCCATAGACGGCTGGCGAAATGCATTGAGCTATGCCGGATCGACGCCATACGATCTGACCGACAAATATTCGCTGACCGTGGTGCCGCTCTTCGTATTGATGGGCGTCGTGGCCTCGCGCGCCGGCATGTCAGCGGAGCTCTTCCGAGCCGCCAACGCCGTATTCAGCGGTTTGCGGGGCGCCTTGGCCATGGGCACGGTTGGCGCCTGCGCGGGGTTCGGCTCGATCTGCGGCTCCTCACTGGCCACCGCGGCGACGATGGCCCGCGTGGCGGTGCCGGAGATGCGGCGCTACGGCTACGACGAGCGGATCGCAACGGGCGTAGTGGCGTCGGGTGGCACGTTGGGTGTGCTGATACCGCCCTCGGTCATCCTGATCGTCTACGCAATCTCAGCCGAGCAGGGCGTTCCGCAACTTTTCGCCGCGGCCATGATCCCGGGCTTGATCGGTGCGGCCCTTCACATCGTTGTCATCGCGGCGATCGCGATACTGCAGCCGGGGCGTATGCCGCGCAGCCCATCGATGCCGGTCCGAGAGCGCATCGACGCTTTGAGTGGAATATGGAAGGTCGTGATCCTGTTCGCGATCGCCATCGGCGGCATCTATTCGGGGTTCATGAGCCCCACCGAGGCGGCCGCGGTGGCGGCGCTGGTTGCGATCATTATCGCCTTTGCCACCCGAACCATGAACTTGAAATCCCTGGCGGCGTCCCTGCTGGAGACGATCTGGACCACGGGCATGCTGTTCTTCATCGTCATCGGCGCGTTCCTTTTCGCCTACTTCATGGCGCTGACGCGACTGCCGAATTCACTGACCGAATGGGTGCAGGGACTGCAGATGGCGCCCTGGATGGTCATCATGATGATGGTCGCATTCTATATTGCGCTTGGCTGCTTCCTGGATGCGATCAGCATGATCCTGATCACCATTCCGGTGTTCTTGCCCTTGGCAAGCGGGCTCGGCTTTGACCCGATCTGGTTCGGAATCCTGGTTCTAGTTGTGGTTGAGGTGGGTATGATCACGCCTCCGGTGGGGCTCAATATCTTTGTCATCCGTGCCCAGCTGCCGGATGTGAAGCTGACGGACGTTTATTGGGGCATTGTGCCGTTCCTTGGTGCGGCGGCCGGTTTGGTTGGGCTTCTCATGCTGTTCCCGGAACTGGCTTTGTGGCTGCCACAATTACTCTACAAGGGCTAATGGGCGCCGGACTGATCGATGGATGATATCCCTGAAGGTTTCGATCTGCTCGACCGAAAGAGCCCCTTCATGGAGCCGATCGGCCCGGTTTATCGCAAGATTGCGGACCGCAGCCTCAGCATCGGTGTGCGTATTGCCGAGCGACATACGAATGCGCGCGGGCTGGTGCATGGCGGACTGATCGCGACCTTGGCCGATATCGGCCTCGGCTACGTGCTGATGATCGGCGACGATCCACCCAAGAGCGCGGTCACAGTGAACCTGACCACCGATCTCTTTGGGGCGGCCAGCATCGGCGACTGGCTGGAGGTCCGAGCGGAAGCCAAGCGGGTTGGTGGCACGCTCGCCTTCAGTGCCTGCGACGTGCTCGCCGACGGCGCGCCGATCGCCCATGCGACGGGGGTTTATCGCCTGTCACGTTGACCGCTGGGGGCTTGGCGGGAGAGGCGGGCCAACCCAATTCATAAATGAAAGCGCTGGCTTGCGCTCGCGACGAAACGAACGGAACCAAATCATGCCGGTAATCGATGGGATCAAGAAGCTCAAGAAAGACATGACGGCCTGGCGGCGCGACATCCACGCCCATCCAGAGACGGCATTTCAGGAAAACCGCACGGCCGATCTGGTGTCGGAGAAGCTCAAGGAATTTGGCCTCGAGATCCACCGCGGCATGGCCATGACCGGCGTGGTTGGTTCGCTCTCGCGAGGTAGCTCCAAACGAGCGATTGCGCTGCGCGCCGATATGGATGCGCTGCCGCTCCAGGAGAAGAACAGCTTCAGGCACAAATCCACATACGACGGCAAGATGCACGCCTGCGGCCATGACGGACACACCGCAATGTTATTGGGCGCGGCGAAACACCTGGCCGATCACGGCCGCTTTGACGGTACGGTACATTTCATCTTCCAGCCCGCCGAAGAAGGCGGCGGAGGCGGCAAGGTGATGCTGCGCGAAGGCCTGTTCGACAAATTTCCCTGCGACGGCGTCTACGGCATGCATAACTGGCCGGGCATGGAGGCCGGTACGATTGGCGTGCGCGCGGGGCCGATGCTGGCCTCGGCCGATTTTTTCCGGATCATGGTGACCGGGACCGGCGGGCATGGGGCGATGCCGCACCGCGCCAACGATCCCGTGGTGGTGGCCGCGGAAATGGTCACCGCCTTGCAGACCATCGCCAGCCGTTCGGCCGATCCGGTCGACGCCGTGGTGGTCAGCGTCACCCAGTTCCACGCCGGCACGGCCAGCAATGTGATCCCCGATGAGGCCAAACTGAACGGCACCTGCCGCACACTTTCGCCGGAGGCCCGGGATTTGGTCGAGGCGCGAATTCGCCAGATCGTCAAAGGCGTGGCCGAGGCGCATGGGGTCAAGGTCGATGTCGGCTATCACCGCGGCTATCCGGTCCTGGTCAACAGTGTCGACGAAACAGACCGCGCCCGCCGCGCGGCGGCCATTGTGGTCGGCGAGAAAAACGTCGTGGTCGATCCGCCGCCTGAAATGGGCGCGGAGGATTTTGCCTATATGCTCCAGGCCAAGCCCGGCTCTTACGTCTGGCTCGGCAATGGCGGGGGATCAGGCAACTGCATGCTGCACAGCTCAGTCTACGATTTCAACGACGATGTCGCGCCGGTTGGCGCCTCATTTTGGGTGGCGTTGGCCGAGCAGGAATTGGCAGCCGAGTAGCGTCTATCGGCTTTTCGGTGCCGCCAGCTTAATGAGACAGGCCGCGGAAATCACCAACTGGGTCCGCTCACGAAACACAGTGCAGCGCTCCAAAAAGCGATAGAGCGCCGGCGCACCGCCGGCCAATGACATCGTCGCTCGCATATGGGCCGTCGCGTGCTCCCGCCGCCACCAGACGCGCCGGAGACCTTCCGGCCTGAGATGCGCCGGGTCGATAATCAGATGGGTGACTTTGTACTGGCGCAGGAATTTCGCGAGGGGCGCCGGATCAATGGCGTACTGAGCGTCGATTAAGGCGTTCACGCGGGCGCGGTAGCGTCGGATATAGCCGAGATCGACCGGGATCGCATATTCGCTGGCGGCCAGAACCGAGCGGCGCGCAAATGCAGGAATATTGCTCACCACGGACCCCATACCCGCGACCAGGATGGTTTTGGGCTGGTTGCTCAGATAGCTGAGTATTGCTGGGTAATTTGGGCGCACGTTGCGCCGCGAGACATCGAGCGGGTAGAGCGCCGCGAAAGCGGCAATCGTGAACACGGCCAGGGCGACCTGCAGCCATTGGCGTGAGGCAAGCGATTGCGTGATACGCGGCCCTGCGGCCCGCAACGTTCGCTCGGCAAGCAAAACGCCAAGCATCGTGACCGCAAACAGGCCGGTGACGCGCAAGGGCGTTACGGCGTAACGCGACGGCACGTGGAGTTTTAGCATCAAGATAAACGCAACCCCGTAGAGGATTGCTCCAGCGACGAAAAATCGCACGATTGGCGCCCATTCGACCGGCCGTTCCGCCTTCGATCGGCCAGCGGACGCTTCGCGCGCGGCCCAGACCAGTACGGCCAGCAGAATACCCAGCAGGATCGGTGCGACGGGACGGCGATTTACGAGCTGGCACCATTCGATTGGAACCACACCGACCAATTGACCGCAGCCGAAGTCGTTAAAAGCGGCTCGTTCGTTGAGCAGCGGCATGCGTCCGCCATCGCTGAACATCGGTAGTGTACGAATGTCCGCCAAGGTTGCGATTGGACCGTAAGGCCGATCGAACGCGGCGATCAGCAGCACCGACACTCCGAGCAAGCCGGCGATCACGAGAGGAAGGAGTGTCGCGGCTGAAAAATCGAAGCGCGGTCCGCCACGCCAACGGATCAGCGTCAGTCCCAGTGAGCCCAAGGCGAGCGCAGCCGCCGGTGGATAGGTGATCGCGATCAAAAGGGTCATGATCGCGACGCCGGCGGTGCTTTTCCGGGTCGTGTAGTAGAGGAAGGGCATGAGCAGCGGTACACCAAAGGCCCGCGGCGTACCGCTTATGATGATGTGGCTCCAGGCGACCAGGAAGGCGCAGCCGAGCGCGCAAAGAAACGCCGCCGGGAGGCGCCCGCCTGTGAGCTGCCAGGCCAGGCGAAAGGCATAGAATGTCATCACCAGGTTGAGGGCGAGGGGATAGAATTTGCTCGCCAGAACCGGATCGAGCCCTAGTTGCGCCGGCAGCCAATACGCGGCACGGAATCCGGGCGGCGAGACGCTCGCGAAATAGTCGGCAATCAGATCATTTTGGAAGAGTTCGGGATCGCGCCAACGCACCATCCAGAAGACGAGCTGGCGAGCATCATCGTCGATCGTGAAGGGCCCAAGGAGTGTCGCGATCAATGCCTGCAGGTAGGGCAAAGAGCCGAGTAAAAGTGCGGCAAACAGCCACGGCCGCGGATGAGGCTCGCCGAGGTAGAGGCGGTAAAGGCGATCGTAGAGCGCCGGCCCTATAGACATGAGCGATCCGTTCAGCCCGCCGCCGGGCATTGAATGGCCTGAGCGCTATTCGCGCTTGGCCAAACCGTTCTGGGCCAAGCGCCATTCGAAGGCGGCGATCCGGTCCTGGCCGAAGAAAGGCTCGCCCTCGAAAACGAGCGTCGGCACACCCCAATGGCCCGCGGTATCGAGCGCGGACAGGTTGTTTGCGAGCTCCGCCTCGTAGTCGGCTTCGTTGCCGGCGATCGCCGCCTGCATCTGGACGAGATCGAGCCCAGATCGATCGGCTGCGGATGCCAGATGATCCCCCTCGTGCCAGTCGCTGACGCTGCCGTTCCAGATGATCCCCATCGCCTCATGGAAGAATGGTACGCCGCGCCCGCGCCGCGCGGCCTCGACACCCAGATAGCTGATCGGACGAATATAGGGCTGCTCGGGCGATATCTCGCGAGTCTGGTTGTTCATGACGACCGGGTCGGGCTGGGGCCAGCGAAAGTCGATGCTCAGTTGCTCCGCCATGCGCTTTGCGTCGTGCATGACATATGGCGGCCACTTTGGATTGACCTTCTCAAAGAAGCCCGGTTCGCGTATCGCAATCGGCAAGACGGGCCGTAGGGCGAGATCGAGGTCGTAGGTCTGCGTCAACGCCAGGACGCGTGCCTCGGACAGGTAGGTGTAGGGGCTTCGAAACGAGACGAACCAGTCAGCTTGCAAGGTCACTGCCGTCCACTCCTTGAAATTTGCTCAGGTCACCGCGGCGCGAGCGTGAAACTGCGGCGCGTCCCAGGATCCGGTTTCCATGATGTCCTTCAGGATCATCACGGCATCCCAGACGTCGACATGGCGGGTATAGAGCGGCGTGAAGCCGAAGCGGAGAATGTCCGGCGCTCTGAAATCGCCGATCACGCCGCGCGCGATCAGCGCCTGCATGATTGCATAGCCTTGCGGGTGTCGGAAGCTTACCTGGCTACCGCGTTCGGCCGCAGGCGGTGAGGCGAGCTCGAAGCCGTGGCCGCCGCATTCTTGCGCGATGAGCAACGCAAAGGCATCGCAAAGCGCGATCGATTTCGCACGGATCTCGTTCATATCGGCCTCGAGCATGACGTCGAGCGCAGTGTCCAGCCCGACCATGGAAAGCACGCCCGGTGTGCCGCAGAGATTGCGGACGATGCCGCCCGCAGGTCGGAAGTCGGTGCCGAACTCGAAGGGCGCCTCGTGGCCCATCCAACCAGATAGCGGCGGTTTGACCGTTTCCTGAAGGCGTTCGGCGACGAAGAGAAAGGCCGGCGCGCCGGGGCCTCCGTTCAGGTATTTGTAGCCGCAACCCACCGCGAGGTCAGCCTCGGTGCCGTTCAGATCGACCGGCAGAGCGCCGGCGCTGTGCGCCAAATCCCAGAGCATGAGCGCGCCGGCGTCGTGCGCGGCCTTCGTCACCGCATCCATGTCGTGCACGCGGCCGGTCTTGTAGTTCACATGCGTCAGCATAACGACCGCCACATCGTCGCCGATCGCCAGGTCAAGGCCGTCTGGCTCGCTCAAGCGCAATTGCAGGCCCCCGATGAGTTCGCCCAACCCTTGCGCCACATAGAGGTCGGTCGGGAAATTGCCGGGCTCGGAGACGATGACATTGCGCTCTGGCCGCATTTTCATGGCGGCGGCCAGCAGCTTGAAGAGGTTGACCGAAGTTGAATCCGCGGCGACCACTTCGCCCGGGTTCGCACCGATCAGCCGAGCGATCTTGTCGCCGACACGGGTCGGCAAGGTGAACCAGTCGTGCACGTTCCAACTCTTGATCAGATCGTGGCCCCACTCGTCGCGGACGACGCTCTGGATGCGCTCGGCCACAGCGGTCGGCAATGCACCCAGCGAATTGCCATCCAAATAGATCACGCCTTCCGGCAGCTCGAAGCGCTCGCCAAATCGGGCAAGGGGATCGTTGAGGTCGCGGTCGGCGAAGTCGTCTCGGGTGAGAGCGGTCATCGAGGCGGGTCCGGTATCGTGAATGTCAACGGATTATGGCGGAACGGGGCCGGCGCGTCAGCCTGCCGGTTGCGCGATTGCGTCCGGCCGGCTCACCATGGCCGAGGGGAGGCCGCCATTTGCGATCGACAATAACGGGCGCGCACCGCCGCGCGGGCGTCCATTGGCCGGGATGTTCTTGCTAGTGGTGGCAGTCGGCTCGTGCTTGTTCAGTCGCGGTTGTCCTGGAAGCGCGGCGCCTTGACCGCGCCCTCGAACTCGCGAGCCAGCGAGCCCAACTCCAGCTGGACGAGCTCCGGCGTTACCTCGAACGTGTTCTTGATGCGCGTGGCAAGATCGGCCGCGACCTGGCCAGAATCGGCATCGCGCTTGACCTCGAAAGAAACGCGCAGGCGGTCGAGGCCCTGGTCGGCGGTCACGACTTCGCATTTGAAGTCCTGCACGGCGGCGGCGGTAAACATGAAGTCCTCGAACTCGGCGTGGTTGATGTTGACCCCGCGCACCTTGAAAAATCCGGATGTTCGGTGGGCGTGCTTGACCCGCGGAAAGATGCCGTAGCCGGGTCCGTCGCCGCCGTGCCGCATGGTGACGAGGTCGCCGGAGTTCCAGCGCACGAAGGGCGTGGCGTTGATGTTCCATAGCGCGGTCGTCACCAGCACGCCTTCTTCGCCCTCGGCCACCGGCTCGTAAGTGTCGGGGTCGAGGACCTCCATGTAGAACATGTCCGACCACATGCGGAAGCCGTCATGGGTGGCGTCCTCGGTGCCCATCATGCACATCTCGGTCATACCGAAGCCGTCATAGACTTCCGCGCCCCAGGTGGTCTCGATCTTGGCCCGCTTGGCATTGGACAGCGGCTCGGCAGAACACATGACCTTGGTTACCGACGAATTCGCCAGGTCGAAACCTTGCGCCTCGGCGAGGTTGGCCAGATGCAGCGCGTAGCTCGACATGCCCATCCATACGGTCGGGCGCATTTGATCGATGAGTTGGACCTGGATCGCCGATGGCGTGTTAGCGCCGGCGCCGGCCCAGTTCACGCCAACGCCCATCGTCTGGCAGACCCGCGCCGTCAAGTGCCCAACCGGGTGGATGCCGAGCGGATAGGAGATATGCGCCGTTTCACCCGCCTTCAGGCCGGCGCAGTCGAGGCCGCGGCGAAATCCGACGACCATGTATTCCATGTCCTTGAAGGTACGCGGATAGAACAGCGGCTGGCCGGTGGAACCGCCCGAGCGCCAGTATTCCTGGATCTCGGCGCGGGGGGCGATATTGAAGTCGTCCATGAATTCGCGCGGCGAGAGTGCGCGCAACTCGTCCTTGTCGAGGATCGGCACCTGAGACCACACCGCCGGATCGTTGGCCTTTTCTGGATCGATCGCGGCGAGGCGTTGTTTGTGGAACGGCGAGGATTTCGCGGCGGCGACCGCGATCGGCAAACGCTCGCGTTGGATCGCGGTGACGTCGTCGACCGTCTTGGGCAGGGGGAGGGGCATTTGGGTGCTCGTGGCTTCCGCGTGGGTCAGGACGACTTGCCGATCCAGCGCGCTTGCGCCTTGTGGCTCGGCGGCATCTTGCCCGCCGCTTCCGCCTCCGCCATTGCACTCAAGGCGGCGCGCTTGTCCTCATTGTCCTCCGGGATGACGTCGAGTGCATCCTTCAGCATCGTCTCGTAGTCGGCGCCGACGGGGCAAACGTCCTGGCACCGGCGGCAACCATTGATCGCGCCCGAACCGCGCAGGATCGATTGCCAGAGGTTGAAGCTTGCCTCCGAACGCAGCATGGCGCGCTGCTTTTCGGGGTCCCCTGAACGGATGATGTCTTCCAGGAACTCGGTCAGTTGCACGAAGCCGTGCGGGCTGCGGTAGCGGTCACAGCCGATCCAGTCGCGGTCCCAATGCCGGACCACGTCGCCAGGGCACGCCGACAGGCAGCGCCCGCATTCGGGCCCGAGGCAGAGCGCCTTTTCTGATTTATTTGCGGTCTCGACCGGGACCGATGACAGGACGGCGGAGAGCATCACCCGAGGTCCGTATTCGGGCGTCAGGAGCTGCAGGTTCAGACCCAGCGTGCCAAGACCCGCCTCGACCGCGGCGTGGTTCAGCGAGAGGAGCGGTTTCATGTGCTCTTCGGGGTCGCCTCGATATCGCCACGGATCGACATGGGTCGGGGGTACGATCAACGCCGGATAACCTTGCGTTTCCAGCCAAAGTACGAGTTCGAGCGTGACCTCTTCGAGCATCGTGGTCGTCAGCTCGTCGTTGTAGTACTTGTGGCGTTCGTCCCAGCGGGTAATGCGGGTCGTCCCGCTGTTGAGCCGCTTGCCGATGACGATGACCCGATCGGCATCGTAGTCGGTGATGTCGGATGGGCGGCGCGGATCCTTGGGGTCGGGCGGATTCTCGTTCATCACCGCACCGTCGGCGATGCCGACAATATCGGCGCCCAGCGCCTTCGCTTTCGCTTCGATATCTTCCGCCGTTATCGGCGATTGGAAAACAGCGACCATATTCCTCCGCTCCCTGTCCGCGGTTGATCCGCGGTGCGCGCCTCGCCCTTCGCCTAGCTCAGGATGAGGCCCTTCGTTCTTTCAAACACCGACCTCATGCTGAGCCTGTCGAAGCATGTGCCGCCGCACGCACGGACCCCCTCGCAGCTCAGCCCGTCGTTTCAGTCTCCGCCGCTTCTTCGCGCTCGCGCTGTTCTTTCTTGAAGGCCTGGAGTTGCCGCGAAACCATGCCCTGGTACCCATCGGGGCCCACCCAACGCGCGTTCCATTCGTTCAAGCCGACAATCTCGTCGCCATCTTTCCGGGCCTGTTTGTAGCCCTTGGCTTTGGCCTCTTTTTCAGGCGTTCGTTCTGGAATCGTTTTTTGCGCGGTAGACAAATATGCGTGATAGTCGTTGCCGACCGGGCAGACCGCAAGGCAACGCGGACAGTCGCCGAATGAGCCGACGACGCGCAACAGGCCTTGCCAGAAACCGAATACATCCCGGCTCTTGATGGCCTCGGCCTTGTCGTCGTGCGACTTCTCCACGAAAGAGTTGAAGAACTTGGTGATCTGCATAAAACCGAATTCCTGCGCTTCCACAGCACAACCACGCTTGTCGATGTTGAAATGCAGCACCGCGTCGGAGGGACAGGAATAAAGGCAGCGCGAGCACGACTCGCCAATGCAGACCTGCTCGGTGATCATCTCGTCGGGTTCGAGCTCGGCTTCGGTCAGAATGCCTGTCAGGTAGACCCGGGGGCCAAATTCCGGGGTCAGGATGTTGACTTCCAGTCCGAAGGTGCCCAAGCCGGCTTCGATACCCAGATGGCGGGTGGAGAGCCGGCCGTAGCTGGCCTTCTTATAGTGCCAGTCGGTTTCTTGGGCGGCGGTGATGAAGCTGGGGTGGCCCGCATCCTCCAGCGCTTCAGCAATGCGAAAGCCGATCTTGTCCATACGGCGCAGCACCAGCATGTCGATATACTGGACCGGAATATTCTGTTTGGCGCGAAACGCGGCCACCGGAATGTGCTGTGCGATGACCACCACGCTCTTGACGTGGGGTGAGATGCGCTCGGGTGTCTGGGGGTATTGCGGGTCCGGCGGAAAGGCGTTGAGGGTCTTGGCGCTGGTGATGCCTACTAGGTCGGCGCCCAGGTCCTTGGCCAGTTGCTTGACCGCCGTAGCATCCATCCCATCGCCCTTCGTCGCTTCGGCCGAGCCAACACCGCCCGGCCCTCGTTGCCCGATTACATCGCTCCAGCTTGATTATAGGTTTCGAGCCGGCCGCTGAACAGAGTTGGCTGACCAAACGGTCAGCGAACCGAATGCCCGATTGCCTCCGCTTCGGCGTAAAAGTCGCCGCCCTCCGCGAACCTGCCGCCGGGACCGTAGGCTTTTGAGTACTCTTTCTTGCAGCCAGCCTCGACCGCCTCGAAGGGCAGGTCGCTGTAAGTTCCGTAGTCGCGGACATATTCCATGTGTTGATTGCCGGCGCCATCGAAGGGATGAAAAAGCGAGTCTTGGCGCCCGTCCCACTCGAGCGGCAACGTATTGAACTTCTGGCACAGCTCAACATTGAACACCGGCGTGCACTTGACCCATTTCTCCTCGAGCCAGACTTCGACGTAGCTGTGCCAGACAAAGAGGTTGGAACCGATAAGCTCCAGCAGTCGGGGGCTCGCCAGATGGTTGGTGACGTCGGCATATCCGGGTCGCGCAGGAATGCCAATTGAGCGTAGCGCTGCGGCGAGCAGGACGCCTTTTTGGACGCAAAAGCCCCGCCCGGTGCGCAGCGTATGGCTGGCGCGGAAATAGTCGCGCACCAGGATCGCGGCGTAGGGATCGTAGCGGATACCGTCGCGCACCGCGTAGAAGAGGCGAACCGCGCGATCGAGCTCAGAACCGTCCCCGGCTTTTTCCGTAGCGAAGTCGCGGACACTTGGATCATCGGCGTCGAGGAAGAAGGTTGACCCGAGGAAAGCGTCGGGATCATCGGTGGTCGAGCGTAGATCGGTATTGAGATCTTCCGGCTCGGCGATGGTGGTGGTCATGGGCGCTGCGTCCTCGCTGCTACTGAATCTTTTCATTGTGACGGCCTATGGGTGCGATAGCACAACCTTTGCTGTCAAGGGCTTGCGTGAGTTGGTATGGCCGCGGTGCATGCAAGTTATGGCAGTACCGTCGACAGGACGGGCAAGCCGCGCCATATTCCGTAACCTTTGGGAGGCGAGGTTTGAAGTGACAATCGATAGCAACGTCCATCATCAACCCGGGCACTTGATCCGCAGAGCCCATCAGATTTCAGTTTCCATTTTCAGTGAGGAATGCAAACCCCACGGAATCACGCCGATTCAGTTCGGGATTCTCTACGCGGTTCGCGAGAGCCCGGGCATCGACCAGATCACGCTGGCAAGGATCGTTGCACTCGACCGCTCCAATACGGGCGACGTCGTTTCCCGGCTGGAGGGCCGGGGGCTGATCAGCCGAACCCCCGGCGCCAAAGACCGCCGCACGAAATTGCTCGCCATTACCGCAGAAGGCGAAGCCATGGTGGCAGCAATGACACCCAATGTTCGTGCCGCTCAGTCGCGCCTCCTAGAGCCGCTCGATCCGCAACAACGCGACCAATTCATGGCGCTGTTGGGAAAGCTGGTCGACATCAACAATCCCCTGAGCCGCGCCCCGGAAGGCAAGATCGAACGTTAGTCGAAATCTGACGCTATTCTGCTGTCGTGCTTTTGCCGCCGGTCGGGGTGGCAGGGGCCGATGCGGGCGCGCCTTCGGCCACCATCGCCTTGAAGTCGTCGCGCTCGAACAACAGCGAAGCCACGGTTCCAAATACGATGCCCCAGAACGGAGCGCCAATGTTGATCACCGGCAAGCCTGCCACTGTGACGACAAATGCGACTAGTGCGCCAATCTGAAAGCGCCCGGAAAAGGCCGAGATAAAGGCGCTGCGCAGGACATGGAACATCGCCAACCCGCCAAGCAGGGCAATGAAGGCCGCCGGCAGAGCCAGCGCCAATTGCGAGGCCACAGGCGCGAACAGGCCGAAAATCAGGATCAGAACGCCGAACACGACGCCGCCCATGTAGCGGCGGGCAGGATCACCCGATGCATTGAGAATGCCGTTGGCTGGCCCGGTGACGCAGTTTGAAACGCAGCCGAAAACCGCGAACATGGCCGAACCAATGCCGCAGACAGTGGTCAGCGTATTAATTGGCGGGTCGTAGCCATTGTCCCGGCTGATGGCGAATCCCTGGGCGTTGTGAATGCCGACCACCGTAATCGCCATCGGGATCACCAATTCCACGACGGACCGCCACGAGAATACGGGCACGTAGAGAATCGGATCGGCGATCGCCAGGCGAAGCGGTTCCTTGAGCGCGGCCTGACCAGTTGCCATCGCCACCGCAACGCCGACGCCAAGAGCGGCCAGCACTGGGGGCAGGTTGCGCGCCAACACCGGCACCAGGGAGACGATGACGAAAGCAGCCACCGAAGCCAGTGAGATCAGCCAATCGTCATCGAACCCACTGACGATCTTCAGGCAGAAAGGCAAAAAGACCCCGGCCACCATAGCCATCACGATGTTGATCGGTATGAAATCGGTGACCCGGCGCACCCAGCCCGACAGCCCCAGCACCAGCAGGAGGCCGGCCGTGACATAGAGCGCGCCGACGGTCTCTGCGAAACTCAGATGGCCAAGCGCGTTGCCAAGCAGGATCATGCCGGGGATGGTCCAGCACATACCCATCGGCATGCGGTAGACCAGCGAGAACACGATCGAGAAAACGCCGCCGATCGTATAGCCGCCAAAAATCCAGGTGCTCATGTCCTGGGGGCTCATATTTGCGGCGACCCCGACGCTCAGCAAGATCACGAGCGGCCCGGTGCATGCCAGCAACATTGCCGCAATGCCGTTGGTGATGGCGTGGCGGTCGAGCGAGGCCATCGCATGGCCCCAGCCCGGCAGGCCTTCGCGGGGTCGTTCTAGCGTGCTCATGGCAGAATCCGGATACTGCCCTGTTCGTTGACCATGCCGGCCGGGGCGTTCGCCTTATTCAACGGGCTGGGAGCCAGTGGCGCAAGGCCAACCGGGGCAGGGCAGGCATGTTCCGCAAGTTGGCGCGGCGGGAGGTTCCCTGAGGAAGACCGCCCGCTAGTCCAGGATTCTGTATCCGCGGCCGCGCATGCAGCGGCGTATCACACGTTTCTGACGCGCGCCGCCACGCAAGCCGCCGCGCAGGACGCCGCCGGTAGCACCGCCGGCGGCGCCGATGACCGCTCCGCTCCCGACATTTCCGGTGAGAGCGCCGACCACCGCGCCGACAGCAGCACCGAGCGCACCGCCGATCAGCCCGCCTTTGGCGGCGTCACCCACGGGGCTCACCTGGCGAGCGTATTCGCGGCATTCGCCGAGGTCGCGCTGATAGGCCGTCTGATCAACGCCTTGGCGGTCGACGATCGGCTGATATGTGTCGGCGCAGCCGGCGAGCACGATCAGTGCCGCCGCCGCGAAGGCTGCATGTCTCATTGTCCCCACCCCGATCCACGGTCGCGTGGCTGAATCACGGGGTATTACGAATATTGCCGGTGAATGATCCCCGCGCATTCGCTGCCGGTTGGGTGAACCGACGAACTGACACCGACTTAGGCGGTGGCCGGTGCGCGGCGCGGCCTGCGTTTCGGCGGCTTTGTGGCTCGCGAGAGGCGTCGCTTGCGGGGCTTTTTCGTCTTGGTCTCGCGCAATACCAGGGTCACGGTTTCCGCAATGCAGGCCGGTTTGTCGGCGCCGTCGACCTCGATGGTGATCTGCGAGACGAAGCGAATGGCGCGTTTGCCGACCAGCCGTGTCGACAGAACGCGCAAACCAAGGCGGATGCGCGAGCCGACGCGCACTGGGCGAAAGAACCACACTTTATTGAGGCCATAATTCACGCTCGCCGATATTCCGGTTACTTTGTAGATCCTCTTGCATAGCCGCGGGATCAGCGAAAGCGTGAGGAAGCCATGCGCAATAGTACCGCCGTAGGGGGATTGCTGGGCGGCCTTTTCAACGTCGGTGTGGATCCATTGATCGTCGCCGGTGACATCCGCGAACCGGTCGACCATTTCCTGGGTCACTTCGACCCATTCCGACTTTCCGATCTCTTCACCGGGAATTTCGCTTAGTTCTTCGAACCCATTGATAACACGCACGATTGAGTTCTCCAGAAACGCAGTTCCAAGCGCGATCTCATGCCACTCTGCCGCAAGCCGAGTGGCTTGTCTATACGACGTGGCCAGGTCGTCCCCCGGCTGGCCTCGCCAGATCCAAAGACGATTTCGCATCTGGATTGTTCCGAGCATGGCAGCTTTGCATGGAGTTGGGATTGCAGCGGCAAGGCCGGCCAGCTATCGAGGCGCTGGCGGGGCGCAGCGGGACCGAAATTGGCGATGGACGAAGCACCAAAAGCCGAGACGGAAAGGACTGTGCCGCCTCAGGCAGGCGGCGATCGGCCGGTGCTGGGCGCGGCCTGGATGATCGGCGCGATGACGAGCTTCACCGTGATGGTTGTCCTTGTCCGATATGTGACCGATCCGCGCCTGAATCCCGTACCGCTCAAGGCCACCGACGTGGCTTTTTATCGCTCACTGGTGGCGTTGGCGATGATGCTGCCGTTTTATTTTCGGCGCGGTGTCGCACGGGGTTTGGTCGACCTGAAGACGCGCCGCATGAAGATGTTCTGGCTGCGCGGGCTGCTCACCTACGGGGCTTTGACCACTTATGTATACGCGGTCGCGCATATGGTTCTGGTCGACGCCGTTGCCCTCAACTCGACGATTCCGTTGTTCACCGCGATTCTGGCCGCGGCGCTGCTCCGCGAGCGCGTCGGTCCGGCACGTTGGCTGATAACGGTCGTGGGATTCGCAGGTGCTCTGCTGGTGCTTCGTCCAGGCGTGATCGAGGTGAGTTGGGCCGCTGTGGCGGCGCTGGTCTCCGCGGCTCTCTACGCCTCGACGGGGATCACGGTGAAATTGCTGGCGGCGAGCGAGCCGACCTGGCGTATCGTCTTTTATACCAATGCGACCTTGGGGCTGATTTCAGCCGTTCCGGCGCTTATCCTTTGGAACCCGCCTACCATGCAGCAGGCGCCCATCGTGATCGCGGTCGGCCTGACATCGACGCTGGCGCATTTCTGCATGGCACGGGCGTTTTCTTATGCTGACGCCAGCTTTGTTGCGCCGTTCGATTTCATCAGGCTCGTCCTGATCACGTTTGCGGGATATTTCCTGTTTGGCGAAACCGCGAGCGTCTGGACCTGGGTGGGGGCAATCATCATTTTCGGCAGCGCGATCTATTTGACCCGTTCGGAAGCAAAGCGCACGTGAGCGGGTCGAGGCAGACGGCCAAAATCGCCGAGACTCCGGCGGCGAATAAAGGGCATCCGTTCAGTGCGGCGCTCTGGGCGCTCGGAGCGATGGTGTGTTTCACGGCCATGATCGTGCTTATCCGAATGGTCTCCAAGTCTCTGACGGCGCTCGATATTTCCTTTTACCGTTCGGTGATTGGCGTGGCGATCATGCTGCCGCTGATATTCCGGGGCGGCGTAGGACGCGGGATCGAACAACTCAAAACCAATCGCCCGGGCCTCATGACCCTGCGCGGCGTGCTGACCTACATCGCGTTAGTCGCCTGGATATACGCGGTATCGAACATGGTGCTGGCGGATGCTGTCGCGCTCAACGCAACGATCCCTCTCTGGACCGTGGTGCTGGCCGGGCTGATCCTGGGCGAGCGTGTCTCCAAGCGCCGCTGGCTGGTAATAATTTTGGGGTTCACTGGAGCCCTGATTATCCTGCGGCCCGGATTCCAGGCGATCAGCTTGGCGGCGGCGGCGGCTCTGGTCTCGGCATTCTTCTACGGCTCCGCCGCGACGGTGACCAAGCTGCTTGCGCGCACTGAGCCCGTGAACGGTATCGTGCTCTATACCAATCTCGCATTGGCGATCGTGTCGGCGGGGCCAGCCATCATCTGGTGGAACCCACCAAGCTGGGCGCAGGTTCCGCATGTGCTCGGCATTGGGCTCGCCGGCACCTTGGCGCATGTCTGCATTACCCGGGCTTACCGCCTGGCCGATGCGAGCTTCGTGGCGCCGTTCGATTTCGTGCGCCTGGTCTTGATCACCAGCGCCGGATATCTGTTGTTCGGTGAGCAGGTGAGCACATTCGTCTGGATCGGCGCGGCCATCGTCATCAGCAGCACGATTTACCTGACGCGGGTCGAAGCCCGGGCGGCCGAGATGGGGACTCTGGCTTAGGCCGCCCCGTCCCAGAGCGCCCGCACCATCCGCTTGGCCAGCACATTTGCGACGCGCCGGCGGTACATGCCGGGTGTAAACGTCGTCTTCATCGCCATGATCTGGCCGCGCACGAGATCGTCGAGCCCGGCAAGTGTCTCGTCCGTGAGGGGGCCGCCGCAAAGCGCCTCCGTGCCTTCCAGGCGCACCGGGCGTGGGTTGGTGCCGGTGATGGCGACACGAAGGTCTGTGAGTTTCTCGCCTTTCCGCTTGATCGCGACCGCGATGCCGGCGACAGGGTATTCGATGGATCGGCGGATGCGCACCTTGTCGTAGGCGGACACAAGCCCGGCGGTGTTCTTGCCGCGCACGGCGGTGACAAATTCGCTTGCTTTGAGCGCCAGGTAGTTCTTGCCGTCGCCGGTAGAGCCATCTTGCTTGGAGTGGCCGATATAAAGCTCGGCGAGGGGGATCGTGCGCGTGCCCTTGGGGCCGGCCAAATCGATTTCCGCATCAAAGAGCAGCAGGGCAGGGGCGAGGTCGCCGGAAAATGTTGCGAAGCAGACCCCCTTGGACTTGGGCGCGACATGGCAAATGTCGCCCGTTGTCTTGAGGCAATCGTTGTTTGCGGTGCGCCACCACTCGCTCTGGTTATAGAAGATGCACCGGGTATCGAGGCAAATGTTGCCGCCGACCGTGCCCATCACGCGGTGGGTCGGTCCCGCGATCGAATGCGCGGCCTGGGCGATTGCCGGATAAAGCTCGCGCAGCTTCTCGTGACCGGCGACATCGGCGATGCTCGCCGAGGCGCCAATCTCAAAGCCCTTGGAGTTGACCTTGATGCCGGTAAGCTCCGTGACGCCGTTGGTGTCGATCAGGGTTTCCGGCGCCTCGATGCCTCGCCGAATATTGACCAGCAAGTCGGTGCCACCGCCGATCAGTCGTGCGGTGGGAGCCTTGCGGCGGGCCTTGACCAACTCGTCGAGCGTAGATGGCCGCAACAGCTCGAAGTCGTTGAGCGCGTCCATCAGCGTGCTCCCCGGCGGCGACGGGCCGCTTTCATCGTCTTCGATTTGCCCTCGATCGCGGCGAGCACGCGATCGGGCGTCAGCGGCAGATCGAGACAGCGCACGCCAATGGCATCGGCGACTGCGTTTGCGACTGCCGGAAGGAAGCCCGCCATCGAGCCTTCGCCCGCCTCCTTGGCGCCGTAAGGCCCGTTCGGGTCGTTCGATTCCACGATGTGGGTTTCGATCGGTGGCGAGTCCTGGATCGTCGGCACCCGATAGTCGAGGAGATTGTTGGCCATCATCAGGCCGTCGTAATAGCCGGTCTCCTCCGACATCGCCTGGCCCATGCCCATCCAGACCGAGCCTTCGATCTGACCCTCCACGGTGAGCCGATTGAGCGCCTTCCCGCAATCATGGGCGACCCAGACCTTGTCGACGGTAACCTCGCCGGTCTCTTCGTCGACCGTCACCTCCACGACTTGGGCGGCGTAGCTATAGCCCATCGTACCGCCGATCGCAGCGCCCCGGTACTTGTTGCCGCCCCAGGATTCCGGAAGAGTGTTGTAGTTGCCTTTGACGGTGATGGTGCCGGTGTCCTTAAGCGCCTCCATCACCACTTCGTCGAATGTGATGCCCTGATCCTGCGAAGCGGCGCGGTAAACCTCGCCCAGTACGTCGATGTCGTCGGGACGGGCGTCAAGCTTGCGGGCCGCGGCCTCGACCAGAATGCGTTTCAGATTCTGCGCCGCCTCGATCGCGGCGTTGCCGACCATGAAGGTAACCCGGCTGGAATAGGAGCCGTTGTCCTTTGGCGTGATTTCGCTGTCGCCGGTAATGATGCGGATCCGTGCCATGTCGAGGCCGAGGACGTCAGCGACGGTCTGCACCAGGATGGTCGAGGAGCCCTGTCCGATCTCTGCCGCGCCCGATAAAACGACGATCGAGCCGTCATGGTCGAGCTTCAGGTTGACCGTGGCGTGAGGCTCGCCAGTCCAGTTCACCGGCTTCGAGGCGCCGGAGATGTAATGCGAGCAGGCCATGCCGAGGCCTTTTTTCTTGCCGGAGCCCGGGACTGTCAGGCTGCCTTTGCGAATCGCCCAGCCACTGGCCTCCTCCGCCCAGTCCATGCACTCAGGCAGGCCGTAGCTGTTGATCATCATGTCATTCTCGGTGACCGTCGGCGCATGGAGCAGGTTCTGGCGCCGCACCTCGAAGGGATCGAGGCCCAGTTCACCCGCCATCTCGTCGAGCATGCTCTCGAACGCAAAGCGGATATTGACCGTGCCGTGACCACGGAAAGCACCGCAGGGCGGGGTGTTGGTCAGCACTCGCTTGCCGAGGTAGCGCACATCCTTGATGTCGTAGATGGCGTAGATCATCGAGCCGGCATAGAGGATCGTCACCACGCCGTAGCCGGAATGGGCGCCGCCGCGCTGATAGGTCTCGCACTCCACGCCGGTGATCTTGCCGTCCTTGGTCATGCCCATCTTCATGCGAACATCGGTTTCGGGACGGCCGCGATGGGTGATGAACGTCTCCTCGCGGTTGACCACCATGCGGACCTTGCCGGCGGCCTTTTTCGCGAGCAGTGCGGCGATCAGCTCCACATTGAGCGTTTCCGTTCGGCAGCCAAAGCCGCCGGCGACGAAGGGTTTGATAACCCGGACCTGCGACCGCGACATGCCGAGCACGCGTGCCAACTGAAGATGTACGTAGAACGGTACCTGGGTCGAGGCGTGAACCGTCATGCGCTCGCGCAATGGATCGTAGTCGGCGACGGCGGCGTGCATCTCCATCTGCGCCTGGCAGACTTCAGGGCACATATAATCGCGTTCCATCACCAGATCGGCGTTGCCGAATGCCTCGTCGACATCGCCCAATTCGTAGAAAACATCGCGCTCGATGTTGCCTGGCCTGTGTTCGTGGAGGTCGACTGCGCCTTCGGCCAACGCTTCGTCGGCATGGTAGTAGGCGGGTAATTCCTTGACCGTCATCTTGATGCGGCGCAGCGCCTCGCGCGCCGTCGCTTCGTCCTCCGCGGCGATGGCGGCGACCGGCTCGCCTTTGTAGCGGACCTTGTCGCGCGCCAGCGGGTGCTCGCTATAGGCGATGGGAAGCACGCCGAAGGTGACGTCGCAATCGGCCCCAGTGACGATGGCAAGTACGCCTGGCAGCGCCGCCGCCTCGGAGACGTCGACATCGACGATCTCGGCGTGTGCGTAGGGGCTGCGGTAGATCCGCCCCACCAATGCATCGGGTGCGGCGATGTCGGCGGTGTATTTGGCCCGGCCGGACACTTTCTCCGGGCCGTCGACCATGGGAATGTGCTTGCCGATCGAGCGGATCGGCTCGACTTGCTCGTTCATGCCGCCATCTCCCGCATCTTACCAGCCGCGTACTGGACCGCTTCGATGATCTTCACATAGCCCGTACAACGACAGATGTTGCTACCGAGCGCTTCGCGGATCTCTTCCACGCTGGGATCGTTGTTGCGCCGGAGCAGCCCTTCGGTCGCCATCACGAAACCGGGCGTGCAGCCGCCACACTGGGCGCCGAGCTTGAGGTGGAAACCTTCCTGCACCGGCGACAGCCCGCCTCTGGCCAGCGCCTCCACCGTATCGACCCGCCTACCCTCGACCTGGCCCGTCAGTGTCAGGCACGCGAAACGCGGCTGGTCGTCGACCAGAACCGTGCAGGCACCGCATTCGCCGCCGTCGCAAGCCGTTTTGGTTCCGGTCAATCCCAGCGAATCGCGCAGATAATCGAGCAGCAGCAAGTTGTCGGGCGCAACCCCGTCATGCGGCTTTCCATTCAGCGTGAAACTGACGATGCGCTTTGCCATGGTATGCGCTCCTCGGAGCAGTGGCGGTCGGAGCCGCCGTCCTCCTCGACGTTGCCGCGGGCAGCGGCGATGGTTCAAATTAAAATAGTTCGTGTCGCAAATTATTTGTAACCCATACTAATTGAGCAAGATGCCGTTTGTCCAGCGGATTGCGGTCCCGTGATCTGCTTAGACCCAAGCCCCGGCGCGGGCTCAGCAGAAGCGTTGTACCCAGCGGACCCAACTCCGGCCAGTATTGATGTGCCCGAAATTGTAGACCTTGCCGCGGACGCGCATGCGCCGTTTGGGATTACGGGCATTGCTGGCATTGAAAACGCGGCGGCCATCCAATGATACGCCGGTGTAGTAGACATGTCGGTTCTTCGTCATGAGAATCGGCGAGCGCCGGCCCGGGCGGATCTGGATCCATTTGGTGAAGATCCACTCGCGGTCGATGTCCTTTATGTGAATGATCACGCGGACCGGGAACGAGCAGGTGTTGTGGATCTGGAAGGAGACGACGTTGACGCCCGGCTTGCGCTTGCCGGCCTGTTTGCGGCGCTCCTCCTCGGCGCG